>Ga0078972_1000419_pt1 | contig 175691 bp, 170 predicted proteins | sample YelNatPaOPGAMG01_FD_67568 | JGI IMG/M metagenome (GOLD analysis project Ga0078972, IMG submission 67568) | Hot spring thermophilic microbial communities from Obsidian Pool, Yellowstone National Park, USA - OP-RAMG-01 (SPADES assembly) (version 2) | ecosystem: Environmental > Aquatic > Thermal... | reverse complement strand
GATGAGCGGGTGGGTACTTCCTGACAGGGGCGGAGGGTAATGACGAGCCGCCTATGAACTCGTGAGGCGGACGAGGCTGGTGAAGACCAAGACCTATATATACCTATATAGGTTAAAACCCTTGCTAACACACGTTTATTCTGGATTTTGCAATCCTTCTCTGAGGGGCGTGTCAAGGGTCCCATATCTGGCTTTTGGCGCAACCGAGTTTCAGAAAAAACGTATATGTTTTTTCTTGCCGCTTGAAGCAGCTGGCTTTGCAAGCAGAGATACGTTAATATACAGCGAGTCTGCCAAGGAGCGTCGGTGTTAAGCCTGAGCTTTGGAATGCAGATGAACTCATTCAAGCAGTTATTCGTGTTAGCGCTCACCTTGGTTTTCGTCTTTGCAGTGGCGTTCTCGAACATTTCCTTCACTTACAAGGTCGGAATAGCCGTGCTGGTTTTCAGTCTAATCTTCCTTTTCTCGCTTGCTGAGCAAGTCGGTCAGCAAGAAGAGGAAAGGCTGAAGCGTCTACGCTCTTAGGCGTTTTATCACATGCCGCCACCTGGAGGGCGCAGAGATGTACCGCGTATAGTTTCATCAAAAAGACTCAGTGTTGCGTGCACAGCGTTCTTGTTAATCCGTGGTTATTGAAAGAACCGCGTATTTTCAAGTTAATGCGACGTGTATGCGCTCTTAGACGTCAGCAATTATTGTTTACGCCATTACCTTGGCTTTAAATCGTGTGTGCCGTTTTTTCCTATAGGTTTTTCGCTCCGAAACAAGCTATAGGCGTTTTGGGTCATCTGTTTTTTATGTTTTTGTTCGTTTTGCATTGCAGCTTTACTTTTTTTGACAGTTTAAGGTTGTCCTTGATTGATGCGGTTACTATTTCAGTTGTTTTTCACGCTTTTGGTAGTGCAGTCGCTGTCTTCTGTGTTTGGTTTATCAGTTGTTGATATTCCGCGTTGATTTTTCCATATTTTTCGTTCAGTGTGGCGCTTATTGTTTTCCAGTCTTGCAGGATGATTGGCCACAGCTCGTTTTTCACGGTTGTTTTGAACACGTATTCTTTAAGCGTTTTTTGGCGTTTAACAGTTCTCTTACGCCAGTCAACTGTGATGAGTCCTGCTCTTCTTAGGTGATGTAAGCATTGTGCGAGTTGCTCTTGGTCTATGGGGTAGTTTACTGCGGCTGACAGGTCTGCGGTTAACATTTCTGTCGTTGTTTCTTCCTCCGCGTGCAAGGCTACCAGTGCTATCAGGTCTTGCGTGAGCCTTGTTGTCCTCGTCATGTAAGGTATGCGTTTGCTCGGCATTAATACTTGTTCAAGCCTGTGTCCATAGCGTTTGTAGAACCAGTTTTTCACGTATTCAGCAAGAAGTATGTAGGATCCTACAATTGCAGCCAATGCAAGGTAGAAGGTTGCAGGCGGTTGCACAAACTTGAAGATTTTCCCCAAGGGTGTGAAGGGTGCAGCAAAGGCGAAGACCAGTATGCCGAGGCTGCTTGCTATCAACGGCTTGCTCGGGCGGCTCCTGTAGAACGGTTTTCTGCGTGTTCTTATGACGAATATAACTAAGGTTTGCGTGGTCAAAGATTCGAGGAACCAAGCGGTTTGGAAGAGTGGTTCAGTAGCGTTGAACGCGAGAAGCATTACGAAGAAGGTTATGAAGTCAAAGAGTGAGCTTACTGGTCCGAGCGCAATCATAAAGCGTCTTATGAATTGTATATCCCACCTTTTTGGTTTAGCAACGTATTCCTCGTCTACATTGTCCGTAGGTATCGTTGACTGTGACAAGTCGTAGAGCATGTTGTTCAACAGGATCTGTGTTGGCAGCATGGGCAGGAAGGGAAGGAAAAGCGAGGCGCCAGCCACACTGAACATGTTTCCAAAGTTGCTGCTTACGCCCATCATGACGTACTTTATGGTGTTGCCGAAAGTTTTTCGCCCTTCAAGAACTCCTCTGGCAAGCACCGTAAGGTCGTTTTTTAGGAGAATGATGTCTGCAGATTCTTTGGCTACGTCTACAGCGTTGTCTACGGAGACGCCTACGTCAGCAGTTTTTAGCGAGGGTGCATCGTTTATTCCGTCGCCCATGAAGCCGACGACGTGACCGTTGCTTTTGAGCACGTTGATTATTCGGTCTTTCTGGAAGGGTGTTACCCGCGCGAAGACGTTAGCGTCCTCCACAACTCTGGCAAGTGCATCGTCGTGCATCTGGGCGATTTCGCTTCCAAGCACGAGGCCTTTGATTTCGAAGTTGAGTTCCTCGCAGGTTTTTCGTGTAACTATTTCGTTGTCGCCTGTCAAAATTTTCAATTCTATTCCTGCAGCGTTCAACAGTTTGATCGATTCTTTCGCCGTCTGCTTCGGCGGGTCAACGAAGGCTACGAAGCCTAGGAAAACCATGTCTTTTTCGTCGTTTACGGAGTAAACGGTTTTTTCTTCTCTAAGCTTCTTGTACGCTACGCCGAGGACTCTGAAGCCGTCAGCGCTGAGGTCGTAGTATTTTTGTTCGATGTTCCTGCGTTGGTCCTCCGGCAAGTCGCAGGCGACTCCGCCGTGCTCGCAGAAAAGCGAGACCTTGAGGATTTCTTCAGGCGCGCCTTTGGTGATGAGGAACCTTTCTCGCTCTTTCTCGACGACGACTGAGACGCGTCTCCGCACGAAGTCAAAGGGCACTTCGTCGATTTTCTGGTAGCCGCTTACATCTACCTCTTTATGAACGAGTATAGCCTCGTCAAGCGGACTTTTGAGCCCTGTTTGGAAGTAACTGTTCAAGTACGAGTAGGCTAGGACTTTGTCGTCGCTTTTCCCTTCAGCGTTTACGTGTAGCACAAGTGTTATGCGGTTTTCCGTAAGCGTGCCCGTCTTGTCAGTGCATAACACGTTCATGCTCCCGAAGTTTTCGATGGATGCTAAACGCTTCACGATGACACCTTTCTTGGACATGGCGATGGCGCCCTTGGAAAGGTTCAACGTTATGATCATCGGCAGAAGCTCAGGCGTCAATCCCACTGCCAAAGCAATCGAAAACAAGAGTGACTCAAGCACACCGCGTCGATAAAGCGCGTTTATGAAGAAAACAAAAATAACGAGCATGAACGTGACCTGCATGATCATGAGTCCGAAGCTTCGTATTCCACGTTCAAACTCGGTTTCAGGCATCCGCCCGACGAGTTTTCGCGCGATTTTTCCGTATTCCGTGGTGCTGCCCGTTTGGACGACAACAGCCATGGCAGTACCACTTACGATTGAAGTACCCATGAAAAGGTAGTTTGTCCATTCAGTAAGCGCTGTTCCGGCGTGAACAGGTTTCGCAGTTTTTTCAACGGGAAACGACTCGCCTGTCAATGTTGACTGGTTCACGAACAAGTCTTTTGCGTTTATGACACGTGCGTCTGCAGGGACAATGTCCCCCGCTGAAAGATAGACGATGTCGCCGGGCACCACATGTGCAAGTTTGACTTCACAGCGGACGCCGTCGCGAAGAACCGTGGCTGTAGTTGTTACTTTTTCCTTTAGTAGCTCAGCTGCCTTCTCAGCTTTGTATTCCTGATAGTAGTCGAGGCTCACACTTAACAGGACAATCGAAAAGATGATCGAAGCGTTAACGAGTTCTCCGACAAAGCCAGAAATTAAGCCTGCGAAGAGAAGGATTATCACGAGAGGGCTTCGAAAATGGAGAATGAACTCGAGAACTCCGGCACGTTTACGCCTTCTAGCCAGCTCGTTGGTGCCATAAACCTCCAAGCGCCTTTCAGCTTCCTGCGAAGCTAACCCGTTAAGCGAAGTTTCAAGACGCTGCAGCAAGGCATCTGTTGGAAGACTCAACACTTCATCCACACTGACCGCTGCTTGAGTAAGTTTCTGGTCAAGAGAATTCTTCTGGTCTGACCCGTTCTTCAATGCTTACTACGCTCCTCCATGACAGTTTAGCCCACTGCAGCAGGCTTACCAACAGAACACTCCAGCTTTATCGTTCTTAAAACGGTTTCCATCCGCAAAAAAGTCAGGTGCAAAGCGCGAACACAAAGCTTGGCAGCAAATTGACTCGAACCGTAGGCACAAATGACGTGGCAGTTACATGGTCTACTAGTAGTCCAAGCGCATACGTAAGCAGTGCAGATGAAATAAGACTCCGCATCTATGCCTCAACACGCAGCGCATTCACATGCTACGCTGACTACACAAGCTTCGCAGTAACATACATTCCATAATGAACTTCCGCCTTTTTTATTTATTTGCAGGTATTTCCGTGAATCAAATTTGTATACGGGCGCAAAAACATTTGAGCGTGCAACTTAGCCACAGCAGGTCCTTGGTGCATGACCAAACAACGTGTAGATGAAGCCTGCGGCAGAAGCCGTGTAGTGTGATGTTTGCTTGGACTATTCCGTTGAGTTCGATAAGGTTTTTGGCATGTTGAAGAGGCAGACGCAGAATGCTGGTTAAAGCTCTGTCGTCCCTGTCAGCAGCCAACTATGGGTCTGAATAATACTGTTTCAACGGGTTCCGCGGGTCTGTTGCTAACTGCACGACTGGCGGAACTATGACGCTGCACCAGCCACTTCTTGTTTCACGCTTTTTAACCTCGTTAATCCTAACGCGGTGTACGTGAAGTGCATATTCCATTGCCTTGTCCTGAGGGTTTTCAAGTTGAAGCATCTGTTTAAGGCTTAAATGTTCGAAGACTCGCCTGATGGGTCGCATGGAGTTGCCGTGGCATGAAATTGCCACGTTGCCAGGGTTTTGTTGAAGCCACGTTTTAAGCTGTACAAGGAAACTTAAGGTGCGTTTTTCCACCATTTTTAGGCTTTCGCCTCCAGGCGGTGGGAAATCGTAGCTTCGATGAATCTTGGCAAACCATTCAGGGTTCTTCTGTTGTAGTTCTGTCTTGCTTTTCCCCTGCAAAGTGCCGTAGCACCGTTCTATCAGGCGGTCATCGATGAAGACTGGTACATTTGGGTGTAGTTCAAGGACGATTTCAAGCGTTTTTCTCGCTCTTAAAAGATGCGACGTGAAGGCATAATCGACCTTTTTCCCTTTCAGCTGTTGTGCAACCTCCCGTGCTTGCAGCAACCCCCTCGCAGTTAGGTCTGGGTCGCGCCAGCCTGAGAATATGTTCATGCAGTTGTCCACGCTTTCAGCATGCCTGAACACGAACAAATAGCAAATCATAGCTTGCTCTACCCGCTGATGAAGCTTTGGTTGGAACAGGAAAACATGATTTTCATCGTTTTTTTAACATTGTTTACACTTATCAAGTTGTCGGTTTGTCCTCTGTTCATTCATCGCTCCTTTTTGGCAATTCAGTTTCGTTTTTTAACGCAGGAAACGCGTATGTTTTGTCTTGGTAGTCTTTGAAGCTTACTTTTTTGGTCAATGAGCAGGGATTCTGTGGGTTTCGAAAAGCGTAAGTAGTCGTTTTTTCTAGAAAAGTAAGTCTTCAAGGTTTTCGTATGACGTTTGACGTAGATGAGAAAGGTTTAATCAGCCTGGAGGACGCCAAAAAGCTTCCTGTTGCTGAACTATTCCAAAAGCTTTCGTCGGACGTGAAAGGGCTTTCAGCGTTGGAGGTTGAGGAAAGGCTTCACCGGTTCGGTTTTAACGAGATTCCTGAAAAGAAAGTTAATCCTTTCGTCAAGTTCTTGAGCTATTTTTGGGGGCCTATCCCATGGATGATTGAGGCTGCTGTCGTCGTATCAGCCGTTATAGCGCATTGGCTGGATTTTGGGATAATCCTTGCGCTTCTCATGGTGAATGCAGTGGTGGGTTTTTGGCAGGAATACAAGGCCAGCAACGCCATTGAACTTTTGAAGCAGAAGCTTGCGCTTAAAGCGCGGGTACTACGTGATTGTGAGTGGCGTGAGGTTCAGGCAAAGGAGCTCGTGCCAGGCGATGTTGTGCGTGTGCGTCTAGGCGACATAGTCCCCGCGGACGTCAAACTTTTTGAGGGCAGTTACCTGCTTGTGGATGAGTCAGCTTTAACAGGTGAGTCTCTGCCTGTTGAAAAGCATGCTGGTGACGTTGGATATGCAGGTTCAACAGTTAGGCAAGGTGAGATGAATGCGCTAGTAGTCTCTACAGGTGCAAAAACGTATTTTGGCAAAACTGCTCGTTTGGTGGAAGAAGCTAAAACTCAAAGTCACCTTCAGAAAGCTCTTATTAAAATCGGCGATTATCTAATAATACTCGCCATATTGCTTGTGCTCATTACTTTTTTTGTTGCTCTCTTCCGCCATGAAAGTATTCTTGAGATCCTTCAGTTTGCGTTGGTTTTAACTGTGGCTGCAATTCCTGCAGCGTTGCCAGCCATCTTGTCTGTGACGTTGGCTATCGGTGCAATAGCCTTGTCCAAGAAAGAAGCAATTGTAAGCAAACTTGTCTCGATTGAAGAAATGGCTGGTATGGACGTGTTGTGCTCCGACAAGACTGGAACGATCACACAGAACAAGCTTTCAGTCGGCGAAGTTAAACCGCTTGAAGGGTTTACGGAGAAGGACGTGATATTATTCGCTGCCTTGGCATCCAGATCGGAGAACCATGACCCGATTGACGACGCGGTAATCGCTAAAGCTGAGATTTCGCCTGACATTGTCGAAGCGATTAAAAAGTGCACAGTGACATCTTTTAAGCCGTTTGACCCTGTTTCAAAACGAACTGAGGCTGCTGTGATAACTGCTGAAGGCGACAGGTTTGAAGTTGCGAAAGGCGCGGAACAGGTGATCCTGTCACTTACAGCTGATAAAAAGGCGATAAGCACTGAAGTGGAAACGACTGTAAACTTGTTCGCTGCAAAGGGTTATCGTGCACTCGGCGTAGCGAAAACCGAACAGAAAGGTCTATGGCAATTCGCCGGGTTGATTGCTCTTTATGACCCGCCGCGTGAGGATTCGGCTGAAACAATCAAGGCGGCGCAGTCTATGGGGGTGCATGTGAAAATGGTTACAGGCGACCATGTGGCCATTGCAAAAGAGACTGCGAAGCAGGTTGGCCTGGGACCAAACATTGTTACGGCTTCAGAACTTATGAGTATGCAGGAAAGCGAAGCCATGCATCTTGTCGAAGAGGCTGATGGTTTTGCCCAGGTCTTTCCAGAAAATAAGTATCGCATCGTAGAGCTTCTTCAAAACAAGGGTCATGTTGTGGGTATGACCGGAGACGGAGTTAATGATGCTCCGGCCTTAAAGAAGGCAGACGCGGGAATCGCCGTTGCAGGCGCGACGGATGCAGCGAAGTCTGCGGCCGACATCGTTTTCACAAAGCCTGGTTTGTCTGTAATCATTGACGCAATAAAGGAAAGTCGTCGGATTTTCCAGCGAATGACGAATTATGCTATCTACAGAATTTGCGAAACGATTCGTGTTTTATTCTTCATCACCGCGTCAATAATTATCTTCAGCTTTTATCCTGTGACGCCACTAATGATAGTTCTTCTAGCAATTCTGAACGACTTGCCGATTATGACAATAGCATACGACAATGTGAAATACAATGAACTGCCAGAAAAATGGAACATGCGAGTGCTTTTAGGTATTGCGACTTTTCTGGGAATCATAGGTGTCTTCTCATCTTTCGGGCTGCTTTACATAGGGCGTGAAATCCTGCATTTAAGCCCAAACGTGCTACAATCTTTCATATACCTCAAATTGTCTGTAGCTGGGCACTTTGCACTTTTTGTCGCAAGAACCAAAGGCACGTTCTGGTCGGTGAAGCCGTCGAAAACTTTAATGGCGGCGGTCATACTCACGCAACTCACTGCAACGTTGATCACGGTTTATGGCATACTTCTACCCGCGATAGGCTGGTGGCTGGCTGGTCTCGTATGGCTATATGCTTTCGTCCTCTTTCTGTTAACGGACTTTCTCAAAGTTCAGTTTTACAAGCTGCTGAACTACGAAGGATTAACCTTCCACAGGTAGATTGTGAAACGGTCATGTCGCTCGCAACCTTTCCTCAAAAAGAATTATGCATGGAAAACCAAGTTTTTTGTCATCAAACATTTCTATCAGGCTACTTTCAGAGAGCGAGTTTTCCCTCTTTAAAAATTCGCATGGTTAAAGATACGGCGTGATTGAGCGGTTTGTCCATGCAGCGTTCCAAAATAAACAAGCCAATTCCAACTACGGCGCCTGCCAAAAAGATGGATCCTGCAACATCAAGCGGATAATGCAGTCCAACGTAAACGCGTGAATAACACACGAACGCAGCCTCAGCTGTCAAGAGTGCCGCAGCGATTTTTTTCTTAAACTTCAGGAGCGAAAAGGTTGCTCCCGCTGCTACGATAAGTGCGTGCCCCGAAGGATAAGACGAATCTGTGCTGGCTGGCAAGCGTGTTATGATCGAGTTTAAGTTTTCAAATGGCCTACTCCTGAAAACTATGAGTTTCATCGTTTCTCCAGCGACGGCGCTTACGGCGAATAGCACAGTAAGCTCTAATGCTAGAAGCTTCGTGGTTCGGTTTCCCAAAACCAGCATTACCGCGAGTACCGGGATCCAGAAGTATTCGCGTCCAAACTTGGAAACAAACTCCATGAACTCCGTCAGCGGGGCTCCAAGATAATAATGGTTTATTGCCAAAGCCGCTTGCGCGTCAAAGGTCTGGCTTAGGTTTAGCAACACGAGAACTGTAATCGCTGCGAAAGCTATGAGACTTACCGCGCCAAGCTTTAACGTTGGCCTTCCACTGTTCACTTTCCTCACTTGCACAGAGAAAAGACCGACCCTGCCCACTTATATATTCCTAACTGCTACTGTTTTCTGGTTTAGACGCAAGCTGTGCTGTGCAACCTGAATATTCGGGAAAACGGGGCGCAAGACATGTACTCTGTTTGAAAAGACATGTTCTGTCAGAAAAAGCTTGAAACCTTTGACCCTGTCTTTCGCTCGGAACATCGTGGCATGCTAAGATTTATTATGTAAATGGCATGATAGTTTTATTCAGCATCATGGTTTGACGTGAGGCTTCGCAGGTTATGGTTAGCTCGCAGGCGCAGCTTTCGCATGAAACATTGAGTTTGAAAGCTGCGAAGACGGTTGGTTTGATCTCTGACACGCATGTTCCGGTCAGAGCCAAGTATATTCCCAAAACGGTTTTTCAGGTTTTCGAGAGAGTTGACTACATAATTCACGCTGGCGACTTAGTTCAGCTGTCGGTTTTGGACGAGCTCGAGCAGCTTGCGCCTGTTCTCGCCGTGCACGGCAACATGGACGGCCCAGACGTCTGCGGCGCATTGCCGAAAATGAATTCTTTGAAGATTTTTGACTGGAAAATCGGTGTGATACATGACCCAGGCGCCCTTCGAGGAATGAACAGGATGCGTGCAATCGTTCAGGAATACGGATTTCACGTTTTGGTTTTCGGTCACACGCACACACCAAGCATCAAGCACGAGGGTAAAACGTTGTACATCAACCCTGGAAGCCCCACAAATCCCATTCCTCCTTTTGTTATGAAACCCTCGGTTGGGCTTCTTAAAGTAACTAAGGAAACAATAACCCCTGAAATCGTGCACATATAAGCTCGTACACGTAGGTCTTCCCCTTTCTTCCTAAGCGTATATCACAGCCATGACGCGCTGAAGTCGCGGTTCGCCTACATGGGTTAAGACAGCAAGAAAGGCATGTAAAAAATCACGTACACAGCAACGCCCAATATCAGCGATAGCAGCCAAAACATGAATGTGACTCGCATAAGCTTCTTTTTCGGTTGACAGTACTGCAGAGAACTTCGCAGTCGCCAACCGAGAACGATCCATAAACTAAGCAGCCATGCCAAAATGCCTGAAACACCGTGTACCACTGCAAGCGACAAGACTTCCAAGGGGAACGACGCTGCATAGGGAACCAAGCCATAAAAGAATGAAGGTAACATCAAGCTGACGATGGAAACGCTGTGAAACCCTACAGCCAAAAACATCAGTAAACCATGCAGGCGGAACCGCTTTTTTGCCTTAAACCATGTTCCAACAACAAGCACGGCTATGATTGCTAGCTGCAGGAACAAACTTGCAGTTGCCGCGACGAAATAGTCAGTCATAAAACCGTCAACTGTCTAATTCTTCCCAAGACTATATTAGTGTATCCTCTTCACACGGTGGCTGCAGCCCCACCCTGTTCGCCGCCGCAACCACTAGCTCTGCGTGAAAGCTTCCATCAACCTGTAAACCAGGAAGCGATGCAGCTTTACATGATTTCCTTCAAAGGAAGAGACGCAAGTTTGTCGAACAGCAAATTTGCACGATATTGCATGGATGCCTCTCTTTTTTGGTTACTCTTTTCGTTTGAATAGAAGCCAATTTTTCTCGTCGGTTTTTTTCAATCGTACCATGACGTAAGTGCCCTTAAGCTTCTGACCGCGAAGTTTGACCTCAATAAGTTTGTCGCTCCATGTTTTAGGCTCGAACGAGCCCTTGTCCCAAATCAGCACGGTTCCTGCACCGTATTCACCCTCAGGTATGACGCCTTCGAAATCTGCGTAGTTCAAAGGATGGTCTTCGGTTTCAACAGCTAACCGTTTTTCGCCTGCAACCTCCGGGACTCCCTTGGGGACAGCCCAGCTTTTCAGGACTCCTTCATGCTCCAGCCTGAAGTCATAATGCAGTTTACGTGCATGGTGCTCCTGAACCACAAAGATGTGGCTACCGCCGTTGCGGGTTTCAGCCTTAGGCTCGGGTGTGACGCTGAAATCGCGTTTAGCCGCGTACGTGCTCAGTTTGTCCACGGCTTCGTCGCTTTTGCTCGTTTTCGTTTCGCGTGTTTGCATGCGCTGTCGCCGCACTGAACAGTAATTAGAAAAAAGTGAGATTTAAATTTAGACGAACTTGCGGTTGATAACTTGGCGCATACGCTTTTGCTTTTCGCTGAGGTTTGAGCAACTGCTCCGTGACTCAACGGTTTTCGCTTGCTGCGAAGATTTTATGAGCAAGCGCCCTGCTACTCTTTGTTGTAGCCGTATGTTGAGCAATTTTTCCGAGTTGAACACGTGTGCCTTTTCGAAGCGCGCTGGCATGTTCAGTGTAGAAGTGGCTTTCATAAGCAGTTTTGGTATCAGCACTGGCGGTTCTGCGGATGCTCTCAAACTTAGAGGTGAAGCCCGTGTCCTCGTTTTCTGAGCGATTCCCGCATCCGTTTGTGAAGTGGGCTGGCGGAAAACGCCAGCTTATCGACGAGCTGACGGTTCGGTGCCCAGTAAAGTTCAGTGTTTATCGTGAACCGTTTCTGGGAGGCGGCGCGTTATTTTTTCATCTCGCCCGAACACGTAAACGTTTTCGCGCCGTGCTTTCAGACGCGAATGAAGAGTTAATCTGTGCTTATCAGGAAGTACGTGACCATGTTGACGATGTGCTTTCATTGCTACGGCAGCATGAACTGCGTTACCGCGAGAAACCACGCGAATACTACTATGAAATTCGAGGTTTCAGCCGCTTTTCAAGCGCGGCTGAAAGGGCGGCTAGGCTAATTTTCCTTAACAAGACGTGCTACAATGGGCTTTACCGTGTTAACAATGCTGGCCAATTCAACGTTCCGTTCGGGCGCTACAGTAACCCGCAGATATGCGACGAGGCGAACCTCCGTGCAGTCAGCGAAGCTCTGCGCTTAACAGATGCTGAACTTTTCGTGGCAGACTTCGAATGCGCCGTTAAAACAGCGGATAAGGGTGACTTCGTGTATTTTGACCCGCCATACCAGCCTGTCAGTAAAACGGCTAACTTCACAGGCTACACAGTAAGCTGCTTTCACGGGAATGAGCAGAGACGGTTAGCTAGTTTGTTCCGTTTTCTCGACTCTCGTGGATGCAGACTGCTTCTAAGCAATTCTGACCACCCGACGGTGATCGAGCTGTACCAGGGCTACCGCATCGAACGTGTGTATACCGTTAGAGCCATAAACTGCAAGTCAGCTAAGCGTGCGGGGCATTCTGAGCTCATCATAAGCAACTACTGAGTTCCCTCTGTTTCCGAAACCCTCCCCCCTCCCACGTGCATACATGCACTCTGTAAATTGAACCGCAAGGGTTTTACCTGATGGAAATAAGCCTTTATTAATGCGGTCAGCATTCTGGAGGAAACGTTGGAATCTATGATGAGTTCGTCAAGGTCGATTTCGCCCAGGCTGGCAGTTCTAATCGTCGGCCTCGTGCTTGTGCTTCTCGGCGTGATAGTTTGGCTCTACGCGGGTTTCTCAGTGTCAAACCTTGAGAATGCTTTGACGAAGCCAGGTTTAGCACAGGAAGACTACTGGCGTCTTGAAGGTTCGCTTAAATGGTGGATAGATGCGAGTTTAAACCTGTATTATCCTTTGGCAGCAATTTTAATCGCCGTTGGTGCATCTGTTTTTCTCTTTTTGCTTTTGGTCTGGAGGCGGTAATCACACGTTTTCGCTGTTTTCCTTACGCAGTAGGTTGCATATTGAGCAGCGCATGTAATGCTGCATGCCACTTTTCCGCCTTCCTGAGCCTCTGCAAAGGCCTGTATTGTTACGTGTGTTCAGAAACAGTTATTACGAATTCTCGACTGTTAGTTTTTTCTGTAGTCTTATGATGCTTAAATCTGCCGCGTCAAAGAAATATTCAGTTTCACGTTCATCTTGCACAAGCGCAGAGCGCGTCTACGACACTTTCGTGTCTGAAAAGGTTGGTGGAACCTTAAGCGTTGCTGGCTCTTGCTTCGGCTGGGTATTTCGGTTCAAAACCAGTTTTCCAAGGCGAAAGGAGCATTTTGCAGCACGCAAGTGTTACCTGCTGCCACTGCGTAGGCAGCGGGGAAAGCTCAGTGAATTTTCAGGCTGAGGGTTGAGCCTATGCTTCGGTTGCGTTTTGACAGAGGGACTTTACGGCTCGACGGCGATGTAGCCACGCCTTACGGGAAATGGGACAGTAGAATAGGCGGCTACAGGGCTAAGGCCTTCAACTACGCGGATGTGCTTGATTACCTGAAATCAAGCGGTGTAAAGTATGTAGACGAGGTGCTGGCGCCTCCACCGCTTGAGCGTTTAAGTGACGCGGTGAACTTGAGGGGTTACCAGCAGGAAGCGTTGAATCGTTGGCGCAGTGCAGGTTACAGAGGGATTCTTGTTCTGCCAACGGCGGCGGGTAAAACTTTCATTGCCTTAAAAGCCATATCCTTGCTTAATGTGCAGTCATTAATTGTTGTTCCAACGTTAGACCTTATCGACCAGTGGCGTAAACGTGTTAAAAGCTTGCTGGGGGTGGATGCAGGTGCCGTGGGCGGCGGCGAATGCGATGTACGCATGGTCACAGTTTCCACGTATGATTCTGCGTACACGCAGGCGGAGCAGCTTGGTAACAGGTTTTTGCTCGTGGTTTTCGACGAGGTTCACCATCTTGCCTCGCCAGGATACATCCAGATTGCAGAAATGTATGTTGCACCCTACAGGATGGGTTTAACTGCAACACTTGAACGCGGCGACCAGCGCCATCTTTTGCTGCCGCCGCTTGTCGGCGACGTAGTGTACACGGCGCGGGTTGACGAGCTTGCTGGAAAACACCTTGCACCATATGTCTATGAACGGTTAACGGTTGAGTTGACGCCTGAAGAACAGCGTGTTTACGACGCTGAAATGAGCGTGTTCAAAGACTACCTGCGCGAAAAGAAGATTGTGTTAAAAACTGCGGCTGACTTCCAGAAGTTTATAATGGCTACGGGAAGGGACCCGCGTGCCCGTGAGGCGCTTTTAGCGAGAAACCGTGCATTTAAGGTTGCGTTAAACTCCGAGGCGAAGCTAAGCCTGTTGGCTCAGAAGCTGGACGCTTACAGGAGGGAGCGTGTGCTCATTTTCACCCTGCACAACGACCTGGTCTATGCAATCAGCAGGCGCTTCCTGATTCCTGCAGTCACTTATCAGACGCCGAGGGAGGAACGCCGCGAGATCCTGCACAAGTTCGCCGCCGGCGAATACCGTGCAATCGTTACTTCACAGGTGCTTGACGAAGGCGTAGACGTTCCCGAAGCTTCTGTAGGGCTTGTACTAAGTGGTACAGGGAGTACACGCGAGTATATTCAGCGTCTCGGGCGTCTTTTGCGGAAGGTTGAAGGTAAAACTGCACGCCTTGTCGAAATCATCTCTAAAGAAACGGTTGAAGTGGGCATAAGCCGGCGGCGACGACTTAAACCGCGTGAGGCTTAAACATGCTGCCCTCTGAACTGCTCGCGGTTTGGAAACGGAAGGGCGAGGTGATGCCCAAGTACGCGAAACCGACGCCGGGCGCTCTTGAAGCTGCAGCTACGCTTATTGAAGCGTACCAGGCGCATGTAGGCGAAAAAAAGAAAGTGCTCAAAGCCGTGGTTTCAGGGCTTGAGGACGAGGGCTACGAATACCGTTTCGTCAGAGGCTTAGCCTTCATACTTGACCGCAGAAGCCTTTTTAAATGCACGAGCAAAGTCAACCCTATAGAGCTTCGACGGCGCGTCTTCCACGCAGCGTCGACGCAGGGCTACCCAGCGAAAGCGGAAAAACGCAGACAGATCCTCCTTCAAGTAGCGGCTGAAGCTGGAATGACGCCTGAAGCCGTTGACGAGTACCTGTACGCGGACCTTGACAGTGAGTTGACACTTGAAAAGTTTACACCCTTAACGCCGCATGAACTGTTGTCAGCCTACAACTTGAGCTTGACGCAGACTTTACTCTTCGACGCTACAGAATTGATATTCACTGCAGCCGGAAACTGGCAGAACATTCTGCATGCTGTAAAAAAGCTGGGACTGATCTACGAGGCTGAACGCGCGGGCGACTTCATTTTCAGGATAACTGGTCCGGTAAGCCTTTTCAAGCTAACCAAAAAGTACGGAACAAGCCTCGCTAAACTTTTGCCCCACATCACTGCAAGTCCATTCTGGCAGGTTGAAGCCAAAATCCTCTGGAAATACACGAATGAACTGTGCACTTTCAAGGCGGACAGTCGCAAACACGGCGCGCTCCTTAAGACGGAAAGCGTGGACACACAGTATGACAGCACAGTTGAGGAGGACTTCGCCTTACGCTTCCAAGCACTGAAGTCAGGCTGGAGCTTGAAGCGAGAGCCTGAACCCGTGCTTGCAGGAAAGCATGTGCTGATCCCAGACTTCTCGCTTGAAAAGCACGGCGTCAAAGTCTACGTTGAAATCGTGGGGTTCTGGACAGCCGAGTATCTCAAAAGGAAAATCGAAAAGCTCAGCAAGACTGAAGCCCGAATCCTGCTATTGGTAAACGAGTCTTTAGCATGCGAAAAGCTTTCCGCTTTGACCAAGCAGGGCGCATTGGAAATACTCTACTACACACGCAGAGTGCCATTGAACAAGGTTCTCCAATATTTAGAGCAGGCATCGCAAACCGTTAAAAGCCGACAGGTTGAGCTGTTAAAAAGCCTAACAATAAGGTTCACAGAGCCCGTCGTTGCATACGAAGATTTCGCCGCACAAACAGGGCTGTCGCCTGAAGCCGTACGTGAAGCATTAACATCCAAGCCGCCTGAAGGCTACGTCGCACTACACAATGCCATAATTAGTGAAGAAAAGCTTATGCAGCTGACCGAACAGATCGATGCTGCAATGGCGCCAACTGGAAAACTGCCGTTGCCAGAAGCTGAAAGAATAATCGAGCAGGAAGGCATCAAAGACGCCACAAGCATACTTGAAGCTGCTGGATACAAAATCAAATGGCACGGAATCACCGCTGAAAAAGCCGAAGTGCACCGTGCCTCAGACCATGAAAAATAAGCCAATAAAGATCCCACTCTGGCGCTTAAAGGCGGAAACAGGCAGGTTCAGGTCGAAGCATGCAGCGATGAACCAGTTGTGCCAGCCTACCTAAGAGGCTCCAATAAACATGTCAAAGATAAACTTGGAGCAGGAGGCTCCCTGCTTTTTAACGAGGCTAACCTTTGTCTTCAGCAAGTAGACTCGCGCCAAGACCTACAGCTGTCACTGGCCAGACTTCGACGAGAGGCACCCATTTCAACGCGCCTACTGCAGCTGAATACGCGATGTACAATGCGAAATGCAGCCCAAGCGACAACAACGCAAGGGCAACTAGTCTTTTGCTACGCTTCAGTTTCCCAAGGAGAAAAGCGTGGACGCCGGCTACTGTGAAGGCAAGCGACGCCGAAAGCGTTACCACAGAGTTGAGAAAGCCCCAGAAAGTAGCTCCGCTTAGGACAAAAGCTAAGCCAACAGTTTCAACCATGCTTAACCATCTGAAAACGTTATTCACCCAAACGCCGACAACATAGCCGACTGAAGCGAAGCAGGCCCACTTAAGCATACTCATCCAGTTATCTTCGCGGCTACGCCAGACTCTGAAGCCTAAGACGAAGAGAAGCGGGGACGCCGCGGTTGCTTGCAAAACAAACGCTAGAAACAAAAGCATAGGGCTTCTTCCTTCAGCAATCCGCAAGACGTTAGTAGGCACAAGCGTGAGGAAATAAACGCCTTCGAAAACCAAAGCTAAAGCAATATGCTTCTTGACTTCCGAAAAAGGTGCATGAGCGGAACCCCATAACAAGTACGCTGAAAACAGGGCTAAGAAAAACCCGACCAGCCTAAGAGTCTCACCGGTCAAAATAGGCAAGTAGTACGTTAACCAAACTGTACTTCGCAAGAAAAGATCCTGTGGCGAAACATAAAGAATGCCGAGAACCATTTGAACCATGCTGCGCAGCCAATAAAAATCGTAAGCCAACGCTGAACAAACCACGAGCGCAATCCACACTTTGCTTGAAATAGTTAAAGAACGGTCTTGTCCCTTCAGACCTGTGACACCCTCTTCTAAAGGCTTTTTTTTAACGCTACCAAGGAAACAGACGCGCTGCTCTCAGTGTCAAGCAATCAGCATATAGAATTAAAAGCTTTTCGCGCTAAACTGCGTATTGCCTACTGCTTCATAGTTCTTTTCGTTTCTACTGCATGAAAAGGCGGAGTCGCCTAACATGCAAAGGTAGCGCGATTCATTTTTCTCATGCAACTTTTAGAACCCTAAAAATTTGGATGCACAGTAGAATTCATCGCTTGCGTCTGAACTGGCATATTGGGCCTTCCCGTTTGCCTTTGCGTATGTGACCCGTTTTTTGCGTAACAAAAAGAGATAATAATGTCGAAGGAACCACCACTCAAATAAGGCGTCCAGCCATGTGACGCATGGGACGGTATTAAATTGAGCTTCAAGCGTCGGATGCATCCGAGAGTAAGCAATGCAGAAATCGAAGTGCTTAAAGCTTTGAGCGCTGCAGGCTTGACTGAAGGTTTGGTGACGCAGAAAACGATTGTGCTAAAGTCGGCGACGCCTGATTTCTGTTGGTTGGGGAAGCGTAAAGCCGTTTACCTTGACGGTTCAGTAGTTCATTCAAGCGACAAGCAGCAGGAACGGGACAGAGAAGCATGCGAATTGTTGTCTGCGAAAGGTTGGGAAGTGCTTAGGATCCAGTATGATGCGCCGTTGACGCGTGAAGCGCTGGACAAGATAATATTGACGATTAAGCAGTTTCTCGGTGAAGATTCAGCTCAAGCTGACACGGCGTCGCGTGGTTAGCATGGGCTAAATGCGGTCTGAGCTGAATGCGGCACGGCGGCGGTTAAGCATTTTTTGCTTAATGTTTCAGCTGCGAGCTTACTTCAAAAGAAAAGAAAGGTGCTTTTCTGGCACACTTTTATCAGGCAGTTGTGACTGTAATGTTCTCTGTATTCCGTGGTTTTCAGAGTTTCTGCTTTGAAGGCTAGTTTTCTCGGTTTTCCGTTTCGAATTCCACTTTCACTTTTACTGGTTCCTTGAAGATGGCGAGAACGGGGCAGTTTGCTTCGGTTCTCCTCCAAGCAGCTTCGAGTAGTTCTTTTCTTGCCGAGGATGCGGCTATGGCTTTCATCGTTACCTCTGTTACAAGCGGCGAATCAGGCGACTTTTCAGCTTCCACCGTGACTTCTGCGTTGTCAAGGGTTATGCCGCTTTTCTTGCAGACGTCTGCGAAAATGGTGACGCCACAGTCTGCCAGCGCCATTAGTGCTAGCTCCAGCGCAGTCGGTCCAGAGTCGCTGCCGCCCTGTGTTGCTGGCAAGTCGCAGACTACACTGTGCGCCCGCGAGTTGTCCACGATTGAGCGTACGTTTCCAATCAACTTTGCTTTAGCTTTGATCTTTGCCATATAACTCACGTAGGACGCGTTGAAACATTACATAGTTTTTAAGGGTTACGCCTCAGGAGGCTTAATTAGTATGTTGTGACTCACATATTAATTCGCGTTGCTGCTTGTTTCGTGTAGTTCAATGGAGGAATTAACCGTTGCCGATCGACAGGCTGGTTGCCAAGGCTGAGAAGCTTCTTGAAAGCCACAGAGTTGAGTCTATCGGTCCAGGAGTGTACAACGTTATCGGCGATCACGGTACATACACAGTTGTGCTTGACCTTTGGGGCAACGTGAGCTGTAACTGTCAAGGCTACTTGAAGAACAAGCGGTGTTCCCATGCTTTAGCCGTGAAGATTTTAACAACGTCGGGCGCGAAACGTCTGTACAAACCTGAGACGCGTAAGGGTAAATAGCGAAGTTAAAAGGAAGCTTCAGCTGTAAGCATGCGTTGCAGAGGCTGGCTTACTACTCTGATTTTCCAAACCACTTCAAGAACCATTTGAAGCTGGCGCATTCGTCCTTGGAGGCGCAGGCGAGGCATGGGAACTCTTCTGCTGCAGCCTTCACAGTTATGAGCACTTCGCGCCGTGTGGTTTCATCCATTTTTGCATGAGCGATTAACTCTTCAATTTTGCCTTTCAAACGACCGCGGCTCCTGTATTGAATTAATCAGTCTTGACGTTATAAAGAAATGCGTTAAGCGTGTGTTTCAGTGTTACGCGGGGTCCTGTAGGTGCGGCATGTCGCATGTTGCTCTTGGTGTTTCAGTCTTTTGGAAGTGTTTCGTTCCAGTATAATCGCACGGTGTACGTTTTTGCGATGGTAGCGGTGTTTTCAGTTTCGTCGTAGACGATGTCTACTCGGCAACCGTATTTTTCTATGAGCATGCTTACGTCGTGCCATATCTTCGTCGTCAAACTGTCAGGTGGCCACAGGCCCCATATAGTGTCGTTTGGGCTTCTAAAGCCGAAGCCGTAGCCGTTTGGAAGGACGTAGGCTACGCTCAGTTCAAAGCCTGTCTTCCGCGGTGTGGTTCGCGTGTACTGCCAGAATTTTTTCATGGCTTCTAAATGTTCCTTTGTCAGGGTTCCGTACTCTGTGATTTTTGGGTAGCTGAAGATTACGATGTACTTGGCGCCTGCATGGTACGCTGTCACCATGTCCGCGTAAAGTGCTTCAGCGTCTTCAAGGTAAGGCGGCTCAGTGAAAGTCCAAGTAACCATGACACCCCACTCTTTTCCATGCATTTCCGCGGCGCCACGACACTGCGCAACGTTCAAGGCGCGCGAGTTGTTCCAGCCGAACTCTGTGAGGATGGCGGTGTAACCTGCTTTGTAGTCGAACCAGTAAAGCGCGTAGTCAGCGGTGAAAAGCCTTGGGCTGGCTTCGAGGTATGCGTCGATGTGCAGGTATAAGCCTTCAACATATTTTGCTGCAGCGTCTGTGTAGTTTTCGGCTTCCTGTACGAAAGCAACGGTTTTGTTGTCTAACTGTTTTCCGCCCGGCTCGTCGATGCGGTATACGCCGAGGAATTTTTCGCCGTACCTTTTTGTGGCGTTTCGAATCCACATGTAAGGGTCGTACGGGTACTTTGAAGGCGACGTGAAGAAGACTATGAAGTGCAAGCCTGCGTTGTACACGTAGTCGCTTATGCTGTTAAGTAACGTCTGGTTGAGGGAGCATTCGGGCAGTCCAATAACGAAGAGGTTCGTGTACTCTTTAACTTCGTCGACGAGGCGTTTGCAGTCTTGCATGTCGCCGTAGGCGAATTCCACGCCCACGAAAACATCGTTCTCGTTACGCGGAGTTTTCAGGCTCAAGCCGATTAAGATGCTTGTCAGAAGGCTTGTCACCAGTATGAGGATGATGACTTTTATTTTGTGTTTCAAGTTTCCGTCACCGTTCTACGCAGTTGCATGTGCCCTCAGAACAGCCAAGTTTGCCTGCAGTCGTGCTCTTGGCTCGTTCATGACGGTCTGCGTTTGAGGATGAGGCTTCTTCGAGAAGGATTCTGAAGTAGGGATCCGCTATTAAGTCTTGGCCTACGTTGAGGTTTTCTGGATATTCATGTTCGCAGCTTGATGTGCATGTTTAGGGTTTGAGAAAGAAAGCGCATTGCGAAGGTCCGGTCAATAGTTGACACGCTGTGGGCGTCATGATTGTGTACGTTGTTTTGCAGGGCGGTTTGAAGAAGCGTTTGGTTTTCAGTGTTTGAGTTTCTCGTCTTCGCTTTGCACTTGCACGTCCAAGCTTTTTTCCTCGTCTTCTTGTGCATTGCCTATTTTGTGGTTGCAGTAGGGGCAGACGTTTATCAGCCTTGTTTTGCCGCTGGTGAAGTCAAGCATGACGAGGGGTCGGCTGAAGACTTTTTGACAGTTTGGGCATGAGATGACGACGGCGTTTTGGTTTTCCCTTGCTCTTTCTTCAACGGGCTTTTTAACAGTTGCTTCTGTAGGTTCAGGCTCTTGTCCAGCGTTTCGTGGTTTTCGGTCTGCCTGTGCAGTTAAGGTTGCCTGTGAAGGGCCTGCGGTAGACGTCTGCGTAGCACTGTGCAATTTGTTTCTTCTGTACAGGCTTAGGCTTAGGGCGGCGATGCTCAGGGCTGCTGGTATGGCGATGAAGGCATATATCAAGTGCAGGGTTTCCCAGTAGGGGTCGGCCCATGCGTGGCTGAACTGCAGTTGGAAACTGTAGAGTTGTCCATGGACTATGCTGTCGATTTTCAGTAGCAGAAATGTTACGGCTACGGCGGAAGCAAGCCAGACAAGCAGCGTCAGCTGGCTTAGCTTGTAGTCGTTGAGTAATCGTTTCATGTTCATACGTCGTGACCTTTATAGAGTCAAAGGCGGCAGGGAACAAAAGCGTTATGAACTTTGAATCCTAAGTGTTGATAAGGTATGGCGCTGTGAGGTTGAGCAGCTCATAGTGATTGACAAGACGACTAAGCAGATTGCCCGTCAGCGTGTTGTCACGCTGTTACGGCTGGCTGAGGCGGAGTGCAAGGATAACCCTGAACTTGCCAGACGTTACGTTGCTGTTGCCCGGAGAATAGCCATGGCTGCGCGGATTCGTTTGCCCGTGGAGTACCGCCGCCGCGTGTGCAGGAAATGCAATGCGCTACTCGTTTACGGTGTGAACTGTCGTGTGCGTGTGCAGCCGCGGAGGGAGTCGCATGTGGTTGTTACCTGCCTGAGCTGCGGGCGTGTGGCGCGTATACCTGTGCGGAGGAGGGTGAAAGTTTGAGCAAGATAACCACGCGGATGAAGCGGCATGTGCGTTATAGGCTTAAAGACGAGAAGCCCACGGTTTGGGTTGGCAAGGAAGGCTTGACGCCGCAGGTTTTGGGCGAAGTTGAAAAGCAGCTGGACAAGAACAAGATGTTGAAGGTTAAAGTCTTGAAGGCTGCGCTTTCAAACATGTCTGCGCAGATGATTGCTGAGAAAGCTGCGGAACAGACAGGTGCAGCGCTTGTCGAAGTTAGAGGGCACGTCTTCATCTTGTACAGGCGGCATAAGAAGTCTTAGTTGCCTGTTGCTTTGGGGGCTGCATGGTTTTCGGACGCAAAAAATTGCGGGTGATGCCGTGGTTTCGCATGGGTTTAGGCGTTGAGGTCGCCCAGAGAATATTTATATGTGGCTTGATGATTTAACTGCAAGGAAAACTTGGAAAAGGGATAATAAATCTTGACGACGCCTCATGCAGTTCCAGCTTCAAAGTTCATTGAGAGGCTTGCACGTTACTTGAAGGAGAACGTGGAGGAGGTTCACCCGCCAGCGTGGGTTGTCTCAGCGAAGACAAGCTCGCATGTTGAGAAGCCGCCGCAGGACAGCGGCTGGTGGTATACACGTGCGGCTTCTGTGCTGCGTAAAGTTTACCTTCACGGTCCCATCGGGCTGGAGAAGCTGCGAGCTGCGTACGGCGGTCGCACAGGTTACCGTGTCAAGCCTGAGCATGTTAAGAAGGCGGGTGGAGGTAACATTCGGAAGATTCTGCAGCAGCTTGAAGCTGCTGGGCTCGTTCAAACAGTTAAGCCTCGAGGGAGGCAGGTTTCGCCTAAGGGACGGAAGCTTCTCAACGAGGTTGCAGAGGATCTTTACAGGGAACTTGTCAAAGTAACGCCGGAACTGAAGAAGTATCAGGTTGAGTAACATGTCTGACGAAGAGCTTGAGGAAATCCGCAGGCGGAAGCTTCTTGCGTTGCAGCAGAAAGCAGCTGAGGAGCAGAATCAGGCTAAAGCTGCACAGCAGTTTGAAGCACAGAAGCAGGCTATCCTCAGGCAGATTCTTTCGCCCGAAGCTCGTCAGAGGTTGACGAACTTGAAGATGGTTAAGCCTGAATTCACGGAGCAGCTGGAGCTTCAGTTGATCCAGCTTGCGCAGATGGGTAAGCTGCCTGTTCCGTTGTCAGATGCGCAGCTCAAGCAGGTGCTCCTTCAGCTTCAGTCTCGCAGGCGGGATATAACGATAAGAAGGATATAGCGATGGCACGTGTTAAGCCAGCAGCAAAAAAGCGTAGACTTGCGAAAGCCACAAAGGAGGCAAGTGCGGTTCCAACATGGATAATCGCTCGGACCGCTGGGAAAGTTAGGACAAACCCTAAGCGGAGACGTAACTGGCGGACGCGGAAGATAAAAGCGTAGGTGAAACTTTATGGCCCAGAAAGAACCGTTAGCTGAAGCGAAAGAGGCAGCGGAGGAAAAACCAGCGGAGGCGCCGCTGGAAACGGAAGCGGCGGAGACGCCTGAGGAAACACTTGAGGAAGCGCCTGAAGCAGAAATCGCCGCTGAAGAAGCTAAGCCGACGAAACGTGAAGCTGAAGAGGAAATCGTTGAAGAAAGATTCTACACGATTCCGCTTGCCAAAGCGTTTGCTGGTCCGCCTAACAAGAGGGCGCCGCGGGCGATACGAATCATTAAACGTTTCGTAACGCGGCACATGAAACTTGAAATGCCTGTTTCAGAGGAGGAAGAGGAAGAAGTCGGCAGGCTTTTGATTGCGAGTGAAGTCAACGAGAAGGTGTGGAGCAGAGGGGTTGAGAAGCCTCCGCGGAAGATTCGGGTTCGCGCAGCAAAGGACAAGGAAGGCCGCGTTACGGTTTACCTTGCAGAATAACGCGGTCTGCTTAGGCATGTTTTATCCTGTTTATAGCTTGCGTTTCGATGCAGCGTGCAGTTGGGCTTCCTCAGGCACACTCTGGTTAATGTTTTTCTGGGACGCTTGTTTGGCGTAGCCGTATGGTGGTTTGGGTGAAGCTTATGCGTTTGTTGTGTTCGGTGTCTGCGGCTGCTCGCGTCGGTCGAAAGTTTTCTCTGTGTTTGACGGGTGGAGAGGCGTAGGGTTTGGCTGTTTACTTAGCAAGCATTGTTGGGAGTCCAAGCATAGGCGTGTACGCGTTGGCAACGGACAAGTTTGTAATCGTGCCAAAAATGGTTCCGCAGCGTAAAGCCGAGCAGGTTGCTGCATGGTTGAAGGTTAAGCTTGTTCACACTTCGGTCTGTGGCTCTGTCCTAGTAGGTGCGTTTGCATGTGCCAACTCGCATGGTATAGTTTTGCCGTCTTTTGTCCGTGATGATGAGGTTGCTGCGATTAAGGCTTTATTCGACGGCAACGTCGGCGTTATGGAGACAAAGAAGACGGCTTACGGCAACATGGTGTTGGTGAACGACCGTGGCGCTGTTGTGGACAGGCGGCTTCGCGGAGCCGTGGTGAGGCAGCTTTCGGATGTTCTCGGCGTGGAGGCGGTTCAGGGCGAGATTGCCGGTTTGCCCTATGTGGGTTCGCTGGCTGTGGCTACGAACCGCGGTGTGCTGGCTCATCCGTTGTTGAAGGAGGAGGAGCGGTGGCTGCTTCAGGATGTGCTTAAGGTTCAAGTCGAAGTGGGCACAGTGAACTGTGGCATTCCATATGTAGGCACGGGTTTAGTTGCTAACAGCAATGCGGCGGTTGCAGGTTCCATGACAACTGGACCCGAGATGTTTATAATAGGGAATGCATTGGATGTTGTGCGGGATGATGTTTGAATGAAGGTTTTCAGAGTTACGGGCGAGATTAGAAAGCCTAACTTGAACACGCCGTTCGCGAAGGAGCTTATAGCTTTGAAGCCTGAGCATGCAGTTGAACGGGTTTATGCTGAAATAGGCAGTAAGCACCGTGTGAAGCGTTACCAAATACGGATTTACGCGGTTGAGGAAGTGCCGTTGGAAAACGTTGCTAACCCGCTTCTTCGTAAACTCGCTGGTGGAGACTGAGATCTTTGGGCGAGTCGAAAAAGAGCGAAGAAGAGCTTAGACGGTTAAGCGTTGAACTTCAACTGCTCGAGCAGACGGCTGAAACGCTTCAGTCAAGAGTGAGCATGGTGAATGCAAGCTTGACTGACTTGACATATGCGTCGATGACGCTTGAGGGGTTGGAAAAGGAAGATGAAAACGCTGAGCTTCTTGTGCCCATCGGCGGAAGCTCCTACATCAAGGCAAGGCTGGCTCAGCGCGACAAGGTTATTGTAGGTATGGGTGCAGGCGTATCCGTTGAGAAAACGCTTGAGGAGGCTAAAGCCATCCTCAGGACGCGCATGGAAGAGCTTGAAAAAGCCCGTGTGTCTGCGCAGCAGCAGCTTGAGCAGGTTGTTGACCGGATAAACGCTGACAGGCAGAGAATGGAACAGTTAGTTGCCAGCCTAAGAGAAGGGAAAGCTTCAACCGATGTTTGAGAAGCTCAAATCCGGCTTCGCCGGCTTCGTCACCAAAGTAACGACGATTGAGCTTAAACCAGAGAACCTTGCACCTGTTCTTGAAGAGTTCCAGTTAATTCTGGTTGAAAACGACGTGGCCTACGAGGTGGCTGACCGTGTATGCCGCGAGCTTGAGCAGCGTTTGACAGGTGTGAAAGTCAAACGGTTGGACGATAAGAAGCAGGTTGTCCTGCAAAGCCTGCGACAGGTGCTTCTCGAGGTTCTCTCGGCAGCCGACGGGAAAGTTGATTTGCTTGATAAGGCATTGGAGAAACGTCGCCGGAACGAGCCGCTTGTGCTCATGTTCGTGGGCATTAACGGTACGGGTAAAACGACTACGATTGCGAAGGTGGCGGAGTACCTTCGACGAAGCGGCTTCACAGTTGTGCTCGCTTGCAGCGATACGTACCGTGCTGGCTCGATTGAACAGTTGGAGACGCATGCTAAGCGGCTCGGTATACGCGTAGTGAAGCACAGGTACGGCGCTGACCCTGCGGCTGTAGCCTACGACGCGGTGAGCCACGCGCGGGCACAGGGAATAAACGTTGTGCTAATCGACACTGCTGGGCGAATGCAGACGAATCAGAATTTGATGAATGAACTTGCGAAAGTCAAGCGCATAGTAAACCCTGACTTGACGATTCTAACAGTTGATTCGCTGGCGGGAAATGACACCGTGGTGCAGGCTGAAGAGTTCCACCGAAGCGTTGGAATCGACGCTGCAATATTGACGAAGGTGGATGCGGATGTCAAAGGCGGCTCTGCCTTAAGCGTAGCCTACATAACGCAGAAGCCTATCCTGTTCATCGGCACGGGGCAGGCTTACAGCGACTTGGAGCCTTTTAACCCTGAAAAGTTTGTGCAGATGATTCTTTCCTAAACATGCGCTTAAGCCTGGGCAAGTGTTAAGAGCACTGCCTTAGCGGCGTAAAGTCTATTTTCCGCCTGCTCGAAAATCACGGAGTTCGGGTCAAGGACGACTTCGTCCGCGATCTCATAGCCGCGGTGTATGGGCATGTCATGCATGACATACGCGTGGCTGCCTGACAGCAGACGTTTATTGACCTGGTATGGCTGCATCAATTTTTCGCGGCGGCTTTTCTCCTGTGCAAACGTTGGGTCTGTGAAATGTTCCATGTCAACCCATGTGTCGGTGTAGACGAAGTCGGCGTCTCGCACGGCTTTCTCCGCGTCAAGCGTCGTCGTCCACAAACCTGTTTTCTTGGCGTCGCTGAGAAGCGTGTCGTCGCGTGCAGGCTCGTGGAACAGCGGTGTAACCGTAGTTATTTTTACGCCTGTTTTCACGCAGCCTTCGATGAGCGAGTTGCACACATTATTGTGTATTCCCACATAGACCAGCTTTGTGCCCTGCAATGTTCCCTTCTTCTCTTTCATAGTCATCAAGTCAGCAATTGCCTGCGTAGGGTGATACTTTTCGTCGCAGCCGTTTATCACGGGAACCTTTGAAGCTTGCGCCATACGCTGCAGGTCTTCATGCCTCAGCAGCCTTGCCATGATGAAGTCCACGTTCCGCGAAAGATAACGCGTTTCATCCGCGATGTCTGCCAACGTGAAGTTCGTGGTTCTCCAGTCAACGTACAACGCGTGGCCGCCGAGCTGCGTCATTGCAACTTCGAAGGCTACGCGCGTTCGAGTAGACGTTTTCTGGAACACAAGCGCTGCAGACTTCGCTTGTAACGCTTTAAGGTACACTTGCGGATGACGCTTGACGCGAATGGCCAAGTCGACTATGTTAAGAAGCTGCTTGCCCGTGAGCTCCTTAAAGTTGAGGAAATGCAACGTTACACCATGCGCTCCAAGCATGCTGAACCGTTATGCGGATAATAAGCTTTATGGGAATGGGTTGAGCATGCACTTTCCACGCTTCAACTTAAAGTAGTTTTTACTGTTTTGCCCCAAGTTTTCAGAATATGGGAAATTGTATATTTAGAAGTTCAACGTTGCATTTTAATTTAAATCAGAACGTTTGGAACGCATCGTGATTGAACAAGAATCAGATTAGGCTTCAATACAGCGGATTCGTGGTTTTTGCTGCACAAGTGCTGAGTATATTCTCTGGGCTTGCGTTCACGCTGTTGCTTACGAGAAATATGAACGCGGAACAGTTTGGAATTTGGACTAACATTTTTGACTACGCTGGGTTCTTCGCATTTTTCAGCGGGCTGTTGCCGTTTTGGGTTACCCGGTTTGTAGCAAGAAACAAGGAAGACGCGATCAAGACAGGTGTTCTAACACAGCTTCTACTTGCCTCTGTTTCAGTTGTTCTTTATTTTCCAATAATTACTTTAATTTCGCGAACTATTAAAACAGAAGCTTACCTTTCTGTTTATTTCATCGCTGGCTTATACATTCTGAATTTGTATGCAGTTGCAATCTTTGAAAGTGTTTTGCGTTCATGGCGGCCTCAGCTTATTGGTTACGGATTACTGGTTGAAGAAGCGACGAAAATAGCTATCGCCTCAGTTTTGATAATCGGGTTGAAACAGGTTTTTCTCGGCGCAATGTTAAGCATAGTTGTTTCTGGAACTGTTCAGAGTTTTTTCTACATGCGCTTTTTGGTCGGAGAGCTTGGACGCAGAGTGAACTGGAAATATTTTAAAGAATGGCTAAAAGGTTCGTTGATGATCATCTACAACAATGTGGGCGGGCAATTTTTCTCGTCTATTTTTATTCTGCTTTTCGTTCTTGGAGGACCAAGTGCGAGAGCTTACTATCAAGCAGCCTTAACCTTTGCGAACATCATAGGCTATTCAGCTTCATTAGCTTTCGCGTTGTATCCTAAACTGTTGGCTAAGGATGCTTCTGAAACACAAGTGAAAGAATCCTTTCGAACAATTTTGATGGTAGCAATCCCCTTGTCAGTAATAATCGCTGTCATGTCTAACTCGTTTCTCTCTGTACTGAAAGCCTCATACGGTGTTGCTTCACCAGTTCTCATCATCTTAACGTTTAACACGTTCGTAGGCGTAATCTATTCTTTTTATACTTCCTACGTCATAGCCATGGAAGAGTTTGATGCTGAAGGAAAAATCCCCCTTCACAAACTCGTTAGAAACAAAATTTTCGCAGTTTTCAGCATTCCATACATTCAAGCTGCAATAGCGCTACCTCTAGCATATTATGCGTTGACGTGTGCGTCATCCACGCCTGTACAGGCAGTTGTTCATGTCACTATCATACTCTTAAGCGTTAATTCGTCAGCTCTTGCAGTGTTGTACTTGTTTATGCATCGTTCCGTTAAGCTCCCTGTTGATTGGGAAAGCGTAGCCAAATACGTGACGATAGCTATTTTTACTGGTACCCTGCTTTTTCTGCTTCCTGCCACGTCAACATTAGTCTTAACGTTGCTAAAAGCAGCCGGAGGCTTCGCCTTCCATTTTGCGCTATTATTGCTTATAGACCGCAACGCTAGAGCGTTGTTGCGGTCTATATGGCGGGAGATAAACCTTTTTCCACAACGGTTAACTCGGGATAAGTTTTAGCGGCGGATTCTGCGCGTTCGCGGTTCATGTAGACCTCAAGGAATGCGCTGTTGACATGTAGGATTCAGCGGCTTAGGGACAGTTTTGGGTCAAACTATTTATGAGACTTTCAGTATTGGCTAATGATTCGGTGACCTGGATAGCAGGAAGACCATTTGATCACGGGGTAACAGGAAGGAGGCTTGGTTGTTTATGTTTTGCCCAAAATGCGGCACGCGGGTTCCAGATGATGCAGTTTTCTGCATGAAATGCGGGACTAAACTTGCAGTTTCAGTCGTTCAAACCACGCCATTGCCTGTAATAGCTTCATCAGATGCGAAATCTCTGAGGTGCCCTCATTGTGGCGCCCCCCTCACGCCGAAATTCGGAGAAATGATTATCAGTTGCGAGTATTGCGGGACAGCTGTGATGCTGAGCAGTGATGGCTGGAAAGGTATACATAAACAGTCAATGTTGCTGCCCAAGCTTGTAGAAAAAGACAAAGTAGCAGCAGAAATCAGAAGCTTGATGGATCGGGGTCTATTGCGCAGGCACCTTTATGAGGATTCAACACTTGAAGAGCTGAACCTGAGTTTTATTCCATACTGGATTGTTTCTGTTTCTGCAAAAAGTTCAATCATTGCAAGTGATGTTGCTGTTGAAGTAGGCGAGATTGCTACGACTGCCGCGTTATTCGGGCTAATGGGTTCAGCTATGAGTGGAAGGAGACGTGGAGCAGACCTCGGGGGTCCGCTCCTTGCAGGAGCAATGCTTGGCACAATGATGGAACCTAATCAGGCAGCGGCGAAAAAGGCTTACCAGATGAGCAATAACTATAACTTGGTTATTGTGGCAGTTAAGGCCTTCAACGAGTATCAACCTAGAAGCTACGAGTTCAACCTTCAGGAACGAACATTCTTTGACATTTCAAAGGTTCCCAAGGATGTCAGAATCTTGAATGGCGACGTAGGCGAGGAAGCGGCGAAGTATCAAGCCAAGGCTTTGGCTGAGCAGCTTCAATCAGAAAAGGCCCATGCGCAGTATCATATGATCCAAGAGTTGCATACGGACGCGGACGTGACGGATACAGAGCTTTTGTACACGCCTATATGGTTTGCTCAGTATGACCACAAAGGCAGGAAAATAGTTCTAGTTATTGATGGCAATTCAGGCGGTATAATCAACAGCATCGGTCTCTAAACTCAGCTTTTTAAAGAATAGTTTTTCATTTAATGAGATAGAAGCTTCTAAGAGACGAATTCGTGTGCGAAGTCTAGCTAAACAATGTTCAAAAACACGCGTCAGCGTTATCGATGTGGCTTAAGAATGGTCTCTATATGCGTCTTGCTTTTATTTGCCATTGCTTCTACTTTTTAATTATTTTCTTTTTTTGTTTAAGCTTGTTAACTATGTCAACTTGTTCTGTCGGGAAGTAGTAGGGGAATGTCGTGTATGAACTTGCCGGAGTTTGCCGCTGCCCTTTCTTTATTCTTTTTTTGTTTCTTCTTTGCGCGTTTTCCCTTATTCTGCGTGTCTCAGCAGCTTGAATTTTCTGTCTCAGCTTATCCACCAGAATTTCTGCATGATTTCTTTCAAGTTGAAATGTGAGACTGCGATGGTATCCGAGGTCAATTATTACATTGCCATTTTCATCTGTGTCTACAGCTTTTATATGCTCAACCGGTATATGTAATGGCACAAATATCCCTAATAATCCGCCGATTGTTCCTTTTAAGACAGGCTTGTTTTCAAGCGCCTCTTCTAGTTCATTTTTAAAATTCCCTTTCAAGTCTATTTTTAGCAAGTCTGCGTAAAGTTTCAGCGTTAAATGTGGATTCTCTATTTCCAAAACTGGTTTTTCTTCAGACATACGGTTTCCTTCTTTTTGGAAAAAGAACATTTAAACTGTAAGCATCAGGCACTTTATATATTTTTACCGAAATTCAGTGGGTGGAAATTAATTTCTATCGAGTTAATCATTTTTGCAGGGTGAGTTGTAACTGTTTTTGTGGCATTCAAATGCGACGCTAAGAAAGAAGCAAAAAAGAGCGCCACGAAAGGAAGCGCAGCTTCAAGAAGCAAAACAAGTTTTCATGCCTGCTGAAATTACGCCGGGTTATGCGTTTCTAGGAAACACTATTTCTGTACAGCTATCTTGAAAGCAACTGAAAAAGCTGGGGAACGCCACGTTCGGCTGCGGAAGCTGGTTTTGTAGCAGGAAAAGCTTGCGGCGTCTTTGTTTCGCAAGGTTCAAAAGAGTTGCTTCTGCTGGGTATTTCAAAGCGAATTGTATATTAGTTAATCTAACGTAACTTCTTGCGTTGTCGTTTCAGAATTAACCGGGTGCGGTAACCCTTTAGGCGAGCGGCTGGAAGCATGGCGGAGAACTCTGAAGCTAGGGAAACAGGTAGTTTTGAGGCTTTGACGATTGAGGATTCGTTAAAACAGTTGCAGACAAGCCTGTCTATGGGTTTGACGTCGACTGAAGTGGGTTATCGGTTAGGCAGGTTTGGTCGTAACGAAATCGCGGAGAAGCATCAAAATGTTGCGGTTGCATTTCTGAAACGCTTTTGGGGTTTAACTGCTTGGATGCTTGAAGTGGCGATTTTGCTTTCTTATGTTTTAGGCAAATATGTGGATTTGTACATTATCGCCGCTTTGTTGCTTGTGAATGCGGTTTTAGGTTTTGTACAGGAACAGCAGGCAACGAAGGCTGTGAAGGCTCTCAAGCAGAGGTTGCGGTTGAAGGCGCGTGTTCTGCGGGACGGCGTTTGGAGAAGTGTTGACGCGGCTGAAATTGTTCCAGGCGATATTGTTAGGATAAGACTAGGCGACGTGGTGCCTGCAGACCTTAAAGTAGTCGAAGCGGAAGCCACAGTGGACCAATCTGCTATAACAGGGGAGTCTTTGCCTGTGGAGAAAAAGGCGGGCGAAATTGTGTATTCTGGGTCGGTGGTGAAGAAAGGCGAGGTAACAGCGGTTGTCGTAGCTACTGGTTCCCATACGTATTTTGGGAAAACGGTGGAGCTGGTTCAGTTGGCTAAGCCTAGGCTGCATATTGAAGAGGTCATTTCGGACTTGATGAAATGGCTTCTCCTGATTGTGATTTCACTGCTTTTTGCGGCAGTGTTTGTTTCATGGTTTAAAGGCATAGACCTTCTATCTGTGTTGCCGTTGGCTTTGGTTTTGCTTGTTTCCGCAATACCTGTAGCGTTGCCTACAATGTTTACGATCACGATGGCGCTTGGCTCTGTTGAGCTTGCGAAGAAAGGCGTGTTGGTTACGAGGCTCAGCGCTTCAGAGGATGCTGCTCTTATGGATGTACTGTGCACTGACAAGACTGGAACAATAACTCAGAACAAGTTGATAATCACTGAGATTCTAGAATTGGATGGTTACAGAAAGGAAGACGTGCTTTTGTTTGGAGCTTTAGCCTCGCAGAAGGCAAACCAGGACCCTATTGATATGGCGTTCTTCGAGGCTGCCAGTGAACGCGGCATAGGGTTAGATGTGTACGTTCAGAAAAAGTTTCTTCCATTTGACCCAGCAACGCGTAGAACGGAGGCATTCGTGGAAAAAGAAGGTGAAGTTTTGCGGGTTGCTAAAGGCGCAGTGTCCGCGATAATGCAGATGTGTTACCCTGAAGGTGAAGTTCCAGAAGACGTTTCATCTAAGGCTGAAGCTTTGGCGAATCGTGGATACAGAGTCATTGCAGTAGCAGTTGGCAATGGAAACGTAATGAGCCTTGCAGGGTTTATAGCCATTTACGACAAGCCTAGACCTGATTCTGCAACGTTGATAGGCAAACTGCGGAGTTTGGGTGTATCTGTAAAAATGTTGACGGGTGACTCACTGCCAATTGCAAAGCAAATAGCTCGCGAGATAAATCTGGGCGAAAAAATATCGCGGATTAAAGACATCAAGAGAACTGAACATGAAGATGCTGTTTTGGCAGCGGACGCCGTGGAGGCGAGCGATGGTTTCGCCGAGATTTACCCTGAAGATAAATACCGCATAGTGAAAGCGTTGCAGGCTGGGGGACATGTTGTCGGGATGACAGGAGACGGCATCAATGACGCTGCAGCTTTGAAGCAAGCAGAGGTTGGAATCGCCGTGAGCAACGCAACGGATGTGGCTAAAGGTTCCGCAAGTGTGGTTTTGACTAGGGAAGGTTTATCCAACATCGTGGACTTAGTCATAACCGGACGAATGATTTATCAGCGGATTCTTACATGGATACTCAATAAGATCGTCAAAACCTTTCAGGTAGTGTTCTTCGTCATCATAGCCTTTATGCTTACTGGACTGTACGTTGTAGACACGTTTCAGATTGTTTTGTTGCTTTTTCTGGTGGATTTCGTGACGATTTCGCTGTCCACGGATAATGTTCGGCCGTCGAGTAAGCCTGAAAAATGGAAGATTGCCTCTTTCGTCAAAACATCCGCGGTGCTCGGCGTCCTTGTCATAGCAGAATCTCTTGCTCTGCTGTATCTGGGAATGACTTTACTGGGGCTGGACAACGCGTCTAAACTTCATACTTTCACCTTTGACATACTGCTGTTCGGCGGATTATCTGTGCTGTTCGTGGTGCGTGAAAGAGGTAGCTTCTGGAAGTCAAAGCCTAGCATGCCGCTCCTGATTGCAATAATCGTGGACATCTTAGTGTCTTTTGTAATCTCTGTAGTAGGGATTCCAGGAATAACACCGCTTCCTGCGCAAGTTGTCGGCTTGACGCTGGCATGGAGTCTACTGTTTAATCTGTTAGTAAATGACCTAGTGAAAACTATGTTATTGCCTGTCCATGATTAGCCTACGTTTCAAGTGTTCGGCTAGGTAGCGTAGTGTGCAAGCGGGCTGCTCTCGTATATTAGCGCCCGTTTTGTTTTGATTTTAAGTTCAAGTTGGAATGAGGTCTATTAACGCAAAGGACGCTGTGAAAAACAATCCGACAAGCAGGCAAATTATTCCGAGAACCACGATGAGTCCTCCGCGGTTTCGCTGTTCTCTTCGCCATACGTATGCGCCCAGCATTATCGTTAATGAACCGAAGATTTCAGGAAGAATAATTAAGCTGAGAACGGCGAAGATGCCTGATAGAACGACGAGTTTTCCAACGTTGTTTTTGATGGGTGCACGTTCCGGCGGCGAAGTTGGCGGCTGGTTTTCAAGTGTTCCAGCTGTAGCGTTTGGTTCAGGAAACCTTGAGAAATGTTCATGCATTATTTTCCATTCTGAATTCTTTTTTATTAGGATGGTTGACACACGCGCATTTACGTCAAACGGGTTGCCTCTGATTTCTCCTTTATAATGTAGATGGAAGGTTGCAAGAGCCATATTGTTCCAGATTTCAGCTTTTAACTCTTTAATTTCGTACTCGTAGTTTGAAAGAACTTTGAAGGCGTCGAACTCGTTTTTCAGGGCTTCTTCAGCTTCCTGTCGCCTGAAAGGTGGCCAATCGTCAAACCTGCTGTAGTGGTCGTCGATTACGTCTCGTACAGCATTCTCGTCCTTATTTTTCAGTGCGTTAAACCTTTTGGAAATTACACCTATGATATCCGCTGCAGGTGCTTCCGCAGTTTTTTGTTCAAAGTTAACGTTGGGGCTCAATTCTTCCTTTACACTCCGTTACGGTTGACGCGTTGTTGTCTGTCGAGTTCTCGTTATCTGCTGTTGGCGCTTTGAGTGGCGCGTACACCGTCGCCTTCAAGGGAGGTGAAAGCGAGCATGCGGCTTATATGTTTTGTTTTTTTAACGTCGAGAGCGACATGTTTTCCTCAGACCGCTTTTTGAATAATTCGACATTGCCATGCAGCATGCCGATGTCAGCGCTAACGTTTCTTGTGAGTAGAAAAGCAAAATATACATGCGTGTCCACTACTAGGATTTTTGGAGGCGACGTATTTGGCTGGTTTCGTCAATTCTTTCAAGAAGTTCATCATCGTTATTGCTCTTTTGGCGTTAACAGGGTTTGGCACTGTGTACATGTATGATCAATTCGTCAGTGTGCCAGGAAGTCTTTTCCTTTTTTCAAAGCAGAGCCTCAGAATAATGCTCATCGTTGGGTTTTGGCTGATAGTATTGTTTTTCATTCGGCACTCAAAGTCTTTCATGGTTACGCGTTTCGGCGTGGCGCCTACGGCGCTTTTGCAGTTTATGATGCAGTCGCTCTCCGTTTTAGTGATGGGTTTCGGGGTGCTTCACACTCTCGGTGTTTCACCTGGAAACCTGCTGGTCGGCGCAGGTGTTATTTCACTTATTATAGGTGTGGTTTTGTCGACATTTGTGGGCAACATCGTTGCTGGCGCGCTGGTTTTCACCACTCACAGTTTTAAGGTGGGTGATGGTGTGCTGGTAAACAATGTCCCTGGCAGAATCTTGGACATTACGGCTTTTGTAACAAAGATACGAACAGACGTCGGCGAAATATCGGTACCGAACAGCGCTATAGCTTCGGGCGGAGTAATCATGACGGCAATTCATAAACATGAAGTAAAATCGCTTAACAGGCTTCCGTACAATGTTGGCGACAGGGTGGTGACCACTTACATGAAAGGCGAAGGCGTCGTTAAAGAATTAACTCCACTTTACACGGTTATCGCGTTGGACAACGGGAAAGAATTGACGTTCCTCAACAGTAGTGTTCTGACAGGGACCGTGGCTGTTGCAAAAGTAAGCCATGCTGGAAGCGTGCAAGCGTAAGCTATGTTCAAGAGCGTTTTGTGTTAACTATGGCTGAAAAGCGAACAAGCTCCTGCGGGTAAGTGTCGCATGGCGATTTGAATACTGAAAGCTTGGATAAACAGGGTTTCTTTATGGCTATTCCTAAAATTATATTAGTTCAGAGGAAGTGATCTATCGCAAGATGCCTTCGTGAAAATGTGGTGCGTATGACAGAGGCCTCTCTTGTTTTCGGGGTTATTGCAGGAATTATTGTTGTTGGTTTTGCTGGGGAATTCTTTTTTAAGAAAACAGGCGTGCCAATTTTTATTTTTCTCATATTAACTGGAATCGTGCTGGGTCCTGTTTTGAAAGTTTTTCCGAGGGAGCCTCTTCTTCCTGCACTCACGCTTTTTGCGGAGTTCACTTTGCTTATGGTTCTATTCTATGGCGGGATGGGTTTAAAATTTGCGTCCCTTCTTGCAGGCGGTGGAAGAGCCTTTATTCAGACGATACTTTATGTCTCTCTTAGCATCTTGTTAATTGGCGGGCTTGGAGTTTTCATTTTGAAATGGAGTCTCCTGTCGTCTTTAATTTTCGCTTCAATGGTTGGGGGCGAAACCACCGCGGCCGTTGTAATACCGCTTTCGCGGTCTATGAAGCTCTCAGAATCGGCTATGACGTTTTTGACGATGGAATCAGCTATGAACTCAATTTTTTCAATAGTGCTTTTCTTTGCTTTCATTAACGTTTTCGCTTCTGGCACGGGAAACTGGGTTGGAGTAGTAAGCGGCATTTCTTCGCAGTTTTCCGTGGGAATCGTACTTGGGGCGCTTTTAAGTTTAGCGTGGATTTTTCTGTTGCATCGCCTTCAGAAACAAAAGTTCACGTATGTCTTGACCTTGGGGTTTGTGTTGGCAACATATTCTTTAACGAGCGATTTCGGTGGAAACGGCAATCTTTCCGTACTCATTTTTGGCATAATTCTCGGGAACTATCGCTTAATTAACAGTTTATTTAAGACTCAGATGAGCATGGACTCCTTGCAGAAGCAGCTTGGAGACTTTCACGAAGAAATTTCATTTCTTATGAGGACTCTTTTCTTCGTCTTTTTAGGCTTGACTTTTGTGGTTTCGCCTTCATCTGTGATTTCCAATTTGTGGATGAGTCTTCTAATTCTTTTTGTGCTTCTGTTTGCAAGGTCAATTGCTGCTTGCGTTTCAACCTTAAGGTCTGACTTTTCCAGGGAAAGGAGGTTCATTATACTGACTTGCGCCCAAGGTTTAACTCCGGCCACGCTTGCCGTTATCGCCGTAAGCTTGCAGGTGCCTTTGGCGAACACTTTCCTAAACATTGTAACTTACGTGATTATTCTCACAAACATTGTTACAGCAATTGGCGCCTTCCTGAATCTTCGCCAACAAAAATAGCATTTATGTAAGTTGGCTGACGCTCGCGCCTTGCCGCTTCCTGCGAAATGCTAAGCATGCGTCATGCTTCTCTTTGCAGCTGTCACTTTAATGGAGGTTTGCTGCGGAAGCCTGAAAGTCGCAGGATTTCTCTGCAAAGTTTGCGGCAGGTTCATGCAGACTGGCTGTGTGAATCGTTTTGTAGGGAGATTCCAATGACGTGTGCTCGGCGCAGGAGAACTCATGCGGGCGAAATTCATGTTTTTAACCGTTTGATACGCGAAGGCATCGAACTATAGAAGTGTCCGAGTTGCTTTTTGTGCAGCGTCGCCTGTGTCTGTCTGCGTGCTTTATGACGACGGACGCATTTTCTTGTGAGCCGTCTTCCCTGCAGGGTTTATTTGTGTTTCTTTTTGTCTTTATTCGTAGTAGCCGAAACCTCTTCAGCTGCGCTTTCAGTAATTGCTGTTAGGAACATGTTGTTTATGAGCGGCGAGATCAGTGTGAGTATTCGCCCGCGTTCTTCCGTGGTGGTTTCTGGGAATTGGCGTGCAACTTCGTCCCATAGGGCTCTGTGCATGCTTACGACGTCGCGTATTATCCACTTCAGTTCTTCAAGGTATTCATCTTCGTTCATGCTTGAGTCTTCCTTGCTTAGGGGATATGCAAGCTTGCGCTTTTAAGCGCTTGCGCTGCTGCCGTTTGAAGCGTGCACTGTTTTGCCGAAGGCTGCAGGCTGTGTGGTTCAGCGTTGGCTTTTAATGCGTTGTCTTCGTTGTTGTTGGAAGCTTTTATCTGCCTGTGCACTCTTGAAGTATTGGCTGGTGTGCTGTTTGATTCTGCTCGTATGGTCTGAGGTGGATGAAGCTGGCGTGAACATTGCGCGTCACGTTGTTGTGCAGGGCGCGTTTCAAGAGACGGGCGCGGTGTTTGAGGGTTCGCCTGTATACGCGGCGGACGTTGCGGGGAAACATGTGACGCTTGTGCGGTTGCGGGGAGAACTGGTTTACGCGCAGGATTTGGCTGAATGCTTTAAGGGTTTGGAGCTTGTGGTTTTCTTGTCGAGGCACAGCAGTGTCAGCGGTACGCCGACCTTGTCCGTTCATGTTCCAGGAAACCTTGGCTTGGCGGAGCTTGGAGGGCTTCCGCGCACGGTTTCTGTGGCGCCTGCCTGTGCGATGCATGCGGCGTTGAAGACGATGATGCAGCGGGCAAGCGGGTTGGCTTATGAGGTTTCATACGAGTGTACGCATCATGGGCCAAGCTTGAGTGTTCCTGCATTGTTTGTTGAATTGGGCAGTTCAGTGCAGAACTGGCGTGACCAGGCGGCGGCGCGTGTGGTGGCTGACGCGGCGTTAGCCGCGGTTAAAGCGTTCGGCGCCTCAGGCGGGAAGGCAGTAGTCGGCGTCGGCGGGCCGCATTACAACATGAAGTTTACGCGTTTGGCATTGGCGGACAAGGCGGTTTTTGGACACATAATTCCGAAGTACGCTGTGAACCGAGTGGATGAGACGCTGCTTCGGCACTGTGTTGAGCGTACGGTGGAGCCTGTTTCCCATGTGGTTTTGGACTGGAAAGGCATCCGTGGAGAAGATAAGCCTGGGCTGGTCAGCGTGATAGGCGCCTTGGGGTTAACTTATGAAAAAGTGTAGTTGCGCTTTCCTCTGGCACATGTGTTTACAAGGCTTGCGTTGCAGGACTGTTGCTTTTGTTTTGTCGTTGCCTGTTTTCTCTGCCATGTGGTTTTCAGAATGGCTTTGTCCAAAAAATGGTAGGTTTTAAGGTTTTGCTATTCGTGTGTGGCTATTTTCGTCGGGTTGTTTTTTATTCTTTTGTTTGGTTTTCTGGTGTTCCAGAATAGGTATGTCACTGCGGTTATGAGGAATGCTGAGTCGAGGATGTTTGGGAATGTTGGAAAGTACGCCCATTGGTCGAAGAAGGTTATAAATTTCAATGCGATGCCGATTGTACCGCGTAGCAGAGCGATTTGGAGGCAGTCGTGTAGTAGGTTGTTCCAGTTTTCGTGTATTGTTTTCATGTGGCACCGTTGAGGTCTTTTGGCTTTTTTATAAGTGATTTATGAATTTCAAATATTGCTGATTTATCTTTGTTTTTTGGTGGTTTAGGTTATTCTTGTTGCGGTTTCTATTATGATGCCTTTCTTGCCGATGCTGTATGGTAGTCGTCTCGTCAGCGGCGGGGTTCCAGGCATTTTTTATGATTATGTTTCTGTTTGTGGTTTCCGCTGTCCATGTAGTGTTTAGGATGATTACGCCTTCTGCGAAGTGTTCCATTGTAGTTTCAAGCTGTTTGTCTTGCATGCCTTCGGTTAAGAGGATTAAGTGGCATTCTTCGATTTTTTGGTTTTCAGCAGTCAAACACTAATTCTGCCTTGTTTACTCGATTTTCGGCGCTTGCGCTCGCAAGGGTTATTAAGGAGTAGATACTCCTTTCCTTACATAAGGTTAAGCGTGTGAAAGGCAAAATTAAGACAAGTATAATGATCGATGAGGATATTTGGGAAACGTTCAAAGTTAAAGCTTCTTCAAAGAAGGGTTTGAAAGGCGTCAGCAAAGCAGTTGAAGAGGCTTTGGAGGAGGAACTCAGTGAAAAAGTTGTGACCGAAGCGTTGGAAAACATGTACACCAGAAAACCTACTGATCTACAGGTGAATCCGGTCAAGCCGAAAACCGTCACATCAGCTGGAAAAGTAATCAGCGAACTGAGGTCACAAGCCGCTTGAAAATCTATTTGGACTCAAGCGCCCTCGTCAAAAGATATGTGCTCGAACAAGGAACAGACAAGGTTAAAGAAATATACTTCGAGGCTTTCAACGGCGCTGCAACTCTGTATTTTTCAGTCTGGAACGTAGGTGAGGTTTTAGGAGCGTTGGACACTTATCACCGAAGGAAATGGTTGGAGAGTGGAGATTACAGAGCCGCCCGCGAATCATTCATCGCCGAGACTGTGAGGTTGATAAAGCTAGGTGTAGCCAAGGTTGTTCCCGTAAAATCAAAACTGCTAGCCCAAGCTTGGCTTCTCGTAGAGAAGCACCACATCTACGAAGCCGACGCGCTGCAAATAGTATCGGCAAAAAATCTGGGCGCTGACCAACTTCTCTCCGGCGACGAAAGACTAGTAGACATATCAAGAAAGGAAAAAGTCAACGCAGCTTACTTGGGCTGAAATGCATTAAGCCTAAACTAAAGAGACAAAACGAAAAGTAATTTTACTTAAGAATGCGCAACCCAAACGCGTGAAAACCATGGCTAGCTAAGGTGGGAAAACGAGGAATAGTAGTCATGTAGTCCAAAGGGAGAAAAAGCGGAAATCAAAGAACGTGGCTGCGTTGAAGTCACCGCTGGGGAAACAGGATAAATTCTGATGAAAAAGCACAAGCCCAGAAAGAAATGTAAACAAAGAATGGCTGGAAAACTACTTCAATGGGACGAGCTGGGACGCTGACTGACTCTTAAAAAAGAAGCGTGAAATTCGCCTTTATGTTTGGAGCCTGAATGCTTAATGCATTCAATTATGGCGAAAGACAAGCGGCTTATCAGGCTCTCAAGCAAAATTGCAAGAGTAGTTGATGGCTGCGTCTGTGGTTTTTTCAACAACTTCCAATCCTTTGAGGCGTTTTCTATATTAAAGCGTTCATTGTGCTTGCAACATGTTGTCATTGCAAGGGCTGTTCGCAAACAGAGCACGTTAAAATGAGAACGAGAAAAGACGTAAGGTTTCTGCAGCCACGGCATGTGGGTGTTGCTGAGTGTGCAAGAATTGCAAAAGCTGTTGTTTTTGTTTGTGTTGAAGTGTTGTTAAGCGTTTTGGTTTTTGTGCGTGTGGGTTTGTGATGCGGCTTTTTTGCTTTTTGCGTTTTTCGGTTTTTGTTTAGGCATTTTTGGCGGCATAATTGCTGTTGCAGTTGTGCGGTTTTTTACAGTTTGGTTTGTTCAGTGTTTGGCTTGTGGCTTTCTGCGTTAATAGTGTGAGGTATTGCTGCATGTTAACAAGTGTTATCATGTGTGGCGTGCCTTTATGTTTTTGAGGTTGAGTGGGCTTGCCTAAGCTTGTTGTTGTCGTTGAGGAAGATGATGCTGGTAAAATGTGGAATTACGTTTTCACAGAGGAGGAGTGGCTTCGCAGCCGTGCCATGTTCATGCAGCGTGGAAGCTTCGTGCATCTTGCTGAGCCTTTTGAAAAAGTGCAGACAGCACCGCTGACGTTGCAGGCTGAGGTAAAGGATGAAAGCGTCATGATTGGCGTGTTGCCGCGGAGCACGGGCGAGGCTGTTAAGGCTTCGCGTCCTCGTGTTCGGCCGCGTTCGCGGTGAAAAATGCGGCGCTTAGACTGTTGCTGGCTGCTCCCCCAGGTTTTCCGCGTTGCCTGCGTGGCGCTTTGTGCTTCTTACGTGGTGGACCTGTTTGAAAGTTTGAGTTGTACGCTATTTAGGCAGTGAAGCTTACTGGCGTTCAGTTGTGCATGCTTGGGAGTTTCCAGAGTTTGCCTGAGCCTTATTTTATTGTTCCGATAGCGTGCGTGATTTCCGGTTAAGCGTTTTCAGGCAGGTTTTCTCTGTGCTTATGCATGTTAGAGCTCGTCGTAGGCTAGCAGGATTACGGAGTAGCCGATTACAAGGGTTGAAATGGTCCATGAGGGCACGTGGAAGCCTGTGGTGACCCACATGAAGATGTCCATTGCGGCGTTTACGGCTTGGACGAGGCATGAGGCTTTTATGAGCCGTTTTATCGTTTTTCTCTCAACCATACGTGTGCCCTCGCGCGGTTATGCCTCCGCGTTTATGGAATAATTGCGTTATGAAGCCTGAATCATGATTTCGAATCAAGGTAGCGTTTTTGCCGCAGGGCTTGGGCGTAATCTTCGTCTTCAACGTTTTGCAGCTTGACGTAGAGTGTGACAAGCAATGTTGCGCTTATAGCTTGTTAGCGGTAGCGCATGGCGAGAACCCTGCCACATGCGTTTCAACGGGCATGTATGCGCTGGCACGCTTCTCGCCGCGGAGTTGGCTTCGCGAAAGTTTGATATAATACGTATTCTGACAATATTACGTGGAAGGGAGTAACGGTTTATAATGTTTTTATGCCTATCAAGCCTCAACGAGAAGTTCCTGAGAGGTTTAGGGTAGGGAGGTGAAAAACGCATGAAGAGAAGTTTTAAACGAAACGTTAAAGCCGTCAGCCCAGTAATCGCCACGATAATCATCGTCGCCATCGCCATCGTCATGGCAATCGCCGTAGCCTACTGGATGCTCGGACTAGGCTCATCCTTCACAAGATTCGAAAAACTAGAATTCACGACGGCATACGCCACGGTAGACAATAACAACTTTTTCATTAACATGACGATAAAGAACACTGGTTCAGCAACTGCCACTATCGATAAGGATTCGATACTTTATAACGGGAGACCTGCGTCCGCATATACCGGTGTGACTGCTAATTTTAATGCTACGACGCTAGATCCTGGTCAAAGTGCAACAGGTACTATTACTCTACCCAAAGGCAGTACTTGGGGGTCAGGTATGACTGTGGAGATCATGTTGCATACTGCGGCTGGCAAGGACTATCCTAAGGTTGTTGTGTTGCCTTAGGAAATTCTCCTTTTTCCCCTTTTTGTTTTTGTTTGGTTAAGTGTTTGAGTAAGAGTTGGAGTGAATGTGCAAATGGTGCATGTTGCGGTTGGGCAGGTTCAGTTCGGCGTTAAGCGTGTTGTTAGTTTTAACTCTTTGCGTGGTTACGGTGAGGGTGTTTGCGGCTGCTGTGTATCGGCGGTTTTTGCGTCTGGTTTATATGTCTTGTTCATGTTTGTTTCTTCATGTTTGGTTAAGGGTTTGTGTTGGAGTGTTTGAGTGTTGAGTTGGCTTAAGCTGCGTAAGCGTGGTTCCGAAGCGTCGCCTGATGAGTCTTCGAAGTCCAAGCCTGGAAAGGCTGAGTCTGCGGAAAAGCATGGTTTATCCAGATTTTTCAGCGGGTTTTTCGCTGAGAAGCCTGTGCCTAAGCCGCCTTCAGTTGTTTTCCGTAAGGTTTCGCTTGGCATGCGTGTGGTTGAGACTTATCCTGTTGAGCCGCCTTTCTCGCGTGTAGTCATAGTCTCGTTGCCTGAGCTTGGCGGCGCGCGGGGATACTACATTGAAGAAGCAGCCTTAAGCGATTGGGAAGCTTTTGTGCTGCAGAAGCTTATGGACATTATTAGCCGCGAGATTGAGCCGCCTGAGGGTCAAGTTGACGTTAAAGCCTACGTTGCGGGCGAAGCGCAGCGCTTGGCCAAAAAGTATGGACTAGCAAAGCGAATACTGCCTGAGTCGTGGCCGCGACTTTTGTATTACTTGAACCGTGACCTCGTGGGCTTCGGGCCGATCCACGTGATCATGAACGACCGCATGATCGAGGATGTCTCCGTTAACGGCTTGGACATCCCGGTCTACGTGTGGCACCGAAGGTACGAGAGCATGATCACGAACCTTGTGTTCAAGGATGAAGAAGCCTTAGACAACCTGATTGTTAAGCTGACGCATTTGGCGCAGAAGCATATTTCTACAGCGTTTCCAGTGCTTGACGCGATGCTTCCAGGCAAAGACCGCTTAGCCGCCACGTACAAGCGGGAAGTCTCGCCGAAAGGCGGGTCATTCACGATTCGACGTTTCCGCGAGGAACCCTTCTCGATCGTTGACTTGATTGACTTGAACACTGTGGACGAACGCGTCGCCGCGTATTTCTGGCTGCTCATCGAGAACCGCATGACGACGGCGGTGATCGGCGGCACAGGCGCAGGGAAAACGAGCACGCTTAACGCTTTGGCAAGCCTCGTTAAGCCTCAAATGAAAATTGTCACGGTTGAAGAGATCCCCGAGCTTAACCTGCCGCATGAAAACTGGGTTCAACTTGTCAGCCGTGAAAGCTACGGGCTCGGCGCGTTGAAAACAGGCGAGGTCACGCTGTTCGACCTTGTGAAGACGTCGCTCAGGTACAGGCCCGACTACATAATCGTGGGTGAAATCCGAGGCGAAGAAGCCTTCGCCCTGTTCCAAGCCTTAGCCACGGGGCACGGTGGAATGACCACGCTTCACGCTGAAAGCTTGGACTACGCCGTCAAACGCATGACAAGCCCGCCCATGAACGTTTCCAGAACTTACGTGCCGTTGATCAACGTAGCCGCCGTGCAGGAACGTGTACAACTGCCGAACTCGGGCGGAAGCGCCGTGTCCTTTGGAAGACGGCTTAAAGACATCGTTGAAATCGTGGACGCCGACGAGTACCTGACGGTGGCCACGTGGAACCCTCTGGACGACACGTACCAAGTGCAGTTCGCCAAGAGCGACCTGCTTAAACGCGTTGCGCTGCGCCACGGCATCAGCCTTAAAGACGTGCTCGAAGAAATCGACGTGCGCGCACGTTACCTGCAAGCCTTGAAAGCTAAGGGCATACGGCAGAACGCGGAAGTCGCCAAGCACATTACAAGCTACTACCTTGAATCGCCATTTCCACACGTGACTACACGCTCTACTGACACGGGAAACGGAGCGTAAACGTATGGCGAAGGAAGAAGCGTCCTTCTCAGGCTTCGCATACCAATACTTCGGATGGATCGGCAGGCCACTTTCACGTTTCTTCTACATGGGCGGACGCCTACGCGTAGCCGAAGACCTTGAAAGTGCAGGCTTGAAAGTTTACCCTGAAGCATACTTCTCGTTGCTAGGCTTCTTCCTCATACTCTTCATAATCGTGTCCATCCCCATCGCCCTCGTCACAGGAGTGCTCCCGCTGATGCTGCTTCCGCTCGTCGTCCTGCTCCTCGGCTATGCGGTGCCCAAAGTTCTCGCACAGGACCGTGCGTCCAAACTTGATATGGAGGTCCCATTCGCTGGCGCATACATCAGCGTCATGGCCACAGGCGGCTTGGCGCCGTACGCAAGCCTCCGCAAGCTTCGAAGCTGTCCGCTGCTCCCGAACATTTCAAGCGCCGTTCGAAACATTGAAGTCGACGTGCAAGTGAAAGGCTACGACCCTGTCTCAGCCATGGAGAAATCTGCTGAGAACCTGCCGTCCAAAGACTACAAAGACTTGATGATGGGCTACGCGTCTTCACTGCGCACAGGCGGCGACGTCATCCACTACCTGCTCATCCGAACGGAAACGATGTTCCGCGACCTCGCCGTTAAAGTTAAAGCCTTCGGCGAACGCGCCGCTACACTGATGGAGTCCTACATCGCCATAAGCATCCTCGTCACGCTTAGCTTAACGATCCTGTTCATGACGTCAATGGCCTTCAGCCAGTACTGGACAGGCTTCTTCACTGCTGAAAACTTCCTCATCTACTCCTACTTCATCGTCCCAGCAATCTCAATGCTCTTCATCTACCTCGCCGACATGTCGCACTTCCACGAACCCGTCAACGAGTACGGACCATACAAAGTCTTCTTGGCAACGCTGCCCATACTCATCCTCCTCCTCACCACGATGTTTCTGCCCTTCGCCGCGCCTGAAATCGCACCAGCCTTCGCGAAACCCTTCGCCAACGCCATCGTCACACTCAGAAAAGCCCTCGGGCTCGAACGCGGCTACGAAGCCGCGCTTGGAATAGCAATCCCGCTTATCGTATGCACAATTCCAGCAGCGCTTGCACATCGATACTACGCAAAACGCGGAAAAGGCTTAGAATCAGACATAACGAATTTCCTCCGCGACCTGACTGAGACACGCAAGACAGGCGCGCCTCCTGAGAAATGCATTGAAGTGCTCTCAAAAAGGTCATATGGAGACTTCACAAAACACTTGTCCACAGCTTCAAGGCAAATCCGCTGGGGACTCCCGTTCAAAACAATCTACGAGACGCTTAAGAGCAAAATCAAATCTTGGCTTCCACTGATAAACATGTACCTCCTCGTCGACGCAATCGAAGTCGGCGGAGGCTCGCCTGAAACGCTTGAAACACTCACGAAGTTCAGCGAAATGTTCACGTCGCTTGAAAAAGAAAAGAAAGCCATGCTCAGGCCGCTGCTGATAATGCCCTACATCGGCGCCGCCATCCTCATCTTCTCATCCATAATATTCCTCGGCTTCATGCGCGCCGTAATGTACTCCTTCAGCCACCAAACCGTCGCCTTCGCCCAGTTCGCCACGCTACTACTGCCCCCACTAATACTCCAAGTCTACTTGACAGGACTAGTCACGGGAAAAATAAGCTCTGGAACCCTCTCCACAGGCTTCAAACACGCCACAATCCTAACCTTCGCGGCCCTCGTAATAACAGTCGTAATGGCCTACATCAACATGCCCATCCAATGGTGAACAAAAAGAAATGCCCGCTTCAAAAACCGCCACGCCATGCTTAAACCGCAAGAAACCAGCAAGAAACCAAAAGGCAGTCTCGCCGATAATTTCAACAATAATCATAACAAGCGTACTCCTCACAATCCTCGTAATCGCCTCCTTCGTCTCCACAAACATCCTAGACCTCCAAATCGCAGGCGCAGAATTCGAACAAGCCAAAACAAACATGGTTCTACTTGACCAAGTAATCCAAGACGTCGCCCTAAGACCAGGATCAAGCAGCTACGTGCAATTCAACCAACGCACAGGCGGAATTGGCGTATACGAAAACACAGAAAAATTCACGATACTTGGACCACAAAAACAAACCACTAGCACGCTTACACTGCGGCCTAATGCTCAAGGAACAAACCGCGACTGGGATGTCAACGGCGCCACCAGCTGGGGCGCAACAAGCGACCAAGATGACAGCACATACATCTACACTACTGTTTTAAACAAGAAAGAAACAGAAAACCTGAATGACACAGCACAAACCGGGCTCATAAACTCCGTGAAAGCTTACGTAAGAGCCACAGCAAGCGCTACAGACAGGACACTTAACCCCATTTTAAACATGAACTTTACAGGAAACGCCAGCGGTTGGAGTACCACGACTAGCGGTAGTGCAACGAATCTAACTTATGGTTACAGTGACAACGCGGGTAACCCTGACGGTTCAAAAGCAGGCAGTTACCATCACAAAGCAACAAACGACAAAGGTAATTCTGTAGACGTAACTTTCACAACGACTACCACATTTTCCATCTCTTTAGGTGTTGTTAAGTCCGCTGTGCTATCTTACGCGTACAATTTAACAGGCAGTGCGGTTCCTGACTCCGGAAGTAATTTAACCATCCGAATAGTAAAGCCTGATAACTCAATTGCTGATTTAGCCCACGTAACACTTTCTAACAACGCTTCTTGGACATATGTGAGAGGCATTAACGTGGCCACTGAGAACTTTACGCAAAGTGGAACGTATAAATTGCAAGTAGTTAATCGACTTGTAATACCGAGAAAAAGCTACCTTGAGCTTTATTTTGACGATGTTGGGCTTAGTATCACGCAGGATCAGCCTGAAACTATAAATATTGCTTGGCGGACGCACGCTCAAGATTATGAGAGCGCTCCGTTCACTATTTCGCGAAGTGGCTATGGCGTTTGCTTTGAAGATAGAACCATAAACCCTTATACTCAGCAAAAATGGACCTGGGACGAGATCAATGCCTTAGAAATAGGTGTCCGTGTTTCTGCGTTGGATGAAAAAGAGCGTGTGCAAGTTAGTGAGTTATGGGTTGAAATCAACTACACCTCATTCCAGCCTGAAGTGATCTACGACTCATCCAATTATGGAAGCTTGTTCAGCATTGTGTACCGCGGGGGCAGCAAAGTATCCACAGCTGACATTGACTTGGCAGGTAACACTTTGCCTGTGGTTAACATGTCTGGTTCGCTTGGCTATGTGCGTGTGCGTGTGGGCGACGGTGCGCGGATACTGCTGGACTACTTCCGTGTGCGCTTGGTAACCAACACCACGCTCGTGGTTGGTAACGTGTCCTACAACTTGACTGAAATCTCTTTGATCCGTATCGAGAAAGGCACGATGGGCGGGTCTGGCACTGTGAACTTCAAGGTTTGGAACAAAGGCGTAAGAAACGTTTACACAGGAAACTACACAGAACCCATCACCATGCCTATTCGGGTAGGCGACGAAGAAGAACAATTGACTATAGCTTCAACTTCGGGATTAAGGTCCATCGTCGTTGTTACAGAAACCGTCATCGAAGTTTCAACCGCTTAGGGAGGCTTAAAAGATAGAATGCATGTTCCACTGCAACACGTCGTCGGAACTGTCGCCCTCATAGGTCTCGTCTTAGCCGTGGGCTTAGCGTACAACATCATCACGTCTTACGTGGAAGCCAATGTCACAAGGGCGCAGCTCAGCCAAATTGCGGAGAACGTATCCATGAACCTTGTGGAAATAATCAGCCTAACAGACTTCGAGAGTCCCTTAACCAACGAGACCATGATGAAGAACGTTAACCTGCCAGCGGACATAGGCGGGAAAGCCTACGTCATCAAGCTGGTCGATGCAGGCACGCAGGCTTCAGGCTACTACGTGCAAGCTGAACTCGTAACACGACCCGACCTTAACGCTCGAGCCATGGTTCCGATAAACTCGACGAACAAAGTTACGCTTCAAACAAGCGGAACGGGCACACTGAATGTCAGGCGCGGCGACGGAGGCAGAGTCACCTACGCTGGCACAGTGTACGCTGGAAACACTAACATCGTTGTATGGGGCTGGAAACGCAGCGCAGACTCAACATGGGCAGGAATAGGGTTATGGAAACCGCTGGGGGCCACTTAGAACCATGCACATCTACGAGTACCTCTTCACAGCCATAATCATCTTTTTCATCCTTGTAGCCTCATCCACAATGATCAGCTCGATGCCTCAGCCTTCCCTGAGCGTTTCAGAAAAAGAACAACTCAAAGTAGCCACACAGAAAATCCTTACACAACTAATCCTCAACACAGGCGACCCACCCGACTGGGGAAGCAACACCGCGTTGGACGCACCCGCAGCCTTCGGGCTTGCAAAGCACGGAGAAACCACACGCGACGCCTTTGTACTCGACCCCGACAAGGTTCAAAGACTCAGCAGCGCCAACCCACTATACGTGACGCCTCAAACCGTCGCGAACCTGCTGAACCTCGGAAACGACTACGGCTTCACAATCGAGTTCCGCCAAGCCCTCACCGTTGAACTGGAACAAACAGGCACAGCCGACTACAACATTCAAGTGACCTCCGACCAGAACAGCCTACCAATCGCCAACGTCAACGTAACCGCAAAAGCCTTCTACTACGCCAACAACCAGTTCGCCTGCACAGGCCAAGCATCCGCCGTAACAAGCATCGACGGCCGATGCAGCATAAGCTTCACAGACCTCCCCCAGCAGACTCAGGCGCAGGTTCTATTAGTAACCGTTGACTACTACGGTACTCGCATCGTGAAAACTGCAGTCACAGGCCAAATTGAACAGGCCGCCTTAATCGGCAACCACATAGTCATGAACACGCAGCCTAACCAGGTGGAAAGCACTGCACACCAAGTTCTAGTTTACAAAACGGCTACCGGATACGCCCTCACAAGCGTCACCTCCAGCTTCACACAAGACAGCAACATGCTGAGCTTAGACTACGCTGAACCATCCGCCGTAGCCACCATCACATTCGCAGACGGCAAAGCAATTCTTGCTGCAAAAACCGTGCCCCAACGCTACAGTACAATACCAGGCGCAACGTCAGTGCCCTTCGCCTACACGGTTGAACGGTCTGTCACAATCAACGGCGAAGCCTACACGCTGCAACTAAGAGTCTGGAGGATGTCTTGGTAATGCCGCACAAAACTCACACGTACACGCACCGTGGGCAATCACGCATTTTAGAAGCCGTAATCGGCGCCGTAATAATCTTCCTCGTCTTCACCGCCTCATACTACCTTATCCAGTCCTCCAGCAGCATCCCGACACAAGAAACCGCTGACCTAAACAGGCTAGGCTACAACGTGCTACACCGCATAGTCGAATCAGACACAATCGAAGAAACGCTTGAAACACAAGACTCCACAAGTGGCGCTGCAAGCCTGCAAATGGTCGTCCGCGAAGCCCTACCTCAAGGCATATACTTCAACCTAACCGTGTACAACTGCACAGGAAACCCGCAGACCCCGTTCGCACCTAACCCTGTAAGCGTCAGCAACGCGCCGGAAGCCGAAATGGCAAAATCCAAAGAAGTCTCCTCCACAAGCACCACTTACACCTCAAAAAACGGCAACATATACCTAATCATACTGAAAACCGCACGCGCAGGACAAGGATAAAACATGAAAACAGCTCGTCAACCACCCTGTACAACGCGGTCAACAACCCTTTTTAGCAGCGAAAACAACAAAATACCTATGGGAGAGCCGACGGAATGAAAAGTTTTAGGAAAAACAAACGCGGCCAATTTGTCATAATCGCCGCTCTCCTCATCGCCGCACTCACCCTTTCACTCGTACTCTCAATCAACCAAATAAGCCTAACCAGGCAACGGCTCAGATACCAGCCTGTCCAAGAAATCGTCCTAAGCATAACAAGCGACCTCGACCGATGCTTAACCCACGCCCTCAGCCAAGCCACCCAAAAATACCGCGCCACACAAGACACGCTTGCCGCGCAGGAAGAGGGAAACGCCTTCATCACGAAATGGACAGGCGCGGTAATCGCGTCATACTCCAATTTAGGCCTCAGAATGAGCCTTAAACAAGAAACACAGGGGCAAACTGACATTTCATGGACAATCGACTGGAACCGGCAGGTAGGCATAAGCCAAGTATACACGCAGTTCAACCTCGACATCGACGCCTACAACTTCAAAGGCTGGGTAGGTCGGTCAGGGAAATTCGTAACACTCAAAATAGACCCAGGCTCAATCAAGCTTACTGCTCAGACCACAACGCTCACTTTCGAAATCAACCAAGGAAAAGACGAACCACAACCAGTAGCAAACCTCGCACCCGAAAACCTTCAAATCATCGCAAACACAACACAGCAACCAAACGTCCCCGCAGCAATACTAAGCCTAACCTACATTGGACAAGGAAAATACGATGTAACCTTCAACCAAGCCCTCGACACAACCACAAAAGCCGCCACGCTAACCGTTACAACACCACAAGACCGCATACTCGTATCCGCCTACACAAACGCTGAAGCAGAACCGTACATTACACTTCAAAGCCAAGAAGACAACGTCGCCTCAGCCAACCTCGGGCAAATACAGTACGACACAAACATGTACAGCACGTTGCCAGCCCTAGCCATAGCCACAACTCCTGGACAACACTACTTGGAGTACACGCCAAACGCCGGATACACCTTCGCGCAATGGAAAACTACAGGAAGCATTACAGTAGAAAACGCTTCTTCGCCAATAACAGTTGCCAATGTAAACGGAAACGGCACAGTGACCGCCATCTACAAGCGCTTGACACCCGTAAACGCGCTCATACAACTGAGCAGCCGAGACGCAGAAGACGCTTCTCCACCTAACAAGGGAAGCATAATCTTGGACACAAAGGCTTACACGTTGCCAAACAGCGCAAGCCTGCCAACAGGAACATACACGCTGACGTACCAGCCTGAAAACGCAAGCTACAAATTTGTACGATGGGACTCCAAGGGAAACACAATACCGCTAAACCCATATAACCAAAGCACACGCGTCGAAGTCAACGGCGACGGCGAGGTCATTGCAATCTACCGGTTACCCGCCACAGTACCCATTCAAGTCCACGTGAACCTGCAAAGCGTCGAAGCTTCAGGCTCCGGCCAGAACAATGTGGGACTCATTAAGCTCGGCGAAACCACGTATACGCTTCCAAACGAAACAACGCTTCCAGCAGGCACATACCTGCTCAAGTACACACCTACCAACGGATACGCCTTCACGCAGTGGGTAACCATAGGCAACATCACAGTTTCAAATACGACAGCAATAGAAACACAAGTCACGCTCAACAGCGATGGCACCATAACCGCCGTGTACAACGGCTACACACTTCAGCTTAGAAGCCGAGAATACCCAAGCCAAACACTGACCAACATGGGAAAAATAGCCTTCAACACAACCCTTCAACCCCTGCCAACAAGCCTTAACGCTACACCTGCAGGAAAATACCCCATAGCCTACAACCCTGCAAGCACCGACTACGTGTTCCTCTACTGGGAAACTGAAGGTGACGTAACCCCGTATACGGGCAACAGCAACCCAACGACACTCGAAGTCAAAGGCAACGGCACACTCACCGCTGTATATGCCCGAACAGGGACACCTCCGCCAAGCACACCGTTCACGCTGACCCTTGCAAGCCGCCAAGACAACTCTGCCACACAAAACCTCGGCACGATAAGACTTGAAAACACAACATACACTCTACCGAACACAACCACAACAACCAACCGACCATACACAATCGAATACACCGCTGCCGACGGATACGCTTTCATAAACTGGACAATCACAGGCAACATCCAAATCCAAAACCCATACTCGCAAACAACTGTGATCACACCAAACGGCGACGGAACCATAACCGCCTACTACACTGCAAGAACACCACCAGCACTCTTCACTGTAATGTTGAGTAGCCGTGACTATTCGGGTGTTTCTGTTAATCTTGGCAGTGTTGTTTTGGCTGGTTCTCAGTATAGTTTGCCTTGGCTGGTTCCGGGTTTGGCTGCGGGTGACTATGCGTTGCAGTATGTGCCGGTTAATTCTAGCTATGTTTTCTTGTGGTGGGAGCAGTCTGGCAGCGTCATCCCAGCAAACTCTAACACAAGTTTAACTACGCTCTCAATCCTCGGCGACGGCAATTTGACCGCTGTCTACAGAGCAGTCTCCACCCCGCCCGTACAGGTCAACGTGAACCTGAAGAGCACAGAAGCAGATGGCGCCGGAACCAGCAACATGGGCACGATCCAGCTCGGCGAAACCGTTTACCCGCTTCCGAACACCACAAACGTTTACACAGGAACCTACTTTTTGAAGTATACTTCAGCACAAGGCTACATCTTCAGTCGCTGGGAAACCAGCAGCAACATCACAGTAGAAAATGCTTATTCGCCTGAAACCCGCGTGACCGTAAACGGCGACGGAACCATAACCGCAGTTTACCGCGGCTTCACTGTAATGTTGAGTAGCCGTGACTATTCGGGTGTTTCTGTTAATCTTGGCAGTGTTGTTTTGGCTGGTTCTCAGTATAGTTTGCCTTGGCTGGTTCCGGGTTTGGCTGCGGGTGACTATGCGTTGCAGTATGTGCCGGTTAATTCTAGCTATGTTTTCTTGTGGTGGGAGCAGTCTGGCAGCGTCATCCCATGGAACTTTACTGCAAACTCAACCACAGTCACAGTTTACGGCAACGGCACGTTGACAGCAGTCTACATGCTTGAATCTGAAACTCCGCCGAATCCGCCGCCTACAGGCGAATGGAACACGCTTTACGTTGACCGCGGGCCAGTCCTCGTCCCGCCATCGATGATGTCAATGCATTCAGGGCACATCCCATCATGGGCAAGCACAGGCGCAGACAAGCAGGTGGTCATCGTAAACTCGCCATCAACGCCCATGACGATATACCTTGCAAAATACGTGAATATAACCGCTTACCTAGGAATTGACCCGTCCTGGAACGCAAAAAGCATCGAAATCGAATTCGGCTTCACATATGCTGGCGTCTACTACAAAATCGGCAGTCAAACAACAGGCGTAGCCGCCGACGGCGTGTACCACGTAATGCTCGACAGCGCCACAGGGCAGTATCCAGGCGTCACAGGAACAGTCCCCGAAGGGAGCGTCTTCACATTGACGTGCACAGTCACCTTCTACGAGCAGCCATGGGGCACCTTTAAACTCTACTACGGACCAAGAGGCCCAAGCAACGTAGCACTCTTCTAATAAACCACCATGATCAAACACGGAAACAATGCAGGCACGCTTACACTGACGGCATGAATCTTCTTGCATAACCGTTCAAAGCCGCGGTAAACCAGCATAGAACCAGAAAAGCCTTCCAAATCAAAGTATAGGTTACCGCCAAATGTACCAGCGACGCTGAAAGACGCATACCCCTTCAAGCATGCTTGAACGGTCTAGCTACATCTTCAATTTTTTCACCTACAACCTCAACGTTGTCTATGCTTCCAAGACCTTTCTCATGCGCGCGGCGGATGTGTTTAACCTCGTAGGGGTTGAAGTCCATGACGCGGCACGCCACGGCGTCCGTGGCTACAACGTCAGCGCCTGCGATCACCACGTTCATCCTTACGGGTGCGCCGTCTACGGGGCCACGTCCCTCCATGCCCACGAAGCCGTCGATAACCGTCAACGCAGGACGAAGCACAGTGTTCACATCCACCACAACTTTGCTTATCCCCTTCAAATGATACTTCGCCTTGTTCTTGTCAGGGATCAAGCCGAACATGTTCTTCATCCCCAACGTCACACTCGTGCTTGAATGCGTTTTCAACTTCGCAGCGCTGATGACGGCGGAATCCACAACAATGCGCGGCACCGTGATGCTGTTCAAAGCTTCGCCGCCTGGAACCGCAAGCTTAACCCTGTCCTTAACACGCCTAAGATTCAAGAACTCCACACCCATCCGCATGCACACATCCTTCATCCCCGTTTTCTCGAAGGCTTTATCCGCATTCGTCATCGTCGCATCCGACTCCACAACGTAAACTTGAACAGGCAACTCATGCAGCCTCCGAAGAATTGCCTCCACAACCACAGGGTCCGTCGTCGCACCCGTATCCCACGTCTTATCCGCAATGAAGTTAACCTTAACCAAAACACGTTCCCACCCAGCCAAGGCACGCCTGTAATCCACTAAATCCAAAGCTTGAAAAACAGGCTCAAAACCCCGTTCACCCTTAACCAAAGCCACACGCGAAACCATAAACACCACATAAACTTCAAAACAACCAAAAACAAAAAAAGCTTACTCAACAGCCAAACACCGCACCAAAAGCCAAATGCCAAAAAAAGAAAAACAGCGCTTTCAAGCATCCTGCCAGAGCATCACAAACGTTTGCTAATGCGTCAAACCTGACAGGCTCCGAACGCCCCAAACGCTGCCGCTGCAACCACGCTAACGCCCACAGCACCCAGCCATGCGGCGACCACGGCGCTGGACAGTAACGTTTATTATGCCTGAGCTAAATCTTGATGTGCGGTATGCCATGGGCATAAAGTCTTTCCTGTCGCAGTGTGCTCGAATGTTGAAGCTTGCGTCGAAGCCAAGCCGAAGCGAGCTGTGGCTTTCGATTAAAATCTGTGCGTTAGGCATCGGCGCAGTCGGCTTGATAGGCTACGTCATCAAACTAATAGGCGCCATCCTTAACCCTGGAGGCGGCGTTTAGAAGGAACATAAACATGGAGAACAAAGCAGAATCAACCTCGAAAATCTTCGCCGTGAAAACCACAACGGGACAAGAGCGAAACGTAGCGCGGCTCATCGCCTCGAAGGTTGAGATGAACAAACTGCCCGTCAAGGCAATACTTGTCCCAGACGTGTTAAAAGGCTTCGTGTTTCTGGAAGCCGACGGTCCGCACATCGTCGACGAAGCCATTTCAGGCGTCAGACACGTACGCCAAAGAGTTTCCGGATTAATAGGCTTCGAAGAAATCGAACGGTACATCGTCCGTAAACCCATCATCGAAGACCTCGGCGAAGACGACGTCGTCGACATCACAGGCGGCCCGTTCAAAGGCATGCGCGCCAAAATCACACGCATCGACAAATCTAAGAACGAAGTCACCTTGGAACTGCTCGAGGCAACCTTCACGTTGCCCATAACCGTCCATTCGGACTACGTGAAACTCGTTGAAAGAGCAAAAACCAAAAGTGGCGAAACATAATGGCGGAAAAGAAAGTTGTTGAACTCCTCGTAAGCGGCGGACAAGCCACAGCTGGACCGCCACTCGGTCCAGCCCTCGGTCCGCTGGGCATAAACATCATGGCCGTTGTAAACAAGATAAACGAGCTGACACAGGACTACGCTGGAATGAAGGTTCCAGTGAAAGTCTCCGTCGACACTGAAAACAAGACTTTCGAAGTCACCGTGGGAACACCCACAGCCTCAGCCCTAATCGTGGCCGAGCTCAAAATAGAGAAGGGCTCAGGAACGCCGAACACGCAGAAAGTCGGCAACCTCACAATGGCTCAAGTCCTCAAAATCGCCAAGATCAAACGTGCTGAACTCCTCGCCAAGACGCTTCAAGGCGCCGCCAAAGAAATCCTCGGCACCTGCATAAGTATGGGCGTAACCGTGGAAGGCAAAGACCCCCGCGAAGTGCAACGCGAAATCGACGAAGGCAACTACAAAGAACTTTTTGCGCAGGGTGAAGCATAAGTGAATATTTTTATAACCGATTATCAATCCCAAAGTGAAACGAGGCTTAAAGATGCCCCTTGACAAGAAAACGCTGCTCGAAGCCGTTAAACAAGCCAAAGCCAAGTCAGGCGAGAAGAAATTCACGCAGACCATAGACCTGATACTGGACATACAAGAAGTCGACATGAAAGCGCCTGAAGGCAAAATCCAAGAAGTCGTAGAACTTCCTCACGCTACGGGAAAACCGAACAAGGTCTGTGTCTTCGCAACAGGCGAACTCGCGTTGAAAGCCCGAAAAGCAAACGCTGACCTCGTCATCGAACGCGCTGAACTAGAAGGCTTAGCTGGAAAGAAGAAGGAAATCCGGAAAATCGCAACCGAATACGATGTCTTCCTCGCCGAAGCCCCGCTTATGCCGCTCGTCGGCAAAATCTTCGGTTCAGCCCTCGGTCCACGGGGAAAAATGCCTATGCCCGTGCCACCAGCCGGCGACATCGCAGCCTTAATTGAAAAACACCGCAAAACGGTCCTCGTCAGAATGCGCAACCAACCCATAATCCAGTGCCCAATCGGCACTGAAAACATGAGCGACGAAGAACTTGTAGACAACATTCAAGCCGTGCTCCGCGTACTCGAAGGCAAACTCAAACGCGGCCTCAAAAACATCAAGCTTGCCTACATCAAAACCTCAATGGGCGAACCAGTAAAGATTAAACCCTAAAGGAGCGAACACCAATGCCTTCACATCAAGTTTTAGAACAAAAAGCAAGCGCCGTCCAAAACATTGAGCAGCTCCTGAAAGCCTACACTGCAATCGGAATTGCAAGCCTCCAGAAGGTTCGCGCCGCACAACTGCAAGAACTCAAAAAGAACCTTGCAGGCAAAGTGCACTTATGCGTCCTCAAAAACACACTTGTCAAAATTGCAATAGAACGGACAGGCAATGAAGCCCTCAAACAACTCGAAAAACACCTAGAAGGCCCAAACCTCTTCCTCTTCACAAACCTTAACCCATTCAAACTCGCGTTGATACTTGAAAAAGGACGCGTAAAAACCATCGCCAAAGCAGGCGACATCGCCGCCGACGACGTCATCGTCCCCGCAGGCAACACAGGACAACCGCCAGGACCAATAATAAGCCAGCTCAACAGCGTCGGACTACCCACAAGAATCGAATCAGGTAGCGTCTGGATAAGCAAGGACACACTTGTGGTGAGAAAAGGCGAAACAATCAATGAAAGACTCGCGAGCGTCCTGTCAAAACTCGGCATAAAAGCCGGCGAAGCAGGATTAACGTTAAAAGTAGCCTACGACAGCGGCCTAGTCATTCCACAAGACCAACTCAAACTTGACCTCGAAGGAACAAGAAAAAGCCTTGAACAGAGCCAAGCAGAAGCATACGCATTATCACTAAGCATCGCATATCCCACACGCGAAAACATCACGGCGCTTCTACAAATCGCTCAGTCACATGCCTACGCCCTGTCAATGAATGCAGCCATACCTACAAAAGAAACAATCGCCGACCTCATAAGAAAAGCCAACGCCGAAATGCTTGCCATAAAAAGCCTCACTGAAAAACAACAACCAAACTAAACGCAAACCCGCGTCAACCAGCCGCTCTTGCCACGCGAATCTGCTTTACCACCTGAATTTTCAGAGCACTCGCTCCTCAATGTAAGTGAAAGAACAGCCAAACATAAACCAAAAGTTTTTTCCACCCAACGAAGACCGCCAAAGGAATAAGCCATCGGAAACGCATGAAACAAAAGCTTCAAAACTTTTACCTGCAGCACGGGAAGCAACCAAAAGAGACCCGCGTACACACCTTTCACGCCGTAACGACACAAACGCAGTGCCCTACTTAACGGCATTGCAATGTTTCTTCAACGCTTTAACGCTTAGGACGCAATGACCAGGCATGGTCATGCTGGACAGCTTTGTACAGCAAATCCAAACGCAAGCATTGTGACAAACTTACACAGGGAGAACGCCGGATTATACTTTTGGCAGAAGGCAAACCTTGACTGTAGACGTGCAGTCGACGAAAAGAATTTAAGCAAATAGACCGTTTCTCTAAGACGCGACAAACTGAGTAATCAGACGCATAGCTTTAAGTAGTTGCATGTCCAAAACAGACGGGTTGGGCTGCACCGACTTAAAGGTTAAACCATCCCCAATGAAGAGGTGAAAAAGAATGGAATACGTTTACGCCGCGATGCTCCTTCACAAGGCTGGAAAGGAAATCACAGAAGAAAACCTGACTAACGTCATGACAGCCGCCGGCATAACTGTTGACCCAGTCAGGGCGAAAGCGCTAGTCGCCGCACTGAGCGAAGTAAACATCGATGAAGCCATAAAGTCCGCGCCGACAATGATGGCCGCTCCGGCCGCTGCACAAGCACCAGCAGGACCAGCCGCAGAGGCAAAACCGAAGGAAGAGGAAAAGAAGAAGAAAGAAGAGGAAGAAAAAGCCAAAGAAGAAGCAGCACTCGAAGGACTAGGCGCTCTGTTCGGCTAAGCCGACCACACATCCATTTTTCAAACCCAACTACAATGACCCAAGTTTAACCCTGCTTTTTAGACCATGTTTTCCAAGCTACGATAGGTAGCCAACCGCAAACAATCATTAAAGTCCCAGGAAAACCTCTGAACGCAGACGAATTTAACAAGAAAGCTTCGAAAAGCCCGAAGGAAACACTCATAGATAAAATCGACCATAAGGATGCCGCTCTCCCAAACTTCTTCAACGTTTGAACCGCAAGCACACCTGCAAAGAAGAAGTCACCCAGTCCGAGAGACATGTAGACCAGCCCTTGATCCTTCAGGATAAGCGGCAAAGTCGGCAATGAAACAAGCACAGGTAAACCCAAACCTGAAACATGCTTCGCAGCCGAAATCATCGTTCCAGTCACAAGGACAAGCACAATGTCGATGCCCGTGAAAAGCAACGCAAAAACTAACGTGCTCTTCCAGTTAAACAAAGTCCCAACGTAAAGAATAATCAAAACAGCAAAAACTACCGCGTAAGCATCCAACAGGTAAGGAAACCAAACCTGCGTGCCTCCATAAAACATGTAGAGCAGGACAAACAAAATAGGCGGCAACACCGCCAAATACCACCGTTCACCCTTAGGAACACGCTTAAACTCGTAAAAGACGCATGCAAAGGCAAAAACAGCCAAGCCCGCAAATGCTGCGACCGCGTAAACCGTTAAGCCCCCAGACATAAACATTGACACACCTAACGCAGCCACAACACACACAACACCAACAGCGGAGCATAACAACTGAGCAACGCTTCTATTCACACCGGAAAAAACGTACGAAAACGTGAAAAGCAGCGCGGAATAAGCGAAAAGAAAAACCGCTATTAACGCGAACTGAGGCACGAAAACAACAATCGAAACCGTTAGCCCAACAAAAACAGCGAATAAAACCACATCGCGCATCTGAAACTCCCGCTCTTCAAAGACACCCTTAAGCTTACCCTCCACTTTCCCATTCAAAAAAACCGCAACTAAAACAACCACGAACAACGCGAAAGGCATAACCACGTCGAAATACATAAACCCACATTAAACCACACAGACATTTAACCATGTCGGCAGAACACACTCACCAAGCCACCTGGAAAAACTCTATAGGCAAAAGCACCACACAAACTCCGCAAACAGTTCTAACAGAGTACACCACAAAAACGCCGCCGAAAAATGATATCTAAGCTTAGACAAGACACGCCAAACAAAAGCGGTGCTCAATCGCTATAAACAACTGAATTCGATAAACATTCTAGGCAGCATCACAACCGCCATTAACGCAAAGGCGCACCCTGACCAGAACACGCAAATCCATAACTGCTTTAACCATGAAAACCTGAATAAACAAAGAACAAAACGCTCAAAACAGCTTCCATAAAAAACCAAAACAAAAAAGAAACGAAAAATTGGGAGTCTTATAAACCAAGCTTAAACGTTAGCTTGTTAGCTTAATACCTTCTCGGTGGTCTTCGCTTACTGTAGCATTCGCGGCAGTACACTGGCCTGGTTCCGTCAGGCTTGAACGGGACTTCACATTCTTTCCCGCAGTCGGCACAAACCGCCTTATGCATCTCTTTCGGATACATTCCTGTCTTTCAACTCCTTGTTCAACTGTTTGCGCAAAAAAGAGGGCTTCTTTGCACACCGAGGTTACTTACATCTCCCTTTAATACTTATCCCCAGCATTGATGAAATTCAACGTCACCACATGATTCAAAACTGCAGAAAAGCGCGGAAATAGGAAAACCGTAGCCGCCGCGGCGTGAACAGCAACGGTAGAACCGACTCACGATGAAAGACTGAAAACCGAAGAGCCTTTCAGAGGTTAATAGAATAGAAAACGAAACAGGAGAGTAACGCTTTAAAAGAGGCTTTCGCTCCATGAAATTTTGTAGGGTGGATGCCATGTCGAAGGTTAGCGGGCGAATAGTCAACTACCGCATAGGTCCAAAAACGCAAAAATCAAATGAATGCATAATTCAGTTCGAAAACTTCGACTCCGCATCAAAAGCTGGACAGCTTGTGGGCCGGAAAATCACGTGGCGAAACGGAAAACGCAGGTTTACCGGACGAATAGTAGCGCTACACGGAAGAAATGGTGCTGTCCGCGCCCGTTTCAACCCAGGCCTTCCAGGACAAGCCTTGGGCACAACCGTTGAGCTGCTCGAATGAACACGATTCAGCTGCTGCTGCAACCGCTGAGATCCGCTACAGCAAAATAGCCCTTTTTCCACAGAACCGCGCGGCAAAAATTTACGCTGAAACATGGCAACAGCTTTCTTTTTCTGTTTTTCCAGCGTTGGCGGTTAGCGACCACACGAGTTAAAGCTTGTAGAAAACACTTTTCGACGCTTCAACGCTTGACTCTTTAACCCCGCCCCTTCGGCGAGCCCACGCCTGCTTCGGGTTAAACTCTGCAGTTCCCGTATAACCCCTAACACGCGGCGCCCTACGCTTTTCAAAGCATTCTCTGCAGTAAACAGGCTTGCTAGGGTCAGGCTTAAAAGGCACAAACGCCGTCCTGCCACAACCGTCGCATTTCGCCTCGAACATACTTTTCTGAACCGTAATCTTCCCCCCTTTTATGTTGGACTGAATAATTGAAAAGTAAATTTCCAATTACCACACTATGATTCTCAACCAAAGAAATAAAGCTATCCATAACAATAAGCCAGACTCACCCATTTCCTTTCTAACCGTGCCGTAAAACACCTGTTTCGCCGAACCTACGAGGTGCCCAGCTAATGTACCATCTAAGCGCATTAGGCGAAGACGCCTGGTTTTGCATAAGGCTGTTAAACGCAAGGCAGTTCGCCGCCTCAAACCGTGCGCGCCTTGCAGGTTTTACGGAGAGAGACCGTGGCCCTGCAATGACAGCGGTTGCCGTATTCCCTGTGAAACGCACGATGACTAGCCATTCACTTGAACGTTAAAGATGGCCAACGTTGCGATTATGGCTTCTTCGGTTCTCACGGTCTCCGTTCCCTGGTTTGGAACAGTGTTCACCACGAAATCGACAAGGTCTTCAAGGACGCCGCCTTCTGTCTTTACAACTTCATGCAGCCCCCTTGCCGGCGCTCCGAAAGCGATAAGCACCTTTCTTGCTTGCCGCCACCGAACGACAAGTTCAGCCGCAACCTTCATGAAAGGACTTCCAAGCCTAGACGTGGCCACAGTCAAATCAAAACGTCCTTCCTCGACGAGTTTACTGAACGAACGTTTCTCATTTCTGACGCAGTATCCCCAATAAACAGGTATCTCCGCACGGCTGGCGCGTTGCACCGCGAGAACGTCGTCTACGCTGGTTACCTTAACAGTGACACGTTCACCAACCCGTGCATTGATAGGAGTCATCGTGGCTAAGCGTTCAACGCCGACGTCTACAAGCAGCCCGCCTGGCGCACGTGAAACGACGAAACCCTCGCGGTAGTCGCCGACGCGTAGGCGCCGACTTTCACGATTCGTGGGATGATGCGGTGTTCTAAGAGGCGGCAGTATTCCTGCATACTTCAACTCTGGAGTGAGCTTGAAAAGCCGTTTTCGCAGGTACTGCGGTGTCTCAGCGTAAGCCAGCAACCGCGTGACAAGCTCCATATCCCCTCGCTGGTTAACCCTCGGGTTATCTGGGTAAACGATGACTTCGCCTACTTGGAAGATGGCTGCAGCCCTAGCTACGAGGCCAACCTTAGCCGTCTTCTCACGCAAATGCGGCGTGTCCGAAACCATCGACGCAGGAACTGCGATGCAAACTTCCGTCTTAACCAAGCGAACCGCAACCCAGACTTGGCATAGGCAATAAGCCTTTGCGTTCAACTTAAAAACTGCAACACAGCATATAAGAATAGGGGTTTACCCGTGTGAAGTTGCAAGCCGACTCAGTTCTCGACAACCTTGAAGAAATAAAACGCATCGACAAAAACGGAATGCTTACCTCCTGCCTTGACGCGGCAAAACATTACGGTGCAGCCGCTGGCTTGGCTGAAACGCCGAAGCTTAAACGAGTCGCACCCAAAAACATCATTGTCGCCGGCATGGGTGGCTCAGGAATCGGCGGCGAGCTCTTCCGCAGCTGGGTTCGCAGCCACCTGCCGTTTCCCGTGGAAGTCTGCCGAGACTACACGCTACCAGCATATGCAGACCGTCGCACGCTTGTGTATGCTGTAAGCTACTCAGGCGAAACAGAGGAGACGCTCAGCGCTTTTCTCGACGCCGTCAAGCGGGGATGCCATGTTTGTTGCATAACCTCAGGCGGAACCATGCTTGAATACGCTGAAAAACTCGCGGTGCCACACGTGCAGGTCCCACCTGGCATGCAGCCTAGAGCCGCATTACCATACCTCTTCTTGCCAATGCTTTCGACAATGGAGCATGCAGGAATCATCCACTCCTTAACCGAGCAACTTGCCGACGCTCTCTCCACGCTTGAAAACGTGTGCTCAGAAAACACGCCTGAAACACCGCTTAACGCAAATTTCTGCAAGCAACTGGCCTCAGGCTTAGCTGAAACCGTGCCTGTGGTCTACGGCCACGGCTTGCTCAGCGCTGTAGCCCAACGCTTCAAGCAACAGTTCAACGAGAACAGCAAGGTGCCATCCAAATGGGAAGTCTTCTCAGAACTTAACCACAACGAAGTAGTCGGCTGGGAAGACCCTTCAGGCCTTACAAAACACTTTTCCGCCCTGCTCCTACGCGATTCTCAGGAGCCGCCTGCCATGAAAGCCCGCATCGAAGCCACCAAAGCTATCCTTCAAGCACGCGGAATCAAAACCTGCGAAGTTCACGCCCGAGGCAAAACTGAGCTGGCGCGGATGCTGAGCACGATCTGCATAGGCGACGTTGCAAGCGTCTATCTGGCTATACGCCGCGGCTTAGACCCAACGCCTGTTGAAACAATCAGTCAACTCAAAAACCGCCTTGCTCAAACCGGAATTCGAGAAAGAATAATTCATGAACTTGAGGAAATAGCTGAAGAAAGACGCTGAAGCCCAACGCTTCAGACGCCTTTTTCAACAAACTCAATGAATTTTGCGTCCGCCGCTTCAAGCGGGTAAGCCTGAGGCGGTCTTTTGAAAGCGTACGCGCACACAGGCAAAACAGCGCCGGAAAGCTTCCTTTCTAATGCCAACTTCATCGCGCGGACAACGTCGAAGAGAACTGAGCCTGCGTTCGGCGCGTCGACAGTTGAAAATTTCATGTCAATCTGCAAGGGAGCACCGCAGAAGTAGACGCCGCGGAGCCAGAAGTAACTGTCACGTTTGTTCCCCAAGAAGTCAACGTAGTCGGTTGAGCCCGCTACAACATCAGCATGATACGGCAGCGAAGACGCTACAGACTGCGTTTTAATCGCGCGTTTCACCTCACGCGCCCTCTCAAGCGTTTCAAGCGACTCTGTCCCTCCTCCCACGTCAAGCTGGTACGTTTCAGACACGTGGACGCCGCACCCCGAAAGAAGCTTCAGCAGCGTCTTGTGAAGCGCTGTGGAGCCGACTTGGTCGACCAAGTCGTCGCCTGCCAACGGAAGCCCTGCTGAAACAAAACGCGAAGCCCAGAAGCTTTCGCTTGCAATGAAGTTCGGCGTGGCGTTGACGAAGGCGCAGCCTGCTTCAAGCGCCTGCAATGCATACCAGTTCGTAGCCTCCACAGCACCGCTTGGCAGCAGGTTCACCACAACTTCCACGCCAGCACTTCTTAAAGTTTCAGCCACGTCCGCATCATCTTCTTCGCTTACATGCACCACGCGACGAGACAATTCGCCCACGCCGTCAAGCAACGGCCCCTTCTGCACTGTTACACCCGTCAACGGAACATCCGCAACCTTCGGCGCCACATTCGGCGCTGCGAAAACGGCTTCAGCCAAGTCTCTTCCAACCTTGCGCTTGTCCACATCGAAGGCCGCAACCACATGAATATCCTTAGGCGCGATGCCGCCGAGAACGGGATGACGCAGCCCAACCATGCTTTCGCATCCACGCATCGCATAATAGTGAAGCCCCTGAACAAAGGCTGAAGCACAGTTACCGACGCCTATTAAAGCAACCTTCACGTTCGGCATGCTAACATTCCTCATTTAAGGCAATGTATTTCACGATTGCCTTATAAAAGGCTACGCTGCCAATACACGACGAAGAGTGAACCAAATGCGCACCTGGCTCGACATTGCCGTAGTCCGATGTCCAAACTGCGGCAACATCCACGCAGACGCCGCGTGGTATCTTATCGAACTAGAATCCGACATACAATGCGGTCGATGCCAAACTGAATTCAACGCTAAAGACCACACAACAGACCGCGCGCTTATAGAGTTCACAGTCGACGACGAAGGAAAAATCACACGTGTACGCGTAGGCGAACGTGTCACGCTGGAATAGCCCGCGAAATCCAATAGTCGCCTGCACCCTACCCCTAAAAAAATCAACGGCGAAAACGTGAACGCAGACGAAGCCTTTAGAAACGCTTTAAACACGCAAAAGTCTTATTACTCGCACGAACCTAACGGAATACCGTGGCCTAGCAATGGGTTTTCTATCACGATTTCATGTAAAGTCAATTCTTGTTTTAACAGCAACGTTTTTTCTGCTTGTTCCATTGTTGACTGTGACAGCCGCCGAAGAAGACGCAGACTGGCTTTCACTGCGTCATGACAGCCAGAACACAGGGTTCGCCGCCTGCTCCGCGCCAGCCACGAACAGAACAGCCTGGAAAACCTTCAGCGTCACAGCTTTAACGCCCATCGTGGCTTACGGCAACGTGTACTGTACAGGCGGAAAATTCGTCAACCTAACCGTGCTCGACGAGCACGACGGCGCCGTACTGTGGACTAAAACCCTAGGCTCATTTTCTGAACCAACAGTTGCCTACGGAAGAATCTACGTTGGAACATACGGCGGCGAAATCTGGGCGCTTGACAGCAACACAGGCGCCACCATATGGAAGTACCACATCTACGGCTACGGCGAGCCTCTTAACGCCCCGCAGGTTGCTGACGACCGCGTTTTCTTCAACAACCGCGATGGCTGGCTCTTCTGCCTAAACGCTACAACAGGCGACTTCATATGGAAACATGAAACCCGGCTTGCTGAAACCTCCCGCCCAGCAGTGGCTGACGGTCGCGTGTTCACGATAAACTCATGCCTAAACGAGTCCGACGGCACATTGCTGTGGACGTATGGCGAAACGCCGCCAGGCATTCACTGGACCTACCGGTCGCCCGTCGTGGGCAACGGAAGCGTCTTCTTAAGCATAGGGCCTTCACTGCACTGCGTCGACGAATTCGAAGGGGTGCTAAAATGGAAATTTGACGCGGCCAACGATTTATCTGACCCAGCTGTTGCATACGGACAGGTTTACATTTCTTCAGGCACTTTCGTTTACCGCTTAGACGAAACGTATGGGCACGTCGTCTGGAAAGCCGATTTGACTGGCCGCGCTGAAACAAGTTTGAGCGCGCCTTCTGTTGCAGAAGGCAAAGTCTTCGTGTCCACAGGAGTAACGCTGTTCTGCCTCGACGTTGAAAACGGCGCGATAGTTTGGACATACACTGCAGACTCTAGGCTTTCGGTTCCCGTAATTGCTGACGACACGATTTTTGTAGCTTCCCTCAACGGCGTTTACGCCTTCGGTGAAAGCCGAACCGCCGACGTGGATATAGGCGTCATAAGCTGTCCAGAAACGCTGCTGGTTTCAGGCGAAGCGCAAGTTTTCGAGGTTGCAGTGAACGCGACAAACGTCGGAGGCGGTGAAGCCCGAAACGTACGTTTGGAGTTCCAGCCCAACTTCGGCGAGGTAACCCTTATTTCACGTAGCGTAGTCGACTTGAAACCAGAGCAAACGCGCACGTTGACCATGCAGTTGGAAGCGGCAAACACTGGAAAAACGCATGAAGCCAACTTCGTGTTGACGCTGGTGTACGAAACGACAGAGGGTAAAGCCAAAAGCCTCCTGCCGCTAAGCGTGAGCGTAACTGTCGTGCCTATTTCACCGCCTCCGTTTTACACAACGCCTACAGGAATAATCCTCATCGCCGTAACCGCGCTTACAGTCGGAATCGCCGTTGGCGTGCTTGCACGAAGAAAAAACGGTTAAAGCCTTACTTGAACGGCATGGGTTTCGACTTAAACCAGAGTCAACGATGCTGGAAAGTTCGGGAGAAAGCCTGAGCAGGGGAGCAACATTTTAATGCGCATTTGGAGCTTAAGCTAAAAAAGAGTTGATTCAAGTGAGTTCAGAAGCCAAAAGCGACAAGTTTACAGCAGTCAACGAGCTGGCTCGCCGAAGAGGATTCTACTGGCCAGCATACGAGATCTACGGCGGCGCCGGTGGCTTCGTGGCTTACGGACCGCTGGGTGCACGGCTTAAACAGAACATTGAAGCCAAACTTCGGGAAATCTTCGTAAACCGCATAGGTATACTTGAAATGGAAAGTTCAGTCATCACTCCAGGAAAAGTCTTTGAAGCCTCAGGCCACGTTGAACACTTCAAAGAGCCTATGGTCGAGTGCTCGCTGTGCCATAAACGCTACCGTGCCGACCATCTGCTTGAAGAGTACGCTGGAATAAGCGCGCTGGAAGCGGAGAAATTGTCTCTCAGCCAAGTAGGCGACGCCATAACAAGCAAAGGTGTGCGCTGCCCTGACTGCGGGGGTCCATTCAACCCGCCACAGTACTTTTTGACAATGTTTGAAACTACAATCGGACCATACTCGGGCGCAACAGGCTACGGCAGGCCCGAAGCTGCTCAAGGCATATTTGTCGAGTTCAACCGGTTGTATGCAGCTGCAAGGGAAAAGCTTCCCTTCGGCGTTATCCAGATTGGTCACGCGTTACGGAACGAAATTTCGCCGAGACAAGGACTCATCAGGCTTCGCGAATTCACAATCGCAGATTTAGAGTTCTTCTTCGACCCTGAAGAGCCAAGGTGTAACCTGCTCAACGAGGTGGAAAACACCCGTCTACGCCTTCTCCTCGCCGACGCTCGACTGAAAGGCACAGAGGAAATCGTCGAACTCACAGTCCGCGAAGCTCTTGACAAGAAGGTCATCACCGTCGAATGGCAAGCCTTTTTCATGGCGAAAGCCCAGCAGCTGCTCATTGAACTCGGCGTCCCGGCGGAAAAGCAACGCTTTATCGAGAAGCTTCCATGGGAAAAAGCGCATTACTCAACCCAAAGCTTCGACCAAGAAGTCTACGTGGACAGATGGGGCTGGATTGAAGTTTCAGGGCACGCATACCGCACAGACTACGACCTAAACTGTCACATGCGCGCCAGCGGCGTTGACCTACGCGTTTATAAGGAATACAAGACACCAGTCGAGCAACAAACCCTAGTCGTAAAGCCCGTGATGACGAAGCTCGGTCCAGTCTTCAAACAGGAAGCTGCCAAAGTGGCTGAGCTACTGCGGAAAGCCGACGCCAACGAAGTTGCCGAAGCCCTGCGAAGAGACGGCTGCTACATCCTTGAAAACCATAGGATTCTGCCCGAACACGTGGAGCTGATCACGCAGAAAACACTTGTGCGTGGAAAAAGGTTCATTCCACACGTTGTCGAGCCAAGCTTCGGCTCAGATAGGCTGTTCTACGTTGCGCTTGAATACGCTTACCGCATAAAGGAAGACCGCGCGGTTCTAAGCTTTCCACGAAGCATCGCCCCCGTGCAAGTAGGCGTCTACCCACTTGTAAGCAAGGACGGTCTCGCAGAAAAAGCCGTAGCTGTCCATCGAACGCTTGTAAATGAGGGGCTGAGAGCTGAATACGACGAAGCCGGCTCAATTGGACGACGCTACGCACGCGCTGACGAAGCAGGAATTCCGTTAGGCGTGACCATCGACTACGAAACCCTGACCAAAGACTCCGTAACCATACGCGACCGCGACTCTTGGCAGCAAGTACGCACGCCTGTCAAAGAACTGGCTGAACGCCTAAACCTCTACTTCCGTGGCAAACTGGGCTTCCAAGAGTTAGGCGAACCATTTCAGGGAAAGAGCTAACTTTTTAATCCCTATCGCAATACTTTGATGCAGAAAACAAAGTTGTTTATGGAGCGCGAAGAAAATGGTACTTCCAGCAGAGACTGAAGAACGCGTTAAACGCCGCGCGTTAAACGCATGCCAAGAAAACCTCCGCAAAGTCCTTGAACTGACGCGGAAGATTCCACAAGTGCTTGAAGCCTTCGCGCGCGGGGACAAGGAAACTGCAAGGCAGCTTTTCAGTGAGATCCGAAACGGTGAGGAAGAGGTCATAAAAGCGCGACGCATGGTTTCGCAGGAACTTGCAGAAATAGGTGCGATCCTCCTGAGCCGCGAGGACTTTTTAAGGTTTACAAACTTGACCAGCGAAATAGCTGACTTCTCGGAGGGCATCGCCTTCCGAATCGTCGAGCTGATGGAGCACAACTGGAATGTTCCAGCTGAAATAAAAAAAGATTTGATGAAGCTTTCCGACGCCGTGTTGGACACTGTTCTGAAACTGCGTGAAACAATGCTCGTGCTAAGTTACGGCTCAGCAAAAACTCATGAAAAAGCCAAAGACGTCGAAATCGCTGAAAGAATCGTAGATGACCTTTACCGCGAACTGGAAATAAAACTTTTAAGCAGTAAACTTGAAATTCCAGCGTTGTTTCTGCTGAAAGACGTAATCCAACTTCTCGAGGACAGCGCAGACAAGGCTGAAGACGCTGCTGACGCCGCACGTGTGCTTTCCTTCATAATGTAATTCTGACGAATGAGGAAACGCTTAGATGCCTGAAAAGATAAAGGTCGAATTAATCGAGAACTATCTCGTGGTGTGGAACCCGCAGGAAGGTTCGCAGCTTTACAAGATGGGCTACTACGGTAAACCCTTGGGGATTCCAAAACCGAAGGTTCCTGAATTCAACGTGCCCCTTATACTTGATTTGATGGAAGGACTTTACCTTGCCGAAAGACGTCTTGTAACGATCCAGGAAGGCAAAGCAAAGGTAGGCGCAAGAAAACTCAAACAGAAAGCCCGGCAGCTGTATGAGGAATTCGACGAGAAATACGCTGTTTACCGCGACCTCCGAGACAAGGGTCTTATAGTAACGCCTGGAATAAAATTCGGCTGCGATTTCGCCGTTTACAAGTATGGTCCAGGCGTGGAGCATGCGCCTTATATGGTTTCCGTCAAGACGCTTGAATCCAACATCACCGCAACAGAAATCGTTAAAGCCGGACGTTTGGCTACAACCGTTCGGAAACGCTTCATAATCGCCGTGCCAGACCTGCCGAAGAAAAAGATGAAATACTTAATATTCAAATGGTTCAAGGCTTGACCATGCTGGGTTTCAGCCCGCCATCAACGTTTGATTAACCAATTCGCCTCGAACACGCTGGTGCGGGTAAACTTTACCTGCAGAAAGAACCGAGCCTTCTTCGATGACAACGTCGTCAGCAACCACTGAAACCTGCGTTATTCTCGTCGAGCTACGTCGGCTCGACCTGACCGTAGTATGCCTTCCAACTATGCTGTTTCTCACTTCCGCATATTCTCCGATAGTGCTCATGTCCATGACGGCGGAATTCTCAATAGTTACGTTCCTGCCCACTTTAGTGTAGTTGTCTATGCATGAATTAACGATCCGCGCGCCGTCTTCAATGTGGCAGTGTCGTCCTATGAGAACAGCGCCTTCAAGCGTTATTCTACCCTGCTTCGCCTTTTTCACGATTTCCTGTCGCCGTCGTTCAGCCTCTTCGCTGTCGCCTTGAATCCAGATTTTTCCGTCTTCACTTACCCGACCGCCGAAATCCGTCAACGACGGAAAACAACCGTTCAGCATCATTTTCATGGCTTCCAGATAACTCTTAGGTGTTCCAACGTCAAACCAGCTCCCCTTAAGCTTGTAACCGTAAACAGGTCTGCCTGTCTGAATGACGTAAGGTATGAAGTCGTACCCAAAATCCAGCCGATGACGTTCTCTGATGATTTGCTTAACGCCTTTCTCTCTGAAAATCTTCTTAACTTCAGGCGAAACCACGTACAGCCCCGTGTTCGCAAGGTTCGACGGCGCCTCCTTAGGCGGCGGCTTCTCCACAAACCTCCGAATCCGCATGTCACCGTCGACATCCGCTATCCCAAGCCCTTCGACGCTCTCCACCTCCCTCAAGGCAATCGTCATCACAGCCCCTTTCTCATGGTGAAACTCCAACATTTCACGCACGTCCACGTCGAAGATATTATCGCCCTGAACTGCGAACACAGGGTCCTCCACGTTATAGTACTCCATGTTTATTCGAGCAGAATCTGCACTGCCAACATCCTCAAGGTTCGGCTGATACTTAACATGAATCCGCGGCGTAATGTTATACCTCGCCGAGAAGCCATACCCAGACTCGAAATAGTCATACAAGTCACGGTAATTCGTGTAACCTTTAACGCCAAAAATAAAATGGCGAATCCCCTGCTTCGCCAACGACAAAAGCGAGAAATCAACCAGAGGTCTGTTCAAAAGCCGAAGACAAGCCTTACTAGTCTCAGCCGTCAACGGAAGAAGTCGCGTCGCCTTCCCACCGACTGGAATTATCACCCTCAGATTTTCAGGAGAGCCCTCGCCCGACATGATCTATCACCACGCTACAACCGTACACTACCGTAAAACTGCATATTAACCTTGCCAAAAATGCTACATCAAACACGACACGACCAAACAAATACACTTCAATGAATAGCCAAACACTTCAAAAGACTTCGCCCCCATCAAAACTTGACACCAACATTACTCATTCAGATTAGGCAAAAGCACTTCTTTGAAAAATCATCCCGAGAAGACATAAAATCCAAGAGGTGACACACGGAAAGTGTCAATTCTGGGGGAAAGTACTTTAAGTCTTTCGGAAAGCTGCAGGTTTGCTTACAGTGCTTGGCTGATTTTCAGGCATACACCACACCATGAATGGGCATCCTCGTATGGCAAACAGCCAGAAACAACACAGGCCTCGCCGAAAAATGAAAGGGCCCTCCGTATTATGTTAACGCTTAAGTCATTCGCTGGCCGCCTAGCTTTTTTCCCGGGTAAACATGGGAACAACCGTTGATGGTTCTTGAAAAGTGTAGCCTGCAACTGTGCGTCAACACCTCTTCATATACCAATTCATTTAGCTAAGAAACGGTTAGTTGACGATTTGCACTGCATAACTTGGGTATTAATCCACGTGGAAAGAGCACTAAATCTTATAACCCGCTGCAGCTTTAAAGAAACCTCAGGAGCACTAGAGACGTTTGACCGCAGCGGAAGGCTTCGTCAAGCTGATGCGCCCGGCGAACTCGGTCATGATGGGGTTCGCCGTAATTGTAGGTGTTGCACTTGCCGACCCAAATGCTTTCAATGGATTGTGGCTGCGTATCTTCTTCGGCTTCGTCACAAGCTTCACGTTGACTGCAGCTTCTATGGCAATAAACGATTATGTCGACCGCGCGATCGATGCGATTAACGAGCCGCATCGACCTATCCCAAGCGGTCAAGTAAGTTCAAGGTCTGCCCTGGGCTTCGCCGCCTTTCTGTCGGCGATAGGCTTTGCTTTCGCATACATCACAAGCTTGGCTTGCTTCGCGGTGGCAATAATCGCTTGGCTTATTCTCGTTTCCTACGTTACCTTTGGGAAACGCACAGGGCTTCTAGGAAACTTTATGGTAAGTGCATGCGTTGCCATCCCCTTCCTTTACGGCAGCATAATTGCTGCTGAAACCGTGCAGCTGAACGTTTTGCTCTTCGCCGCGATGGCTTTTCTGTCTAACACTGGACGCGAGATCATTAAAGGCATCGTTGACATTCAAGGCGACGCTTCAAAGGGCGTGAAAACCTTGGCTGTAAGATATGGAGAAAAATACGCCGCCCTGTCAGCGGTGTTCTTCCTCGCCTTTGCTGTTGCATTGTCACCGTTGCCTTTGCTACTGCATTTAGTTTCGCTATGGTTTATACCGTTTGTAACTATAACTGACGTGGGCCTCTTCTTCGTAAGCTATCGCCTGGTAAAAGACCCTTCTCGTGGAAACGCCAAAAAACTGAAGCGCACAGTTCTCATATGCTTTCTAGCGGGGCTGTTAGCCTTTATTTTCGGCACAGTAGGCTAAGCCTACGTAAACCCGTGTTCTCCGACATGTGCTGCGGAAAGGTGAATGTGGAGATACGCTGGCAGACGAAAGAGACACGTTTGTATAATTCATCAGCGCGTTTCAGAGACCTAATTTAAAGGAAGAAGACTCAACACGGTTGCGACGGAAAAACTGCATATATACCCGCATGTTTTACGCGTGTTAACAAGCCATAAGTAGCAAACTGTGTTACTCAACCCTGAAAGGGATGTTAACGTGTCTGAACGTTTCACAAATAAATGGGAAGCCAAGAGACCCGAGGAATCTTTGAGCGAAAGCCTGCGAAACTCTTTCAAGCCAGTAAAGCCGCTGAAACCGCGCTTGGACAACGCTATCAGACGGCTTGAAATGCAAATAAACCAGCTCGACCGCTCCAGTGAACGCTTTAACCAGAAAGACCGCGACCTCTTCGCCAAAATTATCGACGCCTACACGAAGCACGACACCGCACGCGCAAACGTATACGCCAACGAACTGGCTGAGGTCCGCAAGATGGAGCGCATAACGATTAACGCACGATTGGCACTTGACCAAGTCCTTCTCAGGCTGAAAACAGTCACCGAGTTCGGCGACATCGTGTCAGCTTTAGGACCCGCCATAAGCGTTCTCCGGTCAGTAAGCGGAGGGCTAGCAGGCGTATTCCCCGAAGCGGAGAACGAACTAGGCGAAATCGGGAACGTGCTCAGCGGCGTAATGTTCGAGGCTGCGCAAACTTCAGGAACCACCTTAAACTTCAACAACGTAAACGATGATGCCTCAAAGATACTGGCAGAAGCTGCAGCCGTTGCCGAACAGAAAATGAACGCAAACCTCCCTGAACTTCCACAAGGCTGGACAACTGCGGTGCAGGGGAAAACTTCAAGCCGAAACCCGTAAAGGCACCCTCCTCCGCGACTCAAAAAGCTCAATGCTATCTGCGCGTGAGCACCGCTTGCAAGGTCCTGAAACATCGATACAATCTCAAGCCATCTTAGAACGGGAAAGTCATGGAGGCAACCTGAGAAACTGCAGCTGCTGTGTCTATGCGCGCGAATGACTGAGGCTTCGCGAAAACTGTACTAACAATTGGACTTATATTCCTCAAGCTTTCCCTATTAACCCGTGGTACGCTTTGAGCACGCTGGACGAAGATGCTTTAGAGTATGCGCTCAGAGGGAAAGCTTGGAAAGTGTACTGGTACATGCTTAAAAGTGGAAAGCCGCTTAGCGTAAGAGAAGTCCAACGCGGTCTCCGCTTCAGCAGTCCAAGCGTTGCAAGCCACCATCTTGAACAGCTACGCACGCTGGGGCTTATTCAAAAGCAAGAGGCAGGCGGCCACTACGTTCTTGTCAACGAAGTTAAAATCGGTGTCCTACGTCACTACGTGCGCTTAGGCAGACTGCTATTCCCAAGATACTTCTTCTACGCTCTCTTTTCAACAACATTCTATTTTGCATACGTTCTCTTCTTGATGCACGGCTTCACACATGAAAACCTCTTTATTCTATGCTTCGGCGCCATAGTCTGCGCAGTCTTTTGGTATGAAGCCTACCGCGTCTGGGCGATGCGACCGTTCTAGCATTATGTTCTAACAGTTAGTACGGTCTGTCCTAAGGCTTAGCATAAAATAAAACTGTGCCATAATCTTGTTCACAGGTGAAACGAATGGTGCAGCAAGAAATAAAACGGAAAACACGCGCCTACGGCTTAGCCGCCGTCACGCTATCAACAATCCTTGCAGTACTAATCTACTCGCTCGGCGTCGGACCGACCACACCAAGCGTTGCTCCATCAAGCCCGCCGCCATCTTTTAGTCCTGTGCCGCCAAACTCTTATCCCACGCCGTCAACAACGCCGACAAACGAAGGTCCCTACGAAACTCCTGAAGAGACTACGCTTATGAAGTCTTTCGCCTCATACGACGAACTGAAAAGCTTCTTGGCAAACTACACTCCAAGCGGCTACTACTACTTCTACGGAGGCGGTCCTCTGGACGCGAAGTTCAGGTCAACCATTAGCCCACCTGTGCTATCAACCGTCACAGGCGCTGTGCCCATGCAGGCCACGGCAGCATCGCAGTATGGAGTCGAAAGCGACTATTCCACAACAAACATTCAGGTAGCCGGCGTCGACGAAGCCGACATCGTGAAGACCGACGGCATGTACATCTACGTAATCGCAAAGAACAGCCTATACATCTTGAACGCTGACCCCCAAAACGCTAAGGTACTTTCAAAAACCGCCTACGATAACAACACCTATTTAGCAGGAATCTTCATAAGCCAAGACGGGAAAAGACTCGTTGCGCTAGGCAGCACTTACACTTACAGCGTGCAAATATTGAATGTTACAGACGCTGACGGGAAAACCTACTCCTATCCTTACGAGTACATCGGGCCACTTGACGTCCGAACATTCATACATGTTTACGATGTTTCGGACAAGACGAAGCCCACGCTTGTAAGAAACATAACCGCTTTGGGCAGCTACTTCAACTCAAGAATGATCGGCGACTACGTATACGTCGTCATAAGCCAGCCAGTGTACCTATTAAACGACACAGTGCCTCTTCCCGTAATAATGGACAACTCGAAGGAACAAGTCATCGAGCCCACGAGGATTCACTACGTCGACGTCAAGGACAACTACTACACGTTTACAACATTCATGGGCATAAGCGTCACGGACGACACGCTGAAGCCATCCACCAAAACCGTGATGATGGGTGGAGCAAGCGAAATGTACGTTTCGCTCAACAATATATACGTAACCTACCCATCCTACAATGAAGCCGCATTCTTCTACGGCGGCGTAGAAACTGAAGTATACCGAATAAGCATAAAGGCTCTTACTCTACGCTTCGAAGCGCACGGGCGTGTACCAGGCACAGTAATAAACCAGTTCTCGATGGACGAATACGCTGGCTACTTCCGAGCAGCCACAAACTCCTGGTTCAACGGAACACAGCAAAACAACGTCTATGTCCTCGACATGAACCTTACCATCGTAGGCAAGCTTGAAAACATCGCAACAGGCGAAAACCTGCATTCAGCACGCTTCATGGGCGACAAATGCTACCTCGTCACTTTCAAGAAAACCGACCCCCTCTTCGTCATAAGCCTCGCAGACCCCGCGAAGCCAACTGTGCTGGGACAACTGAAGATTCCAGGCTACTCGGATTACCTGCATCCATACGACGAAAGCCACCTCATCGGCGTAGGCAAAGAAACCGTCGAAGCTGAAGAAGGCGACTTCGCCTGGTACCAAGGCATAAAACTTTCACTCTTCGACGTCAGCGACGTCAACAACCCGAAGCAACTGGCAAAATACGTCATCGGCGACAGAGGCACCGACTCACTAATCCTCACAGACCACAAAGCCTTCCTATTCAGCAAAACGAAAGACCTTCTGGTCATACCCGTAAACCTCGCAGTAATCGACAAGACCACAGTTCCGCCAAGCCCAAGCGCTTACGGAACCTTCGTCTGGCAAGGCGCCATGGTTTTCAAGCTAACACTGACCGACGGGTTTGTACTCCGCGGAAACATAACACATGTAGAAGGCAAAATAACGTCAAACGACCAAAGCTACTGGGGCTCAAGCGACTACTGGATAACCCGCGCGTTGTACATAGGCAACGTATTGTATACCGTGTCAAACGCTAAAGTCGAGCTTAACAACCTTGACACACTTGCGCCCATCGCTCAAATCCCGCTTAAATAAGACGTTTTCACCCATCCTTTTTTCTACACAATCGCAGCCTTGCTTTTTCTCTTACATTTTCACAGCCTAAAAGTTGCAGGTGGAATCGGCTGGTTTTCGAACGTGCAAACAACAGCCAGTTTAGCCGCGCGTTTAAATAACTGAGGCTATAAAACTGCCCTGCGATGTCCTTTCTGAACAGGCTGCGCTGGCGAAACAGCTTCGTGACAGGGAACTATCTATTACTGATTCTAACATGGATACTGATGTACTCCACCCAACCCATCCCTGAAACCTACGCGAGCCTTTATTACCTCAGTCTCGGCGCCACTCCGTTCTTGCTTTCTGTAGGGATGGGCTTCGCCGCTTCCATAGCCATTGCGTTGATGCAGGTTCCAGGAGGCTACTTGGCAGACAGGCATGGACGCAAATGGCTCGTGTCCACAATGTCCTTCGGCGTAGCCGCGGGCTACCTGTTCTACATTTTGGCGCCCTCATGGCAATTCATAGTTGCAGGCATGGTGCTGCAGAACCTCTGCCTAATCTATCAGCCCGCGTTGCTAGCCATGCTCCTTGACTCTTTGAAGCCGGAAAGCCGTGGAAAAGGCTTCAGTTTCCAATCTGTCGTCGTAAGCCTCGTCTCGTTGCCTGCGCCGTTAATCGCGCAAACATTAATTCTAAAACTGGGCTTCAACACAGGCATGCGCTTGGCTTACACACTCGTCCTAATCGCTTATCTTGCCGCTGCAGCGTTGCGTTCAAAGCTTACAGAAACGTTGCCGCCTAACGGAAACTCAGCCAAACCAAACTTGCTCGAAGCCTTCCGCAATTACCCGTCGGCTTTGAAGGAAAGCTGGCGCGTCTGGAGCAAAGTCCCCCGATCCGCCTACTGGATCTTCATAACGAGCCTTGTAATGAACGGGCTTGTTGCTGGATGCCAACTCTACTTCGTCGTTTACGCGACACGCGTGCTGAAACTTTCCGAGTCCCAATGGGCTCTTATAATGGCGTTCATGTACCTAAGCACAGCGTTACCCGCGTTAGCCGCCGGGCTTCGAATGGACACAAAAGGCAGGAAGCGCATACTCATCCTAGGCTATTTGCTTCACGCGCCAGCCATGCTTCTCTTCGTTTACGGCAGCTTTCACATGCTGCTTTTTGCTTTTTTCCTCTACGGCTTAGGCCACATGCTTCAAGTCAACGGCTCACAAATCTTCATAGGCGACGTTGTTCCACGCGAGTTAAGAGGTAAAGCCATAGGCATAATCCAGTTCATAATGTTCTTTTCACAGGCGGTTGCCCAGGTCGCGCTGGGCTTCGCATATGCCTACATCATGCCGCAGCTGCCTTTCCTGATATTAGCTGCAGCTTCGCTGCCGCTTGCGTTGACCGTGGTCTTCAAGGTTTCCGAACCGAAAGTTCGAGAAACATGATACGCGTTGACAGATACGCATTTAGGCTTGAAAGCCGTATGTAGAACCAAACGGTCGATGAAGCATGCTGCCTGTGAAAATCCGCGACATCCTAAACGGCGGTTTTGAAGATAAACAAGTAACCGTTAGAGGATGGGTCTACCGTAAAAGAGAAGGCAAAGAAGTAATCTTCCTACTTGTACGCGACGCTTCAGGCTACATACAGTGCACTGTTAAGAAGTCAAGTCCATGCTGGGCTGAAGCTGACAAGCTGACGATTGAGTCTTCGCTTATGCTTGAAGGTACAGTTAAACCGGACAGAAGGGCTCCAGGCGGATATGAGGTTTCAACCGAGAAAATCCAGATAATCGGCCTCGCCGAGCTTTTCCCCATAGCGAAAGACAAAAGCGAAGACTTTCTGCGGGATGTTCGACACCTATGGCTTCGAAGCCGAAGAATGAACCTTATAATGCGTGTAAGAAGCGAAGTCTTACGGTTCGCACGAGAATACTTTAGAAGCCAAGACTTCACTGAGGTTTCCCCGCCGATGTTTATTTCCGCCGCGGTTGAAGGCGGCTCAACACTTTTCGGACTGAAATACTTCGACCAAAACCTGTATTTGACCCAGAGCAGCCAACTCTACCTTGAGGTGCTTATTTACTCGCTTGAGAAAGTCTACTGCATCGCGCCTTCCTTCCGCGCAGAGAAAAGCCGAACCATCCGCCACTTGACTGAGTACTGGCACATCGAAGGCGAATGGCCCTTCTCAGACATGAACGACTTAATCCAGTTTGAGGAAGGCTTGATGACTTACATCTGCCAGAACACAGCTGACGGATGCAGAAAAGAGCTTGACGAGCTCGGCGCAGACGTGGCGAAGCTGCAAACTGTAAAGCCCCCTTTCACACGGATAACGTACACAGACGCGCTTAACCGCCTTGCGGCCAAAAGCATACGTCTGAAATGGGGCGACGACTTCGGCTACGACGAAGAGAAAGCCCTCGCCGAAGACTTCGGAAAACCATTCTTCATATACGACTATCCAACGGCCATAAAGGCTTTCTACTGCAAGACTTACCGAGACCATCCTGAAATCGCAATGTCCGTGGACATGCTCGTGCCGCGAATCGGCGAGATCTCAACAGGCGGAGCTCGAGAAGACGACAAAGAAATCCTAACGCGCCGCATCATAGACATGGGTTTGAAACCACAGGACTACGAATGGTACCTCGACCTCAGACGCTACGGCACCGTTCCACATGTAGGCTTCGGCATGGGTCTTGAAAGACTATTAACATGGATGCTAGACTTGGAAAACATAATCGACGCAATTCCATTCCCAAGGACAACTAGAAGATTCTACCCGTAGCTTCTTCAAAAAACCAGAGTTGGCAAATTCGCTTCCACCACGCTAAATGTTTCGCAGAAGAAATCAGAAATGCAAATTCGCTTTCACGTTTTATACATGCTTTATTCGGCAAGTGCATGCCTGCTGAAGACAGATAAAGACTGTTTCAGCGGTGAATTGCCGTTTCTGTATTTATGAGGCTGAAAATTGAAGAAAAAGTGAAAAAGGTTTATTTCGCGAGTTGTTTTCGCAATTCTTCGTATGTAGACTTAACGTCTTCAACTGAAGCTTCGTCTTCAAGTGTGGAAACGTCGCCCAAGGGTGCACCCGTCAAGACGGCTTTCAGTAGTCTTCGCATGATCTTCCCGCTGCGAGTTTTCGGAAGCTTGTTGACGATGACTATAGCTTCAGGCGTGGCGATCGGACCTATTGTTGTCCTAATATGCTTGACAAGTTCAGCGCGCAGTTCCTCCGAAGGAGAGAAGCCACTTCTGAGCACGACGAAGGCCACAGGGACTTCGCCTTTCACAGCATCTTCTTTCCCCATGACCGCAGCTTCGGAAACTGCAGGATGCGCGACAAGCGCGCTTTCAAGCTCCACTGTGCCAATGCGGTGTCCTGCAACCTTAAGCACTTCGTCAGCTCTTCCAAGCAGCCAGAAGTAGCCCTCATGGTCTCTTATTGCGTAGTCGCCTGAGTAGTACGTGTTAGGCCAACGTCCGAAATACGTCTGCTTAAACCTTTCAGGGTCTTTCCAAAGTGTCTGCAGCATGCCTGGCCACGGCGACTTGATCACCAGGAACCCTTTCGTGCCTGCTTGTACAGGTTGCCCTTTCTCGTCGTAAATTTCCGCGTGGACGCCTGGCAACGGAAACGTAGCGGAGCCCGGCTTAAGCGGCGTAAGCTCCAGACCGCTTAGAGGCGCAATCATGAAGCCGCCTGTTTCAGTCTGCCACCAAGTGTCGATTATCGCTAGTTTTTCCTTGCCAACGACGCGGTAAAACCATTTCCAAGCTTCCGGGTTTATGGGCTCGCCTACTGTGCCAAGAATCCGAAGCGTGCTCAGGTCATGCTTTGTTATCCATTCTTCACCGAACTTCATGAACATTCTGATAGCCGTCGGCGTCGTGTAGAGTATCGTTATGCCATGCTTCTCGATTATGCTCCACCATCTGTCCTGCGCAGGATAGTCAGGTGTTCCCTCAAAGAGGAAAGTCGTCGCCCCAAGTGAAAGCGGCGCGTAAACGTTGTACGTGTGTCCAGTGATCCAGCCTATGTCCGCCGTGCACCAGTAGACATCCTCGTCCGTCGGGTTGAACGCCCACTTAAGCGTCCAATACGCCCAGACAAGGTAGCCTCCTGTGCCATGCTGTACGCCTTTTGGTTTTCCAGTTGTGCCAGAAGTGTAGAGGATGAACAATGGGTCAGTCGACTGCATGCGTTCTGGCGCAACATAAACGTTTGCTTCAACCTTTGCTAAGAGTTCATCGTACCAGTAGTCACGTCCCTCTTTCATCTGCACTTGTTGGTCCGTTCTTTTTACAACAACGACTTTTTCAACGCTTGGAGTATTCTGCAAAGCGCGGTCAGCGTTCTCTTTTATGGCTACGACTTTTCCGCGTCTGTATGAGCCGTCAGCTGTGATCAAGATTTTCGCTCCGCTGTCGTTAATCCTGTCTGCTAAGGCTTCCGCACTGAAGCCCGAAAACACAACTGCGTGGATTCCGCCCAAACGCGCAGTTGCCAACATCGAAATCGGCAGTTCAGGAATTACTGGTAAGTAGATGGCTACGCGGTCGCCTTTCTTTAGGCCTAAGTCTTTGAGAGCCTTCGCAAGCTTATTGACTTCTCTGTAAAGCTGATAGTACGTGTACGTTCTCACTTCGCCGAGTTCGCCTTCCCAAATGTATGCTAATTTGTTCTTTCTCGAGCTTTTCACGTGCCTGTCAAGCGTGTTGTAAGAAACGTTCACTTCACCGCCTACGAACCACTTGTAGAACGGTGGATTTGAAGCGTCCAAAACCTTATCCCAGCGCTTGTACCAATCGACTGCTTTCGCCTTCTCTGCCCAATATGCTTCGGGGTTTTGAACAGCGTGCTTCCACTCTTGCCACCGTGTTTCGCCAAGCGTTACTTTTTCATTGGTCGGGTAGTATTTCTCGTTAAACGGCAAGTTTGCATCAGACATTAACGGTCAATCCGTTGTTTTTTCAACGAGGGGAAAAAGCAGAAACCAGGTAATATAAAGCTTATTGAGTCTTTCCTCAAAAATAAAAAGGGAAAATAGAAATCAACTTACAGGATAAATGGGCAGTACAGTTCTCTTATGCGTCTCGTTCAGCACTTCCGCGATTGCCAAGTAAACCGCGCTTAGCCCGCAAATTACGCCTTCGTAGCCTGTGACCCTTGCGAGCACAGTATTCCCAGTAAGCTCCCGTGCAGTCAAGAGGAAAAACAGGACCGCCAAACTTGCGAAAACGAACTGCAGTGCACGGTTTGTCTTAAGTGTTCCAAAGAACATTGCCAGCGTGAAAAGTCCCCACATGAAAAAGTAAGCTGCCATTGCACTTGCTGAAGGTGCAGCTAAATCGGTGAACACCTGCGTCTTTGGCAGAAGAAGCAGCAGTACGAGAGACCACCAGAAAAGCCCGTAAGACGTGAACGCCGTCATGCCGAAAGTGTTGCCCTTTTTATACTCCATGATGCCCACGATGACCTGCGCCAGCCCACCGTAAGCGATGCCCATTGCCAGAATCATGCTGTCAAGCGGGTAGATGCCTGCGTTATGAAGGTTTAAAAGCACCGTGGTTAAGCCGAATCCAAGAAGTCCAAGCGGTGCAGGGTTCGCTGATTTCTCACTCATCACTAAGTCATCCCGTTTGAGTTGAAGTGAGCGTTTTATATGCTTTCAGCTATTAAACTTTCTCCATGTTTTTCCTGTGCTGTTTCATTCCCACTTCCAAAGCTTTCGTCCCATTGTGAGCTCAGGCAACACGAGAAGCCCAAGGGCGGCTACGCCTACCACGTAAGCCAAGTCCGTCAGGTTTAGCGCCGTCAAATGGAACAGCTGCTGCGTTAACGGGATGTACGTTATTCCCAGCGTCGCCGCGATCGAAACGATTTCTGCAACTACAAAGAACTTGTTTCTGAATGCGTCTCTGCCCATCCTCCAGACACTGCGTTTCTCTGAACGGCAGTTCCAAACTACAAGCAATTCAAACATCGCTGCCTGCACAAACGCTGTGGTAGTTGCTTCTCGGTAAGTAAGATTCCGCGCAGCTTCATCGATGCCGCCGTTCGGAAGCATCCATGGATGCGAAGGCCACACGTAGTACTCCAAGCAGAACACGAGAATCGTTCCGAGAGACTGAAGTATGAAAGACATCACGATGAACCTGCCCATGCCGTGTAGTATGCTTTCACCCGGCTTTCTAGGCGGCCTGTCCATAACGTCGACATCAGGCGGGTCTGTCGCTAACGCAACGGCTGGAGCGCCGTCAGTGACCAGGTTTATCCACAGAATCATCGCGGGCAACAGCGGCAAAGGAAAGAGTTCAGGCGAGAAAAGTCCTCCGAGAATGGCGAACGTGCCGATTACTAGAAGCTCGTCAAAGTTGCATGAGATCAGGAAACGAGCATACTTTCGAACGTTGTCGTAGATCACTCTTCCCTGCTCCACAGCTTTCACTATCGTCGCAAAATTATCATCTGTCAGGATGAGGTCAGAAGCCTCCTTTGTGACATCTGTTCCCGTGATGCCCATTGCGACGCCCACGTCCGCGGATTTCACTGCTGGCGCATCATTCACGCCGTCGCCTGTCATGGCAACGATATGCCCCTTCTTCTTCAATGCATTGACGATCCGCAGTTTATGCTCAGGTGAAACCCGCGCGTAAACTGTGACGTGTTCCACTTGGGCTTCGAATTCAGCGTCGTCTAACTTGTCCAATTCTGTCCCAGTCAGCACCAAGTCGCCTTCTTTGTAGATGCCAACTTCTCTGGCAACCGCGACCGCTGTAAGCTTGTGGTCTCCTGTAATCATGACCGTTTTTATCCCTGCCTTCTGGCATGTTTTGTTCGCTTGGATCGCCTCCTCCCTCGGCGGGTCGATCATTCCCTGCAAGCCCACGAAAACCATGCCGCTTTCAATAACTTCGTCTGCTTCATCTGCGGAGGCTAACCGTTTGTATGCAAAAGCGAGTACACGCAACGCGTTCCCGGCCAACTGTTCGTTCGCTTGCATGATTTTGCCGGCTTTGGCACGCGTAAGCTTCAGTTCAGTCTCCTTCTCAAGGATACTAGTACACCTTTCAAGAACGGTTTCAGGCGCGCCTTTCATGTAGGCAATGAAGCCGCCGTCAGGCGCCTTATGCACCGTGGTCATGCGTTTCCTTTCAGAAGTGAACGGGACTTCACGAACACGCGGATACTCCTCTTCAAGCTCCTCTTTTCCAAGGTCTGCCTTTGCAGCGGCGACTATCAACGCGCCTTCGGTTGGGTCGCCGAAGATTTCCCAATGGTCATCGTTACCGCTCCTTCGCAAATCGGCATTGTTGCACAGCGCGCCTATCTGTAGCAGAAGTTTCAAGTCGCCGGCAACCGCAACCTCGTCACCGTTTAACCTGAATTCTCCAGCAGGCTCGTACCCTACGCCTGTGACTTCAATAGTTTTTCCGTCAACATACACTTGGCGCACCGTCATCTCGCCCTTCGTTATCGTACCCGTCTTGTCTGAGCATATAACCGTGACCGCGCCCAAGCTTTCGGCAGAAGACAAACGGCGTACGATGGCGTTGCGTTTAGCAAATTCACGAGCGCCCAGCGCCAGCGCAATCGTCACTATCGCAGGTAAACCTTCAGGCACAGCGGATATTGCAAGCGAAATCGAAGACATGAATGCTTGAATAAAACCGTCGATTCTGAACTGCCCCTGCGTCACAACTTCAAAAGCTTCCAACGCGAATATGACTGCACATACGCCTATGACGACTTTAGCTATTTTGCTCGCAAACCTGTCAAGCTTTTTCTGCAGCGGTGTTTCCTCTTCCTGCGCAGTCTGAACCATTTCAGCAATCTTGCCGAACTCCGTGTTCATACCCGTAGCGACGACTACGGCTCTCCCACGCCCATACACAACATGCGTGGCTGTAAAGAGAAAGTTGCGTCTCTCAGAAACAGACGCTTCCTCAGGAACAACACCGACATCTTTGTTCACAGGAGCTGACTCACCTGTCAAAATCGCCTCGTTCGCCTTCAACTCGACAGCTTCGATTACTCTGGCATCTGCAGGAACATGATCGCCTGACTCGAGGACGATGATGTCGCCTGGCACGATCTCCCTTGCTGGAATAATCACTTCTTTTCCGTCGCGAACGACCCGCGCTTTCGGCGCAGTCATCTTCTTCAAGGCTTCAAGGGCTTTCTCAGCACGGTACTCCTGAACAAAGCCTGTTATTGCCACAAGCAACACTATGGCGCTGATAGTGATAGTGTCAGCGAACGCCTCGAGAAACTGTTCAGCTTCGCCTGTTATCAACTCATAATAACCGATGATTCCTGAGAAAATTGTGGCCGCAATCAAAAGCAGAATGAAAACGTCCTTAAACTCTCCAAGAAACATTCGCAGCGCAGACCTACGCTTCTTCTCAACAAGTTCATTGTACCCATATTTCCTGAGCCTTTCCTGCGCTTCCTGCGAAGTTAGCCCTTCACGCGAAGAACCCAACTCATATAAAACGTCATCAACTTCCCTTGCATGCCACGGCTTATTCATCGTTCTCTCCTCATGCTTGAGGCATTAGATTAAAACTGTTATATTTGTGAAGCAGTTATAACATTTTCCTCATGCCTCCCGATAACTTCGCTGGCTACCTGGAAAATAGCTTTCAACTTCTTGAATCTGTCTGACTGCTACCTTAAATCTACGCTGAACCGCTTCGGCTCGAGTAAATCGATGCTCTCCCTGTTGGTCTGCACTTCCGCGAATTGCAGGCTTTTTCACGGTGCTTTAACGCGGTAAGGAGGTTCTTTCGTGATTAAAACGAGAAACAAGCATCTGTGCACAGGAAAACAAAGGCTAATAAACATGTAACCACAAAATAGCACGCTTAAACAGTAAGCATTGAAAAGAGCATCGCATTTGCAGGAAGAGTGAAGAAAAATGGTTGAACCTTGGGTGATAGCGCCAATCTCAGCTGTCATATCCCTTCTTGTAGGGTTGTACTTCTACCGGTACGTCAGCAAACAACCAGCTGGAACGGAAAGGATGAATGAAATCTCAGAAGCTATAAAAGTAGGTGCCAAAGCGTTTCTGAAGCGGGAATACACGGTTCTAGCTGTTTTCGTGGCCGTCGTCGCCGTGCTTATAGGCGTTTTTCTTCCATCCCCCGTCTGGGCAAGCAGCAATCCGATACGCAATCTAAGCCTTGCTCTCGCATACATGTTCGGTTCATTCTGTTCTGCTTTAGCAGGATACTTCGGAATGGACATTGCAACCAAAGCGAATTCACGCGCAGCCTATGCGGCAAGAGACGGGTTAAACAAGGCTTTCCCAATAGGTTTCCGAGGAGGCGCTGTTATGGGGTTATCCGTGGTGGGAATCTCTCTTCTCGGAATAAGCATAGTCTACGCTTTGACACGAGACCCTGAAACCGTTATAGGCTTTAGCTTCGGCGCGAGTGCTCTAGCGCTGTTTGCTAAGGCAGGCGGAGGAATATACACCAAGACTGCCGACATAAGCGCAGACCTTGTTGGGAAAGTGGAGCTTGGAATCCCCGAAGATGACCCGCGTAACCCAGCCGTGATCGCGGACAACGTGGGCGACAACGTTGGCGACGTAGCCGGCATGGGCGCCGACCTCGCGGACTCCTACATCGCTAGCATAGTCGCAGTTATGATCCTCGGAGTAGCTGTAGGTCTCGTCAGCATAGGTCTCGTCTTCGCAGGTTTAGGCATACTGGCCTCAATAATCGGCGCAGTCACTTTGCGAATCGGAGCAAAAGGAAACCCTGGAAAAGCACTTAACATGGGAACATATCTTACATGCATAATCTTCGCAACTTTGGCGTTTATCGTTTCATACTACCTTCAGTACCCTCTACAACTTTGGGGCGCTTCCATAGTAGGCTTGATCGCAGGCGTCATTATCGGAATAACCTCAGACTATTTCACGTCTGAAGACAAGAAACCTGTACGTAAAACGGCTGAAGCGTCAAAAACAGGAACGGCAACCAACATCATTACAGGCTTTTCTTACGGGTTGCAGAGCGTGTTTCCACCGCTGCTCGGCATAGGCGTCGCTTCTGCAGTTGCATACTACCTTTGCTCCCCGTTAGGCGCAGAGTACGCAGTATTTGGAATCGGTCTAGCAGCAGTAGGAATGCTTTCGATAGTTGGGCTTGTAATATCCAACGATGCGTACGGTCCCATAGTGGATAACTCACGCGGAATCGCTGAACAAGCAGGACTGGGCGACGAGGTAATCCAAATAACCGACGAGTTAGACGCTGCAGGCAACACCGCCAAAGCAATCACGAAGGGCTTCGCCATAGGCGCAGCCGGGCTGACGGTTGTAGCGCTACTTGCAGCTTTCAAAGAGACCGCTACAAAAGCCTTCACTGAATTGGGCAAGTCTCCGACTGAAATTGAAAAACTCCTTTCGTTCAGCCTCTCTGACCCACGAGTCTTACTCGGAGCTTTCATAGGCATCGCAATGCCTGCGGTGTTCTCCGCCATGGTAATGCTTGGTGTTGGAAGAAACGCTGAACGGATGATCGCTGAAATTCGACGGCAATTCAAAGAAATTCCAGGACTGAAGGAAGGTAAACCAGGCGTAAAGCCTGACTACGCAAGATGCGTTGACATCGCAACCACAGGAGCCCTGCGCGAACTGTTGCCCGCAAGCACCTTGACGATTGGGATAACTTTGATAGTGGGCTTCATAGGCGGCGTCCAAGCCTTAGGCGGATACTTGGCTGGAAGCATATTCTCAGGGCTGCTCTTCGCGCTTTTGATGGCCAATGCGGGCGGACTATGGGACAACGCAAAGAAACTCATCGAATCCGGCGAATACGGAGGAAAAGGCTCAGACGCGCACAAAGCCGCCGTAGTAGGTGACACTGTTGGCGACCCCTTCAAAGACACTGCAGGTCCCTCGCTCAACACGATGATAACCGTAATGTCGCTGGTCGCCTCGCTAGTAGCCGCACTCGTAGTTCAGTACAACCTCTTGAGCCTTGCCGGGTTGTAGCTCGGCTAAAGCCTCCCATTTTCCTTTTTTCATTATTCAAGGCGTTAATGTGGAGGATAAATTCCTAAAGATTTGGCGGGGCAATTCCAGTTTTTCTCACGGCTTTCTGTGCCCTTAATTAACTGAATAATTGTGGAACGGTTGCATTTTTGAAGTATGCCTGCTATTGTTTTACTAATTAAGCCATGTACAAAATAAGAATGCTGAGACATGCTTAACTAAGCTCAATGCATGCTTTAACAGAGTAGTTCGGTTAAACTCTTTGTTGGAACAAAAGTGTTATTAATAGATTTGACCTACTTTATTTGCAGCCTTTTGGGTTATGGCATGCAGTTGGCTGGACAGCAGAGATGAAGATCGAAGTCAGTGCTTTGACGGTTGTTCTCTTGGTTGCAATTTCGGTTTCAGCGGTGATTCTTGCAGAGTTCACTCCTCAAAGCAGCGTTTTTCTTCCAATGCTTGACGAGGTAATCACAACATTACTTACTGTGGCAACAGACATCCTTTATCTAATCGGGGGCGGCGTTGTTTTTCTCGGTGCGGTTCTTGTCACCGTCAGGTTTTTGAGGGTGAAGCTGAAATCTCCTTATCAGCCTGCAGGCGTGACCCGTTTTCTTTCGGGGTATCTGACGCTTAGCCTTGAATTCTTTATCGGCGCTGAAATCATAAAGACAACAACCACGCGTACGTGGGAGGAATTTTCAGTGCTTATCCTCATAATATTAAGTCGAGGTCTTTTCAGCCTGATCCTTTACCTTGAAAGACGCTGGCATGGTAAAGAAGGGGCTGAATGCGAATAACTGTTATCTTTCGGCAACCGCGCTTTAGCTTAAGCTGCGACTGTTGTATTGCGTTGATGATAAACGCTGAATTGCTGGTTAAGCTTTAAATCTTGGGTGTTCTTCTCATGGAAAGAGTAGCTCGGGGTTGCATGACTGAAAAAGCGATGTGGCTGCTCGGCGCACCTGCGGAAGCAATCGATTCTTTAGACAGGTTTTTGTCTATTCCTGAGTCGGCTAGACGTTTATACATAAAAACGTTGGATAAGTTTATAAGCATACATGGTAAAGCCCATTACCAAGACATAAGTACCTCGGGCGGAGCATTTCCAATGCCGATAGCAACCGTAGGCTCGTCCTTTCATGCAATGCAAAGCTTAGGAGGCAAAACGAGTTGCTGGTTGATTTAGCCATCGCTTTTGTACTTATTTCCGCCGTTACATGGCTCATTTACATTTTAGGACGACATGCTGCTCCAAAACCTGCACAAAGCGAAAACGAACGGGCAAAGTACGCCTGCGGCGAAAAAGCTTGGTATCACAACCTTAGAGTTAGACTGTACTTGCACAAATACCTAATATGCTTCGTGGTTCTTGATTCATCTGCTCTACTTCTTGCCTATGGGTCAATAACCGCGCATGGCGCAAGCGGCGCGTTGATAGTCCTTTACACGCTGATAATGTTCGCCGCGAGTCTTCTGCTTTTTGGAGGAGGCAAAGACTAACGGGACGAAAAAGCATCGTTACATGGGCGCGGTTAAAGTCTCCGTGGGTTCTCCACTTCAACTCAGGTGCATGCAACGGCTGCGACATCGAAGTTGTAGCTTTGCTTACGCCCAAGTACGATGTGGAACGGTTCGGCATAAAACTTGAACCCTCTCCCCGTCATGCGGATGTGCTTTTGACAACGGGTGTTGTCACACGACAATGCGCCGAAAGGCTTAAACGCGTCTATGAACAGATGCCTGAACCCAAATTTGTTGTGGCAATCGGCGCCTGCGCCTGTTCAGGCGGCGTTTTCGCTGGTAACTACAACGTACTCGGAGGCGTGGACAAAGTAATACCTGTAAACGCCTATATTCCAGGCTGTCCTCCGAGGCCTGAGGCAATAATCGACGGTGTTGTCAAACTGCTCAAAACCTTAGAAGGAGAGGCGTGAATCATGAGCAGTGACCAAGAGCTCATACCGATGCTGCAAGCCAAACTCGGCGGCAGCATAATAGTTCAAGCGGACAAGCTTGGGAAAATCTCGTTGCACGTTGAAGCTGATGCGCATCTTGACGTATTACGCCTAATGAAGGCGGCTGACGAGAAAACCGCGGTCTCAGCGATTACAAGCGTCGACCTTGGAGACAAGCTTGGCGTGCTCTATCATATGCGTACTTCACATGGCATCATCACGGTTAAAACTGAATTATCTAAAGAAAACGCCGAGATCGCGAGCATCACAAACATTCTTCCCGGTGCAAGCTTCCATGAACGGGAAGTTTTTGACTTGTTAGGCGTTTCCTTCAGGGGTCACCCGAACTTGAAACGGCTTGTTCTACCTGAAACTTGGCCAGAAGGCGTTTACCCGCTTAGGAAGGACGTGAACGCCGCCAGTGTCCAGCAGGTTTCGCCTAGCGAGTGGTCACAAACGGGTAACGAAGAGGATGGCAACCTCGTAAAGGTAGTTATTGGTCCCCAGCATCCGGCGCTTTTGGAACCTGAAAAGTTTACGTTGAAGGTTGAAGGCGAAACCGTCTGCGATGTTGAACCCAGAATAGGCTATGTCCACAGGGGTATCGAGAAAGCGGCTGAAGGCCGCACTTACCTGCAGGATGTTTATCTTGTTGAAAGAATATGTGGAATATGCAATTCCTGCCATGCCGTATGCTTCTGCGAAGCCGTGGAGAAGATTTTAAACCTTGAAGTGCCGCCGAGGGCAAAGTACATACGAACAATACTGCTTGAACTTAACAGGCTTCACAGCCACATGCTTTTGCTGGGGCATGCAGGGCTGGAAATAGGCTACGAAACGCTTTTTCAGTACATGTGGCGTGACCGTGAAACCGTGATGGACCTGACTGAAATGCTAACTGGAAACCGTGTAATCGCCTCAGCGATCGCGGTAGGCGGAGTGCGCCGCGACATTCGCGAATCCGACGTGTTGACGATCAAGAAGTCGATGGTTGGGCTGAGGGCGAAAATGGAGTTTTACAAGCAGCTTTACCACGATGACCCAACCTTGAAAATGCGCACTCAGCATGTTGGCACACTTTCGCGGAAGGATGCGCTGGATCTTTGCGTTGTCGGTCCAGTGGCACGAGGCTCAGACGTTGACATAGACGTACGTAAGGATGAACCCTACGAGGCTTATGGCGAAATCCCGTTTAAGCTGGTCACATACACAAGTGGAGATTCGTGGGCGCGTCTCATGGTGCGTCTAGACGAAATCAACGAGAGCATAGGCATAATCGAGTATGCACTCGACAACTTGCCCGTTGGTGCATACCGTGTCAGGGCGCCGAGAATTGTGCCCTCAGGCGAAGCTGTCAACCGTGTGGAAGCGCCAAGAGGCGAACTCTTCTACTACGTCAAAAGCAACGGCACAGCCTATCCGGAAAGGGTGAAGGTGCGGACTCCGACTTTCGCGAATATTCCAGCATTCGTTAAGACTGCTGTCGGCGAAAACGTGGCAGATGTCCCAGCAAACTTTGTAAGCCTTGACCCATGTTTTTCGTGCACTGATAGGTAGGGAGATGCAAAAATGGTTGTGGGCTTAGACCTGTTTTTCCGTGTGCTCATCTTTCCAGGATTAACGTTCATAGGCTGCCTAACCATGCTCTGCGACTGGTTTGAACGCAAGATTGAGGCGCGAATACAGAACAGGGTTGGTCCTAAATTTACAGGCCCCTCGGGAATACTGCAGCCTCTGGCAGACTTTGTGAAGCTGCTTGCAAAAGAGGACATTGTTCCAGTGGACACTAAACAGTTAATCTTCAATGTTGCGCCTGTCACAGCTTTCACGATTATCTTGTTCGCATTTTGCTTCCTTCCAATTGATGGGTCAACTGTTATACCAGGAACAAGCTTTCAAGGCGACTTAATCTTTGTTATGGCGCTAATTACTGTGGCCAACTTTTTGTTGTTTCTTTCAGGCTGGGCGTCGGTTAACCCTTACAGCATGCTGGGCGCCGCGCGAGTTCTTACACAGTTTTTAGGGTATGACCTGCCGCTGCTTTTTCTGGCACTCTGCCCAGCTTTTCTCACAGGAAGTTTAAGCCTCACCGAGATTGTAGCGCATCAAACTATTCCCTTCGTTGTACTCATCCCATGGGCCTTTGTACTTTTCATAATAACTATGCAGGCTGAACTCGAGAAAGACCCTTTCGATGTTCCGCATGCTGAAAGTGAAATCGTCGCAGGCTATGAAACCGAATATTCTGGAAGGAAACTGGCATTCCTTAAGCTTGCACGCGACACGCAGATAGTATTTGGCGCAGCCCTCGTCACTGTGCTTTTTCTAGGCGGTTCAAGCGGACCTGTTTTCTTCGGCGCGAACGCGGTGTGGGGCACACTTTGGTTCCTTCTTAAACTCATCGTTGTAATCGCGATTTCCGAGTACATCACCTGCCTATTCGCGCGGTTACGCATTGACCAAGTAGTTTCAACAAACTGGCGCTGGATTCTCCCGCTTTCTCTGCTTTCGCTAGCCTCAACCATGGCGTTAGCCTTCTGGGTTTACCCTGCGGTGATGTAAGGTTGAAGCGGCCAAGTTTATCTCCCATGATAAGCAAAGCGTTCGCGCATTTGTTCAAGAAAGCCGATACTGAAAAGTACCCGCTTGCTCCGCGCGTGCCAGCCGAAGGCTTCAGGGGAAAACAAGTCTTCGACATCAACCTTTGCATTAGCTGCGGGCTATGCTCACGCGACTGCCCAGCAAAAGCGATTGAAATGGTTGAAGTTGCGGGAAAACGCCATCCAATGTTCTATCTTGACCGCTGCATCTTCTGTTATCAATGCGCTGAAAGCTGCCCTAGAAAAGCCATAAGTAGCACAGCGATTTATGAGCTTGCCACAACAAGCAAGGCAAGCCTTGTGTTGAAGCCTACATCTGAACTCAAGGAGGCGCGTGAGACATCAGCTACTCAACAACCAAAGCCAGGAGCTTGAGATGGTGATATCAATGCAAGAGTTGACCAGCCTAACTCCCTTGAGGACTACGCTTGAGGTGCTAAAAGCACGGCAGAGCGCATTCCTAGCCGTGTCCTCTGCGTCAGAACCACTCAACGCCACGTCACGGAAGGGACTAAGCTTTTCCTGCATTGGCGAAGCTAATTTTGGCTTTGACCAGGAGTGGGTGAATCCCAATGGGGCGCAAACCCATGTTCCTCCGCAGAGAGAGCATAGTGCCCACCTTCTCTCCACGATTGAAGTCAGGTGTTTTCTTGAGGGATTTTTATGATAATCGAAATTCTGGCCGCAGGGATAGTTGTTTCAGCATGCCTCGCAGTGTTCGTCGATGAAGCCGTCTACGCCGTCACGGCGCTGGCAGGCACCTTTATGATGACTTCTCTACTGTACGCTTTTGACGGCGCGGTCTTCGCCGCCGTCTTCCAGTTCGTTTTAGGCGTAGGAACGCTGGCCGTGCTATTCTTGTCAGGTGAAACACTTAGCGAAAAAACTGTTTCAGCGAAGCCGTCGACTAAAAGTTTGCTTGTCGTAGTCGCGTCAGGCGTTTTGCTTTCACTTCCAGCAGTTTTACTGACCGTTTCAAGTCCAAAAAAAACCGCGTATTCTGGAAGCTTCAGTCAAGTCTTGTGGCAACTGCGAGCCGCCGACGTAATTATACAGGGACTTGTAGTGCTAACAGTTGCATTAGGCATCTTCATAGTATTGTACGAGAAGAAAACTCGGAGTGGAGAATGATGGACTACGTCATTTTGTCCATTGCACTGCTAATAATCGGCGTTTACGGTTTGTTAACGAAACGCCACCTGCTTAAAGTCTTCATTTCGGTGGAGCTTATTGCAACGGCAGCCACATTGAACTTTGTGATGCTTACTTCACCGCAGAACTTGGGCGTAGGCGAAGCCTTTCTTGTACTAGCCTTCTCGACAGACACATGTGTAAGCGCCGTCATACTTGCTTTACTGATTTACGTTTCCAAAAAGTATGGAACTGCAGACACTGGTGAACTAGTTCGAAGGGATAAAGAATACGAGTCGCACGAGGAGGCTGCATAAATGCTGGTAAACATTGCGTCATGGCTTGTTTGGACCTTGCCTCTGGCTTCAAGTGTTCTTGTGCCTTTAGCTGCACGAGTCAGTAGCAGAGTACGGGATGCATTCGTAATAGTCGTTTCTGTTTTTACCGCGGTTCTAGCCTTCATGCTTGTTCCAGCGGTTTATTCAAGAACTTCCAGTGCCGTCGTGTCTTCAATTCCATGGTTCAGCTCCGTTGAAGCCGGCGTTTATCTTGACCCGCTAAGCGTTCTTTTCGCGACGCTTGTAGCCTTCTTCGGCGTGGTAATCGCGGTATACTCTATGGGCTACATGGCAGGCGAAAAAGGGTTGACGCGCTACTACTTTTTCCTGCTGCTTTTCATAGGCTCAATGATCGGCCTAGTCGTTTCAGACAACTTTTTGCAGCTGTTCATTTTCTGGGAGATGGTTGGACTCTGCTCTTACTCCTTAATTTCTTTCTGGTATCACAGGCCTGAATCCGTCCGTGCCGGCGTGAAAGTTTTTCTGATGACGCGCATAGGCGACGCCTGCCTCCTTGGCGCAATAGGGCTTCTCTACTCAAGCCTAGGCACGTTTTCCTTCCGTTTCATCATTCAAAACATCGGGCACGTTCCAGCATCCACCTTGGTTGCTGTGGCTTTTCTAGGGCTTGGCGGCGCAATTGCTAAGTCCGCGCAGCTTCCGTTGCACACGTGGCTTTACAGCGCAATGGAGGCTCCGACATCCGTAAGCGCACTGTTGCATGCGGCAACGATGGTTAAAGCAGGCGTTTACCTCATTGCACGTTTCATGATTCTTTTAGGCCCGTTGGCTGCTACTATACCGCTGTGGCTGCCTTCCGTGGCATGGGTCGGCGTTCTCACAGCCTTTGTTGGTGCTACGCTTGCGCTTTACACGAACGACATAAAAGGTGTCCTTGCATATTCAACCATTAGTCAGCTCGGTTTCATGATGGCAGCGTTAGGAACGGCGGAAGCTTCGTCTGCATTGGGCTGGTTCGCCAGTCTCTTTCACATGGTAAGCCACGCCTTCTTTGAAGGTCTTGGTTTCCTCCTTGCGGGCGGAATAATTCATGCGCTTGGAACGCGGGACATGCGGCTTATGGGTGGCCTGCGTAAGGCGATGCCCTACACCTACGGGTTAAGCGTTCTAATGGTTTTGACAACAAGCGGTTTGCCGCCTTTCGCCGCGTTCTTCAGCAAAGGTTTAATCCTGACGAGCACGATTGAGTCTGGAAACCTGTTGCAAACGTTGCTTCTTTACGCGACGACCGCTCTGACTTTCGCGTATAGTCTTCGCTTTCTCATGCTTGTCTTTCACGGGGAGCCGTCTGAACACGCGAGAAAGCTGCATTTGCATGAGGCGCCATGGGTGATGCTGGCGCCCGCCTTTGTGTTGGGGCTGCTCTGCGTTGCATGGGGCTTCACGGAGCCTATGCTTGCCTTTTTCCTCAAAACTGAAGCGTCAGTGAATTTGACGAGCGCTTTCACAAGCTCTGAAACCATAATATTTTTCGCCTTGCTCGTTCCAGTAGGCTTAAGCATATATCTGACATATTACAAGAAATCAGGAAGCATGATGCAGTTGCTGAACCGCTTGAACCCGCTGAGCACCGTGCTGAAACACGGATACTTTTTCGACGATGTCTACGAGGGCATAGTTTCCAGAAGTGTTCAAGCCTTCTCCGAAGGGGTAAAACTTTTCGAGGGCGCTATCTTCAGCCGTCTGCCCCAAATCGTGGCTGACATAGTCATCGTCGTGGCAGTTTCAGTGCAGCAACATCTTGACGTGTATGCCGATGGCCTTCTAACCCTGTTTGCCCGCCGCTCTTTGCAGTCCGCAGAGAAAATGCACAAAGTTCCCTCCGAATCAGTTCAGCATTATTTGTCGGCTGCGATAATAGGTTTCATTCTAATCGTGATCCTCATAGTTATAAGTGTAGGAGTGTAAAATATGGCGAGCCTTCTCTTAGCCGTTTTACTCATACCAACCCTGAGCGTTCCAATAGTCTATTTAGCAGGCAAAAAAAGCTCGAAAGCCGCGGCGTTAATCGTTTCTCTAGTCGCAGTCGTAAACCTTGCGTTAGTACTTTCAACGGCGCCAGCCGTCTTCAACAATGTAGACCACAGGTACGTTGAAGCCTACAATTGGATTCCACTGCTTAACGCTTCCTTTACACTGTTCGTGGACGGAATAAGCCTTTCAATCGCCGTGATAACGCTTGTACTCATCCTTGCCGCGGCACTGTTTTCCGTGAACTACATGCATGAACGCAAGAACCTTGCCGCTTACTATGCATTGTTATCCTTGCTTTCAATAGGGCTCGTAGGCGTCTTCATCACCTCAAACCTGCTACTCTTCTACTTCTGCTGGGAACTGATGCTTGTGCCTGCATACTTCATCGTCGGAGGCTGGGGCTACAGAGACTCTTACAAAGCAGCTTTCAAACTCTTCATCTTCACACATGCAGGTGCAGTGTTCGTGCTCCTCGGCATAGGAGCCATCTACATGCTTACAGGAGCAACCGACATGTTTCAGGTACGCACCGCACTCATGTCCGCAAGCCAAGGAACTGTAGAATGGATTCTCATCGCGCTGACCGCCGGCTTCGCAGTTAAAATGGCCGTGGTCCCGGTTCATATGTGGCTGCCCGACGCGCATTCAGAAGCGCCGGCGACGATGTCTGCATTGTTAAGCGGGGTCATTATCAGCGCAGGCGCATACGCCATACTTCGCCTGTCACTGGGTACAGTATACCCAGCGTTAGCAGGGACAGCCTTCGCCGCACAGTTTCTACATGCGCTCTCCGTTGTAGGCGTAATCTCCGCCTTCTTCGGCTCCTTCATTTCCCTCGTTGAAACGGACATAAAAAGAATTATCGCCTATTCCAGCATCGCACACATGGGCTACGTGATGTTCGGGCTTTCACTTTTCCCCGCGGTTGAACCCACAACAGGCACTGTGCTTCACCTCGTAAACCACGCAGTAAGCAAAGGTCTTCTCTTCTTAACCGCAGGCGCCGTCATGCATCAACTCGGCGCACGTGACATTCGCGAAATGGGCGGCTTAGCCGGGAAAATGCCGTTCACCGCCACCGCGTCAGCCACAGCTGCATTGAGCATAGCTGGAACGCCGCCGTTTGCGTGCTTCATAAGCGAATTCCTCATCTTCGTCGGCGCATTCCAAGTAATCAGTGTGGACAGTTTCTACTTGTACACGACAGCATTCATGCTCATAGCCACTGTGCTCTCGCTTGCGTATTCCCTGCGTTTCATCTCCCGCGTCTTCCTGGGGCAGCCTAAAAACAACGAAAAAATCGTCGACGTTCCAGGCTTCATGAAGCTGGCCATGGCAATACTTGCAGTGCTAGTCATAGTGCTCGGTGTGTGGCCCACGTTCTTCGTGAACCTTATACAGACAGTAAGTTTTGCATGAAAAAAGGTGTGTTCCAATGGTTGACTTGTTTGATGCTGTTTTGCCAATAGCTACGCTTGCTCTTTCCTCGCTGTTAACCGTTCCGCTTTTCAAAGTTTTCAGCCGCGCAAAACATAGGGCAATCCTCATAATAGGATGGTTCCTTGTGGTCTTCGCTGCAGCTTCCTTCTCAGTGGCTAATTTAGCCACAAAATACTTCGCTAAGGCTACGGCTGAACCGTTCGTCAACCTCACGCTCAGCAGCGGTTCTCAACCTTCGCTTTCAAGTGCCTTCATGATCGACACAGTGTCCATCTACATGTCCATCATTTTTGTGTTAGTCGGCGCAGTTGCTTTTCTCTACAGCATCTTCTACATCGACACCACGGAGAAGCCTGCAGGGCGATACTTAGCTGTGATGCTCATGCTCACCGCGGTGCTTGTAGGCTCAGCCTTCGCAGGCGACTTGCTTACGCTCTTCATTTTTTGGGAAGCGGCAGCCGCTGGCTCAAGCTTTCTCATGCTCTACAAGAAAACGCCTTCGTCACTGCATGCCACACTGAAGTATCTCGTCATGGTGATTATGGCTTCAGCCTTCATCGTTTTCGGTTTGTCACTAGTTTATGGGTTAACAGGTACGTTGAACTACTGGGCAGTGCGTCAAGCGTTAACCGAGTTAAGCGACAAGCACCTGCTGGTTTTGGCCTTTGTTTTTATCGCGACAGGATATGCCATCGAAGCAGCCATTGTGCCCTTCCACATGTGGCTCCCAGACGCTTACACCGAGGCACCCTCGTCAAGTTCAGCTTTCCTTTCAGCGTTGATCGACCAGGGAAGCTACTACGTGCTCATACGCGTGCTATTATTCATACTGACACCTCCAGGAATACTTAACTGGACCGTAATGCTTGCAGGGCTAGCCGCATTAACCATGGTCGTGGGTAATCTTTTCGCGCTAATACAGGACAACGTGAAACGCTTAATCGCCAACATATGTGTGGCTGACGTGGGTTACAACCTCGTAGCCATAACAAGCGTTACCCCGCTTGGGCTGCAAGGCAACCTTTACTTTTTCCTATTAGGCGGCATAACCACCGCGCTTTCATTCATGTCCGTGGGCATCATCAACAAACAAGGTTACAAAACGCTCGAAGACTTTTCAGGCATAGGAAGAAAAATGCCGCTGACAAGCTTGGCCCTGCTTGTGGCAGCCTTGTCTTTCGCCGGCGTTCCGCCCTTAGGCGGCTTCATAGCAAAGTTCCTCGTGTTCACGGCAGCCATCGAAGCCAACATGAGCTGGCTCGCTGTAATCGGAGTCTTGACAAGTGTCCTGCAAACAGCCTACCTGTTTAGACTCGTAAACTACATGTACGCTCGTAAATCAAAAGACGAAGCCAAAATCAAAGAGCCAAAGCAACTACTTATCCCAGTGTACATACTCACGGCTGCAATAATAATCCTCGGGCTCTACCCCACAATCGTGCTTAACCTCATCCAGCCTGTTGCACATCAGCTTTCACTCATAACGTAGCCTTAACGTTCGGCACATGCCGCGCAGAACCTAAGCGCACCTGAATTCCAAAGTTAAAAACACATGGTGTAATACACTTTTGACGTCGTGTTTTCGATGAAAACCAAGAAGATATTGCGGCTTGAACTGCAACAGTCGTCTGGATTAGCAGCATCGCAGTGTCATCAAATGCTTTTAGCCAATAGACTTATTGAACAAACAAAAAGAGGATGCTGTTGTACTTCAACAGAAGACTTTAACGTTCAGCATACTTCTCTGAATGCAGCTGTCCACCTGTTGCCCAGTTTGACCGTGGAGCTTCGTAAATTATGATTGTAACGGCATCTTTTGGAACACCCACCTCCTCGAATACTTTTGTTATTCCATCTACAACTTTCTTCTTGTTTGCTTCGCTCATGCCTGCCCAGACGCTGACCTGAACTACAGGCAAATTGTTCACCACAAAAAAGGATCATCCTACAACCGTTATAAGCTTACCTTTCAAACCGTTCGCGACAACGCTTGAGGCACAGTTTAAGCAATTCTTTAACAGCATCGCTCTTAGCTTATAATTGAATGAACGAAAAATCGGGTTTTTTATAAAATAACCGAGAAACGAGCATTAAATGGTGAATTGGCGCCGGGAATGGGATTCGAACCCATGCGGACCAGGCTGGTCCACAGGCTTTCTTGTTTGGAGCCCCGCTTGTTCAGGTTCCTTTCCGTCTCAAGGCCTGCGCATTATCCGCTCTGCCCTCGGGATGACTGTATATTCTACCAGTTTATCCCGGCATGATACCCGGCACTTGTCAGGTAGGCATAGCTTTTTCGTTCTTAAAATGTTTACTCGCGCGTTCAGACTTCTCAAGTGCTGCCTTCGCTTAGTCTGCCTTTTCCCTTGCTTTTTCCATATTTTATGGGTCGTCGCTTTTGACGACATGTACCAAGCTCTGAACCGCGGTTTCAGACTCAAAATCTTTTTTGGGCGCTTCGTATTAATGTCCATTTACGTTTTTCCATGGAAAAAGTCATTCTTGAAGATGCTTTTTTGATGCTTTGTAGGCTTCGATGAACTCCATGGCAAACTTGTCAGCGTTCTTTTCAGTGCCTTTATGTTGCATGTCAACCGACGTGCGTAGGTGATGGTAAAACTCGTGTAGCAGGACAAAGGGGTTTGACAGCGTTTCGCCGTCAAGAACATGAATCGTTGCGTCCTTCGCAGTGTAACATCCATAGACGCCTTTTCGCCGTCCCTTAGGCAACCCAACTTTGAGTCTGGGCGTTTTCACGTCGTACGTTTTCGCAAGCAGGCTCAATGCTTCCTCAGTTTTTCCATCAAGAATAAGCCAAACAACCAGTAATTTGACGTTTTCATTTCGCTGCGGTTTAGTTTCTTCCGCCGGCATAATGCAGTAGTACATTTACAGCCTTTTAAGGCTACTTATAACGCGAAGGCTATGGCAACGACATTGTTGATTACGGCGAGGAATAGAAAACCTGTTGCCGCAAAGTACGTGCCGCGAAGCAAGTAGCGAATGCGCATGCTTGCATTGCTTCGGTTTTCCCGCGTCTTAGACAGCATCTTGTCAGCGGCGTGGAAAGCGAAACCCGCTGCGACTGTTGCTGCAAGCTTTACAAGTGTAAATGCCACCAGATTTGTGTTTGCCAAGCCTGCAATGAACGGGTTGCATTCTACAGCTCCAAAGAAGGATAGTCCGACGAGTGTCGTAAGACAATCCATGGATCCTGCGAGCATAAGCCCAAGACTTGGCACGCTCTTAACCCTGAGCATCCCCTGTTTTCATCCCTTTTCTGTGCAGTAGTCTTCGTGGTGGGAAGACGCTTATGTACTAACCTTCAAAACACGAAATATTCCCTAAACCATAGTATCACATGGACCGACACATACCTTATTGAAGAAAAAGTGCAGTTGATGACGAAACTGTGTTTTTATACTCATTGCATATTCAACGGTGGTTGAAAATTCGGCAATTCATACCGTGAGCGCGGTGAATTTTGGTCTGTTCCAGACGCCCATTCTTCCAGTGATTCTTTTAAATCGATAGTTAAGTATGCTTGACGTTTGCTTATTCCTGTTTGGAAAGAGCTCTTCTGGAAACAAGAATTAGAGCCATGATGATTAGGAAAAGTACGCCAACAATGAAGAAGGCTGTTGCCAGCGTCAGCATCTGCAATCGAAAGCTTTCATCCATCGTCTGCAGAGACAAAACTACAAAGTATATTGAAGCGATGAACAGAATCGCTGAAACGAGCACAACTGCAGAGTCTATTCTCATATCAAACGCGCTTTAGCTTTTTATTCAGGCAATATGGCTGACATAGAAAAATTGAATGTTTCCCTATTTAACGGCAACGGTTCAATCCATTCGGTTTGATCCGCGAGCATGTTACGCGAAGGTTCTTGCGGTTTTGAAGTTTTGCATTCTTATGCTTGAACCCGCGAATTTTGATGCAGAGAGATTTTTCTCAGATAAATGGATTCTGGTATGTTTGTAGTTGTTCTCGTGTGAGGTTTGCTGCTCCGAATTGACGGGTTCTCAAGATGGCTCTCCTTGTTCTGGAAATTTTCAGTCTTCATGTGTTGAGTCTGACCCTGTTATCTGTATGTTTGAGGATAATTCTTAATTATGGCTTTCATGTTTGGTAACATCACTCGAGGCGATACAGTATGGTTCAGATTGACTTTGGCGGCGTGATGGAAAACGTGGTTACACGCGAAGAATTTCCAGTTGAGCGAGCGCGTGAAGTGCTGAAAAGTGAAGTGGTTTCCGTGTTGGGTTACGGCATTCAAGGTCGAGCGCAAGCTTTGAACATGAGAGATAACGGTGTGAAAGTCATTGTGGGTCAGCGACGCGGGTCAAGCAGTTACAATTTGGCCGTAGAGGACGGTTGGATGCCTGGTGAGACTCTTCTCTCTTTGGAGGAAGCTGCGCGCCGTGGAACCATTAAAATGTATCTGCTTACCGACGCGGGGCAGCGAGAAACTTGGCCTGCAATTAAGGAAACGCTCAAGTCTGGAGATGCACTGTATTTTTCACATGGCTTCTCCATAGTTTATGGAAGCATGACAGGTGTTATCCCGCCGAAAAACGTGGACGTAATCCTTGTAGCTCCAAAGGGTTCTGGCACCTCTGTCCGCCGCAACTTTCTCGCTGGGAGTGGCATAAACAGTAGCTACGCGGTGTATCAGGACTACACTGGACGTGCGGAGGAACGTGCGAAAGCCATAGGAATCGCCATCGGCTCAGGTTACCTTTTTCCGACGACGTTTCAGCGCGAAGTCTACAGCGACCTTACAGGTGAACGCGGCGTGCTTATGGGCGCCTTAGCAGGGATCATCGAAGCACAGTACAGCACGCTTCGGGAGCATGGGCACAGTCCAAGCGAAGCCTTCAACGAAACCGTAGAGGAACTGACGCAGAGCCTAATCCGGCTTGTTGACGAGAAAGGCATGGATTGGATGTTCAGCAATTGCAGTGAAACCGCGCGTATCGGAGCACTTAGGTGGCGCGAGCGTTTCAGAGAAGCCACCAAACCCCTGTTCGAGTCGCTTTATGAACTGGTTGTTTCCGGCGAAGAGACTCGCATAGTTCTCGAAAAAAGCGCTGAACCAGACTACAAGCAGAAACTGAGCCGTGAACTGCAGGAAATGGGAAACTCTGAACTCTGGCGTGCAGGTGCCACCGTCAGGTCGCTGCGGCCTAAAAAGTAACTTCAAAGGCTCTGAACAATTAGAGCTTTTTCTACCTCGGTTTAAGTTCAACCAGCTTTTGGCATGAGTCTTCAGGATTTGTGTGCTTCCTGTTTTCATGAGTTTTGAGCATTGTGCTTCCCTTCTTGGAGGCTATTTCCTTATATCTGTGGTTTGCAGCGTGCTCTATTTTGGCTCTGTGTTATGGCAGGTGCGAGGTTGCATGTTCGGCTATGCTGCGATTGCATCGTTATGTATTTTTGCTGTGACACTTTACTTGATGGTTAAACGTCCATGGGGGTTAAAGCTTGGCTTTGCCGCTTCCATTGGTGCTTTAGCCTCGTTGTTGCTTGGAACCGTGTCGGTTGACCAAGCGTTTCAGTCTTTTGCAGAAATTTGGGATGCTGCTTTAGCTTTTATAGGGATAGTAACCTTGTCTGTCGTGCTTGACGCGATGGGCTTCTTTAAGTGGGCTGCCATGGAGGTCGTCAAGCTTGCTGGCGGTAGCGGAGTTAAACTCTACTTTTATGTTTCACTGCTTACGGCAACGGTGAGCATCTTTTTCGCTAATGACAGTGCAGTTTTAATCTTGACCCCGATTGTGCTTGAAATAGTGAGTCAACTTAAAGTTGACTCGAAAGGGAGGCTTGCATATCTTTTCTCTGCTGGCTTGATCGCTGACACGGCTGCTATGCCGCTTATTACGAGTAACCCAATAAACATCGTCAGCGCTGATTACTTCAAGTACAGCTTCATTGACCACTTTATTGTTATGGCACCAGTAGCCGCAGCAACAGTCTTGACAAGTCTGGCGGTAGTCTACTTGTTTTTCAGGAAAGATATTCCGAAAACTTACTCTGCAAAGCTCGTTCACGCTTTGTCAGACGGAAGCCAGTTCATAACGTCGCGGCTTTTGAAGCTCAGCGTGGGAACATTGTTAGCTGTGGACGTTGGCTACGTAATAGCTTCGCTTAATCGACTGCCTGTTTCTTTAGTGATTTGCAGTGGTGCCCTTTTCCTCGTGGCGGCTTACTGGTTCTGCCTCAGGAACGGGTACCCGATAAATGAGGAAAGAAAAGGTCTAAAAGTCATAGCCGCCGAAATTAACTGGGATATTCTGCTCTTCATGGTAAGTATTTTCATCGTCGTTCAGGGACTGAAGCATACTGGAATCGTAGATTATCTCGCAACCTTGTTCGTGCAGGCCAGTCTGCTGCCACCACTGCTTTCAGTGATGGTCACAGCGTACCTTGTAACCGTCGGCGCAAGCTTCATGAATAATTGGCCAATGACGCTTCTTGGCCTCGTTTCGATAAGGCATGCCGTGACCGTAGCTGGGTTAACTTCTCCTGCCAAGACTATGCTTGTTTTCTCGAACATCATCGGTAACAACCTTGGCCCGCACTTTTTCCCGCTGGGTTCGCTGGCTATTTTAATGTGGCTTGAAACAATGCGCAGAAAAGGCGTAAACATACGCTTAAGAGACTACTTGAGAGTCGGTTCCGTCCTTTCAATAATAGAAGTTGCAGTTGCCTCAGTTGCCCTATGGTTAGTGCTTGGATTAACAGGCTTCGAGCTGAGTACCTGAAAAAAGCCTGCGCCAAGCACAAACCTGCAGACTGATACTTCTATTTTCAGCGAACGCGCAATCAGGTCTAAGGCGCGTCCAAATCATAGAAAACAGGCTTCCGCCTCATGCTTTATGTTGCTGCAATGATCCTTTGAATGCGTCGGTAGGCTTAAGGTATAATCTTGAGTCAAAAGTGGTTTTCAGGTGCATAACCTTTTAATCATTCTGTTTTAAGACCCTATCGTAGGTAGAGTCCATCATGGTTACGTTAAATCTTGACAAGATCTTCGAGCCGAAGAGTGTGGCGATCATCGGTGCCAGCGACGAAGAAGGCTCTGTAGGCTATGGCATAGTGAGAAATTTCACGCAGTCAGGCTACACTGGCAAGGTTTACCTAGTCAACATACGTAAGCCTGAAATTCTCGGCGTGAAAACCTACAAGAGCATATGCGATGTTCCAGAGCCCGTTGACTTAGCCATCATCGCGACGCCAGCGAAGACAGTCCCAGACATTGTTGAGCAATGCGGGAAAGCAGGCGTTAAAGGCGTAATAATCGTTTCTGCAGGCTTCAAAGAAACGGGTGCAGAAGGCAAAGCCTTAGAGGATAAAATTCTTGAGTACGCGCGAAAATACGGTGTTCGCGTCATAGGCCCGAACTGTATAGGTGTAATTCGTCCCTGGAACAACTTGAACGCTACTTTTGTGGATAAAATGCCCAAGCCTGGCCACGTGGCATTCCTGTCGCAAAGCGGTGCTCTCGGCGCTGCCATACTTGACTGGGCAATACATGAAAACGTTGGGTTCAGCAGTTTCGTTTCTGTAGGCTCAATGGTTGATGTGGACTTCGGCGACCTAATAGACTATTTCGGAACAGACCCGAAGACGAAAAGCATTCTTATGTATGTTGAAGGAATAACCGAAGCACGCAAGTTCATGAGCGCTGCAAGACACTTTGCAAGAACAAAACCTATTGTCGTCGTGAAGTCTGGCAGGTTCAGCGAAAGCGCTAAGGCCGCCGCGTCGCATACGGGTTCGCTTTCAGGCGAGGATGACGTTTATGATGCAGCCTTCAAACGTGCAGGTGTAGTCCGCGTGGAAGAAATTGAAGACTTGTTTAACGCAGCAGAAGTTTTGAGTACGCAGCCACTGCCCAAGGGACCAAACCTTGCGATTATAACGAACGCTGGCGGGCCAGGTGTCATGGCAACTGACGCGTTGATTGCACGTGGAGGCAAACTGGCTAAGCTCAGCCAGAAAACCATAGATGCACTTAATGCTGCACTGCCATCATACTGGAGCCATGGCAATCCAATAGACGTTTTAGGCGATGCTGGATCTGACCGTTACAAGATAGCCTTGGAAGCTTGCTTGAACGATGAGAACGTTGACGGTATACTCGTCATCTTCACGGAGCAAGCCACCTCTAAACCTCTTGAAGTTGCAAACTGCATCGTCGAACTCGTCAAGAACAAATCATACCAAAATAAGACATTGCTTACGTCTTTCATGGGTTATGGTGTGGTGCAGGAAGCAAACAACATTTTGAACTCGAATAACATTCCAACCTATTCGACACCAGAACATGCAGTTAAGACATATATGACGATGTATCAATACCAGCGTAACATCGAGTTACTGTATGAAACTCCCGAGGAGCTTTCCGTTGATGCGGCACCGCCTAAGAGGCCGATAATGGTCATTCTCCGAAACGCGGCGCTCGAAGGACGTGAACTACTCACAGAAGATGAAGCAAAGCAGCTGCTTAGGTACTACAACTTTCCAGTGGTTCCGACGGCCGTCGCAAACAACGTTGAAGAAGCCGTGGCATATGCACAGCAAATGGGTTATCCAGTAGTGCTGAAGATCCTGTCACCGCAGATAATTCATAAAACCGAAGTAGGAGGCGTGCTGTTGGACGTCAGCTCTGAAGCTGAAGTTCGCGCAGGTTTTGAAGCCTTAATCGAGAGTGCTACGCGATACAACCCGCATGCACAGATAATCGGCGTAACGGTTCAACCAATGATTAAAGAAGAAGGTTACGAGCTCATTATAGGCGGTAAAACAGATCTTATCTTCGGTCCGGTGATACTTTTCGGAATGGGTGGCGTAGGTGTTGAACTTTTCAGAGATTATGCGCTTGGGCTTCCTCCGTTGAACACGACGTTAGCAAGGCGAATGATGGAAGAGACGAAAGTGTATAAGCTCCTTAAAGGTTACAGGAAACGTCCACAAGCTAACCTGAAGCTTCTTGAAGAAATCCTTCTGCAGTTCTCGCAGTTGCTGGTCGACTTCCCACAGATAAAAGAAGTCGACATCAACCCGCTCCTCATAAACGAGAAGCACGCGTACGTGCTTGACGCAAGAATAGTCGTCGACAAGGAACGCGTCTTCAAGCGGATGGAACCCCACGAACACATGGTCATAAGCCCCTACCCGAAGAAGTATGAGACGCTATGGATGCTTAGGAACGGTCAACAAGTACTTCTTCGCCCAATAAAGCCAGAGGATGAACCGTTATGGCTGGAAATGTTCCAAAGTTTCTCAGAGGAATCGATACGCTACAGGTTTTTCCAGATTCTTAAAGATACGCCTCACGAGGTTCGCGTTCGTTACTGCAACATAGACTACGACCGCGAAATCGCCATCGTAGCTGAAATCACCGACCAAGGACGAAGAAAAATCCTCGGCGTAACCCGTCTCAGCATTGAGCCTAACGGCAAAGCGGGTGAAATCGCCTTCATCGTCACAGACCAATGGCAAGGTTTAGGCTTAGGCACCAAGATGGTCGATTACGTCCTTGAAATCGCGAAGGAAAAAGGTATTGAAAAAGTCTACGCGATAATGCTCCAAGACAACTACCGTGCAATAAGTCTGAGTAAGAAAATGGGCTTTAAACTTGAGTATCAAGATGACGGCACAGTCAAAGCTGTACTGGACCTTAAAGAAGAAGCTACAGGTGAATGCCCGCAGCCCACAGCGACACCGACTGCGCAAGCCGAAGAGCCAGCAGAAAAGAAAAGAATTGGTGAGGAAAAAGCGTCTGAAGAGCAGAAAAAGGAAACTCTTGAAGCTGTAAACTGAAAAACATGAGACTTTGTTCTATCACGTTTTCTTAAAAAAAGCCTGTTTTCTTAAGGTTTCGTGCCCGTCTTTGCTGTTTTCGTATGGTGAGGTGTAAACCTTGACGATGAAAAACAGCGCCTTGCATCGCGTATTTTTAGCTATCTGTTTCCTGAGTGGCCACTTTCTTATTTAGGTGAAGTATACCTTGACAGCGTGAGTTGAGCATGAAATGCACGGGTCGTAGGCTCTTACGAGCATTTCAAGTTTAAGCTCGATTTCCTTTTCTGGCCTGCCGAGTATTTTCGGTAGAAGCGCGTTCATGTCGAGCTGGATGTTTCCATGGTTCTGGTTTGTTGGAATTACGCAGTTCGCCTTCGTGCAGACGCCTTTATCGTTGTACGTGTAATCGTGGAAGAGTATGCCGCGTGGGACTTCGACGGCTCCGACGCCGCGGCCTGCTTTCACTTTGACGTCAGGTTTGTAGTATTCTGGCTGGCTTTTCAGTCCGTCTGCTTCAAGCTCATTTATGAGTCTAATCGAGTCTTCGATGCTGTGGACGACCTCGACGAGTTGCGCGATGTTATTCATGAAGGGGTTGTGGCATACAGCTTTTAAGCCGAAGTTTTCAGCGGTTTTCTTTGCAAGCGGCGAGAGCTTTTCATGGTTGATGTTGAAGCGTGCGAGAGCGCCGACCATGTATGACTCGCGTGAATGCTTGGACCACTTCGCCGTTGAATTGGGCACGATGTACTCGTTCGCGTAAGTCAGGTACTCTGCTACTGGCGCGGTTCCCGTGTCTGTCGAAGCGAGTTTGCCGTCGTAGAGTGCGTACTCGTCGGGTTTAGTAAGCGCGATGAACTCAGTTTCTCGTGTGAAGTCTGGAAAACCGCCGACAAGTTTATTGAAGAGTTCTGCCACTGTCTGGACGTCGGTAACGGCTTCTCGAAGGCGTTTCCTCATTGTGTCCAGCTCCTTCATTGTTGGAATTTTTGAGAAGCCGCCGGGTATAAGCCGTTGCGGATGCGTGGTTCTCCCACACAGCATATTTGACATTTCATTTGCCAACCTGTGGAGGCGCAGCACAGTTTTCAGTTCTTCAGGGTTTGAGGATGCAAGTGGAATTACCGAGCCTACGCCCATAAGGTCAGGGAGTACAAGGAAGCCCAAATGCAGTAGGTGGCTTTGCATGTTTTCAGCGTGTAATGCAAGTTTGCGGAGTTTCACATCTTGCTCACTTACTTTTATGCCCATTGCTTCCTCAGTGGTTTTAAGCGAGGCTAAAGTGTGGCCGATGGAGCATATGCCACATATGCGTGAGGTTATGTGGTGCAGTTCATTCCAGTAGCGACCTACAACCATGGCTTCGAAGAATCTGGGGGCTTCGGAAATATTCCATTCACACCGTTCAATCCTTCCTTCCTTGACATTCACGTATATGTTACCGTGTCCTTCAACGCGTGTAACATGATGTACTTCGATGTTGAGGTTTTTATCCTTCATCTCTTAGCCTCCTGCCAGCCAAAATACAGTTTAAACTTGTTTATGGCGTCGTTTACTGTAAGCCCATACTTGATTAACACTTCCTTCTGTGCGTTCTCGTTGGGGTTGTCTATGAGCCCGCGGCATCCCCAGCAAATCGTTCCTTCATTGACGCAGCACGAGTTGCAGCCCGCACGCGTGACTGGTCCAACACAGAACTGTCCCCTTTCGAAGGCGCAGACGTTCTCGTTCTTCTTGCATTCAACGCACACGGGATAGTTTGGGATTTCGGGTTTCTTGCCGAGGAGCAGCGACTTGACGACGTTCAAGAATTCTTCTCGGTCAATTGGGCAGCCATGAACATAAGCATCTACAGGGATGACTGCGTCGATGGGGCGTGCTGCGTAAGTATCGAAGAGTTTCGCGTGTTCGCCGTAAACTGTTCTTCTAACTTCATCAAGGTCCTTATAGTTGCGTAACGCGTTGATGCCTCCAATTGTGGCGCATGAACCTATTGCCACGACAATCTTAGCGTTCTTCCTTATCTGTTTCAGCCTATCTTCGTCCTGCAGCCTCGTGCATGAACCTTCGATGAAGGCAATGTCGTAATTGTCGCTGTGTTCCTTCATGACCTCTCTGAAGCTTACAACTTCAACTTTGTCGAGAAGCTTCAGCAGTTCCTCTTCGAGGTTGGCGACTTGCAGTTGGTCGCCTTCACATCCAGCGAAGTCGAAGAATGCAACTTTTGGTTTCATCATAACGCCTCCGGTACACCCTTAATTTTGGAGTAATTGAAGACTGGGCCATCTTTACAGACGTAGATCTGGTTGATTTGGCAGTGTCCGCACTTACCGACACCGCATTTCATTCGCCTTTCAAGCGAGAGAATTATGTGGTCGTCTTGAACATTTTTCGTCTTCAAATCTGCGATGACGAATTTATACATTACTGGCGGACCGCAAACGATGACGTACGTACGTTCAGGATCGAAGCTCACTTGAGGAATCAACGTTGTGATGACGCCGATGTTTCCCGTCCAAACCTCGTTTTCAGGGCACCAGTTTACCGTGGGCTTGAACTCGACATCATCCCTCAACGCTAAAGCAAGCATTTCATCCTTAAACAGTAGCTCGCGTGGTTCTTTGCAACCGTAAAGGAGGATGACGCGGCCGTAATCTTTCCTGTTGTCAAGCACGTAGTTGAACAGAGACCGTAACGGTGCTATTCCAAGGCCGCCTGCGATGAACAGCAGGTCTTTTCCCTTCAAGGCTTCAGCGTCGAAGCCGTTACCGAAGGGTCCCCTGATGCCGACGCGGTCGCCTACGTTTAAGCTGTGAAGCTTCGTTGTCACATTGCCCAATTTGCGCACGCAAAGCTCGAACGAGCCTTTTTTAGTTGGCGACGAAGCAAGCGAAATCGGCGCTTCGCCCACACCGAAGACGGAAACTTCAACGAATTGGCCAGGTTTGTGCCCCAGTTCTGAGCCGTCATCAAGCATGATTTCGAACAACGTTTCGTTCGTCGTGAACGGTGTCTTCCTAATTATGGTGGCTAGCTTGGGTACGTACTCGATGTTTCCCTCGGTTTCCACAGTCACTTCAGGTGGCGTTGCCGGCTTTACTTCAACGCCTTTGTTCGTCATCTCACGGTACATGTCGTTGAAAAGGTTAACTGGGTTTGCAATGTCGGGCAGGCAGTTGGATGAGCATCTGCCGCATCCGACGCAGGAGATGAAGCCGAACCTCTCAAACAAGTATTTGCCTTTCTTGAAGTATCTGTGCCTGTACCTTGTTGGCCTTGTGGGACGGAAGTTTTCGCCTGAGGCGACTTTTGCGAAGTCTTCGAGGAGGCAACCGTCCCACGTGCGGAATCTTTCGCCCTGCTCAAGTGTGAGGTCAGGGTTGTCTCTTACGTCAAAGCAGTAGCAGGTGGGGCACACTAGGACGCATGAACCGCACGCCAGGCATTTTTCAGAATGTCTCTCCCAGAAATCGCTTTCGCCGTAGGCTCTCTGAAGCAATGACGGAATCATTTCAGGCGGAAAATCAAGTTTCTGAGATGACATGTTCATGATCTCGCGTTTTTTCTGGCTTACAAGTTGGACGTCTTTGGCAAGCGCGGGCATTACGTTCTTCGCGTACTTTTCAAGCAATTCCTCGCCTTTCTGTGAGCCTATGCTGATGGCGTACTTGTTTCCAAGGTCAGTCAGCATCAGGTCGTAGCCCCAGTCAATCGTGGCGCAGCCCATGTACGCCGAAAAGTTCCACTTCGACATTTTCTGAATATTGACGCCTACGATTACAGAGGTCTCTCGCTTCTCAAAATAGTACGGGTCTGACTTTGTCTCTCGGAAAATCTCGTCCATGTGGAGAAGCGCCATTATGTCGTAAGGGTGAACGCCGATTATAACCAAAGGCTTAGTTTCGCTTGGGCTCTTGGCTGAAAAACCATCAGCGAGGCTGTAGGTGAAAAGCGTTTCACGCTGCGGAAAAAAATACTTTTTCGGAGGAAGAAGTGTGACGTCATAATCAAGCCTGAGCTCTGAGGCAGATTCTAAGGGGCCGAAGACGAATTTTCCGTCTTTGGCTTTGACGCCTACAATGTTCCAGGAAGAATCCTTGATTAAGGCATCGACAAAATCGTCGAAGTCCTTCTTGGAAATAACCTTCATACCTAAACCAGCCAGCCTCTGTTGACCGATTAAGCAACAGATAAGGTATGCATGTTCCATTTAATATTTTCTGAGAAAAGTTCAAGTTTTGGTTAGTGCTTTTATACATTTAGAACGCATGAAGCTTCGTTTTATGGTTTGGGTAAGCCTTTTTTTAGGTTGAAGCATGTGACGCTTCAGCCTCCAGGTTAGCTATGCTTTTCAGGCGAGATTATTGATGAAAACGTTTCAGTTCTTACTGAAGATTTATGTAGTCGATGTTTGCCTTTTGAACAATCATGTGCGCAGGGTGCAACATGAATGTTGGCCTATAATGAACAGTTCAATGCGCATGCTGCTTTGCCTTGTCTGTGGTCAGACAGGTTATTTAACACTTGTGAAGCATTGTTGTTCGAATGTGACGTGTTGAGTGTTAAACAGCGTGTTGCACATGCCTGTGAGGGAACGAAAAAATGACTGAAGCCTGCAAGGAACCCATTAGGGCTCACGATTTTGACCCGAAGTTCAAGTATGAAATTTCTAAGATGCACGGCGGCGAAAAGCTACTTCAGTGCTACCAATGCGGAACATGCACTTCAGATTGTCCTGTTGCAAGGTTCAGCGACACGTATAGGCCCCGTCAGATAATTCGGATGACGCAGTTGGGGCTGAAGGAACGTGTGCTTAAGAGCGATACGCTGTGGCTTTGCGCCGCGTGTTTCACGTGTACTGACCGTTGTCCACAGGGCGTCGAGGTTGCCAGCGTGATCCGTGTATTGAGGAACTTGGCTGCAGAGGCTGGGACTGTTCCGTTAGTTTTTAAGGAGCAGGCTTTAAGCATTCTCGAGTCGGGCTACGCGTATAGAATTCCCGACTTGCGTGTTAAGAAGCGTGAAACGTTGGGTTTGCCGTCGCTGCCTAAAGGCAACGTGGAAAGTTTGAAGAAAAGCTTGAAAGGGGTTAAGCTTCTTGACTTGATAGAAGCGAAGGGTGAAATGTGATGAGCAAATTTCTGCTGTTTCTTGGCTGCGCGATTCCCTACCGTGTTTCCGCTTACGAGGTTTCGGCACGCAAGGTGTTAGCTAAGCTTGGTGTTGAACTCGTTGAAATGCCTGAATTCAACTGTTGCGGTTTGCCCTTAGACCCTGTAAGTCATGAAGCAATGCTTATTCTTGCAGCCAGGAATTTGGCTATCGCGGAGAGGCAAGGCTTAGGGATTTTGACGCTTTGTCCCGGGTGTGCAGGCACTTTGAAGAAGGTTAACAAGATTTTGAAGCAGGATAAAGCCTTAAGAGAGCAAATTAACACTCACCTGAAAGAGGCTGGCTTGGAGCTTAAAGGCAGCGTTGAGACCAAGCATTTGATGCAGGCGCTGATGGAGGACGTTGGACTGGAAAAGATAAAGAGTATGGTAGTTAAACCGCTTACGATGCTTAAGGTTGCCGAGCACAATGGATGCCACATAGTCAGGCCGAAAGAGTACATAGGGTTCGACGACCCGGAGGATCCTAAAACGCTGAAAACGCTCATTGAAGCCACAGGCGCCGTGTGCTTGGACTATATGGATGAGACTGAATGTTGCGGCGCGCCAAGCGTAGGTGTTAACGACAAGGTCGCGTTGCAATTAGCACGGAACAAACTGAGCCATGTGAAGATGGTTGACGCACAAGCTTTAATAACGATTTGTCCTTTCTGCCACATAATGTACGACACAAATGAAGTGCGCATCGAAAAAATGTTCAACGAAGTCTACGGCATTCCTGTTCTGCATTATCCGCAACTGCTTGGTCTCGCCATGGGGTTAAGTCCTGACGAGTTGGCTTTTAACGAGCTTAGGGTGGATGCGTCAAGTATAGTTAAAAAAGTAAATGAAGGTGCGTGAAAAAAATGGAAAAGTTGAAAATAGCCTTCTACTGGGCTGCAAGCTGCGGCGGCTGCGAAATCGCCGTGCTAGACATAAACGAGAAAATTCTCGACGTCGTGCAACTGGCAGACATTGTCTTCTGGCCCGTTGCTATGGACGTCAAATACAAAGATGTGGAAAGAATGCCGGACAAGTACATCGACATCTGTTTCTTCAACGGGTCGATTCGGAATTCTGAGCAGGAACATATGGCTAAGCTGCTGAGGCAGAAGTCGAAGACACTGGTTGCTTTCGGCTCCTGCGCCCATGAAGGCGGCGTGCCTGGGCTGGCTAATCTGCACAACCGCGAAGAAATCTTTAGGCAGGTTTACATCGAGGGAAAATCAAACGTTAACGTTGAAGGTGTGGTTCCGAAGCCGAAGACAAAGGTTAAGGAGGGTCTTCTCGAAATCCCAGAGTTCTACGACACTGTTAAGACGCTTGGGCAAACCGTGGACGTCGACTATTATCTACCTGGTTGTCCGCCGCCAGTAAAGCTTATTGTTGCAGCAATAGACGCCATCGCAAAGAATCAGCTTCCGCCGAAGGGTGCTGTTCTCGCCCCTGAAAAAGCCGTGTGCGACGAGTGTCCCAGAAAACGCGAGAACAAGAACATTACGCAGATTTACCGTGTTCACGAGAAAGTGCCAGATTCTGAACGTTGCCTGCTTGAACAAGGCATAATCTGCATGGGGCCGGCTACACGTGGTGGTTGCGGCGCCCAATGCCTCAAAGTTGACATGCCATGTACTGGTTGCGGCGGCCCATGCCCGAACGTTCCTGAACAGGGTGCTGCCATGATAACTGCGCTCGCGTCTATTCTCAGCCTAGGCGAAAAACCTGGAGAATATACAGACAAGGACCTTGAGAAGTTGATGGCGCAAGTCAAGGACCCCGTGGGCACGTTTTATATGTATTCTCTGCCTGCATCACTAATGAAACGGAGGGTGAACGTGAAATGAAAGAAGTGCTAATCAACCCTATTACACGGCTTGAAGGACACGGAAACATCTCAATCTTCCTAAACGATGACGGCGAAGTTGAGAACGCATACCTTAAAATTCCAGAGCTCCGCGGCTTCGAAAAATTCTGTGTTGGACGCAGAGCCGAGCTCATGCCCCTGCTGACTACACGTATCTGCGGAGTCTGCCCTGTTGCGCATCATTTCGCTTCAGTCAAAACCTTGGACGCAGCTTTCAACGTTGACCCGCCTTCGGCGGCCAAGAAACTTCGCGAACTTATGTATGCCGGTTACGTGATCTACGACCATACGCTGCACTTCTACTATCTGGGAGGACCAGACTTCATCGTAGGTCCAGAAGCGCCGCCGGAAAAACGCAACATCATAGGCGTCATTGAAAAAGCTGGGTTAGACGTTGCCAAAGAAGTGATAAAGCACAGAGCATACGGGCAGAAGATCACCGAAATCATAGGCGGCAAGGCGACGCATCCCGTCAGTGGCTTGCCAGGCGGCATGTCTAAACCTCTCAGCGAGGAAGGACGACAGGAAATTGAGCGCATGGCTGCGTCGTCTGTGGAATTTGCAAAGCTGAGCCTCAAGCTTTTCCACGAAATCGTGCTGGCGAACAGTCAGTATCTGGACATGATCAAAAGCGACGCATACACTATGCGAACGTACTACATGGGGCTTGTCGACGAGCACGACAGAGTCAACTTCTACGATGGCAAAATCCGAGTTGTTGACCCAGCGGGAAACGTTTTCGCCAAGTTCCATCCGAACGAGTACCTTGAACATTTAGGCGAGCACGTGGAAGAATGGACTTACGCCAAGTTTCCGTACCTAAAGAAGGTCGGGTGGAAAGGCTTCGTCACAGGTCCGGAAAACGGCGTCTACCGTGTCGGTCCACTTGGACGACTGAACGCTTCGAAGGGGATGGCCACGCCATTAGCACAGGCTGAATATGAGGAAATGTACAAGACAATGAATGGAAAACCTGTGCATGGTACTTTGGCTTTCCATTGGGCAAGGCTTATCGAACTGCTTTATGCGGCTGAAAGAGCCTTGGAGCTTTCACGCGACCCAGAGATTACAAGTACAAACGTACGCGCCAAACCAGGTGCGCCTGGCGAAGGCGTCGGCGTTGTCGAAGCTGCACGCGGAACACTTTATCACCATTACGTCCTCGACGAGGAAGGCCTCGTCAAGAACGTGAACATGATCGTGGCTACAACGAATAATTATCCAGCGATCTGCATGTCTATACGCGACGCGGCGAAAGGGCTGATACACGGTGGCAAAGTTGACCAGGGAGTGCTCAACAAGGTGGAGATGGCTTTCAGAGCGTACGACCCATGCCTCGCATGCGCCACTCACTATGCAGTGGGCCAGATGCCCATGACCGTTGAAGTCTACGACAGCCGCAAACGACTCGTGCGTACGATACAACGCTGAAGCTTCACAAGCGCTTCGAGTTTTATGCGGCGTCAATCTTGAAAAGCGGCTCTTGCAGCGTGGAAGAAGACCTTAAACGTTGGCTCGCCGATGCGGAAACCGTGGTCATCGCTGGCATCGGTAACCCTATAAGAGGCGACGACTTCGTCGGTGTCGCTGTCGTTCAAGCATTGCAGGGGAAGGTTCCAGAGAACGTTCACCTCATTGAGTGCGAAACCGTTCCGGAAGGTTACCTTCAGACAATCACCGATTTGAACCCTACGCATGTACTTCTTGTTGACGCAGGATTGTTAAACCTTAACCCTGGCGAAGCGTGCTTACTCCAGCCACAGCAGCTTTCAGAGTATCGCACGGCGTCGACGCATATGTTGCCGTTGAGGATTTTCTGCGATTACCTTTCGGCTACGACAGTCTCGCGCATTGCTCTGCTTCTGGTTCAGCCGAAGAATGTGGAGTTCAGCGAGGGCCTTTCGCCTGAGGTTCAAAAGTCTGCTGGCGAGCTAGCAGACCTGCTTTTACGGTTGTTGACGTACAGCCCAGCTTAAAGCCGCGTTCGGTGAGCGTTAAAGTTAATACGTGGATTTCACGCGTGGGAATCCATTAACTTAATATACCTTTCGTCATCCTAATACTTCCCCATAACGGTATGGAGGAAAAAAGTTGTACGGTTACGCAGGAAGAGTTCTCTACGTAGACTTGACTAATGGAAAAACACGCGTTGAACCATTGAACGAGGAATACGCTAAAAAATACATAGGCGGCATCGGCTTGGCTATGCGGTTATGGCTTGCCAATTCAAAGCCAGGCGTTGACCCGCTTGGCCCAGATAACCCGCTTGTTTTGGCTACTGGGCCGATTTCGGGAACGATGTTTCCGACTGCGGGCAACGGCCACGCCTTCGCAGCGAAGTCACCTGAGACGGGTGGAATCGGTGAGGCGTTGGCGCATGGTTCTTTCGGCGCAGAGATGAAACGTGCAGGGTACGACGCGGTTATTTTCACTGGAAAATCTGAGAAGCCAGTTTACCTGTGGATTGACGATGATTCAGTTCGGCTTCTTGACGCTTCACACCTAATGGGTAAGTCGCCGTCTGAAACCGAGGACGCCATCAAAGAGGAGCTCGGCGACTACTACATTCGTGTTGCTTCAATCGGCGTAGCTGGTGAAAAGCTCTCCAAGATTGCGTGTATAATAAACGAGAAGACGCGTGCGGCTGGCAGGACAGGCTTAGGCGCAGTTATGGGCTCGAAAAATCTTAAAGCCATCGCGGTTCGCGGAACTAGGGACATCGTCGTGGCCAAACCTGACGAGTTTATGGACATGGTGAAAGAGTTTCACGAGAGAATGAAGGGACCGGCAACTCAGAAGTACCGGACGCTTGGCACGCCGGAGAACGTGCTCGTGCACAATGCTTTGCACTGTATGCCAACGCGGAACTACAACAACGCACACTTCGAGAAAGCTGACAAAGTAAGCGGTGAAACGTTAAACGAAAAGTTCGTCGTCAAAATAATCGGTTGCAGTTCATGCGCCATGCGGTGCGAGCACACGGCTGTAGTGCCAGAAGGTCCATACAAGGGCACAATGACGCGTATGGAGTACGAGACGCTGTGGGCGCTTGGACCCTACTGCGGTATCAGCGACTTGACCGCGGTCATAAAGGCGATGGAGCTTTGCAACTATTACGGCATGGACGCCATCGGCGCAGGCGTCATCGTCGCGTTTGCCATGGACTGCTACGAACGCGGCATCCTTTCCAAGGAAGACCTAGGCGGCGTTGAAGCAAACTTCGGAAACACAGAGGCCTTGGTTCAGCTTATCGAGAAGATGGGTAAACGCGAGGGAATAGGCGATATTCTCGCGGACGGCGTACGCGCTGCAAGCCAGAAGATAGGCAAAGGCTCAGAGAAGCTGGCACAGCATATTAAAGGCTTAGAAGTGACGGGCTACGACCTGAGAAGCCTGAAGACGGCGGCGCTTGGCTTCGCAGTTTCCTTCCGAGGCGCTGACCATAACAGGCACGGTGCATACGCTTTCGACGTTAAGGGCAAAGTTGACAGGTTGAAGGCGGAAAAAGGCCGCGGCAAACTCGTCAAGGACATGGAAGACATGTACACGCTTATCGACTCGTTCATTGTCTGCAAGTTTTCAAGAGGTACATACTACAAGGAGCTTTCAGACATGACGCGGCTCTACAATGCTGTCACAGGAATCAACATGCAGCCTGAAGAGCTTAGGCAGTCGGGCGAAAGAATCAACGTACTTGCGCGGCTGATAAACATTCGTGAAGGCTTCACGCGAAAAGACGACCACCTGCCATGGAAAGTCATGAACGAACCGATTCCGGACGAAGGACCATCAAAAGGCGCAATCGTCACGCAGGAAGAGCTTGACCTGCTGCTGGACGATTACTACACAGTACGCGGATACACGCTTGAAGGAGTGCCCACAATCGCGAAGCTTAAGGAGATTAAAATGGATGATCTAATTGACATCGTTGCAGACAAGCAGGAGGCATAACACGATGGTGAAAATACATGAAAGAGAATTTGTAACTGCAGACCCAGACAAATGCGTAGGCTGCCAAGTCTGCGAGTACGTATGTTCATGGACAAAGGAGAAAGCATTCAACCCGCTGAAGTCACGTATACGCGTGGTACGTCAAAATCAGATAATAAACATGGCGATCACCTGCAGACGATGCGAAGACCCGCCGTGCGTGGCTGCATGCCCAAGAGACGCGTTAACGCAGTCCGAAGAAGACGGCAGCATAATCATCGACATAGATAAATGCAACGGCTGCGGCTGGTGTATCGAAGCCTGCGACTTCGGCGCAATCATGCTGCATCCAGACAGCAAAGTAGTATTCGTATGCGACCTCTGCAAGAAAGAAGGCGAACCGCAATGCGTCAAATGGTGCCCTGAAGAAGCATTAAGCGTTGTCACAAGCGACGTGCTCGCGCAGAAAGCCCGAATCGACGCTGTGAAGAAACTCTTAAAAGAAGCCAAGTAGACATAACCGCGTAGAAGGGTTAAATCCGTCCTTCTCTTACTATTTTTCTGTATTTAAACTACTTTTCCAAACGTTTTTCTCTTATTCATCGGATAAACCTAAGCGGCTAACACCATTTAGGTTTTTATTTACGTGTTGCCTAGAAGTTTTTGTTTTTGGGAAGAAATCAAGATATACTGGTTTCGCGATTGCTATTCCCGCAGGCGTCGGTGTGTTAGGTTGAGGGTTACGGTTGACTATTTAGGTCATGTGAAGCGTCTCATAGGTGTGGATCAGGGTGAAGAAGTGCAGCTTATGGAGAACGCTGAAGTGCGCGACTTGCTTCTGTATCTCGCTGAGAAGCATGGTGAAGCTTTCAAGAAAGCCATTTACGACGTGTCGGGCGGAGACTTGAAGGCGAACTTTATAATGACGGTTAACGGTTTGCTATTGAACCAGCTTGAAGGTGTCAAGACGCGGTTGCGTGACGGCGACCACGTGGTAGTTATGCCAATAGTCAGCGGCGGGTGAACTTTGGAAAACCCATTTTAGGCGCATTATGCTTTGGTTTCTTCATGAAACATGTAGACAGGACTGAAGCACTGCGCCGGCTTGTCCGTGAGGCCGGCGCGTCCAAGGCTTTCCTCATCTTCAATCAGGCTAACCTTTTTTACTTCACGGGCTTTCAAGGTGCGTCTGCGCTTTACCTTCCACTGGAAGGCCAAGGAACAATGTTCGTTTACAGCGTAAACTATGCTCAGGCAGAGGCTGAATGCCGCGAAGTCAATGTTCAACTTGTTAAGCCTGAAGAAGATGTTATTGCAAAGGTGGCTGCGTGCATTTTACGTGACGGTGTTGGATGCGTTCTTGCAGATGCTTTGTCCTTCGACGGTTGGCGAAAGCTTATGGACGCCTTAGGCGGCAAAGTTATGGTTGAAGTTGATGCTCAGGCTGTGGGCAGGCTTAGGCAGGTTAAGGACGAGGATGAGTTGACGCTTATGCGAAAGGCGTGTGAGTTGACGAGTTTGGGGATGAAGGTTGCCTATGAAACGCTTCAGCCGGGGATCCGAGAGTATGAGCTTGCGGCTGAAGTGGAGTACGCCATGCGGAAGCGCGGCTCAGGCGGAACTGCCTTCGAGTCGATTGTGGCTTCAGGGCTCTCTTCAGCGTATCCGCATGGAGGTTGCACAGACCGGTGCATCCGCAGCGGCGAGCTCGTCGTTGTCGATGTGGGTGCGGTTTATGGACATTACTGTGCGGACATGACGCGTACGTTTGTGGCTGGTAAACCTGTAGCGAAACAGGAAAGGCTGTATGCGATGGTGAAAGCCGCGCAGGACGCGGCTTTATCAGTCATCCGGCCAGGTGTGGCTGCGCGCGACGTGGATGTGGCGGCGCGTAGGGTGCTTGTTGAAGCTGGTTATGGCGAAAACTTTGTGCATGCGCTTGGGCACGGTGTGGGCATAGAGGTTCATGAACCGCCTGCGCTGAGCCAAACAAGCCGTGACGTGCTTCGCGCTGGCAATGTGGTCACGGTTGAGCCAGGCGTCTACCTTGTCGGCTACGGCGGCGTACGCATTGAGGATACAGTGCTCATCCGTGCGGAAGGTGTTGAAAAGCTTACGCGGGCTGGCTACGGCTTGCGTGGCGAGCAAAGTTAAATAGGCACGGCATCGCCAGTCTATGTTGTGGAGGAAGTGTTTTTGGAGCATAAAGCTGTAATCGTAATCGACATGTTGAACGACTTCGTGTCGGGAAAGCTTGAAGCGAAAAGGGCGAGACGTATAATTCCGAACATTCAGAGGTTGCTGGCTGCTGCGCGTGAGAGTGGTGTACCCGTTGTTTACAGCAACGACGCGCATTATCCGCAGGACGTCGAAGTTACTCGAAAGTGGGGTGCGCATGCGATTAAAGGCACGAAGGGCGCCGAAGTGATTCCTGAGCTTGCGCCTTCAAGCAGGGACTATGTTGTTGAGAAACGGACTTACAGCGGCTTCTTCGAAACAGGCTTGGACTCGTTGCTCAGAAGCCTCTATGACGGTGAAGGCGTCAAAACCGTGATTTTATGTGGGCTTCACACGAACATGTGTGTGAGGCACACGGCGGCTGATGCTTTCTTCAGAGGCTACAATATAATTGTCGCTGAAGACGGGGTGGAAGCTTTCACGGAAGAAGACCATGTGCAGGGCTTAAAGTATCTTGAGTACGTGTACAACGCAAAAATCATGAAGGTTGACGACATCGTGAAAGCTCTTTGTTAACGCTGAAGTGGGGCTTCAGCCAAACTGCAGTGAGGCTGAGGAGGTTTCGCCGTGGACGAGGCGGGTAAACTGCGACACAGCGTTGCTTTTTGGCGTGGAAAACTGGGAAAACGTAATAATCTTGTAGGCGCCATTTATTCTAAAGGGCACATGTTGCCAAGTTAAGGTGCCAAAAACTTTCTCTTGTGGTGCGTAGAATCCAAGCTGAAGCTTCGCGGAGATTTAGGCGAAGAAAAGCCATACGGTACGTTCGATGGACGGTTAAGGCTGCCTTCGTCGCGCTTTTCATGCTTCCAGTGGCTTATTTGCTGAACGCGCCGTCGCAGCCTGTTTACAGCTTGATCGTAGGCGGCTTCAGCCAGCCGCTTGGCTGGATTCCGATGGGTCAGTCGGTCTGTGTTATGTGGACAGTAGCCTACGGCTACATCGGCAGCCCGTTTGCGTGGCTTATGTGTCCCGTCGGCGGTTTTCAGACGTTGCTTACGCGGCAGGTGGACGCGTTGCATTTTTGGCCTACGGTTTTAGCCTTGCTTCTTTTTCTTTTGCCCGTGTTTGTTTTGGGCAACGTGTTCTGCGGTTGGGTGTGCCCGCTGGGTTCGGTTATTGACGCGTTTGACAAGGCAGTTGAGGTTTTCATGCCTAACCTTGACAGGCGGCGGGAAGCTCGTAAGCAGCGTGGTAAGACGAGTGGTGTACAGCAGAAAACCGTTGGACGCGTTGGCGCAGTGAACCGTGGGTTTGCAGTTTGTGTTTCATGCCCCTTCGGGCGTCTGCTGCAGTGGGCTAACACGAACGTGGCGACCAGCGTGTTAGCTGCGTCGCTTGTGGGGTCCGCCTTTTTCCGTTTTCCCGTGTTCTGCACGGTTTGTCCCATCGGCATCTCAACACGCGGGATGTTTCACCTTAAGGCGGTTACAAGCATTACTGGAACACGCGTTGCGGAAGCGGCGAAGCCGAAGGCTTCAGGCGTGCCCATGCCTGTCATCCTAGAGTTCCTCGCTGTTCCAGTTTTGGCTGTGCTTTTAAGCTTGAGGGAGAAGCGGTACTGGTGCCGCAAAATCTGTCCTGTTGGTGCAGCCCTTAACCTTGCAGGCTCGGTTAGCCCGTTTATTCGGCCTACGGTTGAAGGTGCCGAATGCGTCATGAAAGGCTGCCCGAAAAGCTGCGAGGACTACAAGTTTGACTTTTGCATGATGTGCCGTGAATGGGACAAGAACCGCTGCGTCACAGCGTGTCCGTTGGGAATCAACCTGCTTGAAAACGAGTCGTTGGTGAAATGCGTAAAATGTTTCGAATGTTACATTCAATGCGAGAGATGTGCAGTTAAAATAAAGCCGTGTGGCATGCCTGACGTGGTTTTGCGTGTCAAACGTTTCTTTTACTCAAGACGACGGAAGCATGCAGCTGCCTAAGCCAGTGTGTGTGAAGGCGCGTTGAACAAGTATGTGTAAGCCTACGCGGCTGGAAAAGTTCGTCGACATGCACGGATTTTTCAGCGTAATGCGAATTTGCGGTTTAGATGCGGCTTTATTGAGCATGGTTTATTACTTGGATGTTTAACTGTTCTTTCCACACGCATGGTGGATTGAGAGTTGAATTTGGAGGAGATGAAGCGTCAGGTTGAGGCGCTTGTGGTTGCTAAGGGCTTCTACAACAGCCGTGAGGATGTGCCTAAGAAGCTTCTTTTTGCGTTCATCGAGTTGGGGGAGGCGGCGGACGCTTGGAAGAAAGGCTTAGGTGAAGAAGCGATTGCGGAGGAGCTTGTTGACGTGATCTTCTACGTGCTGGATGCGAGTCGGCTTGCGTGTCCGTCGGTGGATATGGATGCGATGTTTAAGGTTAAGCTTGAACGGAACATGCAGAGGCCCTACCAGTATGGTGAGGGTCACCGTAAGGCTGGCGAGTAGGCGCTTTGTTTCGGCGTTTCATCCTTGCATGTGGGCGCCGCGCGTAGTTGCGGTTTGGCTGGCTTATGGTTTTCGTTTCGTGTTTGGCAGGCTATGCGTGTGTGGTTGCGAGTGGCTTGTTGCAACAGAAATATGACTTGATTCGTAATATAGGTTAAATCTTTTAAGGTGATTAGGCTATATCAGAATGAAAAAATGGCATGAGTTGATGTTTGTATGTCGAGTGGTGGAGACGAGGAGAAGGTGAAGCGGATTCTCACTGACCCACGGCTTTCCGCGATCAAGGCGATGCTTGAGAAGGACCATGCGATCGACTGTATCCTTCTGCTTCACTTGGATAGGGGGAAGTGGAAGGAGGCGAAGGACTTTATGCGCGAGAATAAGTTGACGCTGAGCGACGGCACTTTCAGGGCGCGCATGATTGAGATTGAGCAGCTTGGGCTTGCGAAGAGCGAGCGGATCGACCCGTTGAAGAAGTATTACATGAAGACTGAGCTGGGTGAGAAAGTCGCGAAGCTTCTGCTCGAGTTTTTCAGCGAGCTTGAGGCTTAGGAATACTGTAGGCGCGCGCATGCGCGACTGTTGAACACTTTCCTTTTTTTAAGTTATTTTTATGGCTACGTGGTTTGTGTGTGGGTTATGGTTGTAGTTTTGTTGTACAAATCAGCAATATAGTGTATTAAGTCGTAAGATTTAAAGCCATCGCCGTGCTAAAACACATACAAAAACAGAAACAAGGAGGGAAAAAACAAAAATGAAAAACTTCCGACACAGCAAAAAAGCCCTCAGCCCCGTCGTCGCCTCAATCATCCTAATCGCCGTAACCGTCGCAGTCAGCATCGCTGTCGCCGTCTGGATGGGCGCACTCACAACAGGCTTCATGGCAACAGAACAGTTACAGATAACAAGTGTCACGTTCAATTCGAACAGTACCATCAGCGTATTTGTCAAGAATACTGGCACCACCCCCGTAACTGTCACAGAGGTTCACATAAACAATGGAGATAACGTTCTGACCCAAAGTGCCACTGTGTCCGCTAACACGCAAGCCACGCTAAACGTTGCGCAAACATGGACCAATGGGAATAACTACCAGATTAAGCTGTTGACTTCAAAGGGCAATACATTCATGTACACTGCCATAGCGCCGTCGTCTTAAGTCATTCTTTGTTTTCGTGATCGAGGGTGGGGTGAGCGTTTCTGCTCGCAACTTCCCTTTCTATCTTGTTTCCTCTTTGGAGGTGCTTAAAGCGTAATGGTGGTTGAAATAAAGGAGTACGGTTCTGCTGAAGAAATAGCGGAGCGGTTGGACAAGGAGATTTCCGACACGAAGAGCACGCTGGGCGAGTACCTGCGTAAGCTTGACGATATTCGCGCGTTAGCGGAGAAATCCAAGAAGATACGCGACGTTATCATGAAGCTTGCTGGCAAGAAGGTGGCGACGGAGTCGCTGGGCGAAGTTACAGTTGGCAGTTTAAACATTGTGTTGGACGCGAACCCGTTTCATGAGTTAACCGCAATCGAGTCTGTCGTGCGAAGCTACCAGGAGCGCCTGCTGGTCCTGCAGAAGGCGCGTGAAGCGTTGAAGTGGCTTGACCAGCTAGGCGACACCGACGGTCTCAAGTATCTCGTCGTCGAAAACGAAGGCGTACCTGAACGCATACTCTTCAAGCTTTCGTAAGCCGCCCTGCCCCACAGAGAGAAGCGCAGGAGCTGAAAAATGTCGGGCGAAGTAAACGCTGCAGTGCTCTCAAACGTGTTAAACGAGTACGGGAAAGTCTGTCCAGACACATACCACATTTTTCTTTTGTCCGCAAACGACAAGATTCTAGCCTCTGACCAGAACACGACAAGCGAAGACGCTGAACGCGTAGCTCACGAGTTCGCCACGTTGAAAAGGTACGCCCGCTTCATGGGCGAAGTTGAAATGCTCCGCTTGGACGGCGACAAGCGCTGGCTAAGCATCGCTCGCGTCGAAGACTGCTACGTGGCAAACGTGGCCCAGCCTGGCGCAGACGAAAAAACGCTTAACGCCTTGACACGCGTGCTCATTCCCGCCGCGCTTAAGCTTGCCCGCCTCATGGATGCCCAGCTCACTGAAAAAGCTGAGGGTCAAGCACAGAAGCCGCCAAGCGAAGAAGTTGACGAGTCGTCTCAAAAGCAAAGCAAAGAGGTCTCTGACCTTAGCCCTGCACGAGTTGAGCTTCCAGAGTACCAGTTCATGGTTGAACCCGTCCGTGGAATCCGCGGCTTAATCGGGCTTTCAGACACGGTTTACGTGGACAGCGCCACCGTCACGCGGTGGAACAGCCTCTACGCTGAAAAGAAAGCCGCCTGGGTAATCGTGAAAACACTCAAGGGAAAAGCCGTCCGCTGCAGATACAAGCCAATGCGCAACCCAGCAGTCGACGGCAAAGGCCTAATCAATATTCCAGAGAAAATTCTCACAGTGCTAGACGCAAAGAAAGGCGACTTAGTCACAGTCAAACCCGTAATAGAATAACCGAGGCGCGCCACGTCATGGTTAAAAAGAAACGCGAACAAACAGGCAACAGCGCCATAATGCTTCAAGACGAGCCCACCGTGCACGCGAAGCCAAGCGAAGCTTTACAGCGCGCACTGGAAGACATAAGCAGCCGCCCCGACGTGGCTGGCTACATCCTCAGAACCGGCGCCACAGCAACGGTCAAGCTGAAAACCCAAGCAAACCTGACAGACTACGCGCTTCTATCCAGCGAAATGCAAGACTTCGCCGAGAAAAACGCTGAGAAACTCGCGCTTGGAAAAGCCACAAGCCTCCTTGTCGAAACCGAAAACGCCAAGGCACTGTTGCTCCTCAACGACGCAGGCAGCATAAGCATCTTCATGGCCAAAACCACTGACCACACTGAAATTCTCCCAGCATTAACCACGTAAAAAGTGAACTATAAAAAACCGTCCGCCCCGAGTTCACAGCTTAACCTGCGCCAAATTCAAACATGCGCTGCAGCAGGCTGCGTCCGCATCAGAAACTCCCGCGCTTCCATCTTAATCCTTAACTTTTTATTTCTAACCTCAACAAAGTTAAACCTCGACAGGAACGCGGCTACTTCATTAAACTCTTTTTTGTTCAACTTGAAAACCTGCATCAACTCGCTTTCACCGTGCCATTCGCCGTCGCTCAAGAACAGCAGTAGCTGAAACAGCTTCCCAGACATCGCCAATACCTTGAAAATACTGATGCCGCTGCAACCGTTAAAAGCCTTATGAGCCTCAGCTCCAGAAGAAACCTATAGAACATTTCACCGAAAGTTCCGCCAGCGCAAACCACAAGACAAGCATGCAGCGCCCCACAAAACACAAGCCCCATGTAACCGCCTATATGTACCGGGGTACATGTGAAAATGTTGCTTGCCAACTTTTCTTCGTTGATCTCTGAATTTTTCTTTCCCGAAAACTTCCGGCACTACGTGAAGTTGCCCTTCTGTGAACGAAGTTTCGTTTAAAGCTTTAACTTTCAGATGAGTGTTCAGAACTGTTGAAGGTACGAAAAGTTCTATATACGACTTCAAAGTTCTTCGGGCAGTCAAGCATACGGCTACTTTGGATACGGAGGCAAACGCCACATTGGTACGATATGGGCAATGTAGGCTTAGACGTGAATTCTCAAAGCATTGCACAGCAGCGTACACAGTTAAGCCCACACTGGACGCGCAGGCAGCCCGGTGGTTGATGCCCTCTGCTGCGGCTTCAGGTTCTGCACGCGCAGGCACGAAATTGACGGTTTCAGTTATTATTCCATGCAAGAATGAGCCGTACCTCGCTCGTCTAATACGTTCTGTTAATGCTTCCTTAACTTTTCCACATGAAGTTCTGGTTCAAACAGAGCCAGGATTGGCTTCCGCCGTGCTTTCAGGCGTGAAGCGGTCTTCAGGAAAGGTCATAGCTGTCCTCGACGGCGACGGGTCGCATAACCCAGCCAGCCTGCCAAGCATGATACGCCTTTTAAGCGAGTACTCCATCGTTGTCGGTTCACGCTACGTTGCAGGCGGCGCCACCGAAGATTATCCAGTAAGACAGTTTCTAAGCCGACTGTTCTGCATGTTCGCGCGTGCACTGCTCAAACTTAACGTTAAGGACGCGATGAGCGGCTTCATAGTCGCCAAACGCGAAGTCTTCGAGTCGGTGCAGCTGAACCCCTTAGGCTACAAGTACGCCCTCGAACTTCTCGTCAAGTCAGCAGGCAAATTCAGAGTAGCCGAATACCCGATTGTTTTTGAAAAGAGGAAAATGGGTGTTTCAAAGACAGGCGTCACAACCGCAATGACGACGGTAGCCCTGATCGGGCGCCTTTGGCTCTGGCGCGCGGTTCATGGTAGCCCGCGTCCAAGCGTGCGGCATAACGCTTAAGACGCAACGTGGTAAAGGTCGGTTTCGTTTTCGAGTTAAAGCGTTGGATTAACCATCCAAACATTTATATCAGCACACACCCAAACAACCGATCAAACCACTGAAGCCGCTGCGTACCCGCCGTTGTCGACGGCTAAAACGCGTGCGCAACGCGCCTCAACGGAGGAAACGGTTCCTGCAAGTGTTCATGATTATCGGCGACGGAATGGCCGACCGCCCCCTAAAACAGTTAGGCTACAGAACGCCTCTTGAAGCAGCAAAACCCGCAAGCATGGACAAGCTTGCCTCCATGGGCATGTCAGGTTTACTCGACCCTGTAGCCGTCGGCGTCGCCCCTGGAACCGAAACAGCATGCCTGACGCTGCTAGGTTACGACGCGAAGTCCATCCTCGGCCGAGGGCCATTCGAGGCAGCAGGCTGCGGCATCAAGCTCAAGCAGGACGACGTGGCTTTCAGGTGCAACCTTGCCACAGTCAACGAAGACCTCAAGATGATGGATGAACGTGCTGGACGAATCGGACAAGAAACGCAGGCGCTTGCTGAAGCAGTGAAAACATTCACGCCCAAGAAAGCTTCCAACGTACACGTCATTTACGAGCAGTCTTCAGGCTTTAAAGGTGCGCTTGTGCTACGCGGACAAGGGTTATCCCCGCACGTGTCCGCCGCTTTGCCCAAGAAGGGCGAAAGCCTCCTTCCAGTCAAGCCTCTGGACGCTTCACCAGAGGCCGCACGGACCGCCGAAGTGCTGAACGAGTTCGTCCAAGAATCGCACAGGCTGCTGCGTGAACATCCAGTCAACGTTAAACGCATGGCTGAAGGGAGGCTTCCAGCAAACATCATCGTCCCATGGGGCGGCGCAAAAACGCCGCAGCTTAAACCTTTCACGGAGAAATACAAGCTGCGCGCCGCGTGCGTGGCAGGCGTAAGCCTAGTGAAAGGAATCGCCAACCTTTCGGGTATGTCTGTTCTGAACGTGAAGGGCGCCACAGGAGGCTTAGACACGGACACACTTGCCAAAGCCGAAGCCGCCCTAAACGCTGCTAAGACGCATGACTTCGTCCTCGTTCACGTTGAAGGACCAGACGAAGCCAGCCACGACGGTGACGTTCGAGGAAAAATCGCCATTATTAAGAAGGTCGACGCCATGGTTGGCGTCATCATGAAAAACGTGGACTTGGATGATACAGTGCTGGTCCTGCTCGCTGACCATGCCACCTCGTGCATGCTTAGGCAGCACACGGGCGACCCTGTGCCCATCGCCGTAGCAAGCAATGCGCTCGTGAAAGACGGGATTACACGGTACAGCGAAAGCGCAGCGTGCCACGGCGGCTTCTCACGCCTGCTAGGAAGCCATATTATGCCTATCATACTAAACTTGATAGGGAAGCCTGAAAGAACTGGATCGTGAGCAAAGAATGAAACCCTTGAAGACCTTGATCAGAAAGAACCTTTTGGAAATCGAGCCATGCGTCCACGGCGGCGACGTCTGGACTCCTGCCCGCCGCAGAGGACTACGCCCCGAAGAAATCGTCGACTACAGTTCAAGCATCAATCCCTTAGGCGCCTCGCTGACAGCCATTGAAGCTGCAGCAGCCAGCCTTACGCAGACAGCAGTATATCCCGACTCGAACTCCACCATGCTCCGCGAGGCTATCGCAAATCACTTCGGCGGCATAAACGCTGAAAACATCATCATAGGCAACGGCTCGACAGAGCTGATTTACCTTTTCACCGAAGCCTTCATCCAAGACGGCGACTTGGCGCTGATTCCACAGCCAACCTTCGGCGAGTACGCCGTCGCCGTCAAGAAAGCAGGGGGCAGAGTCAAGCCTTTCACTTTGCCCTCAAACTTCAAAGTTGAACCAGACGTGTTAATACATGAAATGGCGGGAGCCAAAATCCTTTTCCTGTGCAACCCGAACAACCCCACAAGCATACTGATGTCCCAGAACGAGGTGACCGCAGTAATTGAACAGGCACTTGACAGAGACGTGTTAATCTTCATAGACGAGGACTACATCGAATTCGTCGCTGACGAAGCCTCAGCCTCATTCGTGAACAAAGCTGACAAATACGCGAACCTGTTTGTCTTGCGGTCCTTCACGAAATTCCACGGATTAACAGGTTTACGCGTCGGCTACGGCGTCGCCCATGAAGAACTAGTCAGCCTCCTATCCCGCGTCAAGATGCCGTGGAACGTGAACTGCGCTGCCCAAGCTGCGGCGGAAGCCGCGCTGCGCGATGAAGCACATCAAACGCGGACACGTATGCTCATGAGAGATGAAAGAGCTTTTCTCGCGCGGGCGCTTTCAAAAATCCCTGGCTTTAAGGTTTACCCTGCTGACGCAAACTTCTTCCTGATAAACGTGGCTGAGACAGGATACTCCGCGCCTGAACTGAAAGAACGTATGCTCGACTATGGCATACTCATACGCGACTGCAGCTCAATCAACGGTTTAAACGCGGAGTACATCCGCGTCGCCGTCCGAACACACACGCAGAACATGAAACTCGTGGAAGCCTTCGAAAAAACCGTGCAGCGTAAACGCTGAAAAACCTTTTCACACGTGGACCAGGTTTCGCCTAAAATATGCCCGTGTGAGCCTTCATGTTCCTGTTCGCCTCTGCATTCGCGGAGTCTCTGCTCATACTTTTCTTGTCCTTAGCATTGGACGCTGTGCTCGGTGAACCTCCAGACAAGCTTCATCCAACCGTGTGGATGGGCAAAGTGATCGCCTTCTTGAAACAAAGGCTCACATGTTCAAGCCCGCGTAGGGCAAAGCTTAACGGCGTCCTACTCGCCGTCACGGTCATACTAGTCTTTGCAGTGCCCGCGTACCTTGTGCTTTTCCTCGTCAAGCACTTCGCAGGATGGGTAGCTTACGTGATCCTTTCGGCGTTATGGCTCAAAACGACTTTCGCAGTCAGGTGCATGCGCGACTACACGCGTCCAATTTCCTCTGCCCTGGTATGCGGCAACCAGGACGAGGCAAAGCGAAGACTACGATACATCGTTAGACGGCGCCCTGAAAGCCTGAATGAGAGACAAATTGTTTCTGCAGCTGTTGAATCAATCGCTGAAAGCACCACAGACGGCGTGACCTCGCCGTTGTTTTATTACGCTTTGCTCGGTGTCCCAGGCGCAGTAGCCTACAGAGTTGTGAACACGCTTGACTCAATGGTCGGTTACAGGGACGAGGAATATCAGCATATAGGCTTATTCTCGGCGAAGCTGGACACGCTGGCAAACTATGTTCCCGCAAGAGTTACGGCGCTCCTAATGGTTTTGGCGGCGCTGTTCCTCAACGCCGATTCTCGTGCAGCCCTACGCATAATGCGCCGTGACCGAAAGAAGACATCGAGTCCGAACGCGGGGTGGACAATGTCCGCGATGGCTGGCTTGCTATGCGTGAAGCTTGAAAAACCAGGGCATTACTCGCTTGGGGACGACTGCAGCCCCCTTTCACCCATGCACATCCAGAAGGCCCTACACGTGATGTACGTGTCCACGCTGCTTTTCGTGTTGCTGATTGCTGTGCCAATCATGCTTTTCAGCACGTGGCTTGCGTCCTTCACGTAAACGCAGCGTAGCATGTTCTGCCTTCACTGCGTCGTCGGCGAGAAACAGTTATTCCGCGTCGGATATCGTTACGTCTTCGACTTCGTATGCCACTACTGTGGCGTTTTTCATGTTGACAGCGTCTATTTCCTCAATCATTCGGTTAACCATTCTGCCGACTACAAGCACCATTACGTTAAGTCCACGTGAAGCTGCAAGGGCAGCAGCTCGGCTTATGCCGAATTCAAGGTCTGCCTTTAAGCCAAGCTTGTTCAGTACCGCGCGGCCAACGATGCCCATTACGCCGATTCGATCAGGCTTAAATTCCATATATATGCGTTTTACGCGTGCCAAATCCACCGCTCTTGAACCTCCCATGCTTATGCTCGGCAACTTGACGATGAGTATACGCCCATGTTTAAACCTGAGTTTCCCCTTTATGCCTGTTAAGCCTACGTCCTCCCCAGGCTCAGCTTTGTCGGCTACGACTCCGACAGCCTCTGCCCTTGGATCTTCAGGCGCCACGGCGTACAGGATTCCGCCATCCACGGTGAGCCCAACTTCGTCTCCCGCCTTAACTGGAATAGTCGCCAAAGCCGGCAACGCGTGTTCCATTCTGACTTCATCCTTAACTGCGGAGACGTACTTGTCTAAACCACGGATGTCCTCGCGGAGCTTCATCAATGCTTTCGGCGTCAACCTGTAGTCTGCCCTTTCAGACCCTGCTTCCAAAAGTCCCTCCCGCGTAAGCCGCTTGAAGTATTTGGAGACCGCTTGAACAGTGATACCAAGCGACTCGCTTATATCCTTCTGTCTCACATGCGGCTGAGCCTTCAATACTTCAAGGAGGATTTTGAATTTTGTGAATTCACCTTTGTCTTCCAGAATCAGTTTTGAAGCTGGAGCGCGCATGGGTTATCAACCTTTGTTAAACTTTAGTTAAACAAAAATTTATAAGCTTTAGGCTGGATCATCCAAGCCGTGAAGAAACATGCACATTATGGACGGAATACTCACACCCTTCTGGAGCCTCACATGGTTCGCAGTTGCAGCCCTCTTCATCGCGTTAGGTGCATGGCAGATCATCAAGAAACGACGAGAAAACCCCCTGTACATGTCTGTACTCGCATTAATGGGCGCTGCTGTCTTCGTAATCTCTGTGTGGCATATACCTGTACCTGTAACAGGCTCATGCTCACATCCATGCGGCACCACACTCGCAGCCATCACAATCGGGCCCTTCGCCACCGCAGTCATAACCGCAATTGCATTGTTCTTCCAACTGTTCCTCGCGCACGGCGGACTTACAGCGCTTGGCGCAAACACTGTATCGATGGGCATAATCGGCGGTTTCACAGGCTACTTCACGTACATAGTCCTCAGAAAAGCCGGCGCGTCCTTCTGGCTTTCCGCTGGCGTAGGCGGACTGGTCGGCGACTTAGCCACATACGCAACCACAGCCCTTCAGCTTGCACTTTCACTACATCCTGACGCGGTGCTCAGGTACTGGGGAATCTTCGCCGTTGGTTTCATTCCAACACAGGTTCCATTAGCCATCATAGAATTCGGCTTCACAGCCACAGCCGTACAGTACATTTCAAATCACAGACCTGAAATTCTAAAGTGGGTGAAAGGCTGATGGATAGGTTCACAAAGTACGTTCTGGCAGTCATGCTCGTAGCCGTAGCCGCCATTGTCGTAAGCACGTACATCGGCGTTTACGTCTTCGGAGGCAGCATGGAAACCAAGTACATGGCCATAATCGAGGAACAGGCCCAAGAGCTCGGGCTCCCATTCAGCCACGTGGTTGAGCTGGGAGAAACAGGCGAGTACGTGGGCTTCACCCTTGCAGGCGCTATAGGCGGTTTCATAATCGGCTATCTCATTCCCCCGATTTTCGAGCAAAAAACGGAAAAACAAAGGAGGGCAAATTGATGTTCGAGTGGCTCATGGGCGACCCACTAGTTGGACTATTGACCACTGTCGCCTTCTTTGTTTCGCTGCTTGTTGGACGAAGCCTCAGGCTGCGAAGAATGAAACACACGGAAAAAGCGGAGCAATGATGCACACTGACATAGGCATGACGTCGTCGCACAGTTCCCCCGTCCAAAAGCTGGATGCCAGAGTCAAACTGCTGCTGGCTTTCATAACAGTCTTCGCCGTAGTCCTTCTTTCTCACTGGCAAACACCCCTCATCGTGCTGGCTGTGTGCTTCCTAATTCTCTTGGTCTCACATGCGCCTATCAGGCTCTACGTTAAACGTCTTCTCTACCCTATCTACATCATCCTTTTCATCGCTGCAGTTCAACCGTTAACCTACGGGTCAACAGTCATCGCAAAAGTCCCCATGCTTCCGTTGAACATCTACGCAGAAGGAACCGCCTTCGGACTACTCATATTTACGCGGTGCCTAGCCGCCGTGGCCGTGCTGAACCTACTTATCACTTTGGTCTCGCTTGAAGACCTCATGGACTCAATGGCCTGGTTCCGCGTTCCAGCCGTAATAATCGACACGATGACGCTGATGTACAGGTACATCTCTGTAATCTCAGAAGAAAGCAAGCGAATACACAGAGCCCAAGAATCACGCTGTGGCTACTCTGAAAACGTAGGTTTTTCCAAGAAAATCAGCAATTACGGCACACTGGCTGGGATGCTGCTTACGCGTTCCTTTGATAGAGCAATCAAAGTCGGCGATGCAATGGCTTCACGGGGCTACAGCGGGAAGTCCAGCGTGTTCACATACACGAAAACCTCCCTACCAAGTAAGGATGCCGTAATAGGCATGGCGGCAGCTGCAACAGTTACCCTTTTAGTCTATGCTGACACAATTCTGCTATAACGAAGGCGTCGCTGTTGAAGGCAGTTGAAACAATAAACCTAAGCTACACTTACCCCGATGGGACCCTCGCACTTGACAACGTCAACTTCGCCGCAGACAAAGGCGAAAACGTCGCAATACTGGGACCTAACGGCGCAGGCAAATCCACACTGCTCCACCACTTCAACGGACTAGCCCTTCCCACAAGCGGCAAAGTATATATTTTCGGGATGGAAGTGGCGAAAGCCAACTTGGACACAATACGCCAAAAAGTCGGGCTAGTCTTTCAAGACCCAGACGACCAGCTGTTCGCACGCACCGTACGCCAGGACATAGCCTTCGGACCAACAAACATCGGGTTACCGCCAAATGAAGTGACTTCACGCGTTAAATGGGCGATCGATATAACCGAACTAAGCGGGCTTGAGGAAAAACCCCCACAAAACCTGAGCCAAGGACAGAAAAAACGAGCTGCCATAGCCGGCGTCCTCGCCATGAAACCTGAAATAATCGTGCTAGACGAGCCCATGGCAAACCTTGACCCTCGAACTGCAAGTAGAATTCTACGGCTTCTACTACAACTCAACCGCGACTACGGCTTAACCGTGATCATCGCAACCCACGACGTGGACCTTGTCCCGCTCTTCGCCGACAAAGTCTACATCCTGCATCGAGGCCGCGTCTTCACAGAAGGACGATTAGACGAGGTTTTCATGAAAACCGAAACACTGCGAAGCATCGACCTGCGACTGCCTCGAATAACCCACCTCTTTGAAATCTTGAAAAGACGTGATCACCTACCGATAAACAACCCCTACCCATTGACGATCGGCGACGCCAGAAGGGAACTCATAGAACTTCTCGAATCCGAAAAGAATTCGCGAAAGACCCGCGACAAAGAGCGGTCAGCATAAGCTATTCATGCAGTTGCCTTGACTGTTCAGGTTTTTCTGCACCTGTTCGGCACGTTTAGAGAAGTCTATGCTGAAAAGTTGCTATGAACATGAGGCTGTTTCATGTGTGGTAATTTTTGGCCTGTTGCGTCGCGTCAGCATGCGGCCGGAATTCAACCTTAAGTTAATTTTAATTGAGCGAAAATTTATAAACTTGGATGGTTAATCCAAGCTGAAAGGCAGTGAGCACATGCGCTGGCGAACTAAAACCGTTTACCCCTTCACCGCAATCGTCGGACAAGAAAAAATGAAGATGGCGCTCATTCTGAACGTTATCAACCCGAAAATCGGCGGCGTGCTTCTACGCGGCGAAAAAGGAACAGGCAAATCCCTAGCTGTGCGCGCCCTCGCTCAGCTCCTCCCTGAAGTTGAAGTTGTCGCCGACTGTCCATTTCACTGCGACCCAGCACGCCCAAAAGACCTATGCGATGCATGCACCGCAAAGTTAGCTAACTCTCAAAAGCTTGAAGTAGCGAGAAGACCTGTAAGCGTCGTTGAGTTACCAGTAGGCGCAACCGAAGACCGCCTCGTCGGGACATTGGATATTGAAAAGGCAATAAAAACAGGTGAGAAACACTTCGAGCCAGGCATACTTGCCGAAGCAAACCGCAACATTCTCTACATCGACGAGGTAAACCTGCTTGACGATCACCTTGTGGATGTTCTTCTAGACGTGGCCGCGATGGGCGTCAACTATGTTGAACGCGAAGGCATCTCATTCAGTCATCCCTCCCAGTTTGTTCTGGTTGGAACGATGAATCCCGAGGAAGGCGAACTGCGCCCTCAACTTTTGGACCGTTTTGCACTTTCAGTTGAAGTGAAAGGCATTCCACAGCATGAAGCACGCGCTGAAATAGTTAGGAGACGAATCGCTTTTGAGTCAGACCCTCCTTCCTTCATGAATGCTTATCAAGAAGCGCAGGAGCAGCTTCGGAGACGAATAATGGCTGCCAGCGAACTCCTGCCACATGTAGTCCTAAGCAATGACATGCTTGACTTGATTACACAGATATGCACCGACTTTGGCGTTGACGGTCACCGTGCTGACATAACAATTCATAAAACCGCCTGCACCATCGCGGCTTTTAAAGGGCGAACTCGCATCATGGAAGAAGACGTGATAGAAGCCGCGGAACTAGCGCTCCCACACAGACGTAGGCGTCAACCATTCGATGAGCCGAAACCCGCGGACCAGCAAATTCAGGACAGCCTACAACGCTGGCGGCAAAAAAAGGAAACACCTCCTCCTCAAAACGCAGACGACAAAGATAATTCGTCAAACAAGCCAAAAGAGCCGGAAAAACCTGTTGAAGAGCGATGTTTTGAGCCCGACCCGCCATATCCTGTTAAACCTCTTACCACATCCTTTCTAGACGACATCCCACGCAGCGGGTCAGGTCGCAGGTCAAAAAGCATCAGCAACTCCAAAAACGGACGCTACATAGATGCACGGATCCCTCGTGAAAAAGTAACAGACCTAGCGTTTGACGCTACAATCAGGGCTGCAGCGCCTCATCAGCTTCGACGAAGAATTCAACAAGACACAGCAAACGCGTTGTTAATAGAAAAGTATGATTTCAGGGAAAAAATCCGCGAAAAAAAGCTCGGCAACCTAGTATTGTTCGTTGTAGACGCCAGCGGCTCGATGGCTGCTGAGGAGCGCATGCATGCCACCAAAGGCGCCATCTTGAGCCTATTAGTCGATGCTTACCAGCGAAGAGACCGTGTAGGCATGGTTGTTTTTAGGCGAAACAAAGCCGAGGTTGTGGTACCGCCGACAAACAGTGTAGAACTGGCGCAAAAATGCTTGACAAGTCTTCCAACGGGCGGGCGTACGCCGCTGGCGCACGGATTGAAACTCAGCTTAGAACTTATAAGAGAACAGACATGCACGGATAAAAATACAGTGCCGCTATTCGTACTCGTTTCCGACGGAAGGGCAAATGTTCCCCTAAATGGCGGCGACCCTGTTGAAGACGCGAAGTTAATGGCACGCAAAATACGCGAAGCAGGCATACGGTCAGTAGTCATCGATACTGAACGCGGTTTCATCACCTTGAGAATTGCCAAACAAGTTTGTACAGCAATGGGTGGAAAATACATACGGCTAGAAGAATTACGCGCCGCGACCATAGCATCCATTGTTCGCAACAACTTGATCCAGACTCAGGAGTCACCATTAAACACAAAAGTGAGATTGAGGTGAAAAGCCACGCTTGAAAGAAGAGTTCTCGCCGCAATAGCAATTCTAACAGTTATGGCTGTAGCTGCCTTCGGTGCCTACACGATCAGCAACCGAACGCAGACACAACTTCAAGCCTCAAGCACACCGGCAGCTACTCCAACAGCAACGCCTACCCCAACCTCGACGTCGCCGTCTGCGCCGTCAACTTCGCCTTACTCAACACAGCAACCGTCTGAAACAACAACGCCGACGTATCCGCCGACGCCCACTTCGACAGCGACGCCTAGCCCAACAGCAACGCCGCCGACAAACATCACGTTGGTCGACGCTACAGGCGCTACTGTGACAGTTTCGTTGCCAGTAAACAGGGTTGTCAGCCTCAACTCGGGATTTACAGAGCTTATCTGTGCATTGGGCGCGGCAGACAAACTTGTCGGACGAGACGAGCTATCAAAATACCCCGACTACGTCGCAAATGTTTCGGTCGTCGCGCAAAACTCTTATCAGCCAAACATCGAGGCGCTACTCCAGGCACAGCCAGACCTCGTCGTCGCCGACACGATGCTCGCGTACAACCAAGACGCGCTTGGCAAGATCAAGAATGCCGGCATACCCGTGATCATCGAAAACCCTTCAAACTCTACAAGGCTAGACACGATGATACAAAACTTAGGGCTTGCTTTAGGCAAAAGCGAACGAGCAAACGAGCTTCTAAACTACATACATTACTACCTGAACCTCGTGTATAATCGCGTTGGAAACCTAACATCCTCAAAGCCGCTTGTGTACATTGAATGGTATACTGCCTGGCGTAGTTTTGGGCCAGGAAGTGCTGGCAACCAGTTAATCGTTGAAGCTGGAGGAACAAACATTGCAGCCAATGTTTCAACCGCATACCCGACACTCAGCGCCGAATACGTTGCAGAAAAAAACCCAGACGTAATAATACGAATGATTTCAGGAAATCTTGTCGGCAACTTAACAGGCTACCAAGCTACATGGCAGGAGATAATCACACGACCAGGACTGAAAGATGTAACAGCTGTAAAAACAGGACACGTGTATATATATGACCCCATAATCACGCAGGGAATCCGATATCCAATAGGGCTACTTTACTTCGCGAAGTGGCTACATCCTGAAGCCTTCGCCGACATTAATCCAGCTGCAATTCATGACGATTTCACACGGAAGTTTTACGGCGTCAGCATACAAGGAGTTTACGTGTTCCCATGAGCCAAATTTCAGAGCTAAAGAAACTCTACAGCAAAGGAAAAGCGCGGAAGCTGATCACTCTTTTTTCCTTTTTTATCGCGTTAGTAGTAGCCGCCGTTGCATCTGTAAGCGTAGGCGCTGGTTCCCCACGCTTAGCAGAAGCTATTCACGTCATAATGGCTAAACTGTTTCCTTTCCTTAATCTCGCTCCTGCCTCACGGCTGACCCAGATAATAATACTGGATTTGAGGCTGCCAAGAGTAATTCTTGCCGTAATCGCAGGAGCCGCACTTGCGGCTTCAGGCACGCTGATGCAGGCCGCGTTAAGAAACCCGCTGGTTTCCCCATACATTCTAGGCGTATCATCCGCGGCGGGCTTCGGCGCAGCATTGTTCATCGTTTTAGGCATAAGTACAGTCATGTTCTTCAAAGGCTACTTTATAGTGGCTAACGCCTTCATATTCAGCGTGGTGGCGATGCTTATTGTGTACGGTATTGCCCGTATCCGAGGAATAACTGCTGAATCAATAATCCTCGCCGGCGTCGCAGTTGGCTACCTATTCTCCGCTTTGCTGTCGCTAATTCAGTTCATTGCTCCCGCATCTGACGCCGTAAGGGCCGTGGTCTTTTGGCTCTTAGGCGGGCTTTCAACGGCAAACTGGTCGAACCTAACAATTATACTTCCCATGGCCTTCGCCGCCATAGCGTTGATGATGCTCTATTCATGGGACCTGAACGTTCTATCCCTCGGCGAGGAAGCAGCCACAAGCTTAGGCGTAAACCCACGAAGCATTCTTATAGCAAGCATAGTACTGAGCGCATGGGCTACAGCCAGCATAATCTCTTTCACGGGAGTAATAGGCTTTGTAGACTTGATCTCGCCGCATATTGCACGGATCGTGATAGGTAGCGATCACAGGTTTCAACTTCCCTGCAGCGCGTTAATCGGCGCTTTACTGCTTTTGTGCGCAGACACAACTGCAAGGGTGCTTCTTGCACCCGCAGAAATTCCCGTTGGAATAGTGACCTCGCTGATGGGTGTACCATTCTTCCTCTATCTCCTGATGAGCAGGAGGCGACAAATATGGCGTTGAAACTGCAGATCAATAAACTCTCTTTCGTTTATGGAAACTTTAAAGCCCTAAAAGACGTATTGTTTGAAGTTGACAGGTGTGAATTTCTCGGAGTAGTTGGCCCAAACGGGTCTGGCAAAAGTACCCTTCTTAAATGCATCGGCAGAATACTGAAGCCTGAAAAGAACGCTGTTCTAATAGATGATTGTGACGTTACCAAAATCAACTTGAAAAGCCTTGCCAAAGTTATGGGTTACGTTCCACAACGCTCGGAAAGCGTTTTTCCCTTCACAGTTTTTGACATTGTACTGATGGGGCGAAAACCGTACATTCACTGGACTGTAAGCGATGATGACTGCAGAATCGCCATCGAAGCCCTGAAATATCTCGGACTCGAAGATCTTGCAACGCGGCATTTCAACGAGCTTAGCGGTGGAGAACAGCAGAAAGTAATAATTGCCCGCGCTCTGGCGCAACAACCGCGGATACTGCTTTTCGACGAACCCACAACTTACCTCGACATCAGGCATCAACTGGAAATTTTAGACCTGCTCAAGCATTTAACCACAACCAAGCAATGCACCGTCATAGTTGCTATGCATGACTTAAACTTGGCAAGCAGGTACGCTGACAGAATACTCATGCTCAAGAAAGGCAGCATATATGCCTTAGGACCGCCTGAAACGGTGCTGAGTGAAGAGAACATAGCTGATGTCTACGGCATCAAAGTACACGTTACAAGAACAATCTTGGGCGCAATGCAGATAATGCCCGTCGAACCCGTGGGCACACATTACAGGCGCTCTGAGGTGCCGATAAAATCGCCGCCGAAACAGTTAGTAGGACCGTGAGAAAGGTTGATGATTAAAATTGCATTTGCAACAACCATTCCAACCGACACTGTCCCCTTCATTTCCGCAGTTAAATCTGTGAATAAGGCAACGGGAAACCTCGTGAATGCCAAGCTCATGACAGGCGGCGACTTCCGCGAGCTCGTAGGATTCCAAGAATTCATCGAATTTGCAAAGGAGTCAAACATGGTCTTCGTCCACTTAATGGGTGACCTGCCAGGACTCGATAAGCTCATTGCAACACTTAGGTACGCCCATGTTCCGTTCATGGCTGTCTCTTCCGTTTTCGGAAAAAAAGAAGAACTAATGCAGCTTTCCACGGTTAGCCGTGACGATTACATACAGTTCTCACGCTACATCAACTACGGCGGAAAAAAGAACTTTGAAAATCTCCTTCGCTGCCTAATGAATCGATTCGCAGAAGTCCATGTCGAAGTCGCCCCACCTTCACTTCCGCCATGGGAAGGACTGTACCATCCGGACTTCACTTATACGCCTACAATGGAAGAGTACAAGGCGAAAAAAATATCCGCTGGTAAACCATCCATCGGCATACTTTTCCACCAGAACTACTGGCAAGGAGAAAACACAAGCTTCGTCGACGCGTTGATAAGAGAAATCGAACGTCAAGACGCGAACGTTGTACCCCTATTCGTAAGTGGACGAAAGGACACTGAACTTGAAATAAGAGGTCTGGAATGGGCAATCGACGAATATTTCATGGAAAACGGAAAACCCTTCGTTGACGTCATAATAAGCACGCTGTCTTTTTCGCTTTCAACTTCCACGTCGACAACGCAGAACGTTCACGACGTGTTAAGAAGACTCGGAGTCCCAGTCATAAAAGCGATAATGACCTGCAACACGCTTGAAGAGTGGCAGACAAGCATGCAGGGCTTAAACACGTTCGAAATACCATCAGCCATAGCGATGCCCGAGTTTGACGGTTTGCTCATAGCTGTGCCAATCGCTGCCTTGTCCACGGCAAAAACAGATCCGCTCACAGGAAGTAGGATACTGCATTTTGAACCTATAGAGGAAAGAATTGCAAAACTGGTGCGTTTAAGCCTCAAATGGGCAAAACTCCGGCGGATTCCGAACAGACTGAAGAGGGTTGCAATAATTTTCCACAATTACCCGCCCAGAAACGACTTGATAGGCCACGCGTTTGGTTTAGACGCGCCTGAGTCAGTTTGGCGTATCATCCGCGCTATGAACAAATCAGGGTACACGCTCAAGTGGTTGCCCGAAAACGGAAGGGAAATCCTAGATGCCCTATTAAAGGGGCTGACGAACGATCGGCGGTGGGCCAGCTCCGAGGAATTGGCAAAGAAAGCCATTGATTGCGTGTCTATTGAACAGTACATGGAATGGTACAACGAGCTACCGCTCGACGTACGTGTGAAAATGGAGGAACACTGGGGAAAGCCTCCTGGCAAGTTATTCACGTACAAAGACAAACTACTTATCGGCGGCATTATCAACGGTAACCTCTTCATAGGGCTTCAACCTCCCAGAGGCTTCATTGAGGACCCAGCGTCGATCTATCACAGTCCAGACCTTCCAATGCCGCATCACTATTACGCTTATTACCGCTGGGTCCGTGACGTTTTCAAAGCAGATGTTGTGCTGCACATTGGAAAGCACGGAACTCTTGAGTGGCTTCCGGGAAAATCTGTCGGTCTATCCGCTTCATGTCTGCCCGACGCAGTCATCTCAGACATGCCTAACATTTACCCATACATCATAAACAATCCAGGCGAAGGTACACAGCCGAAACGCCGAAGCTATTGCTGCATAATCGACCATATGGTTCCAGCAATGCAGAACGCAGACGCATACGAAGACATCGCGAAGCTTGAAGCGCAATTGAACGAGTACTATCAACAAAAAACTTCAACCCAAGAAAAAAAGTACACTATGCAGAAGCTGATCTGGGAAAAAACCTGCCAAGCCAAATTGAACCAGGACCTGAACGTGACTGAAGAAACAGTTTTCAAAGATTTTGATGCTTTCATCGAGAAACTCCACGGATACATCAACGAGTTAACAGACGCGCAAATCCGCGATGGGCTTCACATACTTGGCGACCAGCCATCGAATTCAAAGTTAACAATGTTTATACATGCGCTAACACGACTGAACAATGGTCCAGTACCTTCACTTCGGCAATCTATTGCCGAAGCAAAAGAACGCGATTACGAAGACTTGGTTGCCAACAGGGGCAGGCTCAACTCAGATGGTAGAACAAACGGAGACATTCTTAAGGAAATAGATAACCTATCGGTTGAACTTATAAAACGCTTCCAAAAAGAAAACTTCAACGTGGAAATGATCGATGACCTAATTCAAGAAGTATTAGGCGTACACAACGTGAAAGTTAAACAGTGCTTAGCGTACATCGCCTGTTTTCTCGTTCCCGCGTTAAATGCAACCGTTGAAGAGATGGCAAATACGCTTTCAGCCTGCGAAGGATGTTATGTTCTTCCGGGTCCATCAGGCTCGCCCACCCGAGGTATGGCTGACATACTGCCCACAGGAAGAAATTTCTACTCTGTCGATCCACGAGCAATTCCGTCAACCGCGGCATGGCGTGTAGGTGTCGCCTTAGGCGATGCGTTACTGGAACGTTACCGCAACGAGGAAGGTAAATACCCAGAAAGCGTAGGCATAATCGTTTGGGCCACGGATACGATGAAGACTAAAGGCGATGACATCGCTGAAATTCTGTATTTGATGGGTGCCAAGCCTATCTGGGAGGAAACGAGTGGTCGCGTGGTCGGTGTTACAGCTATTCCACTTGAAGAGCTAAAACGCCCACGCATCGATGTAACTGTACGCATCAGCGGGCTTTTCCGCGACACTTTCCCAAACGTAGTACACCTAATAGATGATGCAGTGCGGCTTGTGGCTTCGCTGAAAGAGCCCGCAGAAATGAACTATGTTGCTAAGCATGTGGCGTCTGAAGTGCGCGAACGCGTTAGTTCAAGTGCTGACGTTGAACATGCCTTGGAGGAAGCATGCTACAGGGTCTTCGGAGACCGCCCAGGCGCCTACGGTTGCGGCGTAAGCGAAGCAATAGACTCCAAAAACTGGAAGACCCAGGCTGACTTAGCCCATCTATACGTAACGTGGGGTGGTTACGCTTATGGAAGAAAAAACTTCGGCGTTCAAGTTCCTGAAGTTTTTAAACGCCGCCTCAGTAAAATAGCAGTCACCGTGAAGAATCAGGATTCACGAGAATATGACATTCTTGACGGTGACGACTGGTATGATGCACATGGCGGAATGATTACGGCGATCAAAACGTACGGTGGAAAACCGCCACGTTCATATTGCGGAGACAGCTCCGACCCAAACCGTGTAAAAGTCCGAAGTACCTACGATGAAACAGCATACATCTTCCGCTCGCGCCTTCTAAACCCCAAGTGGATCAACAGCGTGAAACGTCACGGCTACCAGGGTGCAGGAGACCTTTCACGAACGATCGACTTTGTTTTCGGCTGGGACGCCACAGTGGAGGTTGTCGAGGATTGGATGTATGAAGAACTAGCCAAAAAATATGTCTTAGACCCGGAAATGCAGCAGTGGCTGAAACAGGTTAATCCCTATGCACTGCAGAACATGGTTGAAAGGTTTTTAGAAGCAATCGAACGAAACCTGTGGCAGGCAAGTGAAGAAATGAAAAAAGAACTGGAACGGATATACCTGGACATTGAAGGTCTCTTGGAGGACGTAAGCGGGGAAAAATGAACTGAGGCGCCTGCAAAGATGAAAGAACAGAAGGTTCCTGTCGCAATGGTAGATGCAGAAGCCAAAGTGGTTTACTACGAGTATGACGGGTTTGAAATCAATACGTTGCTTTTAACGTTCAAAGAAAAACGCCGTGCATTATCTACAATAGAGGGATGCAAAAAAATCGAGTATGCAATTAACACGTTTGTTCCATCACCACTTTCGGCGCGGACGATGAAAAACTACGTTGCCTTCCGTAAGCGCTTGCTTCACACACTTGGAATTCCATACGGAGTCGCCGCTGTTTTAAGCACAGGCGTCAGCATGGAAAACCTTGCATTTTCTAAACTTTCCTTCGAAGATTTTGAAGTCTGCTGCCTTGCCACGGCAGGCGCAGCGCATAATGCTCTGCGCATGGGCGTGGACAGTGCTCATTGGGTCGAAAGAAATGGAAACTACATCTATTTTTCTGGAACAATAAATATAATTCTCTTGACAAACGCATGGTTCACTGTTGCCGCGATGGCACGCGCCATAATCAATGTGACGGAAGCGAAGACAGCGGTTTTACAGGACTTCAACGTTAAAAGCTCTATGGCTCCTGAACACCAGGCAACAGGTACAGGCACAGACAATGTTATCATTGTTTCAGGGGTAAACAGTGCTTTACGCGTTAAATGCCTTGGTGGACACACAAAAATGGGCGAGCTCATCGCTGTTTCAACGCGACAAGCTGTCGCTGAAGCCCTAAGGCGGCAGGATGGTTTATGCAGGAATGCGCGGCTGGAGCATTGAAAGGTATGGCGAACCACCAAAAAGTTTACGCGCCTTTATGCTTGCGCTCTGCAAGTCATGTGACGGGATAGAATATGGATGAGATAGTGTCAACACAGAAACTCACTAAAGTCTATGGGCCTATCAAGGCAGTTCAAGATTTAGACCTCAGCGTGTACCGTGGTGAAGTTTTCGGATTCCTTGGTCCTAACGGTGCTGGAAAAACTACAACAATCCGCATTTTGACAACGCTGACCAAACCCACGTCGGGACGTGCGTCAGTAAACGGCTACGACGTCGTCGACGAACCTAGCAAGGTTAAAAACGTAATTGGTGTTGTGCAGCAGCATCTGAGTTTGGACAGAGACCTCACTATCCGAGAAAACATGGAGTTCCGCGCGCGCCTTCACCATCTGAACTCCTCTGAACGCAGACACCGCATCAACGAGCTTCTTGAATATGTCGATTTAACCGAATATGCTGACAGAGTTATCGACAGTCTTTCTGGAGGAATGAAGAAACGCGCTGCCATAGTCAATGCGTTGCTACATAACCCCGCTGTTCTTTTTCTTGATGAGCCTACAGTGGGACTGGATGCGCAGGCAAGACGACGCCTATGGGATCTCATACGCCGACTGAGCAATGATGGCACCACAATATTCCTGACCACACATTATATCGAAGAAGCTGAAACGCTTTGCCAACGTGTAGGCATACTTCACCGTGGTCGATTGATTGCGCTTGGCAAACCGTCAGAACTGCGCCAAGAGCTTGGACAGATAACCGTGGAAACTTTGGTAAACAACAGGGGCACGCGGTATCAATACTTCCGCGACAAAAATGCGGCGACGCAGTACGTTCAAAATCTGCCGCCGGAAGTAAAAACCATCGTCATACGTGAATCGAACTTGGAAGATGTTTTCGTGGAGTTAACAGGACAAAAAGTGGATGGTGAATGAAATAATGGCGCTTTTAAGCGATGTGTACGCTATACTCTGGGTAGACCTTCGTCTCCTTAAGCGGCAATGGCTGAGAACGCTTGCCACAAGCCTAGTAAATCCACTTCTTTACCTTGTAGCCTTCGGTTACGGTCTTGGGAGAGGCATAAGCTTCGAAGGTTACAGCTACCTTGAATTCGTCATGCCTGGCATAATTGCTTTAACCGCGATGACAAGCAGCTACAACGGCGCCAGCTCAAAACTGCACGTTGACCGTCTCTTCTACAAATGCTTCGACGAGTACTTGATGGCGCCCGTTAGCTTCGTATCGATAGTCATCGGTAAAACGTTGGTAGGCGTCATACGCGGGCTTATCAGTACGTTGACGATTCTGGTAGTGGGCTACGCGCTGGCGCCAGAAATGATGGTTAGTCCTCTCTTCCTAACTGCCATGGTGATTTCATGCGCGGTCTTCGCCTGTTTCGGCGTCTTAACTGCTTTGACAGTTAAATCTCACCAAGACATGGGCACGATCAGCACGCTCGTAATTCTTCCAATGACTTTTCTAAGCGGCACCTTCTTCTCGTTGAACAGCTTACCCACATTCGTAAAAACCGTGTTATACGTGCTTCCCTTAACGCATTCAAGCCTATGCCTGCGAGCGTCGGCGTTGGGGCAACCTTTTCCATGGCCATCCTTAGCCGTGCTCACAACCTACGGACTTGCCTTCCTTGTAGCATGCCTAATAATCCTAAAGAAAACCAGCGTGTGAACTAAGCTGAACAAAAGCCGAATCAAACACGTGTTCGCCGGAGACACGCAGTTGCAGAAAAATTTTGTCTCGCAGCAAACAAGTTAAACATAAAAACGAAGCTTTTCACAAAACACGCAGCAAAATTTCGGCAAGTCTCACCCGTTCAATGCGACCTTACAAGTCTATATGATGCCTTGTCTGTTTGAAGCGCGAGTGTATGCTCTATTTTCCACGTTGGCGGACGCCGCTGAAATTGTACCCTCTAGGCGTCACCATCTTCCCGTCAGCCACGTATGTAGTTGAGTTTCCGATTATCAGCGTTGTTGACATGTCGATGCTATGGCACAACATTTCTTTGAGTGTGGTGATGACAACCTCTTCGTCTATTCTTCGAGCTTTTTTCACTATGCCCACAGGCGTCACCGGGCTACGGTGCTCAAGTAATATTTTGTGGGCTTTAGCAAGCGGTTCCCTGCGTCCACTGCTCTGAGGATTGTACAGGACGATGACGAAGTCTGATTCAGCAGCGGCTTTCAGCCTTCTCTCAACTTTTTCCCAAGATGTAAGTATGTCGCTTAGGCTTACGACGGCAAAGTCGCCTACAAGCGGTGCACCCAAGGCTGCAGCGGCAGCAGTAGCCGCTGTCACACCTGGCACGACTTCGATGGGCACATGCACCCCTGCATGCCAAGCTGACTCTATTACTACACCAGCCATTCCGTAGACGCCTGGGTCGCCGCTGCTGACCACCACAACTTTCTTGTTCTGCAAAGCATTGTCGATCGCTATTCGTGCGCGCTGAACTTCCTGTCCCATGCTTCCAGAAAGTACTTGTGTGTTCTTTTTTATGATGGGTTTTATCGTGTCGATGTAGCTTTTGTATCCGACGATGACTTCCGCTTCCTTTATGGCTCTTTCAGCTTCCGCAGTCATATGTGCGAGTGCGCCTGGCCCGATGCCTACGACGCTTATTCGCCCTCGGCAACGGCCACCGTGACTGAATGCGCTCTCGTCTTTTTCAGGATCAATTTCGCGTTTTTCCCCGCTGCTAGGAGCGCTGCACGTTCGCATACTCCTCCCACTCCTATTCTTCGTTCAACTATTTCCGAGCTATGTGAAAGGTCATCGTACCTTACAGCTCCAAGCTCTTCAGCACTGAAAAACCTGAGCGGTAAACCCAGCTTGCCTGCGGTTTCAAGGATGGCTTCCGCATCTTTTTTAAGGTCAATCGTAGCCAAACAGTTTGCTCTCGTTACAGGAAGTCCAACATGGTGCATCGCATCCTTGACTACTGAAGCCACATGGTTCGCGGCAACATTTTTGCGTGCACCTAAACCTACAGCTATGCATAACGGCTTAAGAAGCGCTGTTGGCTTCGTGAATTTAACGCTGCATTCTTCTTCCTCAATGAAGACTATGCCTGCCTCGTGTTTGCCCACGATTTCCGCTGCAACCTGTAAGCTTTCAGCTTCTTGAAGCTCCATATTCAAGGTTTTCCCAAGTTTAGCCCACGCGCACCCCACTGCAATAATCGCGACTTGTTTTCCATCGACGATGGCAGCGTTGACGTTGACGAGGCTTTCTGGGTTAACTACTCTGCAATGCGAACAGCGCGCAAGTTCTTCAACACTTATTTTTCCAAGGGCTTCCGTCGCGGTTGTGATAACGGGCACCGCGCTGGTTTTCACAGCAATCAGCCGTGCAAGCTGGTTTGCGCCGCCGTAGTGTCCGGAAAGCAGGCTTACCGCAAAACGTCCAGCAACGTCGACGCATACAACTGCGGGGTCGCTGAGTTTGCTTTTCAATAACGGCGCAACTGCCCGCACTACTACTCCAGTAGCCATTACAGCGACTATGGCGCTTACACCGTTGAAGACTTGCGCGATAAGCTTTCTGACAGGTCCATCGAACAGCGTAGCTTCTGGCACGTACGCGTATTTTCTCGGCACGTAAAGGCTGCAGCATAATCCAGCTTCTTCAAGCGCAGCTTTGATTTTCCTTGCAGTTTCAATTCCGCTTCGAGTTACAGTGACGACCGCTATGTCTTTGTAGAACATCAGTTTTTTCCCTTGCGAAAGCCATGCGTAAACGCGGGGTCATAGAGTTTCGAGTACTCGTATGACGTTGGGCTGAACACTTTTCCAACGTAGATCAACGCGGTTTCAGTTATTCCAGCGCCTTTCACTTTGGCTGCAATGTCCGCAAGCGTGCCTCTGACGATTTTCTCGTCAGTCCAAGAGGCCTTGTAGACGACGCAGGCAGGTGTATCTTCTGTGTAGCCGCCTTCGCGTAGCTCGGATATTACAGCTTCGACCTGCTGGACGCCTAGGAAAACCGCCATCGTCGCCTTATGCTTTGCCAGCTCCTTTATGCTTTGATTTTCAGGAACAGGTGTTCGTCCTTCTGGTCTTGTTATGATAACAGTTTGCGAAACGCTAGGCAATGTTAACTCTCGCTTCAGGCTTGCAGCGCCCGCCTGAAGGCAGCTGACGCCTGGAATGATCATGTACGGAATCTTCTCTTTTTCCAAATAGTCAAGTTGTTCCTGAAGCGCTCCGAAGAAGCTTGGGTCTCCGTCATGCACTCGTGCCACAAGTTTGCCCGCTCTCACCGCGTCAGTCATAACCTTGAAAACTTCAGTTCGGTCCATTTTGGCGCTGTCGTAGAACTCAGCTTCAGCCTTCGCATACCGCAGTATTTCAGGGTTCAACAGCGAGCCAGCGTAAACCACGACGTCGGCTTTTTCAAGGAATTTCTTGCCCTTAACCGTTATGAGCTCCGGGTCTCCTGGACCTGCGCCTATGAAGACAACCATACTCTTCAAGCTTCGCCGTCCTCCTTTTCAAGCGTAAAAGGGGTTCTCTTGATTATAGCCATTGAAAAGTAATCTTCAGGGATTACCCAGTTTTCCAGTTCACCGAGGGATCCGACACGCACTTCCTCCTCAGGCATACCGCATCTTCTGACGAGGGCAACGGTGGCATCCTCAGCGAAGCCCGCGTATTCAAGAACGGGCACAAGCTGTTTCAAGCGGTGCGCGCACTTCACGAAGACAAGGTTATCCACGTGCCTAGCTGTTTCCTCTATCAAGCCAAAATCTAAATCTGAAGGAACGATGGCAACCACTTCGTCGTCTTCCGCCACCGGAGTTTTTGCGCTCGCCGCGCACGCCGTCAGCGATGTGACTCCTGGAATTATCTCCAGCTTCAGGCTCGGGTACGCTTCTTTTAGGCTTCTGTAAAGATACACGAAGGTGCTGTAGAACATCGGGTCTCCCAACGTTAGAAAAGCCACAACCTTGCCCTTCAAGGCTTTCTCAGCCACCACGGTAGCGTTCAAACGCCACAGCTTTTTCACGTGCACTTCATTCTTCTTCATGGGGAAAACCAGCTCTACGATTTCCGCCGGCTTCTCGCGTTGTGCAAGAATCGGCTTGACCATTGAAAGGGCAAGGCTGGGTTTTCCAGCAGTTGCCTTTGGAACGCTGATGACATCTGCTGTCTTCAACGTTTTCAAAGCTTTGACCGTGATCAATTCAGGGTCGCCTGGACCCACGCCTATTCCGACAAACTTTCCCTCCAAGCTTCAACCTCTGCCTTCGTTGCTGATATGACTACAACAGGGTTCCGCGCCATCATCATCGTTCCCGAAGTCACAGCTTTCCCTTTAGCCACAGAGACAAGTGTGGCTTCGACGTCCTGCATGCCTAAACGTTGCAGTTCTTCAAGAGCCTTGCATGCGCTTTCCAGCATGATTGCATTAACTACTATGCGACCGCCGACCTTGAGTTTGCGGCATGCAGCTTCCAACGCGCCTTCGGTGGAAGCGCCTCCGCCGACGAGAACAGCATCCACCATCGGGAGACTGAACAGGTCTTCAGGCGCTTTCCCACGCGTGACATGCACATAATCCTGCACCGCGAATTTGACGACGTTTTTCCGCGTTAACTCCACAGCTTTCTCGTCTTCGTCTATGGCGAAAACAGTCCCGGTGGGCGCAACCTGCAACGCTGCTTCCACAGTTAAGCTTCCAGTACCGCATCCCACGTCTAGCACGCGTTGACCTCTGCACAGGTGTGCCTTGCAAATCGTTATCACTCTTACTTCCTCCTTCGTCGGTCCAGGAACAGCCTCATCCTGGTCGAAAAGCGAATCAGGAATGCCTGGCGTATCATGCTTCCACATTTTGGCACCTCAAACTTTTAGGCCATGTTTTCTGTTCAGCCTTTATGAGTATGACCGTGAGCCTTCCTGAATCATGAGCGCGGGCTTCTTCTAGCGTGGTTTCGATTAACCGTTCAGTTTTCAACGTTAAATCCTCGCACAAAACAACCTCCGTGTTTTTGTTAACCCCCTCGCCTGTCAGAAACTTGGCAATTTCCTTCAACGTGAAGGCTTTTGGGTCTGGCAAGAGCATGACTTGTTTTCCCGCCCTCACCGCGGTTAAAAGCTGTTTCTTGCCTGCTTCGGACACGCCGTCGTGGAAGCTTAGGAGCACCGTGTTTTCCCAGCTGACAAGTGCACGCGCTGCACAAGCTTGAATCGCGCTTACGCCTGGAACAACCTTGACTTCGACGTTTCGTTCGCCGACAACTTCCAAAACTGGTCGAAGTAAACCTGCAAATCCCGGGTCGCCCGTAGATACTACAGCCACGGATTTACCCTGCTCAGCCTTCTTCACTGCTTGTTCAAGCGTTTGCTTAAAGTTGTGAGCGGTTAACGGTAAAGCTTCGCCGCGCATGTTGTTTCGAAACAAACGGAGGGCTCTTTCTGAACCGACCACTACGTCGGCTTGACGCACCGCACGCTTGGCTGCCAGCGTCACATATTCTGGTGAACCTGGGCCTGCGCCGACCACGATTATTCTGCCCACAGCTTCATGCTCCTGTAGGCGCCGCCTACGCCTGCGACTTTCCCATCGAACAAAACCATCACAACCGCAACCTTAACACGCCCGCCAGCACGTTCACTAATACGTGCAGCGCACTTCTCAGCGATCGCGTTGAAAGTCTCGCATAGAAGACCTTTCTGGCTAAGCAGCTGTGCAGCCTCTTCCGTTGTGTTTGCTGCGAGAAGAGTCTTCACCGTTTCCACGTCTGCACCAGCGGCAGCCGCGTAAGCCGCGACAACTTCGTTTCGTGCATCAGCAACCTTATGGTGCGTGTTAAAGATTCCTGCAGCCACCTTTACAAGTTTACCAGGATGCCCCACGAGGACGATTTCTTTCGCGCCTTTCTCAACAGCCCTGTCAAGCATGTAGCCTATGAAGTCTCCTGTCTGCACTATGGCGTCGTCTGAAACGTTGAACAGCTTCTTCGCTGTTTTCTCGCCAATGTTGCCTGGCACAAGAAACATTCGACTGTGCCCCTGCGCAATGGCAACGTCGACCTGCGGAATCAACGCGCGTCTGTAAGCTTCAAGCGACAATGGCTTCACGACGCCCGTGGTTCCAAGAATGGAGATTCCGCCAGACACACCCAACTTCGGGTTAAGCGTCTTCCCAGCCAGAGACTCGCCAGCAGGAACGCTTACAGTCACCTCAACACCTTTTCTAGGCGGCAACGCTTCCTCAACTGCGGCTGTAATCATCTGCTTGGGCGCCGGGTTTATCGCAGCTTCCCCAACAGGTACTTGAAGCCCAGCCTTTGTAACTGTACCCACACCTTTTCCGCCTCTGATCAACACGGTGCCTGCGTCATCAGTCAACCTGACTGAAACGGTGATTTCAGCGTTGTCTGTGACGTCTGCGTCGTCGCCAGCGTCCTTAACGACCGTAGCTGTGGCTGAGTCTTCAGAAAGCCTGCAAGCCATTTTCACAGGCATCTCAAAACGAATGCCTAACGGTGTAGGCACACCTACATACTTCGGCGGGTCACCGACAAGCGCCATCAACGCGGCTTTCGCCGCAGCTGCCGCGCACAAGCCCGTGGTGACGCCGTACTTCAAGAACCGCTTCATGCCCGTGTCCTTCTGCGCTGTAACCTTAACTGTCCTCCGCCAAAGAGAGTAACGCGTTGAACACGGCAACGGCTACAGGGCTACCTCCGCGTCTCCCACGCGTTATTATGAAAGGCGTCGGCAACTTCGCTATTTCCTCCTTCGAGTCTGCAGCGCCTACGAAGCCTACAGGAGTCGCCACAATCAAAGCAGGCTTGGCTTTTCCATGCTTCACCGCGTGCGCCAACTCGTACGCTCCAGTAGGCGCGTTTCCAACGAGCACTATGGCGCCGTCGATTCCTTCACGAATAGCCACACGCATGGCTGCTGCAGCCCGAGTTATCGACGCGTTCCGTGCCTCCCTCACGGCTCGCTCATCGTCAATATACGTGAGCACGCAACCGCCTAGTTTCTGAACGCGTTGTTCGTTTATTCCTGCCTTCACCATTTTAACGTCGGTTACAACTTTTACTCCCGCTTTAAGCGCAGATACGGCTGCTTCGATGGCGCCGTTGCTTATGACAAGCAAATGCGCAAATCCAGGGTCTGCCGTAGCATGGACGACGCGTGTGATGATCACCGAATGCGCCGCAGGCGCAGACTCTAAAAGGTCGCTGACGGTTTGCTTGACTATCTCCATGCTTTTCTGGAACATCTTTTCAGATGCGGCGTTAACCGTTAACCCGCTTGAATTTTCATGTTCAACCATGCTTTTCCCAAGCGCTTTAAGGGCTTTTTCCTCGATTATGTCCGCTATTCGTTCATCTGCACCAAGTGGTTCTCCATAAATCAGCTCTACGCCTTTCGCCGAGCAAGCGCGGGCTTCGTTCTCTAGTCCAATCATTACAGGTATTTCCTGCTTGGTGTGCACGCCGTGCGCCAGAAAAGCTGGGACAAGAACAATCTTGGTCACGTCCTTGGCTATTAAGCTTTCAATCGCGTCGGGAATGGTAGGTTTATTCCTAATCATGAAAGCAACCTCTACGATGTCGAAGACCTTTCTGCCGCGGAGCATTTCTGCAAGTCTTTCAAGGTTCTCACGGTTGTGCGGAAGCCTACTTCCATGACCGATTATTATTAACCCAACTTTACTCATATTGTTCAACCAACATGTGTGTCTCAGTCATCCTGAAGGTTGAAAAGTTTCGCAGCCGCCTCAACCAATGCTGCGTCGCTGTTAACTGCTGCAACCCGAAGGTTTTCAACCACAGGCACAAGCACCTGCTTAACCAAAACCTTTGTCAAGTCATCTACAACCTGCTTTTGCCGTTCGTCAAGTGTTCCCATCATGCGAAAGGCTTCTTCAAGCTCCTTCAACCTTACTTCTTCAACGCGTGAGAGAAGAGCGGCAACAAGCGTTCTCACGCAGTTTGCCTTAAGCGTGCACTCAAGCCTGTCAACCTCGGCGCTCACTATTTTTTCAGCGTCAGCTATTCGCCTGTGTCTTTCCTGCCTGTTTCTTTCAGCGATGCCCTGGAGGTCGTCAATGTTGTACAACTTTACGTTCGCCACCGTACTGACAGTCTCTTCAACGTTACGGGGATTCGAAACGTCGATGACTATTAAGCTTGAGTTTGAGCTTTGGCGTGCTCTTTTTTCAACCACGCGTGAAACGAGGCTTCGCGTAAGCAAATAATGCGGCGCCGACGTTGCGCAGATCACTACGTCAGCTTCCAGCAAAGCGTCTTCAAGATGATCAAACCTGACAGCTCTACCCTGAAGCTCCTGCGCCAGCCTCACAGCCCTCTCATAGGTTCGGTTAGCAATGAACACAGGGTTAACGCAACGCTTCGCCAAAGCCTTCGCCACAAGAGTTCCCGTCTCACCGGCACCCATAACGAGCACCTTTCGGTTCCTGAAATCTTCAAGTAGCGATTCCGCCAGCTCCACAGCCGCTGAACCAATTGAGACCGCACCTTTGTTTATGCCTGTTTCGCTTCTAACACGTTTCCCAACTGAAACCGCACGTGTAAAAACATGTTTAAGAACAGGACCAGCAGCGCCAACTGCTTCAGCTTCCAAGTAGGCATTCCATACTTGGCTGAGCACTTGGTCTTCACCGATAACCATCGACTCAAGCCCCGAAGCCACTCGGACGAGATGGTTCAACGCTTCTCTGTTCAATACGACTTCGACAGCTTCCGCTACTTCATCCGCGTGGACTCCTGCATTCTGCGTTAACAGTTGCTTGGCGAACTGTGCTCCCGAATTAGCATCTTCTGAAACGAGGTAAACCTCCACACGGTTACATGTTTGAAGAATGACGCATTCAGCCACAGACCCCGCCGCTTTAATCGCGTTCAACGTGGACTTAACATCTTTAAAAGATGCAGCTTCCATCAGCGGCACCTTCGACGTTTTATGTGTAATCCTAGCGTTGATTATGGTGCCGCTTTCGGCGGGAAAGCTCATGGTTGGATAAACCGACCACCTTAAATATAAGCTTTGCCGTAAATACGAAACAAAGAGGCGGCTTCCCATAGAACTCACCCACAGAATAGGCCTAGCCTACCTGCCTGGCGCGTTACCATGTTTCGAAGGCTTCGGAGGTCTCCCAACAGACCTTGTACACGCCGACGGGCTCGTGGACGGTGAACCTGCATCCGAGAAGCTTGATATGCTAATAATCCCAGGTGGAAGCCTCGTCGAATCCGGCGGTCTTGGACACAAGGTTGCACAAGAGGTCGTTCGCATGGCAGACGCGGGCAAGCTTGTTCTCGGCGTGTGCTCAGGTTTTCAGGTACTTGCCGCAGAGACCGATGTTGGGCGTCTTTCTCCTTTTCCGTTGAAGCGTTCAGGGCTTGGTCTGCTTGACTGTGGTTTTGAGCCGTTAGTCTGCACTGATCGCGTAACCGCCACGGTTGTTGGTTCAAGTTTCATCGCTGGGAAACTGGGTTTAGAGCTTAAGGGTTTTCACTGCCATACTTACGGGCGTGTCAGCGTTGGTACACGTGCACGCAAGGTTCTCGTTTCACATGTACACCGGGTTAACTACAAAAATGCGCCGCAAGATTTGCTTTCAGGAGTCAGCAACGGGGAAGGCAACGTCATAGGCATTCTTGTCCACGGTCTTCTTGACAGAAATGCACAGGTCGTCGAAAGCATCATGGCAGCGTTGGACATGAAGATGGCTGACTTGGAGGCTGTACGGTTAAGAAACGCAGCTTTAATGAACATTGTTAAACAGGAAGTCGGCGTTGCTTCACGCGTGTATGCTAGGCAGAACGCAAAGCGTGCTTTAAGGAAGCCGTCATTCATCTTGGTCACGTCAACAGCAAGCGGCTCGGGAAAAACCTTTATCGTCGCAGGGATAGCGGGCGCGCTTAGAAAACGCGGGCAAAACGTAGGCGTACTCAAGGTTGGCGGAGACATCCGTGACACTGTCCCAGCGCTTTACCTCGTAAAGGAACCAGTCAACGATTGGTCGTCGATCAGGGTTGGCGGAAGTGGATGGAAAACGCTATACGAGGTCACGGCAGCCGTAAACGAGCAGTACGATATTGTGCTTGTTGAAGGCGCCATGAACGTTTTCACAGGGTTGCTTAACGATTCAGCTGAGCAGCCTACATCCACAGCTGAAGTCGCCGCAGCCATGGGTGTTCCAGTAATCATCGTCGTTGGCTGCGAAAAAGAAGGCATTGAGGGCGCGTTAGTCAACGTTGAAAACCACATCAGTCTCCTTAAGTCTTTAGGTGTTAAGGTCGAAGGCATAGTGTTAAACAAGGTTCGCGTAAGCTACCTTACTGAAGCAGTCAGGGGCGTCATCGACAACGTTTTGAGGCATGCAAGCGTGAAGCTTCTCGGCATAGTCCCTCGCATGGAGATCGAGGAGCGCGGAATGATTCCTGAAGTGGAAATACGGTACGACGCATTCGGACAGAAAGCCATCGAAGCTGCTGAGCAATACTTGGATTTAGACGCAGTGAGCAATCTGGCTTCCCCGGTCACAGTTACTAAGCTTGACTTCAACGTTTTCAAGGAAAAATTCAAAAGCCTGCTGGTCACAAACATGCCGTTTACGCTAACTGAAGGTGTGCGAGAAGAACGATGCTCGTAAACCTTAAAGTTCAAGGAAAAAGCGTTGTGCTCGTCGGAGGCGGCGAGGAAGCCTTCAAGAAAGTGGCACGTTTCATCGAGGAGGGCGCGCAAGTCCGTGTGGTAAGCCGGTCTTTCTCAGCTGCTTTCAGTAGGCAACAAGAGAAAGGACACGTAACTTTGGAAACAGTAGACGTCAAAGACGCTGAATCCTTTATTCGAAACCTCAACCCTAAGCCCGTTGTGCTGATGGCGGCGACCGACAACTCAAACCTGAATGCAAAGCTTGCGGTTCACGCTAAACACGCTGGTTGCTTAGCATATGCCATTGACCATCCTGAACTAAGCGATTTCTCCTTTCCAGCGTTGGCAAGAATTGACGACGTATGCGTTGCAGTTTCAACAGGCGGCGAAAGCCCAGCCTTCGCAAGCCTGCTCAGGCAAAGAGTGGAAAAGTTCATAACACGTGAAGACCTCCTTAAGATAAAGCTGCAAGCGCAATTGCGTTCTTGGCTGAAACAGCATGTTCACGACTTCGAAACACGACGGGCAATTCTCTATGAGGTTCTGGAAGACGAGGAAACCAACAGGCGACTCAAGGCCGGAAACTTCGCCCTCGCATGGGAAAGAGCCACAGCGTATGCGGCGAACGCGTCAAAACATAAAAGTAGCTCGCCCGACTCAAAGAAAACATCTTTCAGAGGCTTGAATGGATGAGTTTCCCAAAAGTTCGCATGCGCCGGCTACGGCGGACAACTGCACTACGCCAACTGCTTCGAAACGTGAAAGTTCATCCGAGCAATCTTGTATACCCTGTATTCTTGGACGAAAAAGCTGAAGCACCTGTTCCAGTAAACTCGATGCCCGGCGTCTACCGTTTGCCACTAGGCAAAGTTGTTGATGAAGTGCAAGAGTTAACTGACAGGGGTGTATGCGCGGTTCTGCTTTTCGGAGTCCCCGCCACAAAAGACGAAGAGGGTTCGAGCGCTTACGCTGCAGACGGCGTCGTGCAGGAGGCTACCCGCATGTTGAAAGAAGCATTCGGCGGCGGCCTGGTCGTTATAACGGATGTTTGCCTGTGCGAGTATACAAGTCACGGTCACTGTGGCATCGTGGAAAAAAACGAAGTGTCGAACGATGTCACACTCAGAGTTCTCCAGAAAATCGCGGTAAGCCATGCTGAAGCTGGCGCTGATGTGGTTGCGCCTTCAGCTATGATGGATGGTCAGGTAAGCGCTGTAAGGCAAGCTTTGGATGAACATGGCTACAGTGACGTTGCTATAATGGCGTATTCAGCGAAGTACGCTTCATCCTTCTATGGGCCTTTCAGAGAAGCTGCAGGTTCCACACCGATGTTCGGTGATAGACAGGGTTACCAGATGGATTACGCAAGGGCCTACGAAGCCTTAAGAGAAATGGCGCTGGACATAGACGAAGGCGCAGACATTATAATGGTCAAGCCAGCTTTAGCCTACTTAGACATTATACACGCCGCCAGCCAACGCTTTCAAGTTCCCATCGCCGCTTACAGCGTAAGCGCTGAGTATGCCATGGTCAAGGCTGTGGCTCAAAATGGTTGGCTAAACGAGTCCGCCGTAGTTAACGAACTCTTAACAGCGATTAAGCGTGCAGGCGCAGACCTCATAATCACATACTTCGCAAAGGACGTGAACACATGGATGCAGTCAAAGTAGGTGATACACGTTCAAAAAGTCTCTTCGAAAAGGCGAAAACCTGTTTTCCCGGAGGCGTTAACAGCCCAGTCCGCGCCTTTGAGCCATACCCCTTCTTCATCGAATCAGCTGCCGGCTCAAGGCTGCACAGCGTGGACGGCGTCTCGTACATCGACTACTGCATGGCTTACGGCGCGCTGATTCTGGGACATGCGCACCGTGAAATCCTAGAAGCCGTCCACCGCCAAATTGACAAGGGCACATTGTATGGTGCTCCAACCGAAATTGAAGTTTCACTCGCAGAACTTATACGCAAATTGTATCCTTCAATGGAGAAGCTTAGGCTCGTAAACTCGGGAACCGAAGCAACGATGCATGCGGTGAGGGTGGCACGCGGCTTTACTGGACGAAAGAAAATAGTAAAGTTCGAAGGATGCTTTCACGGTTCACACGACGCTGTTCTCGCCAAGGCGGGTTCAGGCGCAGCGGCACAGAGCATCCCAAACTCGCGAGGTGTGCTTGAAGAAACCGCGGGGAACACCATAGTGTTGCCCTACAACGACTTCCAAGCGCTTGAGCAGGCTTTCATGAAGGAAGGCAGCGACATTGCCGCAGTGATCCTTGAACCCGTAATTGCGAACGCAGGGTTAATTCTTCCAGTAGACGGCTACTTAAAAAAACTGCGAAAACTAGCAAGCAACTACGGCTCAGTGCTCATATTCGATGAGGTTATCACGGGCTTCAGGCTTTCCATCGGAGGCGCACAACAATACTATGGTGTTGAACCGGACATGACGACGCTGGGCAAAATTCTCGGCGGAGGATTTCCCATCGCCGCATACGGCGGAAAAAAAGCGCTCATGCAGATGGTTGCGCCTGAAGGCGCCGTCTACCAAGCTGGAACATTCAGCGGCAACCCAGTTTCCGCGGCGGCTGGATACACCGTGCTTCAAATTCTCAGCCTGAAAAAGAACGAAATCTACTCAAAGCTTGAAAAACAATGCCGAGTGCTACACCACGCCATAGCCGACGCGGCTGCAGACAGGAACGTGGACACGCAGGTTCACAGTTTAGCTTCAATGTTCCAAGTTTTCTTCAACGGTAAGCCTGTGGTGAACTATGAATGCGCAAAAGGCTCAAACGTTTCAAAGTTCAAGTCCTACTTCAAGGCGTTGCTGGAAAAAAGCGTTTTCATCCCGCCATCTCAGTTTGAAACCTGCTTCCTCTCAACCGCGCACACCGACGAGGACTTGCAAGCCACGACTGAAGCTTTCGACTGCGCCATGAAGGCCGCTGCCTCAGTAGGAAGTTAACCAAAAATGATGTTAACCGTCGGCACTAGAGGAAGCAAGCTTTCAGTGGCTCAAACAGAAACCGTGCTGGAAGCTCTAAGGACAGTTAACCCAGACGTTGAATTTAAACTGAAGACTATCAAGACGTTTGGCGACAAGGAAAGAACAAGACCGCTTTTCGCCATAGACCGAAAAGGCCTCTTTGAAAGAGAAATCAACCAAGCACTGCTAAAAGGCGAAGTAGACTTTGCCGTGCACAGCTTCAAAGACGTTCCAACAGAGGCTTCTGACGAAATCGTAGTCGCCGCCGTTCCAAAACGCGGCTCCAAAAACGACGCTTTGGTTTCAAGAAATGGGATATCGCTTACAAAGCTCAGAGAAGGTGCAGTCGTGGGTACAGGCAGCCTTAGACGCTTGGCACAAGTCAAGCGCTATCGCGCGGACCTTGAAGTTAAGCCCGTGAGGGGAAACCTTGATTCTCGAATCCGCAAAGTCGAGAAAGGCGAATTCGACGCTGTAATAATCGCCGAAGCTGGACTTGAACGGCTTGGGTTGACTGCGAAAATGTCGGAGCGTCTGCCACTAGACTGTTTTCCACCCGCTGCTGGGCAGGGTGCCTTGGCGGTTGTAGCCCGAAAAGGCGACGACGACATCGTCGAATTCCTGCGGGAAATAGACCACGAACCAAGCCGTGCAGAGGTTACAGCTGAAAGAACGCTTATCCAAACGCTCGGCGGCGGCTGCCGTGTACCAATAAGCGCCGTGGGCAACACGGAAAAAAATAGGCTTAGGCTTTCAGGATATGTCTTCTCAGTTGACGGAAAAAACATGCTTGCCGCGCACGCTGAAAGTGATTTGGCAGAGGCTGAAACTTTGGGAAAAATGGTTGCGGCGGACTTGCTTCGCCAAGGCGCACGAGACCTCGAGGAGGAATGGCGAAGAAAGTATGACCAACGGTAAAGTCTTCCTTGTGGGCGCTGGACCAGGCGACCCAAGTTTAATAACGCTGAAGGCAGCTGAGATCTTGAGAAAAGCCGACGTTGTCGTTTATGACAGGCTAGTCAATGAAGCGCTTTTAAACTTGGCGCCTGAGAACGCGTTGAAAATCTACGTTGGAAAAGAGCCTGGCCGACATGAAATTTCCCAGGAAGAAATCACAAACCGCCTTATCCATTCGGCTTCACAGGGCAAAACCGTCGTCAGACTTAAAGGAGGAGACCCTTTCCTCTTCGGCAGAGGCGGCGAAGAGGCTGAAGCCTTAGCTGCGTCAGGTGTACCCTTTGAGGTTGTTCCAGGCGTGACGTCTGCGCTGGCTGCACCTGCCTACGCTGGAATCCCCATCACTCACAGGCAGTATGCCTCCTCCGTAGTCATTGTAACTGGTCACAGCGTAGCTGAAAATGCGAAACCTGTTAACTGGGAGAAACTCGCGCGGTGCGCAGACACGATTGTGATACTCATGGGGCTTGAAGCGTTAGCTGAAACCGTTAAAAAACTTTTAGCGGGCGGCTTAAACCCTGAAACACCTGCAGCGATAATCGAATGGGGCACGACGAGCAGGCAAAAAGTCGTGACGTGCACGACTGAAGACCTCGCGAAAACAGCGAAAGAAAAAAACGTCATGCCACCCGCCGTTGTCGTCATAGGCGAGGTGGTTAAACTAGGAAGTAAACTGGCATGGTTCAAACCCGATATACCTTGAGAGGTCGAACGGTCGCTTTAACCCGCCCTCGAGCACAGGCAGAAGACGCTGCAGACGCCGTGAGACGCATGGGCGGAAACCCATACATCATCCCGACCATCGAGGTTAAACCTGCAAGAAACCTTGCGCCAATCAAGAAGCTCATAATGGAGCTGTCCCGCGGCGAAGTTGACTACACGATCTTCGTCAGCTCCAACGGTGTTAACCAACTGTTCGCCGCCACTGACCGTCTGGGTCAACGTAGCGAACTCTTGCAGGGCTTCAGTAAGACAACAGTGGTCGCCATCGGTCCGAGCACCGCGGCTGCGCTTAGAAAACAAGAGGTATCTGTAAATCTCATACCTGACGAATACAGTTCAGAAGGAATTGCAAAACGATTGATAAAGTTGTCTGTAAACGGCAAGACCATCCGCATCCCGAGGACAAGCGAGTCTAGCCCGACGCTTAAACGCATGCTGCGCAGGGCAGGTGCCTCAGTAAAAGAAGTACATGTTTACCAAAGCGGTATTCCTAACGATGAGGCTTCAGCGTTAAACTTCATCAAAGACATAGATGCTGAAAAAATCCATGCGGTTGTCTTCGGAAGTGCTCTTTCAGCAAGCAACCTTTTCCGCATGCTAAAAACGCATGCGCCAGTCGACCGTCTGCGGGCACTACTCAACAGTCGAGTGACGGTTGTAGCCATAGGTCCAGTAACTGAGAAAGCCCTAACAAAGCTAGGCGTCAAGGTTGACGTAAAACCCGAAAGGTACCTATTCGAAGACGCCTTAAACGCTTTGGCAGCTTACTGGAACGCCTGAACCCTGACCGCGCGGTTCTGAGGCAAATAGCGTTCGCGTCTTTCGCGTCAGCAGTGCTGAGTGTCTGAGAAACGAAAGACCTGCAGTGTCTGGACCTTGAAATTTGGGAAAAGTTTTATGAGCGTCTTTCCAGAGCATAAGTCGATTGAACAGTTGGTGTGTTATGAGCTTAGGATGGAAAGACTGGCGTAAAAGCGATATACTTTACGGTATCGTCGCCCCTCTGGTTGTTGTCCTGATCATCGTTGGGCTTTCACGTGTAAGCAGCATGTTTGGCAGAGGTTCGTTTGGGCTTGTTACGGGCATAATCAGCGAAATAGAGGAAATTACCATCACAGCGGCGGTTCCGCTTTTGCTTGGCCTACTGTGGAACAGGTGGGCTGGCGGCGCTTCCGGTTTTCTCTTGGGAAGTCTGTATTCAATGTGGTGGGCAGTGAAGTATGGCGCCTTTCCACGCGCATTACCTTCGACATCGACGGGTGCGTCGCGGAGCCTTCTCTTCGGGTTTATGCCGACGCTGCTTGGATATGTTCTCAGCGCTATGCTTATCGGCTATATGGCTGGCGCCTTAAATCGGCGCTCCGAAAACTTTCTGCGTATGGTGATCTCAGGCGTTGTGGCTACAACCGCAAGCGGGCTATTCCTCTTCTGGCTGTTTCAGCTTTCGCCGATGAACGTTATAACAGGCGTTTACGGCTTTTCACTTACAGTGCTGAGCCGAACTGCGTGTGGTGTTCTTGTTCCTATTATCGCAAAAGTCTTCATGTGGTATGGTGAATCACGCACGGGGTTTGTGTCTTAGCAGTTATTCTTGGATTTTCCGAGCGAGCCTTGCCTGGTAGACTGGGCAGTCTTTTTCTTGGCAGCATTGGTCTTCGGGTATTCCGAAGGGGCATTCAAGCTTCTTTTCCATTGCTTTCACCTCTTTTGCATTGAAGGCTAATCAAAGTATTTAAATATTGCTATTGACTTTGCTTCAGAAAACCATTTAACAACACAGAAAGTACTCAACATACGACAAAACTCAAAAAACTACGACAAAACAGAACTATCAAAAGCGAAGCTAACCCAAACAAATGTATCATGCTTCCAAAGCTTTGAACCATAGTACAATGCACGTAAGTAGCTCTTAATCATACAAAATCTTCCTCCAACTCAATGTATTCTGGGGAGTTGTGAATGTTTCGTTTTCAACAATACTTTCAGTTGCAGATACGACTATTTGACAGTAAAAAGATGGAATGAAACCATAGTCACGGTTCTTAGCGTGCTCATTGCTTCCTAAGACGTGGTCTCTTACGAGTTAGCCGTTTATGGATACAGAAAAGACGTTGGCATGGCTTTGATCACGTCATTATCAAACCCACATTTCCGCATTCCCGAATTCAGCTCTCTTCCAAGCTTTATTATAAGCCTTTTATATTGTTATTGCAGTGCTGGAAGCAACTTCAGTGACTGTTAAGTAGCAAACACAAAAACTTAAATCAGTCCTTAACCCACAACAAACGATTAGACGGAGGTGAAACCTTTTGATTTTTGTTAGCCTAGGCAAAATGAGGAGAAAACCTGACAAGGTCATGGCCGGAGAAGCCACCGAAAAAGTGGCGGAATTCAAGAAGAAAGGAATAAACATTCTGAACTGGTACTGGACACTTGGGCGCTATGACACAGTTGTCGTGTTTGAAGCAGCAAATGAAAAAGAAGCGCTAAAATTCGCCCTTGGCGTTGCAGAGTTTGTAGCCTCGGAGACAATGGTAGCTATCCCAAGGCAAGAAGCCGTAGGTCTCCTTTGATTCCCAATGGAACTTGCAATCAAACTCGGTTGAAGAGAGAAGAAACACATGCCAAAACGCTAACACCTGAGGTTCACAAGAAGTAGTGAAAGCAAGAATGCGTAAGAAAAATATAGCCTTTACAGAGAGTGGCTAGCTTTGGAAAGCGTCTTGATTCTTCACTCGATTTGCGGTGATCCTTAAATAGTGTCTTCATGTGTGTCTTTTTTGTTGGGTGTTCCGGGGTCTCCTTTTGCTCGCCATTATGTACTCCGGTGGTTACTCGATATAGCAATTAGAGTAGCAACGATCGTGCCACTGGGATACATGAGAGGAACGCAGGCTCAGGAAAACGCTCAACAAGCAAAACGGAACTGCCAAAGGTTGGACCGCTGCTTGGAGAAGTGAGCATTGCATGCGGTTATGAGTTTTTCTGAAGATGCAAGATAGAAGTTGTACTCTTCATGCAAAGTCATTTTTGCCTGCGCTCGCGGTGCAAGGCATGCTATAGCAATATTTAAATCTTGATACTGCGTAGTAAATACCATGTTAAACACATCAAAGACACAAAACAAATTTAAATCTAAAGTTTTCAAGGCACTCGCGGACCCTGCGCGGCTTGAAATTCTAGAGCTCCTGCGGCAAGGTGAAAAATGCGTCTGTGAGATAATTCCCCAAGTGGGGCTCATCCAACCAGTTGTTTCCAGACATTTACTCATACTTAAACAGGCTGGGCTTGTTAAAAGCCGAAAAAGCGGAAACAGAAGATTATACTCGGTAACCGACAACAGAGTTTACCAGATAACCGACTCTCTAACACCCGAGTTGCTCGAAACCCTCAAAGCACATGTAATCCAACACACTGTTTAGCAAACGTACACGCGCTGTTGCTGCCTCCGTTTTCAGCAGAATACCTCGCACTTTATAGTGCAACTCGCTTTTTCAAGCTTCGAAGGCGCCTTGCTAAAACGCCATTACCTTGGAATAATGCGGGGCATCGTCAATGATTGGAGCGCGTCAGATGGCCGCTAATTCCCGTTCCCCATGTTTTTAGGGTTTAGCCCGCTGAAACGCCTGTTCTTTTTTATCGAAAAGAAACCTTACGGCAACATCGACAAGCGCGCACACTCGTTGCTTCTAAGGTGGAACGGGATGAGGTGAGAGCCTGAAAGGGCAGTGAATAACCAGACCAATGAGCATGGTAGAAGCAAGAATCTCTGGGCTTTAGCCGTGGAGAGTGTAAAAAAAGAGCGCTAAATGCCCACGTTTTCAAATTCAGCCAAACCAAACCCCAATTTCCTTATTTGAAAAGCAATCTGGGTAACCCATAAATGCTGCTCTGCTGAAGAAATGATTGGTAACATCAGGTTTTGGTTGACAACTCTTGGAAGTTATACATATTTAAATATGTCTCGCTCTTTTAGCTACACGAGATATAACGAACTCTGAGGAGGTTTCCGAACCGTTGTGTGCATCGACGAAGCAGTGTTCTTTCAAGGAAGCTTCTGCGTGTGCAGATGAACTGCGTGCACTTGCAGATGCAAGCCTAGACGCGCGTGTGGCACACAAGATAAGTCGCTTTTTCAAGGCTTTAGCCGACGTTAACCGCTTGAGGATAATGAGTTTGCTTGGAACGCGCGAAATGTGCGTATGCGAGATTATGGTGGCGCTGGGACTTACACAACCAACAGCTTCACATCATCTTGGAATACTTGCAAATGCCGGTTTAGTAAAAGGTGAAAAGCGGGGGAAATGGGTTTACTACAGCCTTGTCAACCGTGAACTTGTGGGAAACCTGCATAGAATCATTGATGAGTTCTGGCGGAAAGAAGCTTAAAGCAGTGCGGGGCGCGTGAATTCTCGTTTTGCGCGTTGAAGTTGGAAAGGTCGTGGTACGCCCAACCTTGTGACGCCGTGGTGCGTTTAGTACTGCGCTTAGCATAGTTTAGCTTTGGGAGGGCGCATTAAGAGTCAACGATAAATTTAAATGTTTCAATACGTCTTGTCAACTACAGACGGTGAAAATCACGTTGGATAAAATACTTGTCGGCATAGATGGTTCAGACCACTCAAAAAGAGCATTGATGGAAGCTGTGAAGCTTGCAAAGAAATTCGGGTCACAAGTAACCGTGGTCAACGTGTTCGCTCCTGCACCCACGCCGTCGGCGCATGAGTTCAGTCACCGTATTCTTGAGGAAGCAAAAACCCTTTTGGAAACTGAGCATATTCGATACGATCTCGTTGCTGCAGTTGGCACAAACCCTGCTAAAACCATTACAGACATGGCTAAAGAGGGGGAATTCACCTTGGTCGTCATCGGAAGCCGAGGTGTAGGCGCAGCACATGCCTTGGTATTGGGAAGTGTTTGCAATCGAATCTCCTGCGACTCGCCTGTCAACGTTCTCATAGTCAAATAAGCGCTCACCTTGGGGGCTACTTCGTTGAGTGAGGAGCAATCAGAAGTTAAACATGAAGCTTCGCTTGGGCTTTTCGAGAAGTACCTGACGCTTTGGATCGCCATATGCATAGTCGTAGGCTTGCTTGTCGGACGTTTTTTCCCCGCATTTGGGCAGTTCATGGATTCTCTCAAGTTTAACAAGTTGTCCATCCCCATAGGAATTCTATTATTCTTCATGATGTATCCCACTGTTGTTGGTATACGTTTCAGCGACATAAAAAAAGCGGCGCAAAACCCGAAGCCGCTTCTTGTGACGATAATCGCCAACTGGGTAGTAGCGCCCATAATAATGACGGTTTACGCCAATGTCCTGCTCGCTGGAAACCCCCAGTACATCGCCGGGGTCATACTCTTGGGGCTGTCGCCATGCACTGCTATGGTCATGTGGTGGATGTTTCTGGCTAAAGGCGACATGGCCCAAGGCTTGATTAACACCGCTGTAAATGCTTTGCTCATGCTATTGTTGTATGCACCGCTCGCAGCCTTCTACCTCGGCGTCAGCAGCATTCCCGTTCCATGGGACCTAATTGCAACCAGCGTGTTAATCTTCATCGCGTTGCCCGTGGCGGCCGGTGCTGTTTCACGCAAAATAATAATGGAGAAGAAAGGGGAAGCTTGGTTTAACAACACGTATATACCGCTCTTGGGAAAAATATCCATCGTCGCTTTGCTAACCACGCTTATCGTTCTGTTCTCGTTTGAAGGTGAAATCATTTTGAAGAACCCGTTGCTTGTAGCTTACCTTGCGGCACCCAACCTTTTGCATTACGCCACAATGATCTCTTGGACTTATTCTCTTGGGTATTTTTTGGGTTGGAAGTACGAAACCGCAATTGACACCACGCTTATCGGGAGTAGCAGCCACTTTGAAGTGGCAATCGCCGTGGCAACAACGCTTTACGGAATAAACTCCGGCGCGGCCTTGGCGACAGTCATCGGTCCACTGATGGAAGTTCCACTTATGCTCTCGCTCGTGAAGCTTGGCTTGAAAACAAGAAAGTACTTCCCGAGAAAGAAAAAGCTGCGCTGAGCGCATTTTTCAGTTCAGGCGTTTCTTCTTCATCATTCATCGATACGTTCTCTGCGTTTCTGTGAATGAACAAATTGTTCACAAGAAACGCGTTGAAAAACGCTGTGGATAACTCGGGTGCTGCATGTTTATATCATGTTGGAAAATTCTTTTTCGGGGAATGCACGGGGCTGTTTGAGCTATTCGAGAATGCGTTTCACTATAAGCGCCTTCGCCTTCCCTACGTCCTCTTCTGAAACGTATCGCATAACCGGTTTTGAGTTTTTCATTATGTCTTCATATAACGCTTTCTTGTCCATTCCATTGTCTCTGACAAGCACTATGCTTTTGGCAATTTTGAATCCTACTGCTTCTACAACTTTTTGGCGTTTTCCATCGGGCAGCCAGCAACAGTTATTGCTTTTTTGCAGCTTTTGTCTTTCCAATTACGGACGGCACGTTCGTGGGCACTCCTGCTAAGCATCAGACACAGGCTTTGGCAAGACCTAATTCTTTGACAGTCTCCAAACTTGCCAGAGCTGCTGTTATACAAGTGTTCGAGAGTCCGACGAAACAGGCGTAGATTATGCTTTCGTGTGTTGGACGGTTTTTGTTCCAGTGCGTGGTGTCTTGTTGTTCGAGTCGTTTTGCCGTTTTTTCGGTCAACATTTTTCCTCCTTGTTGCTGTTTCGCTTCTTTGGTTTTTGCCTTTGAACGGAATATAATAGCATTTAAATGTTACTATAGTCTTGCGGCACTGAATGCGCCTTGCATCTTTAAACCGTGAGGCAACTCGGCTAAACCATCGCCTGCTATTTCTCGACAGAAAACCTGGGAAAACGCCGTATGAAAAGAACCAAAAAGTTATGGAAAAGTTAAAACTCATCCACACGGTTACCATTGTGAGCGGGAAATCCCACATCGTTTATGGTGAAGTGAGCGCGCACGAAACGTTTTTGCCCTGTCTCGCGGAGCCCCTTCTCGATAAGCATGTGTCAGGCCGAGGTTACGCCTGTGGAGACTGAGACCTCCGTAATCCACCTTCCAAACGGACTGTATAGAATCGGTCTCGTTTGCCGAGTTCTCCACTGCGTGTGTGCGGGATCGAGTCTAGCCGCAGAAGCACGAAGCCAACACTCTTCGGGGGATTGCCAGCTCACAAGCTAAGCCTCCCAACAACTGTTAGGCTTCAGAGGTGTAATGCAAAAATCGTCATTGATATCCTGTTACAGAAAGCAATGCAGCATAAGCTTTTGGTTTGGCTCCTAAAGTGTTCAATTTTTTTGCGTCCAAGTCTACGTTTGTGGCGCGGCAGTCCTGCAAGCCATCACAGTTTCCCAGTATTTTTGGTTGATGCTGCAGCCTGGGTCTGGACCTTGCAGATCGTTGAAGTAGGCGTAGGCTCTTGCACGGCATCCTCCGCATATGTATTTGTATTCACATTCTCCGCAGCCTTTGAAGAATTCTCGATTTCTCATTTTCTTTAGGACAGCTGAGTTTCTCCAAACGTCAACTAAGCGTTCTCTTCGGATGTTGCCTATTTTTAGTGGTATGAAAACGCATGGTTCGATGTCGCCGTTTGGTTCAATACCGCAGTACAGTCGTCCAGCGCCGCATCCGCCGATGAACTCGGTAAGCGACTTAGTTCTTCCCCTCAGCATTTCCATGGCTGACTTGTTCGTGAAGTGCGTCGCTACAACAGGGCCGAAGGCAAACTTGTGCGAGGTCACTGCGTACTGCGGCGCTGTGGAAAAAGTGTCAAGTTTACTGTTGTTTTCGACTAGTTTTGAGTAAAGGAAATCTAGGAGTTTTTCTCTTTCTTCAGGCGTTAAATCTTGGTCTGCAATTTCTTTTCCTCTGCTTACGGGGATGAAGTTGAAGGCTATGAATCGCTTTGCATGCAGTTCTTTCTGGATGAACTCAACGAGCTTCGGTATTTCTGCCAGGTTATAATGAGTCACGGTGGTGGCCACGCATGTGTCTAAGCCTGCTGCTACAGAGTTTTCTATTCCTTTGACGGCTCGTCTCCATGCTCCATGAATTCCCCTGAACTCGTCATGGGTTTTTTCGAAGCCGTCCAAGGAGATTTCGACGTATTGGACACCTGCGCTCTTCATTTTCCTTGCGTTTTCTTCGCTGATTAAGGTTCCATTGGAAGCGACGGAAACGTAGAATTCTTTTTCCGCCGCATATCTGGCAACGTCGTAGAAGTCTTTTCTCACAAGCGGTTCTCCGCCGGAGAATGAAAGTGCCACAACGCCTGCCTCTGCGAACTCGTCTATCGCTTTTTTTGCTTCTGCAGTGTTTAACTCATCAGGCGCAGGCTTCGGTCCAGCGTTTTCGTAGCAATGCTTGCAGTTTAAGTTGCATTGTCTTGTAAAGTTCCAGACGATGAGGAAGGGTGCAGCTGTTGTTTGCGGTCGCTGTACGCCGTAGTAGCCTATGCCTTCAAGAACGTTTGCTATACCCCTGCGCACCATAGGGTTTCTGAGCGCTTCCATCAACTGAGGCTTGGAAACGCCGAACGATGTGGCGCCACGGTCGAGTGCAAGTTTAACGATTGAATAGGCGATTCTTTCTTGGAGGTTTAGCCTTTCGTTTTTGCCTATGTAATGCTTCAGGGCGACATCAAGTTTGCTGCGGCCTTTCGTTCTTTTTGAAACCCACTTTAGCAGGCTCCTGGAAACAGGGTTGCCAAGCCATGATGTTACGGTGTTGGCAACTAAATCTGCTTCGTGCATTTATCTTCCTTCTATGCACTTGCAGTGTTATTGGTTGCTGCGTGCGCATCTGTATAAGCGTGTGTGTGCGTTGGTTTTTATGTTTTGTGTCATGGTTTATGTAGTATAAAAGAAAAATATTTAAATATTGCTATTTTCATTCTACTTGAAAACATACACCCAATCAAACTCTCCAAACAAATTGAAACATAAAGGATGATTATCAATGAGCGACTCCAACATTGAAAGTACACTTCAAAAAGCAAGCATAGAAACTGGATTAAGCACTTCCGAAGCACAGCAAAGGCTGTCCCAATACGGCTACAACGAAGTGCCGGGAAAAAGAGTCAGCTTCCCCGCGAGGCTAGCGCGGCGGTTCTGGGGCATCGTACCATGGATGCTTGAAGCCACGGCCTTCATAACTTTTCTGTTAGGTAAGTACCCGCACACTCTTGTCATTTTGTTTCTCCTTTTTTTCAATGGAGGAATGTCTTTGTGGCGGGAAAACAGAGCCATGCGCGCCATGGCTGGATTAAAGCAGCGATTGAGAATTCAATGCCGCGTAAAGCGGGACGGGAAATGGCTTCTTCTTTCGGCCAGAGAGCTTGTTCCAGGAGACGTGGTCAGAGTACGCGCTGGAGACCTGTTGCCTGCAGACGTAAAGCTTGTTGAGGGTTCACTCGGCGTTGACCAGTCAGCTCTGACAGGCGAGTCCGTTATCGTTGAAAAGTCAGCTGGCGAAATCGCGTTTTCAGGGTCTTCTGTCAAGCGCGGAGAAGCCACAGGCGTAGTTGCCGCTACAGGGACAAGAACATACTTTGGCAAGACTGTCTCCTTGCTGAAGCTTGCACGGCCCAAGCTTCACATGGAGGAAGTAACCGTCAAAGTTGCGCGTGTGCTTCTGCTGCTTGTCCTCGCGTCTCTCCTGTGCGCTTTCATATACGCTGTTGTCGTAGGTTATCCGCTTACCGTGCTCTTGCCGCTTGCAGGCGTGCTCCTTGTTGCTTCAGTGCCTGTTGCAATGCCAACTATGTTCACGGTCAACATGACTCTGGGGGCTTTAGCTCTTGCTAAGCAAGGTGTTCTCGTCACAAGACTCAGTGCAAGCGAAGACGCAGCAACAATGGATGTGCTGTGCGTGGACAAGACTGGCACGGTCACTATGAATAAGCTGTTCGTCGAAGAAGTTGTTCCAAACGCTGGTTTCAGCGGAAGCGACGTACTGCTTTACGGCGCACTCGCGTCGCAAGAGGCAAACCAGGACCCAATAGACGCCGCTTTCATAACCGCAGCAAAAAACGCACATGTTTCACTTGACGGTTACCTGCAGTTGGAGTTTGTGCCGTTTGACCCTAAAACTCGGATGACCGAGGCAGTTGTCCAGAAAGACGGCGAAAAGTTCTACGTTGGAAAAGGCGCGTTCAACGTTATATGCTCGGCATGCAACCTTTCAGATGAGGAAACAAGAGAATTTTACAACCATGCTGAAACCCTTTCAGCCAAGGGGTTAAGAGTAATCGCCGTCGCCAAAGGCGACGATCGAAGCAGGCTTCGGTTCGTCGGCGCTGCTGGTTTAGCCGACAGACTCAGACCAGACGCGCGTGAAACGGTCGAGCAGATACGTGATTTAGGAGTCTCCGTAAAAATGCTCACGGGCGATGCGCTTCCAATCGCAAAGAACATTGCGCAGCAAATAAACTTGGGCAGCAAAATCGCCTGCATGTCGGAGCTGAAAAGTTTGGCGAACCAACGGGAAATCCTCGATTCAACCGTGGAAGAAAGCGACGGCTTCGCTGAAGTGTACCCAGAAGACAAGTTTATGATCGTGAAGGCTCTCCAAGACAAAGCGCACGTGGTCGGAATGACAGGCGACGGCATAAATGATGCACCCGCCCTTCAGCAAGCCGAGGTAGGCGTCGCCGTCAAAAACGCCACAGACATTGCAAAAGACGCCGCAAGCGCGGTGCTCACAACTGAGGGACTTGGCGGAATAGTATCCATGATTAACACGTCAAGAACGATCTACCAGAGAATCTACAGCTGGGCACTCATGATGGTTGCACGCAAACTCCACATCGTCGGGTTCGTCGTAGCCATGCTTTTTCTCACACGCTCCTTCATGCTGTCGATAACCAGCACAGTGCTGCTACTATTTCTCGGCGACTTCGTTTCCATGTCAATATCCACAGACAACGTACGCTCTTCCTTAAAGCCTGACAAGTTCAGCGTTTCAAGACTCTTCGGCGTCAGCGGAACCTTGGGCGCTCTAATGACTGTTGAAAGCGTAATCCTAACAGTACCCTGCATGTCCTATTTTGGGTTAACAGGCAACGTTGACAAGATCTACACCTTCGGCTTCGCATACTTGAACATCGCCGGCATCTTCACCCTGATGAGCGTCCGCGAACGAGACCACTTCTGGAAATCACGCCCAAGCAAATTCCTGTCCATAACAGTCACGCTGGAAATCCTGTTCATCATTGCAGTTTCGCTTATAGGCATCTTAGAACTTTCACCGTTGAACTACACCATCATACTCACAATACTAGGCTACGCATTCGCCGTGACCTTCGCGGTGAACGACCCTGTCAAAGTATACCTAACACGCAAATTCAAAAACGAATGAACAACTCGCCGTTTTCTGACCGCCACAGCCATTTTCTGAAAAAACACAAAGGACCCAACCACAAAGTACGCGGTGTCAGAGGTGAACACTTTTCAAAACTTTCCTGCATTCCACAGGAAACATCCTATTCCGCAAGGCTCCCGTATGTTTCCACATCCAGCGTGCCACATACGTGAGTCAGCCCCATCCCCCTGTAAAAACAAAGGCTTCTTGACATAGGCTCAGCCATGCGGCTTCGCCTTGCTAAACCTTTCATAGCCTATGATTGAGGATCAACCCATGCGTATGCTTCCCTTTCAGCCGAACCCGAATAGCCTACGTATTTTCAGCCAATCAGCCCAAACCATAATAGCGAATACCTTTGTGGGGCAAAACCGCGTTTGACCTGCACATTTAGCTTGCATTCTGGCATTGCCTCATCGAATCATTCGGGATACAGCTTTGAAAGTTTATCATGCAAATACGCAAGACGGATGAGATAACGGCGCATACGCATGTAGAGTAGGCGCTGAAGTAGGAAACACGATGCTGAGGCGTGAGGAAGATTCCTGACGATGCGTTCTTCGTGAAGAATCGAAGTAAACGCCTGAGAAAAGTCTAAAATGAAGGAGCTATTTGGCCGCGCAAGTCGACGAGTTAATCCATGCTCAGTGTTGATGCTGTCATGCCTTGTGTTGTGTGACGTTTTGTGTTTGAAGTTTTTGGGCTAAGGCTTTAATTGTTCCTGAGACAGCGTCAACGTGTACTGCAGCTTCTTTGTTTCTGATGGCGGTTATTGTGGCTATTGCGGCGCGCAGCTGGTTTAGTGTTTCAAGCGACGTGCGTATAACTGCGGTTTTTGCGTCGGCGTTGTAGGTTATCAGCGCCATGCTTGTGAGGCTTGCGCCATGTTCACCGTAAAGCTTTGTCACGGCTTCCCAGATTGTGTTGATTAATTCTTTTGCTTCAGGCGGCTCGTCCGCGTCTATGCGCAACGCGAGGTATCGTCGTTTAGCCCGTTTCAGCAGTCTTTGCCCTCCTTGATGAGGCGTATGCCTGGCGCGACGAATTCTGGGCTAAGCTTTTCTCTGTTACGTTTTACGATGCCAGCGGGATTCGTGGATACGGCGTCTAACGCTTCCATCTCGCCCAGGCTGAAAAGCGAAGCTAAGGCTGCCATCTCGCGTGGTTTCCTTAGCAACCGCGGGTTTGGTGCACCGCTTGACAGGATTATGGGCACGTTAAAGGCTTTTGCCAACTGAACTTCCCGACGAAGGCATGCGAGCAGTCTGACGCGTGCTGAACCTGAAACCATGAGCAAGTGTGCCACGTCTACTTCAAGCGCTGCTAAACCTTGACGGGCAAGCTCGGCTTCAGCGTGGTCGAAGAAGCGCCGGCGAGAGTCAAACGACTGGAAATTCAGTAGGTCCACGCGTCTGTCCTTTGCTGCTTGCCGCGCAACTTCTTTGGATTCGCATGTGACAGCAATGACCTCGCATTTTCGTCTCAGCCGCCGCAGAGACTGCGTAAGCTCGCCTGTGGAGCGCGGCTTAAGGTCTACGCGCACGGCTGCGTCCAGGTTGAAGGTGCTGGCGAGTTTACGGAGTGCTTCTACTTGCTGCGTTAGCTGCGTAGGCGGCAGGGACACTGCGACCAGCGTGTAGCCTAACTCTGCTGCTTTGCTAAGAAACTTTGCCGTGTCCGCAGAGCGTAGGTCTGCGTAAACGTGAAGGTCAGTGAAGGTTCTCCGCATGGATAAGCCCAGCGTCAGTGCAGAAATCCAGGATTTCGACGACGGTTCGGTTTCGGAAATGAAACTTCAAGTGCACAGCGTCTGCTGACCCAAGTTTTACTTTTCCAAAGTAGGCTGCTTGCTTGTCCAGTCTCAGGTACAGGTTGCCTCTTTCCATATGCGTTTCTATGTTTTCAGTTAGGTTTTCCCTGTCCAGTGGGCTTAGGCTTTCCGCGATTTTTTTCAGAACCATGGGCAGTTTCGCCCTGTCTGTGAGTTTCGCTTCGACCAGAAGGATGGGGTTACCGTGATGTCCTGACAGGTTTTTCCGCGTGAACACCGCGTCCTCTGCAACTTCACGTGGCAGGATGTTTCGTACAGCGGTTAAGACTTTCTCTTCGTCTTCTGTGGCGTGCACAAACACGCGTACGTCAACGTAGCCCAATGGCGACTTAGAAAGCAAGCGGCAGACACCGTGAAGTGTTAAGCATTCTGAGGCTTTTAGCTCTTTTCTTCCGTTGCCTGCTTGATGGCGCCGCGTGACGCGTATGCCTTGGCAGTTTCCACGTTCTCTTCGTGCACTGTTCTTCGCCGTTTGTCCACGGGCAGCCCAAGCTTGAAAGCCGCTGGCACGTTTAACCCTGCCCTCCTCAACTCTTCAAGGCTGAAGCCTCGGCCCAACCGTAGCTTTCCGCGTTGTGCACGGACCGTGGGCTTAACATGGTGCATGCGTTTCACCTTTCGCTTTTGGCGCCTGCTCTTTTGCTGGGACGAGCCTTTTCTGCGCCTTTGCCTTTCCTGGTTAAGCCTCTGACTTTTCTGCCCGCGCTCGTCAGGCTTCTGTATACGCGTCCGCGATGCTGCTTCTCCGCAATCCAGCCGACATCCTTGTCCGACTTGACTGCCGGATGATTCGGGTCAACCATTATAACTTCGAACCACTTCCAACGTCCGTCCTCGCCGACCCAGTAGGAGTTCAACACTTCAAGGTTCGGATATTTCCGTGCAGCCCGCTCCTCAGCGATCAGCCTGATGCTTTTGGCAGGCTTGAACTTCAGGACGCCCATACGCTTCGGTCGTCTTCCAGACCTTGGACGCTGCTTCCGCAGGCCGCCTCGTCGCACCCGCACACGAACAACTACAAAGCCCTGTTTTGCCTTGTAGCCTAGCCTCCGCGCGCGGTCAAGCCGTGTCGGATGCTCAACGCGGACAACCGTGTGTTCTTTACGCCACTCCATCAAACGTTTACGCATAAGGTCCTCTACGAAGGTCTCTTCAGGCTTCGCCCATTCCTCAGCAATGTACTTGTACGCCACTATGTTTCCTCCTCAACGGTTTAACGGTTCAGCCTTCAAGGCTACATCCCAAGCGGACATCACCGTCCGCAAGCAACGCACATGCTAATCAGACGGTTAAAAATAAACCTTTCCAGCACAGAGCATAACGTCAGCTACCCACGGATAAATCCGTAGGCTTGAAGCTTAGGGTGGTTTGACGCTGTCCTTTCACACCCTTCACCCTTCAAGACGTGCCTGCTGACGGAGGCATCTCCCTCAGGATTCTGGCTCCAGAAATAGTGTTTGGGGACGCCTACTTTTTGAGCCGCCCTAAGGGCGATGTTGAGGCTTGCAACACGGTCTCTGTCCGCTTCAAAACCGCATTCGACGCATTTAAAGTAGCTGTAGCCTCTCCAGTTTTCTTTTCCAACATGCCCGCACCGCGGGCAGGTTTGACTCGTATAGTTTGGCTTAACCTCTTCGACGAATACGCCTTCTCTTTCAGCTACACACCTCAATGCGTGATTGAAAAACGCATAGGGAATGCGGTTAACCTTCCTTCGGCTTTTCCTGCGCCATTCACCCTTACATTTCCTCAAACCCTTAAGCCGTTCAACAGCAATGTTGGCGTTGAACTGTTTAGCCGTTTTAACGATTTCGCCGGCTACCTGCCACATTCTTGTTCTAACGTAGTTCTGCTGTTTCCCGCTGAGGCTTTTGAGTTTAAGCCCCGCCTTGCTGGAGCCCTTGTCTCTGTAACTCTGAAGCCTTGCTCTTCTCTCTTCAAGCCTGGACTGTTTCGTGAACACGTCTTGTCCATAGTATGTTTGCTTCAGCACCTTTCCATCACTGACAATGGATACTGCGGTTTTAGCGCTGTTAACGTCCACACCCATCCAGTTTAAGCCGCGAGAAGGCTCTGGAAAGTCTTTGGAGAGAACGGCGAGGAAGCTGAGGTTTCGCTTCATGATAAGGGAGGTTAATCGCCATCCTTCTTTCAAGTGCTGTTGAAGCCTCTGGTATGCGCCGTCCTGGCGTAGTGGAACACCTATCCTTTCACGGTTGAGTCTTAAGCTGAGAGCCGGGTTTCCCCGCTTGGTTTGTTTAAAGCTGAAGAGTCGACGGTCAAATCTCACAATGCATTTGCTGATGTCTGCGTTAACGGTTCGTCTTATGTTCCACGCGGTGCTGGTTGCCTCTATGATAAGCTGGGACGCCACGTTGCCTCTGCCTGTGAACTTTTCATATGTTTTAGCGTGCAGTTCAGCCCTCGACGCCGCGTCGCCGACGAAGCCGAGGGCGTCGTTAACGACGCAGAAAAACTCTCGGTATGTTTCTCTAAGCAGCCTCTCTTTAGCCTTCGTAGGCTTGAGAAGGTTCAGAGGCAAACATTTTCTCGTAAGCATCCCCAAAAATAAATAAAAGGGTGTTCATTTAAAAAATTATGCCGCAATTCCTCCCACTCTTAAAAGGTGTGAGCTTCCTTGCGACTTGTTTGTGAATACTGCATGGTTGAGCCATGGACATACCGCGTGCGTTTGCGCTGCGCAAAAACCATGTATGATGCAG
>Ga0078972_1000386_pt1 | contig 175911 bp, 155 predicted proteins | sample YelNatPaOPGAMG01_FD_67568 | JGI IMG/M metagenome (GOLD analysis project Ga0078972, IMG submission 67568) | Hot spring thermophilic microbial communities from Obsidian Pool, Yellowstone National Park, USA - OP-RAMG-01 (SPADES assembly) (version 2) | ecosystem: Environmental > Aquatic > Thermal... | reverse complement strand
AATACCTCGCTCGCTGGTGATAGTGCAATTTTTTATAGTTATCCCTGAGTTGCGCCCACCGTCAATAGCCAATGCGTTGAAGCTACGATTAACAATTGACTTACCCTGACAATCCAAAGTGACATTGTTGGCATTAATCTTAATGGCATAATCACCTGAACAGGAAAGGTTCTGGCTCAGGGTGTAAGCGCCGGGCTGGGTGATGACTGTGCCGCAGGCAGAAATGGAATTCTTGTTTTCTTTGCACTTCCCTTGATATGCCACCTTTACTCCTTTTAAGCTGGCAAAACAAGAATTAGAATATGTCTTGCCATCCGTGCCGCAAACCGGCGTATAAATCAGAGGACAACTTTTAACCCTGCCCGACCCATTTGTTTTACTTGCAGATAAAGAGATAAAGGGCGCAACCAAAACAATAACTGCGATAACCAAAAAGAAAGCTAAACTCGCTTTTGATAAGAGTTGTTTTCCTTTGCCGACTCTTTTGATTTGTTTCATCATATTATTTGTTTTTTATTCTGCCCGCTTTAATAACTTTGTTAATAGAGTTAATAGAAACAAGTAGGATAAAAAATTATTTTTATCTTATCGCTAATTTGTCTTGCTAGCAAGTTCATTTTATATCAATTTTTAAATTCTGTCAAGTCATTAAAACCCAACCCTTTGTTAATTACCGGAAAGCGACAAAAAGAAAAAGGAGAGAAAATCTCTCCTTTTTCTCATCTCCATTTTTTATTTTCCCCTCTCTTACTCTGACTTTTTATCCCTTTTGGAAATAAAAAATAATTAGATAATTAGATAATTAGAGCGCTAACCCTATTTTCCTCTTTACTTCAGCCAGAGTTTTTTGCGCCACCTTCAGCGCTTTCTGCCGACCTGTCTCCAAAACTTTTCTAACCAGCGCCGGATTCTTCTCAAGTTGAAGTTTCTTTTGGCGAATCGGTTCTAAAAATTTATTGATGTTCTCGGCTAAAATCTCTTTTGACTCGCGGTAAGAAATTGTCCCGTCCAAATATCTTTTCTCCAGTTCTTTTAACTGTTTTTGACTAAATAATTTATGGAGAGAGAAAATATGACAGGCGACAGGGTCTTTTGGCTCAGAAATACCCCGCGAATCCGTAATAATAGACATTACTTTCCGCTCTACTTCTTTTTCGCTATCAAACAAGCCAATAGTATTAGCATAGCTTTTTGACATTTTCCGGCCGTCTAACCCTTTAACCACCGGCATATTTTTGTCAATAAGCGCCTGAGGCAGTTTGAAAGTTTGGCCAAAAATTTTATTAAAACGCCGGGCAATTTCTCGGGCAATTTCTATATGCTGCGTCTGGTCTTCGCCCACTGGCACAATTTCGGCGCCGTACGCCAAAATGTCAGCGGCCATCAAGACCGGGTAATCAAAAAGCCCCATATTCACCGGCCGCCCCTTGGCTATTGCGTCTTTATAAGCATGAGCGGTTTTCAAAAGCCCTAAGGGCGTGACGCAATTAAGAATCCAGCAAAGTTCGCTGACCGGAGAAATATCTGACTGCCGGAAAAGCGCCACATTCTTTTTTTGGGCGTCAAGCCCCGCTGCCAAATAGGCTTCTGCCACTTTCCATGAATACTTTTCCATTGTCTCCCTATTCTGAATCTGGTTAAGGGCGTGGTAATCGGCAATAAAAACAAAAACCTCGCATCTTTCTTGAAGCGCCAAAATTTCCTTTATCATCCCAAAATAATTCCCAATATGAATTTCACCCGTTGGCTTTATGCCAGTAACCACTCTTTTGTTTGTGGTCATATAGCTTTAATTAGCTTTAATTATTTCCTGTTTCTTGTTTTTTTATTTTATTTATTTTATAACCCTCCTCAAATTTTCCAGCTTTGCCGTCTTTCTTATTCTCTTCCCCATCCCCTTATTCTCTCTTCAGTTTTTTATTACTGGTTTTTAATCCCTATTTCCTTTGTTCTCCATTTTTTAATTACATTTTACCCGGCGCGCTTTTAATCAAGCAACTTAACAAAATCACAAAACAATATTTATCACTCTGTCCGGCACAAAAATTATCTTTCTTACCTCTTTACCCCCCAACCATTCTTTTACCTTCGCTCTTGCCAAAACAATTTTTTCTACTTCTCCCTGCGGCAATCCTTTCGGAACTTCCACTTTATCGCGAACCCGGCCATTAATTTGGATAATCAAAATCGTCTTTTCTTCGCCAACCGCTTTTCCGTCCGCTTTCGGCCATTTCTCCAAAAAAATACTTTTCTTTTTCCCCAATCGCTGCCAAAGTTCCTCGGCAAGATGAGGAGCAAAAGGCGCTAAAACAAGCAAAAATTTTGCAAAAATTTTGGGCGGGACATCTTCTTTTTCCATTTCGTTGGCAAAAACCATTAAGGAAGCGATGGCTGTATTAAATTTCATCTCTTCAATATCGTCTGAAACCTTCTTAATGGTTTGATTTAATAACATCTCTAATTTTGCCTTATTTGAACCGGCTTTAAAATTTTGGGCTGTTGATTTTCCCAAAGAGCGGCGGGTTCCTAAAATTCTAAAACTTAATTTCCAAATTTTTTGAAGAAACCGTTGCGCGCCCTTTACTCCTTGCATATCCCAAGCAATCGCCTGACTAAACGGTCCCATAAACATTTCATAAACCCGCAGAGTATCCGCGCCGTATTCTTTTACCACTTCATCGGGATTTATCACGTTGCCTTTGGATTTAGACATTTTTATTCCTCCTTCTCCCAAAATGATGCCATGCGAAGTACGTTTTCGGTATGGCTCAGGCCCCAATTCTTTGGGAACAATGCCATTATCCCACAAAAACTTGTAAATAAAGCGCGAGTATAAAAGATGAAGAGTGGTATGCTCCATACCGCCGTTGTACCAATCAACGGGCAGCCAGTATTTTAACTTTTTTTCATCTGCCAGCTTCTTTTTTTGACGAGGGTCGCTGTAGCGCAGAAAATACCAATTTGAACCAGCCCAATTAGGCATTACATCTGTTTCTCTTCTGGCTAATCTGCCACACTGCGGACATTTGGTTTCCACCCATTTTTTAATTTTTGCCAAAGGTGATTCTCCCGCGTCATTTGGCTTATAGTCCTTCACCGGAGGAAGTTTTACCGGCAAATCTTTTTCCGGCACCGCCACCCAACCGCAGCGCTCGCAAAAAACAAGCGGAATCGGTTCGCCCCAATACCGCTGGCGGGAAAAAACCCAATCACGGAGTTTATAACTTATGGCCGGTCGCCCTTTCTTTTCACGCTCCAGCCATCTAATTATTTTTTGGGCGCACTCTGCCGGCCGCAAACCGTTGAATTCTCCGGAATTTATCATTCTCCCTTTTTCAACTTCTCTAAACGCTCTCTTGCTTATTTCGCCGCCTTCAATAACCGGAATTATTTCTAAATGATACTTTTGGGCAAACTCCCAGTCACGTTGGTCATGAGCCGGCACAGCCATAATAGCCCCGGTGCCGTAGGTAGCCAAAATATAATCAGCCACGAAAACCGGCAATTCCTTTTTATTGGCTGGATTAATCGCTTTAATACCCCTTAAAAGCACCCCTGTTTTTTCTTTTGACAATTCTGTTCTTTGTAAATCTGTTTTTCTTCTCGTTTCTCTCAAATAATTTTCTATTTCCTCAAAATTTTCTATTTTATCTTTTAAAGAAGAAATGAGCGGATGTTCGGGAGCCAAAACAAGATAAGTCGCCCCAAAAAGCGTCTCCGGCCGGGTGGTAAAAACATCAATAGAAAACGGCAAACCAGCCAGCGAAAACTTAATTATCGCCCCTGCCGAACGCCCTACCCAATCCGACTGGAGCGCCTTAACTCTTTCCGGATAATCAACCAGCGACAAATCATTAATCAATCTATCGGCATATTTGGTAATTCTCAAAAGCCATTGCTCCTTTTCTCTTTTTTCCACGGGCCCGCCGCAACGTTCGCATTTCCCCTCTACCACTTCTTCATTAGCCAAGCCAATTTTACAGGAAAGACACCAGTTAATCGGCATTTTGGCTTTATAAGCTAATCCTTTATTAAAAAGCTGAATAAATATCCATTGAGTCCATTTATAATAAGCAGGGTCAGTAGTATTTATTTCTCTTGACCAGTCAAAAGAAAAACCTAAACTTTTCAGTTGTCGTTTAAAATTAGCTGTATTTTTCCGCGTCGCCTGCTGAGGCGGCATACCTGTTTTTATGGCAAAATTCTCCGTGGGCAAACCAAAAGCATCCCATCCCATAGGGAAAAGAACATTAAAACCTTCCATTCGTTTTTTTCTGGCAATAATATCCATTGCTGTATAACTCCGGCAATGACCAACATGGAGACCTTCGCCCGACGGATAAGGAAATTCAACCAAAATATAAAACTTTTTTTTCTTGGAAAAATCTTTTGCCTGAAAAAGTTTTTTCTTCTCCCAATATTTTTGCCATTTCAGCTCTATTTTCCGCGGATTATATTTCTGCATAAGCTCTTCATTTTATCAATTTTATCATAACCCTCCCAAAAGAACCAAAAATTCTTCCTCGGTAATAGTTCTAATCCCTAACTTTTGGGCCCGTTCAAGTTTGCTTCCGGGATTTTCTCCCACCACAACAAAATCTGTCTGCCGAGAAACTGATTCGGAAACATCGCCGCCATTTTCTCTTATTTTTCTCTTTGCTTCTTCACGGGTTAAGCTTTTTAAAGCGCCGGTCAAAACAAAAGTTTTCCCCTTTAATTTTTCGCTTTTGGGCTTAATCCTTTCTTTTTCCTGAATAATAATGCCTGCTTTGTTTAACTTCTCCAAAAGGTCTTTGTTTTTCTTTTTCTTAAACCACTGGAAAATGCTCTCAGCAACCACCGGGCCAATATCTTTCACGGACTGAAGCTCTGTTAAACCTGCTTTCCTTAAATTCTCTAAACTACCAAACTTTTCGGCTAAAAGATAGGCTGTTTCCTCGCCCACCCCCTTTATTCCTAAAGCATAAATAAACTTCGGCAAAGAAATTTCTTTTCTTTTCCTTATTGCTTCAATTAAATTTTTTGCCGATTTTTCAGCAAATCTTTCTAAGGGCAATAAATCGCCCTCTTCCAGCTCAAAAAAATCAGAAGGGTCGGCAACCAAATTATTTTCCACTAACTGGTCAATAATTTTAGGGCCAAGACCGTCAATATCAAAGGCTTTTTTGGAAACAAAATGATAAAGATATCTTTTTTGTCTTGCCTGACAAGAAGGATTGGGACATCGCCAAACAACCTCCCCTGCCCGTTTCTCCAATTTCGTTCCGCATGCTGGACAATTTTCCGGCATTTTAAAATTCTTTTCCCGGCCGGTACGTAATTCTTTTAAAACCTTGACCACATCAGGAATAACGTCGCCGGCCCGGCCGACGATAACCGTATCGCCGATTTTCACGCCCAACCGTTTTATCTCGTCCTCGTTATGAAGAGTCGCCCGCGTAATTGTCGTCCCGCCTATGGAAACAGGCTTGAGATGGGCAACCGGCGTAATAGCGCCAGTCCGACCAACCTGGACCCTGATATCTTCAACAATCGTTTCTGCTTGTTTAAGCGGAAATTTGAAGGCAATGGCTCCCCGCGGCGCTTTCCCAACCACTCCTAATTTTTCAAAAATTTTATTATCATTAACCTGAACGACGATACCGTCTATCTCAAACGGCAGGGTTTCTCTTTTTTGACGCCATAAATTATAGTATTCTTTCACTTCTTCAAGATCACGGCAAAATTTTGTCCCTTCGTGTGTTTTAAATCCTAACTCTTTCAGGATTTTATGCTCTTCTCTATGATTTTTCTGCCCCAAGTCAGAAACTAAATCGTATAAATAAGCGTCCAGCTGGCGCGAAGCGGTAATGGCTGGATTAAGCTGGCGGACAGAACCGGCTGCCAAATTACGGGGGTTAGCGTACTTCGGCAAACCGTTTTTCTCCTGTTCTTTATTTATTCTCTCAAACTCTTTTTTGGAAACCAAGGCTTCTCCCCGCACAACAATTTCTCCTTTTAAATAATTTTTAAACTGCGCCGGCTCAGCCAGCCGAAGAGGAATCGCTTCTATTGTTTTCAAATTCTGGGTGATATCTTCGCCCACCAAACCATCACCCCGCGTTGAACCCTTTTTTAAAATGCCCCCTTCATAAATTAATTCAATCGCCAAGCCGTCAAATTTAAGCTCGCAAAAATAATTCAACCGCACCGCTTCTTCTTTGGATAAAAGTTTTTTTATCCTTTCCTCCCATTCCTTCATATCTTCTTCGGAAAAAGCGTCATTGAAAGAAAGCATCGGCTTGGGATGAAGAACTTTCCCGAATTTTTCCAGCGGTTTTCCGCCCACTCTTTGCGTCGGCGAATCCGGCGTAATCAATTCCGGATATTTTTGTTCTAAATCAAAAAGCTCTTTTTTCAAAGAATCCAAAGCCGCCTCAGAAATTTCCTGACGGTCAAGCACATGATACAAATACCTATAATGATTGATAACCTCACGAAGTTTCTTAATCCTTTCACTGGCTTGTTTTTTATCCATAGAGAAAATAACTGCTTCTTGCAAAAAACTAAAAAACCAATCTTTTCTTTATTTGAGCAAAAATTAAGTTTTAGAAAAACGATTCTTTTCCTTGGCTCTGATAAAACTATCAAAATTAAAATTAAATAAACGCTGACTCAATCTAATATATTGATTCAATCGCTCTTTTTGTGCCGCGATAACTCCCGATTGATTTTACCACCACCCCGTTACCTTCTCCATTAGTTTCAATAAAAACATCATAAACAGCTTCGCCAACTGCCCCTGAAAAATTAGCAAAATTTCCCGTTTTTCTGGTGCGGTAAAGAGCTTGTTCAATACCAGTATCAGCGGCAAAAAAGGCAACAGCAGAATCGCCCGCCTTCCAGATTATTTTTATCTGACTCAAAGAAAGGGAAACTAAAGAGAAAAGAACAAAACTAGCTACCGCAAGCACCAAAACAACAAGGAAAAGAGAAACCCCCTTTTTATCCCGAAGATATTGCTGACAGAAAATATTTCTTAAATTTATTTTTTTCTTTTTCCTGTTTTCCATTTTTGGTTTTTTATTAAAGCGGTTAATAAATTTAATAAACTACGTCAATAAACCGCATCAATTTCACGTTGGGAAACAGTCGTTTGAAAATTAAGCGCTGCCAACGGTTCATTTTTTGCTTTCAACTTCACAGAAAAAGTAACTTTGGGCTGGGAAAAATCGTCCTGACTTTCCCCGGAAATATCAAACTGTAAAGACTCCACTAAAACATCGGCCGGCGTCAGGTTCTCCACGCTCCCGCTCTTTCTTATTTTAAGATAGCCATCCTCCAAATAGAATTCTTCGCAATTACCCTCATAATTTATAAACCTAATGCCCCGTCCCTCTAAAATAAGTTCGTAATTCAAGCCGTAAGACGAAAGACAGGCGGGCGGCTCTCCAAGCTCCTTTTTTGCCATTCGTAAGTTCCGGCTGATTAATTCCGCCAGATAAGAACCGTGGTTTAACAAAGAAATAGAGGACAAACTCCTTCTCTGGGCAGAAAAGGTAGAAGTAAAAAGGGAAAGAAGCGCCGTGACAATCACGGAAAAAATTGAAACAGCAATCAAAATTTCAAGAAGAGTAAAACCCGGCTTGGCGCCGCCGCTTCTTTTCGCTTGATAACGTTTTAACTCTTTCTTTTTTGGCAGTTTTATTTTTAAAGCGGAAAAATTCATTTTGTTTTTAAACCTAAATGGCTTACCGCCAATTATATAATCTGCTTTTAACCACCAATGGAGAATATTTGCCCGGCCAAGAAACTTCTGCCTGGACCAATAAATCTTCGCCTTCGCGAATAATCGTTATCATCCTTTTAAATTTTGTCTCCTGTCCGGTCTCGTAATTATAAAATCCGTTGCTTGAAATTTTAAGAAAACGGTCCTGAAAAGCGACCGGCGCGGCATCATTATAATCAATCTCACAGCCGCCACTGCAGCCGGCCAAACCGCTATCCCAATCTAATCCTGCCAGCCAGTTGGTGTCTCTTATATTTCTAACTAATTCAATGCCCTCTTTGGCTAATTCGGCGGCAATAAAACGGTTAGTATCCCAAATACCGCCGAGAACGACACGGGGAACAATAGCATAAATGCCCACCAATCCCACCGTAATGACAAAAATAGCTATCATCATTTCAGGAAGAGTAAAACCCGGCTTGGCGCCGCCGCTTCTTTTCGCTTGATGGCGTTTTAACTCTTTCTTTTTTGGCAGTTTTATTTTTAAAGCGGAAAAATTCATTTTGTTGCTCTTTTTTCTTACTCAATTTCTATTCTCCCTGCTGTATTAATTTTAACTTTTTTCTGATTTTCCAGCAGGCCGGGGTCTTCTTTTAACGCCAGTGTTACAATCGCTTCCCCAGGCTGGCTGCTTTTATTAATAAAGGTTGTTGGTTCCGGCGGCACAAAAACAATCTCCAGAAAAGAGGAAGAAAGATTAAAAATTTCAACTTTTTTGTTAAAGGGGACTTCTTTGATGATTTCATCCGAGCTATCCTTCTCAAAATTTTTATTGCAGTCAGCAAAAATCAGATAAGAATTCGGGGAAAAATTTTTGTCAAAATACAAACCAAACAGAGAAGTTTTTTCGCCCTGACAGTCAACCTCTTCAGCCGCCATAGCCATTTCCTGAACCTCCCGAATACTCTGAGCCAGCTGCAAAGCGGCTTCTCGGAGAGCAAGACGCCGTTCTTCCCGACTGCTGCTAATCAAAAAAATAGTGGAGAGAAGAATAATCATACTCATCGTTACAATCAATTCAACAATAGTAAAACCGGCCTGCCAACGTTCTCCGGAAAAACATTCTTTTTTCATAATTTTGTCTTAATTTTTATTTGGCTCTTGTTTTATCTTTTCTTATTAAATCATTAAATTAAAATACCACTCAGCCACCTTTTCTCCCCAGAAAAGAGCAATAAAAGTTCCCATTACCAAAAAAGGACCAAAAGGAATTTCGCTTTTTATTTCTTTCCTGCCGGCAAAAACAAAAACCAATCCTATTATAGCACCTATCAAAAAGGCAGAAAATAAAAGAAGAAAAAGTCGGGCGGGACCGACAAAAGCGCCAACGAGAAAAGCCAGATTAACATCGCCAAAACCCAGCCATTTACCAGCCGAAATTGCCCAAATTAAAAAGAAAAACAAGCCAGCCGCCAACCCGCCCAAACCTGCCGCCCGCAAGGGCTTAAAACTGCCGATAATTTTAACGTCAAGAATTTTAAAAAGAAAAACCGCCAAAGTACCGAAATAAACCAGCCGGGTAGGAATTAAATAGTGCTTAAGGTCATAAACAAAAACAATTATCAAAATAGAGAAAACAGTCCAGAGATAAATTAAGTTTAAAAAACGGGAAAGAAAAAATTCGCCCGCCATAACCGGCTGAAAACGAAAGGCCTGCCAAAAAACAATTCCTGTCATTACTTCTACCAGCGGATATTGCCAAGATATCTTCGCGCCGCAATAGCGGCACTTGCCGCGAAGAAGAAAAAAACTTAATACGGGAATCAAATCAAAAAAATTAAGTCGGCGGCCGCAAAAAGGGCAAAAGGAACGACCCCCCAGGTTAGCCCTTTTTTCTTTCTCAAGCCAATAAATAACACAATTCAAAAAACTCCCTATACTGACGCCGAAAATAAAAACAAGAAAAGAAGACAAGGTCATATTTTCATTCTATCCTTTTGGCGAAAAGAGAGCAACCAAAAAGCCCTTTTGAAGGGGCTTTTTGAAAATAAATCTAGCTTTGCCTGATTAGTTTAGTCGCTCACAGCCGGACAAACATAGGTGGAGCCAGTGCAGTAATTTGTTGTTCCGGGATTTGTTGACGTAAACCCAGCTACACCGGTACTGTCCGCGCAATACCAATAATTTGATTTGGCATTAAGCGCCGAATAAATGCAGGCGCCGGTTGTGCCTGCGTTAATAGTAGGATTCACCCCTCCCGGGTTATTATTCTTTACTTCATTGCAGAGATTTGTCATATCAGAAAGAGAACAGGTAAAACTGCTGTAGCTTCCTTCATTAGCATAGACATAAGTCATAATTGTCCTCGCCTGAGAAATGGCTGAAACGATTCTTGAATCCTTGGCTTTTTTGGTCGCACCCGGAAATGAAACCAAAACAACCGAAGCCAAAATGCCAATAATAGCGATTACCACCAGCAATTCAATTAAAGTAAAACCTTTGTTTGTTTGCTTTTTATTCATATTCCTTTAAACTTTCTTTCCCCAAGAAAAAAGGAGAAATCTCCTTTTTATCTCTTGAATTGATAACGTTTAAACGACCTTTAATTTTCTTCTTTAATTTTAAACGACTTTCTTTTTTTATTTTCGCCCTTTAAAAAGTAATTGTCAACAAACAAAAGAAGATTTGCTTACATTCCCATTCCGCCAAGCCCGATTTTAAACAGAGGAATAAAGACAGAAACCGCCAAGATAGCCACGCCAATACCTAAAACGAGGATGAGCACCGGCTCTAAAATGCTTGTCAGGTTATCAGTAGTTCTTTCTATCTCCTGGCGGTAAAAACTGACTACCTCCATAAGGACTTCGTCCAAACGGCCGGTTTGTTCGCCGATAGAGACCATTTGAACCACAAAGGAAGGAATTTCTTTCGGATATTGAGCAAAAACGGTGCTAATCCGCTCGCCTCTTGCCACTCGTTCTTCGGTTTCCCTCATAATCTCCTTATAAAAATAATTGGTCATAATATCTTTAATAATGCGCAGGGCCTGCGTAATCGGCAAGCCGGCGGCGATTAACACCGAAAGATTCTCCGCGAAATTAACTAAATAAATTTTCTTGTAAAGCGGACCGATAATCGGGACTTTCAGAACGAATTGGTCAAAAAATTTTTTAAAGGATGCCGACCTTTTTATCAGAGACGGCACCGCCAATAAAGAACCGGCCAAAAGCAAGAAAACAAGCCAGCCGCCCTTTCTGATAAAATCGGAAAGAGCAATAAGCATTTTTGTTGTCAACGGCATTTCCCCGCTAAATGACTTAAAAATTTCGGTAAGCTTCGGAATAATAAAAAATGTAGCCAGAAAAATGACGGCGATAAAAACAAAAATGACAAAAACCGGATAAATCATTGCCCCTCTTATTTTCTGGCGCAAATTATATTCCCGTTCAAGATGTTCAGCCAAAAAATTCAGCGAGTCCGCTACCCTGCCGGTGGCTTCGCCCGCCCTGACCACGCTAATAAAAAACTGGTTGAATATTTCGGGGAAAAGAGAAAAAACCTGACTTAAACTGCTCCCGCTTTCTACCTTCTCGGCCATTCTTAAAATTTTTTCCCGAAACTCCTCGTTGTCTGTTTGAGAAACTTGGGCTTTTAAAGCGCCGACCGGAGAAACAGCGGATTTTAACATAACGCTCAGTTGACGGGTAAAAATCGTGACATCTTTAAAAGAAATTTTTTTCAAAGAAATTTTTCTACCTAAAAACCCTTCTTTTTTCCCGCTTAAGGCAATAACAAAAAAGCCGTATTTCTCCAAGATGTTAAGAGCCGCTTTCTCTGAAGAGGCGTCAATAATACCTTTTTGCAACCGACCATCTTTAGTTCTTGCTTTATAAGAGAAAAGCATAATTTTTCTATCTGGTAAAAAAACCAAATTGTAATTTTATATATTTTTAATATTTTTTACCCAACCTTTCTTCCATTTCTTTGGGGTCCGGCGAAAAACTGATAGCTGTTTCCCGACTAATCTTTTTTTCTTTAACCAAATCAAACAACGCCTTGTTAAAAGAATTCATTCCTGCTTCACGCGATGTTTCAATAACGGTGGGAATTTCGTGGATTTTATTTTCTCTAATCAAATTGCTTATCGCGGCATTATTAAACATTATCTCGCAAACAGGGACAACCCCGCTTTTTCTCGCCGGAACAAGCTGTTGAGAAATGACAGCCAATAACGAACCGGAGAGTTGAGCGCGAATCTGGTTTTGCTGATAGGGCGGGAAAGCATCAATTATCCGATGAATGGTTTGACTTGCCGAATTCGTATGGAGAGTCGCTAAAACCAAATGACCTGTTTCCGCCGCCGTAATAGCCGTAGAAATGGTCTCTAAATCGCGCATTTCGCCGACCATAATCACATCGGGGTCTTCGCGCAAGGCTGAACGCAATCCCCGCGCAAAACTTAAAACATCCGCACCCACCTCCCGCTGGTGAATTAAACACTTATCATCTGTAAAAACATATTCAATCGGGTCCTCAATGGTTATAATATGCTTCCTTGTCCGGTGGTTTATTTCATCAATTAAAGCGGCTAAGGTGGTTGATTTTCCCTGCGAAGAAGCACCTGTCACCAAAACAAAACCCTGCCATGCCTCGCTGATTTTATGCAAAACAAACGGCAACCCTAACTCTTCAATTGTCCTTATCTTTGACGGAATTAAGCGCAAAGCCAAACTAATTCTGCCTCTTTCTATAAAGAGATTAGCCCGGAAACGCATTTGCCCGTTAAAGTCGCCGCTAAAATCAATTTCTTTTTCTCTCAAAAATTTCTCTTTCTGCTGTTCGTTCATTAAAGAAAAAGCCATCTCTTCTACTGCCTCGGCTGTGAGCGGCTCTTCTTTTTCCAAACTTGTTAAAACCCTTGAAATTCTTAAAGTAGGTGGTTGCCCCACTGAAATATGCAAATCAGACGATCCCCTTTCAAGAGCTATCCCAAGAAACTTTTTTAATTGAGCGGAAATCATATATTCTTAATCTTTATTATCTTTATTTATATTTATCTTTTCTTTATTTATATATTTATATATTTATATTTATTTATTTTTTTAATTTTTTATTTATTTTTTTAATTTATTATTTATTTATTTTTTAATTTTTTATTTTTAATTTTTGTTTAATTTTTATTTACCCATTTCCCTCTTTATTCTTCTTCCACTGTGCCCATTATTTCTTCCAGCGACGTCACCCCCTCCAATACCTTTAAAAGAGCATCTTCTTCCAGAGAAATCATCCCCTGCGCCCGTGCTTCTCTTACCACTTCCAATTCGCTCGGTTTCTTATTAATCAATGCGGCTAAACTGTTTGTCATTTTTATCACCTCATAAACACCTACGCGTCCGGCATAACCCTTAAACTTACATTTTTTGCAACCGACCGCTTTATAAACATAAATTTCATTTTTTGCCTTAATTTCTCCCGCTATTTTATCCGGCAAGGCCTTTAATTTTTCTAACACATATTTTTTCTCTTCGCCCTCCAATTTCTTTTTTTCTTTGCAAAAAGGACAGAGACGGCGAAGAAGACGCTGACTAATCATCACATTTAAACTCGGCGGCAACAAAAACGGTTCAATCCCCATATCAATCAAGCGGGGAATCACGCCAGCCGCTGTAGTAGTATGCAGGGTTGAAAGGACCAAATGCCCGGTTAAGGCGGCGTGGATAGCCAACGAAGCGGTCTCTTCGTCGCGGATTTCACCCACCATAATGATATCGGGATCTTGCCTCAAAATCTGCCGCAAACCGCGGGCAAAAGTATAGTTTATTTCAGGATTAACCTGCGACTGATTAACCCCCGGAATAAAATACTCAACCGGGTCTTCCAAGGTAACAATATTCACGCTTTCCTTATTTAACATTCTTAAAATCGCATAAAGCGTGGTTGTTTTCCCGGAGCCGGTCGGGCCCGTAGCCAAAATCATACCGAAATTTTTTTCCAGCCCTTCTTTAATTAATTGGAAATTTTTTTCCCGCAATCCTAAATCTGTAAGAGATTTTAAGCCCTCTTCCGGGTCAAGAACCCTCATCGCCACTTTTTCACCTAAACTTGTCGGAAAAGTAGAAACGCGGAAATCAATCTTTTTACCGCTAATGGTGGCTGAGAAACGGCCATCTTGCGGCATTCTTGTTTCGTCAATTTTCAGGTTGCTCAGTATCTTAATTCTCGCCACAATCGCCGGATGAACTTTTAAAGGGAGAAAAAGCGAGGGATAAAGAATGCCATCCATCCGATACCTTACTTTCAAATTTTCTCTTGTTGGCTCAATATGAATATCAGACGCCCTTCCCTCAACCGCTTCCCTTAAAATTACCGCCACCATCTTGATAATGGGCGCCTCCTCTGTAAGCTGAACTGTTTCTAATTCTTCGGGAACTCCCTTTTTTTTCTCTTTTTCCAACTCTTCCTCTAAGGTTTCCAACGCCTTTTCCATTTCTTTTTCCGGCGCCTGATAGCGGTTAAAATAATTTTTAAAAGTGGAAAAAGTAATTAAAAAAATCTTAAGGGATAATTTTTCTTGTCTTGCTAAAAATTTTAAAGCCTCCTGCGCTCGGCTATCTTCGGGGAAAACCATTCCTACCTCCAATATCCCTTTTCCCTTATTAAGAGAAAGAGGAACCATTTTATAAAACTCAACCGATTCTTTCGGTATAAGAGAAATTACCTCTCGGGGGATGTTTTCGCTCACCTCTTCTTTCAGAGGAACTTTCAAAATTTCGCTTTTCAACTTAAAAAGCTCTCCCTCGCCAATAATTTTTTCCATTAAAAGCAACTCTTCCAAACTCACACCCGCTTTTTCCAACTTTGACTTTAAAACAGCTGCCTGTCCCTGATTGATAATTTTCTTTTTGATTAAAAAAGGAAGCAAATCCATATTAAGGCACCTAATAAACCAGTTTATCTAGTTTCCCCTGTCGCCAATCGCCTTTCTCTCAAGAAAGAAGCATTAATTAGTAAGCGGCAAAGGGGTTTTCCCGGCCGAATGTTTCGGGTAAAACCAAATGAGGAAATCCCAATAACTCTTGCAAAGCCGGGCTTTTCAAAAAATCAAAATCTATCTTCACTTCCATTGAAAAATTTTGTTTCAGAGGCGCTGAGACCGTTTGAGGACGTAAAAGTATCTCTCTTACCAAAAGAAGAAGCGCCAAAGCCAACAGCCCAATGCTTAAATATTTAAAAACCTTGTTTTCCGGAAATCCTCCTTCTAATGACATAGTTTTAATTTGGTTAAATTGATTCTAAATTAAACCTTACCAAAAATTATTTATAAGAATAAACCTTAATCTGCAAAACCATTTCCAAAAGGTCTTTTGACTCTTTGAAAGAAACATTTTCAACCTCAATAATTCTGGAAGACCTTTCTAAGGACCTGATAAAATTTTCAAAGGCAGGAAATGTCCCGATTAAATTAATATCAAAAAAGAATTCTTTAAGATTAGCAAGCGGCATCTTCCCTTCCTGATTGCCGTTGCGGCCAAGACTGCTTTCGGTAATTGATTTTAATATCAAGCCGTTTTCTCCGGCTTTCTCCTGAAGAAAATTAATCAGCGAAGCAATGGAAAAATCATCGGGCAACCCAGAATTAATTTTATCAAGCGATTCTTTTTCTCCCTCTAAACTTTTAGAAATATTTTTAAGACTGGCCAGCTCTTCTTCCTTTTTCTCAATTTCTGTTTTTTTTCGGGAAATTTCTTTTTTTAAGTTGCCAAAATGACTGTATGCCGGATAAAGGCAATACATCGCAAAAACAAAGCTAAGGAAAAATAAAATGGGAATAGCAAAAAGTCTTTTCATGGCTTTATTAACTCAGGCGAAAAAATAAAGCTTAAATTAAACTCCACCTTGTTTGACCGGTTTAAAAAAATGGTGGTAACCTGCAAATCTCTGACAAAAGAATTTTCTTTAAGCTTTAAAATCTGTTCGCCTAAAATTTTATAATTTTCCGTTTCGCCGGACAAACTCAAACGAAAATCTTTCAGATTTATCTGTAAGGTAATAAATCTCACTTTTTGATGGCAATTCTGTTTTAAAAAATCAAGAAGTGCTGAGGCCTTTTTATGCTCTTTTAAAATGCTGGAAAAATCTTTAATTTTGCGGGAAGCGGTAATTAACTCTTTTTCTTCTTCCGCCTCTTTTTCAATTTGAGCGATTCTTTCTTCCATTTTCTCTTTCTGACGGATAAGTTGAGAGGATTTCTCTCTTAAAAGGAAAAAACAACCGCCTAAAATGAAAAGCAAAACAAGGGCCAACCAGAAAAGAATTTTGTATTTTTTAGACAATTCCGGCTTGGAGCGCGGAATAATTTTTATCAGTTCGTCTTTCATTTTGTTTAAGTTATAAGTTAATTTATTTTTCTCTTTCCTATTTTTATTTTTTGTTTCTTTACGGCTTAAGATTCTAACCCCATTAAACCTACCCCTACAGCCACGGCGAATGATGGCCCAATTTCCTTCAAGCGAGAAGAAAGCGCGGCTGGAAAAGAAGTTTTGGAAAAAGGGTCAGCCAGAGAAACATTCTTTTTTGTCTTTGCCTCTAAATATTCTTTTAAACCAAAAAGGGTTGCCGAGCCGCCGGCTAAAATAATTTTTTCAACCTTTTCCCCTTCTAACTGATAAAAAGTCTGACAAACCTTCCCTATTTCAAAAGCCAAAGCATCAATCTGACGGCTTAAAACATCCGCCACCTCTTTTTTCTGCGGGTCCAACCCATTTTCTTTTTTTAATTCTTCTGCCTCAGCAAAACTAACCCCCAGCGCTAAACTAATTGCCTTTGTCATTCCTCTACTGGAAATATCAAAACTGTTACTTAACCTTAAAGCGCCATTTTCCACAATACTCACAGTAGTGCTTTGCCAACCAAGGTCAACCAGACAAAATGTCGTTTTGCCTTCGTCGCCGGCCGGCAGAGAAGACCGAATTAAACCAAAAACCTCTGCTTCTAAGCCTTTCAGATTAATTTTAGCCAATTCGGTTAATTTTTGGTAATGCATCAAAATTTTTTTAGGCACAGCCACCAAAAGCACTTTTAAGGCAAGCCCGGGATAAGTTTCTTTTTTTTCAAGAATTTGCCAATCAAAATTGACCTCGTCAAGGGGCAAAGGAATATAATGCCTTGCCTCAAAATCAATGGCGTGGGGGATTTCAGTTTTATCCATCGGTGGCAGATTAAAACTGGTAAAAAAAGTAGAGAAGTCGGGGATAGAAATAGCCGCTTTTCTCTCTTTAATTTTGGCTGAAGCAAAAATTGCCTGCAAAATCTCCGCCGCTTTTTCACTGATAAGCAATAGGCTTTCTTCTTCAAATGTTTTTACCCCCCTATCGGGCAAAAAAGAAAATTCAGCGTAATTTTCCAGCTGTTTTCTTCCTCCCCAACTGGAAAGTTCAACCAATTTTACTGATGTCGCTCCGATATCTATGCCTAAACATTTTTTCTTAAACAGCATTTTATTAATATTTAAATTTAAACCTGATAAAAATTTTTTAATTAACTCTCTTTTCTCTTTTTAATTATATTATACCCCAACAGAGACTCGCCTAAAATACTTTCGCCTTCTCTTATCATTCTTCATTTTAATTTTACCTTATTTTATAATAATTTAAAATTACTTAACTAAAAATGAAACCCAAACAATTATGGAGAAAAGTTGCTATTAATCTTCTTAACCTCTTTCTCCCCCAATTCTGTCTTGGCTGCCAAAGGGAAGGAACGCTTCTCTGCGCGGATTGCCTGTCTTTAATCAAAATTTTAGAGTTTGACTATTGCCCTTTTTGTCTGAAACCAAAACGGGTTTTTGAAAAAGGCAAATGTCCAAAACATTCCCGCAAAAATTTGGAGGGAATTTTTGCCGCTGTTTCCTATGAGGACCCGCTGGTAAAAAAATTAATCGCTCGTTTTAAATATGAGCCGTTTTTAAAAGAACTTTCCAAACCGCTCGCTTATTTAATCATAGCACATTTTCTTTTGTCAAAAAACAAAAAAATTGTCAGTCAGTCGGTTAACGCTGTTTTTGTCCCCGTCCCGCTCTTCTCCCGTCGCCAACGATGGCGGGGCTATAACCAATCGGAAGAAATCGCCAAAATTCTTTCTGAAACCTACAAAATCCCGCTCGTTACTGACGCCCTTGTCAAACCTAAAAAAACCAAGTCGCAGGTAGAACTCCCGCCGGCTGAAAGGTGGGAAAATGTTAAAAATTCTTTCTTCGTTAAAAAAAACAATCTCATCAAAAATAAAATCGTCTATCTGATAGACGATGTTTTTACTACCGGCGCTACGATGGAAGCGTGCGCCGCCGTCCTGAAGGCCGGTGGCGCCAAAGAGGTTTGGGGGATTGTCATCGCCAGAGAAATCGCCGCTTCAAATTAAAGATAAAAAAACAACACCCAAAACAAACTCTTTACTCCAGCGATTAAGCTGCTTCCAAAACCACTATTTTTGTTTCTTCACGCGGTAAATCTTTTAAATTAATTCTCAATTTTTTTTCGGGCGTTATCCCTTCCACCCCCATTACTTTTAAAAACTTACTTACTTCTTCAAGTCCAATTTTAAGTTTGGGCAATTTATAGTGCATAGGGATAACCAAACGGGGTTCAATTTGGGAAACAATTTCAGCCGCTGCCTTGGCTTCAATAGTATAAACGCCACCGACCGGAATCATAAGCAAATCAACCTCGCCAATTTCTTCAAGCTGACTTTCGGTAAGTTCTTTTTGTCCCAAATCGCCTGTATGACAAATTTTTATGCCCTCGGCTTCAATTTTATAAATAGTATTTAAACCCCTTTCCTTGCCGGAAACATTGTCGTGGAAAGACAAAACCCCTTTGACAAAAACACCTTTTACGCCATACTCTCCCGGACCATCAATCAAAAAGGGCTGACCGCCTACTGCCCCAACATTGGCGTGGTCCTCATGATGATGGGTAATTAAAAGAAGATGAGCTTCGCTTTTGGGAACCTTCAACCCCAGCTTTTCGTCAAAGGGGTCAATAACAATTTTTATTTCTTCTTTTGCCGAATCCTTTGTCCTAATTTCAAAAAAAGATTGTCCATGCCAAATAATTTCCATAAAATTAAAAACAAAAAACAAACAAAAAGACATCTTCAGTTTACCAAATGTTTTTTCCTCTTGCAACAAAAATCGTTTTTAGTTATACTGGCAGATGAAAATTATGGCAACAAAATTAAAAACCCTAAAAAAAGAATGGATGGAAATGGCGCTTCCTCCTAAACCCAAGGAAATAGTAAGGGGAAAAGTGGTGGCTATAGAAAGAAGCTCTCTTTTTCTGGATTTGGGGCCTCAGGGCATTGGCATCATTTGCGGCCCAGAATTTTCCCGCGCCAAAGATGTTTTAAAAAAATTAAAAATTGGAGATGAGTTGCCGGCAAAAATAAAAGTGTTGGAAAACGAAAATGGCTACCGCGAATTATCGGTAATTGACGCCACAAAAGAAATCTGCTGGAAAGAACTGGCTGAAATTAAAGAAAAAGGCGAAGTAATTGAGGCAAAAATTAAAAAAGCCAATAAGGGAGGGCTTATTTCTGAAATAAAAGGAATAGCCGCTTTTCTGCCGGTTTCACATCTGGCGCCTGAACATTACCCCAAAATTAAAGATGGCGACCTTAATGAAATAGCCAAAGCGCTTCAAAAATTTATTGGCCAAACCTTAAAAGTAAAAATTATTGCTCTTGACCCTAAAAAAGAAAAGTTAATTATTTCAGAAAAAAGCAGATTAACCGATAGAAAAATTTTGGGAGAATACCAGCTCGGCGAAATTGTTAATGGCGAAATCACCGGATTAACCACCTATGGCGCTTTTGTCAAAATTGACGACAACACAGAGGGCTTGCTTTATCCCTCCGAAATACCACAAGAAAAAGGCACGTTAGAAAATACGCTCAAGATTGGCCAACAAGTTAAGGTTAAAATCGTTAAAATCGCCGATAACAGACTGTATCTTTCTTTAAAACTTTAAAAAAGCATTCTGCCCCATAAAAAATTTAAAAATTTATATGAATAAAATCCTACAGAACCTTTTGGGAATAATTCTTATCCTTCTTTTAATCTCCGGGATTTATGCTCTTTTTTCGCCCCCCGAATTCCTTAAAGAAAAAGAAATTTCCTTTAGTCAATTCGGCTTAGACCTTAAAGAAAACAAAATTAAAGAAATTGAAATTGAGGGCGACAAAATTGCCATCTTCTACCAAGACGGCAAGCAAGCAGTTTCACATAAAGAAAGCGGAGTTTCGCTTTTTGAATCGCTGGAAAAATATGGCGTAGAGAAAGAAAACTTGGAGAAAGTTTCTATAAGGTTCAAAAAGGAAAAAGGAAGCGCCTTAGACTGGCTCTTTCCCTTGGTCAGCGTTCTGGTGCCCCTGTTATTCTTCGGCTGGTTCTTTTTGATGATTTTCCGTCAGGCAAAACAGGGACCGGGTCAGACTTTTAATTTTCTGAAAGCGCCGGCGAAAATTTTTGACAACGGCAAAGCGACTCACGAAAAAATAACTTTTAATGACATCGCCGGGTTGGAAGAAGCCAAAGAGGAAATAAAAGAAGTGGTTGACTTTCTAAAAAACCCAAAAAAGTTCTGGAAAATGGGAGCGCGTATCCCGCGGGGCGTCTTGCTGGTAGGAGCGCCCGGCACCGGCAAAACAATGCTGGCAAGAGCGGTTGCTAACGAAGCCGGCGTACCTTTTTTCTCTATTGTTGGTTCTGAATTTGTGGAACTCTTCGTCGGAGTAGGCAGCGCTAGAGCCAAATCTCTCTTTGAAACAGCTAAAAAAAATCAACCTTCAATTGTTTTCATTGATGAATTAGACGCCATTGGAAAAATACGATTGCCGGGCATCGGTGGCGGCCACGAAGAAAGAGAACAAACTCTCAACCAGATACTGGCTGAAATGGACGGCTTTGAACGGCAAACCGGCGTCATTGTCATCGCTGCCACTAATCGGCCGGAACAACTTGACCCGGCTTTGCTCAGGCCCGGCCGCTTTGACCGACGAATCGTTTTAGATTTGCCCGATGTAAAAGAACGAGAAGCTATTCTAAAAATTCACTGCCGGGAAAAACCTTTAAGTTCAGATGTGCGACTGCAAGAAATCGCCGAAAGAACACCGGGATTCTCCGGCGCCGATTTAGCCAATCTGGTTAATGAAGCGGCTATTCTAGCAGCAAGGTGCAATAAAAAGCAAATTGAACAGAAAGACCTTTTGGAATCAATTGAAAAGGTGCTTTTGGGGCCGGAGAGAAAAAGTCATCTTTTGTCGGAAAAAGAAAAAGAAATTTCGGCTTATCATGAAACAGGCCATGCGCTGGTTAGTTTTTTGACGCCCCACGCCGAAGAAGTCAGAAAGATTTCTATTGTTGCCCGCGGAATGGCAGCCGGCTATACCTTGGCTTTGCCCAAAAAAGAAAAAAGAATTAAAACCAAAACAGAATTTTTGGCGGAACTTTCAGTTTTATTAGGAGGTTATTGCGCCGAAAAAATTATCTTCAATGAAATATCAACCGGTGCCGCTAACGATTTAGAAAAAGCCACGGCATTGGCGCGCGACCTCGTCGTAAAATTCGGAATGTCTACTTTAGGGCCTATTACTTTCGGCCAAAAGGAATCACTGGCTTTTCTTGGCTGGGAGACAGAAACAGAAAGAAATTATTCGGAAAAAATTGCTGCTAAAATTGATAAAGAAATAGAAAGATTTATCAGAGACGCGGAAAAAAGGGCGATGACAATTTTAAAAAAGAATAAAAGCCTTTTAGAGAAAATTGCCAAAGTCCTGATGGAAAAAGAGACAATTGAAAAGGAAGAATTTGAAGAACTTGTCTCGCCTAAAAAAACCTCTTCTCAAAAAAATCCGGAAATTAAATAAATTAAGGAATTTCTCTTTTTTCTTATGCTTTATAGCCCTAAGCTAAAAAAGTTTTTTGTCTTTACAAAAAGAATTTTCTCTTTAAAATAAAATTAAGAAAACGGGCATGTAGTTCATTGGTAGAACAATTGTCTTATAAACAATAGGTAGAAGGTTCGATTCCTTCCATGCCCACCACAACCAGACGTTCCGATTTTTTGGAAGCCGTTTCGTGGGCGGCGCAGAGCGCCGCCCATTGATTTTTGAACTTGTTTTTCTTCTCTATTCAATACGGTAAGAATATTATCTTCTCGCCGGCGACTCGCGTTTTAAGATAAAACCAAACTAACATTGGCTTTTTTTAAAATTTTCTGATAAAATAAAACAGTATTGTCCGGAAAAACTGGTGTCGATTAAAATAACTTTTTTCTAAGAACAGCATAAGCCAAACAATTCTTCTTTAAAGCAATAATTCCTGCAAATCTTTTTTTGCTAAAATAAAAATTTTTTTAATTATAATTATATGAATAACCAAAAAGAAAAATTTAAAATTTTTGTTTCGGGAGCGGCTGAACTTTCCAGGTGTTGCGATGAAATAAAAAATTTAGCTGAAGAATTGGGTCGGGAAATTGCTCGAAATGATTGCATCCTTCTTACCGGCGCCACTACCGGCGTCCCATATTTTGCCGCTAAAGGAGCTAAAGAGGTTAAAGGAATTAGCATCGGTTTTTCTCCGGCCAGTTCGCGAAAAGAACACCTAAACAGATATCGCCTTCCGGTTGATCAGTTTGATTTGATTATTTATACCGGCTTTGATTATGTCGGCAGAAACCTTATCGCCACCAAAGCGGCTGACGGTGTTATTGTTGCCTGCGGCCGTATTGGCACTTTAAATGAATTTACTATCGCTTTTGAAACAGGCACACCCATCGGCGTTCTCCTCAATACCGGCGGTACGGCTGACCTTATCAAAGATATTTTGGGCAAGGGCTATCGCCCTACAAAAACCGAACTTATTTTTGGAAGCGACCCTAAACTTCTGGTTAAAAAATTAATTGAGGTTATCAAAGAAAATGAAAAGAAAGAAATGGATTCTTTAAAAGAAAATAAGAAAATAAGAAAATAAGAAATAAAAAGACAAAAACAACAAACATTTCCCTAGTTTAGGGAAATGTTTTTAAATTCCCACATTAAAAAATTACTTCCTCTTCTCAACAAAAACAATCTTTTCCCCCTTACTTGTTTCTCTCCCAGCCGCCAAAGTCAATAAAAAAGTCAATAAAATATAATAAAGAAAAAATAGCTAAATGGCTATTAACGGCAAATGTGCACTATTTTCAATATGGAGCACATTTCAGTAAAAGTCACCGATTTATGGGCCGCCTCGCTTCGCTCGGCGGCCCCAAAAGGATTGATTTTTATAAAATGTGTCCTTGGTGCGGCTCGAACGCACAACCTTCAGCTCCGGAGGCTGACGCTCTTTCCAATTGAGCTACAAGGACAATTTATCTCTTTCCTATTTCTAACAGACAAAAACCGTCTTCTGTCTTATCAAATTTTCCTTTTTCTAATCTTTTCCAACCTTCCCTTGTTAATCTCATAAGCGGCGATACCGAAAGCCACAGCTACATTTAATGATTCTTTTCGACCTGCCATCGGCAGATGAATGACCTTATCTGCCCTAACAAGCACTGACCTTGAAACTCCTTTTAACTCATTCCCCACAACCAAAGCTAAAGGAAAATGCGGCTGGCATTTCCTATAATCAATGCTCGTTTTTGCCTGCTCTAAAGCGACGATAACGACCTTTTCTTTTTTTAGTTTCTTCACCAAACGCCAAGTTTGCCGGTGATATTCCCACGGCACCCATTTCTCCGCGCCCAAAGCAGCCTTGGCAATTTTATGGTGAGGCGGCTTACCGCAAATGCCGCAAAGAAAAACCTTGTCAGCGGCTAAAGCATCGGCCGTCCGAAAGATAGAACCAATATTCTCCAGACTGCGGATATTGTCGCAAACAACATAAAAAGGCAATAACGTTCGCTTCCTCGCTTTCCCCATAAATAAACTGACTAATTATTATAAAAAACTAATTATTTTTAAAAAACAAGTTTAATTACCAAATAACCTAAAAAAGAAAAAAAGGCAATGGGAGGCAAGCCCGGCATTGGCTTTCGCTCTTTCTGCCGACTAAAAATAAACGAGCCAGAAGAAAAACCGACAAAAGAAAACAAGGTTGAGATAATAGAATGGAAAAGACCAGCCGGCACGAAAGAAACAGCCAAAAGTAAAGGGAAGGCAATATCGCCGGCGCCCACCACTAAAAAGCGGTGTCGGGTTAATTGCAAAGTTTTTAAGTCAACTTTAAAATCAGAAATTTTTTGCGGAATAACTATACCAAAAATCGCTTCATCCGCTATCATTTCCTCAGCTATTTTTACCATATGTTTTGTTTTATAAACAGCCACATAATCATAGAAAGAAAAAAGAAGCATTGCTAAAATAACAACTTGGGGAGACAAATCCAAGCCGAGCCGCGCTGCCACACCAGCCAAGGCAAAAGTTAAAAATAAGTTATGAAGCCAAACAGTCCTTTTTTTCAGCCAGAGAAAGGCAAGAAGAAAAACCAAAAAAAGAGAAAGAAAAGGTCCTAGCCATAAATTAAAAAAAGAGAGACCGCCGAAAATAACGGAAAAAAGAAAAATTGTTTTAAAAAAAATTCTTTTTCCTTTAGGAGATTTTACAAAATAGACCACCCAGAGAACAAAAAGAAGCGCTACGAGAAACGAAAAGAAAAATTCCCCGAAAGAAATTGTCTTCAGTGAGAAGTCCTCATTGTCAAAAAATTTTTTCATCTTCCAAGCAGCCAAAATTCCCAAGGCAAAATTTAAAAGAAAGAAAAATGCTTCTATTTTCCCAATCGCCCCAAAACAAAGAGGAACATTTATTTTTGTTTTTCTCCGGAAGACTTCAGGTTTTTTATTTTCAGACATCGCCGATAAATAAATTCGCTGGGAGTGCGATAAGCTGTTTTAAACCGACCAGCGTTTTTTGAAGAATATTTCTTCATAAAAATTAAAATTTCGGCTTTTGCCGGATTGGCTTTTATCAGCCAGAACCAACAAACAAAAAAGCAGGTGATTGAAAAATCTTTAAACCCGGGAAACGCGGATGAGCCCGGAACAGGGGATAATTTCAATACCCCTTTTCTCAAGCTCGTCCAAAAACAGATTTACGCCAAGCGAATCAGAAGAAATATGTCCGGCAATGACAATGTTGATATTAGCCAACTCGGCTTCTTTCCTGTGTTCTTCTGAAACATGCATACCGACCACCGTACCAATGCCAGCCTGCGCCATTTTTTCATAGAGTTTAGGCGAACCCTCTGTCCCACCGGTAATTTCAGACAAAGCGATTTTACCGCAACGGTTTTCCGGCCGACCCACAAAAATTTTCGGACCGGCACCGATTTTCGCAGCTTCTTTGTATTCCGGCACCTGCCTCAAAATTCTGATTAAATCCTCAATAGTTTCCGGACTCTCTTTTTCTACCATTTTCTTTAAAAAATCGGCAGCTAAATTATCGCAAGCGGTATGGAGGCAGATTAAATTAAAACCAAGCAATCTCGCCGCATCTACTGTCCGCTGGTGGTTGGCAGCATTAACGCCGCGAGCAACTTCGGAAATTCTTTCTCTCATCAAACCCTCAGCCACATTTACCGGCACACCATATTTCGCCAAAATATCTATTTGTAAATCCATCACATCAGCCAAATAAGCCAATCCCTTACCTAAGGGATGGTGGGAAATAATTAAATCAATACACCCAAGTTCTTTTGCTAACAAAACTTCATCGGGCAAAATATCAATACCCACCAAAACCCTTTTTATTTCTTTATCTTCGGCAAGATGCAAAATCCGCGAATCTAAAAAAGGATTCTCCAGTGCTTCCTTATCAAAATCCTCTTTTTCGTCGACGGAAAGCCGCTCATATTTCTTTCTTTTCCTCTCCAAAAACCTTGCTACTCCTTCCTTCCCCCGCAAGTCCGCTTCTATGCCTAACTGAATGGCTAAATTGTAGATATCTCCTGTTTTCATTCTTTTTTTTCGTCTTATTTAATTCTTTTCTTTTAATTTTTTGTATTTTGTTTGTTATTATTTTCTCTCTTCTTATTTAAAAATCTCTGATAAAGCTCCCTGATTTTTCTTTCCCGTTCTTTTAAATCCGAAAACTCCCGTCGAATACGGGCTTTTTCTGCACGGATAAATTTCTTCGCGCTTCGGCAAAGCTTTAAGTGAGCCATAAATAAATGAATTTAAAATAAAAAAATTTTGACAGAAAAAAGTCCCCATTCCACTAATTTTATAATTTTATTTTTTTATAATTTTATTTTTAATTATTTATTATTTATTATATTTTATTATTATATTTTATTATTATATTTATTTTATTATTATATTCTCCCTCTTTAATTTTTCAACCTATTCCCCCTTAATCACTGCCAGCGGCAGAAGTTTTGCCACTTTTCTGGCTAAACCAGCCCGATGAATAACTTCAGCCACTCTTTCAATATTTTTATAAGCCAGCGGCGCTTCTTCAGCAATCCCTCTTAAGTCGCGGCATTTAATAATTATCCCTCTTTTTGCCAAATTCTCTACGACTTGCTTACCCGGAAATTGTCTTGTAGCGGCGTGCCGCGACATCATTCTGCCGGCTCCATGCGCCACGGTGTACCAAGCCTCTTTTGCGCCTTCCGTACCAACCAAAACATACGAAGCCGTCCCCATTGTGCCGGGTAAAATCACCGGCTGACCTACTTCCCGATATTTTGGCGGCAAATCAGCATGACCCGCCGGGAAGGCTCTTGTCGCGCCTTTCCGATGGACAATCAGCCTCATTTTTTCCCCATCCACCTCATGTTCTTCAACTTTGGCAATATTATGAGCCACATCGTAAAGCAAACGCAATCTTACTTCTCTTCCCCAAACGCTTTTCCAGGCGCGCCGCAGATAATAAGTAATCGTCTGACGATTTGCCCAAGCAAAATTACACGCGGCAGACATCGCTCTAAAAAACTGCTGTCCCTGCGGACTATTAAATGGCACACAAGCCAACTCCTGGTCGGGCAATTTAAAATTATATTTTGCCATCGCCGCCAGTACTATTTTGAGATAATCTGTACAATTCTGATGTCCCAATCCTCTTGAACCGGTATGGATTAAAACAACCACCTGATTTTTAAACAAACCAAAAATTCGCGCTGTCTCTTCGTCAAAAATTTCAACAACTTTTTCTAAACTGCAGAAATGATTGCCGCTGCCCAAAGTACCTAATTGGTCCCTACCTCTTGTCTTTGCCTTTTCCGAAACGGCGGCTGATTCCGCTCCCTCCATTTTCCCCTGATGTTCACAATGCTCTATATCTTCTTTCTCGCCATATCCCTTTTCTACTAAATAAGGCACTCCGCCTTCCAAAATTTTGTTTATCTGTTCTAACGAAAGCGCTTCTTGTCTTCCCCTTCCCAAGCCAGAAGGAATTTCTTCCTGAATCTTATCAGCCAATTTTTCTAAATAGCCCCTTATTTCTTCTTCGGTAAAATCAGAAAGCAGTAAACGGCAACCGCAATTTTGGTCATAACCAATTCCACCGGGCGAAATAGCGCCTTGCGGAAATTTTGTCGCGGCAACGCCGCCAATCGCAAACCCATAACCGCTGTGAAGGTCAGGCATAGCTAAACTATATTTCATAATACCGGGGAGAGCCGCCACATTAATTACCTGTTCTATCGCTCCTTCTTCAATTTCTTCCAACATCTCTTTTGAAGCATAAATTCTTGCCGGCACCCTCATTCCTTCTCTGGTAGAAAGAGGAATCTCCCAAAGCCAATCAGATAATTTTTTAAAATTTTGTCGAGAAATCATATTTTCATTTTATTTTTATTTTAATTAAATCTTTTAAAAAAACAAAAGGGGCTGCTCCAGCAGCCCGTAAGAAATTATTTATTTTTTAATAAACCTAGGAGGGCTTATTTCCCAGCCTCCCACTCCTAGGTTTACTTTATCAAACACCACATACACAGCCTTGGCAGGAATTAAATAGTAATGCCAATTCCTGCCCGTCTTATGCCCATTGGGAGGGGATTTTTTTAAATTTAAATTTCTGAAAAATGCCACCCTCCCCCTTTTCACCCCTATAAGGTCTGCTTGAGGGGGAATTTCATACATCTCCCCCTCTCTTATACTTGCTTGTGTCTCTTGCATCTTTTCCAGATAATACATTTTTTCCTCCTTTTGTTTTAATTGTTTTAAAAATTAAATTACTAATTCCGATACCCAGTTTATTATTTTTCTCTTTAAATGTCAAATAGGATAGTGGCTAACCATTGGTCATTTTCCTGCCAAACGGCCAACTGGTGGTAAGTGACTGCTTTAATGTTTCTTTTAAATCTTAACACCGGATAACCCCAAAGCTCTGCTTCTAATTCTTCCCCGCTAAATTTAACAAAATGGACGGTATAATAAATTTCTTTTTTAACCTCATTAAGATAATTAACCTCAGAAAGAAAATCTACTAATAACGCCGCCAAATCAGACGCTTTTAACTCTATCTTGATTTTTTTCAGGTTTTTGTTCTTTATTTCTGCCCCGAGAAAATCTTCCATACCAAGCATCGCATTCAAAAATAATTCCTCAACCGTTCTGCCAGAGGCACGTATTTTCAAATCGGCGCTATGCTCTAAAATTTCGTATTTTTCCATTTTTGTTTATGTTTTAATCTTAAATTTTTAACAACTATTTATCTCTCCTCCACTTCTTTCCTTTCTTCTCTCCTGCCCCTTTAGAAATTCTCAAAGACCCTCTTCCTCTTAATCCTAATTAAAAGCTCCTTTTGTTAAAATGTCCTTGTGGCAAAAATTCAGCATAGTTGCTGATATTCTTCTAAAACAATTTTTTTATCGCTCCACGGAATTTTTTTGCCGCCAGCCAAACACATCCATACTTCTGAGCCTTTACCGGTAATAATGACAGTATCGCCCGGCTTGGCCACTCCCAACGCCTTTTTAATGGCTTCTCTCCTTTCCAAAATCGCCAAGCAATGATTAGCCCAAAAAGTAACGCCTTTCTCTTCTAAAATACCAGCGGCTATTTCTTCAATAATTTTTTGCGGATTCTCATCATAAGGGTCTTCATTGGTAAGAATGATTTTGTCGCAATAAGCCGCCGCTACTCTGCCCAATGCCGGCCGCTTCCATTTATCCCGACCGCCGCCGCAAGAACCAAACACACAAATAAGGTGGGGTTGTTGGTTCGGGAAAACCGTCTCCGCTGAAGGGAAAAACGTTTTAATGCTTTGATAAACTTTTGCCAAGCTATCCGGAGTATGGGCATAATCAACAATGACCCGAAATGGTTTTTTAACAATCGTTTCCATTCTCCCCGGCATATTCTTTATCTGCGCCAATGCCTTTTGAGAAACTTCTAATCCCACTCCATAGGATAAGGCAACAGTAATGGCCGCTAAAGCATTCTCCACATTAAAACTTCCCTGTAATCCCAAAGCAAAAACCGTCTCGTTTACCCTAAATTCAATACTCTCTTCTGAAATTTTAACATTTTCGGCTTTAACTATTTTAAGAACCTTCTCCGCACCATTCTCTGGCAAACGGGAACAAGCAACTCCATAGCCCAGTTTTTCAGCCGAAGGAAATTTTAAAAAATAGCCGGCATTTTCATCGTCTAAATTAACAATGTGCCTTTTCAAACATCTTTGGAAAAGCCGGCCTTTCGCCTGCCGGTAATTTTCAAAGCCGCCATGCCGTTCCAAGTGTTCCGGCGAGAGGTTGGTGAACACTACTGTGTCAAACTTAATAAAACGATGGCGGTGCTGGAGGATACCCTCAGAAGTTATTTCTAAAACGGCAAAAACAGCACCATGCCTAACCGCTTTCCTTAAAAATTGTTGAAGTTTAAACCGGCCCGGCATAGTCATCTTCAACCTGTTTTCCCAATATTTACTGCCGATACTAAATCGGATTGAAGACGCCGCCGCAGTCTGATAGCCCGCTTCATTCAAAATCGCCGCAGTCAATTCAACAACCGTTGTCTTACCTTTTGTGCCGGTTACACCAATTACCTTAATTTTCCGGCTGGGAAAACCAAAAATTACTGCGCCAGCCAAAGCCAGCAACCAATGATACCAGGTAAGAAGAAAAAATGGCGTAAATTTCTTGATAAATTCCTTGGTTTTAAAAATTAAATTCATTTAATTTGACCATTTGAATAACAAACCTTTAAGCCCTTAAAGAGATGCTCTCAAAAAACCCTCCTTGTCTTTTTACCCCTTCTTTATATCTTTCCAGGAAACCAACGAAGCGTCTTTCTAAAGCTGTCTTGGGCCAGAGGCCTGAAGAAATCCGCAAAAATTTAAAAATTCAAGTTTTCTGCATAGCATATAGGAAGTCCATAAAAATATTAATTTTCGTTGGTCTTTTAGAGAAAAATTAAAAAAGCGTTATTAACATCTAAAACAACAAATTTTTTACCCTATTCTATTAATTAATCATTAATTTTATCATATCCTAATCTGCTTTCTTTTAAAAGATAGATTGAATCTAAAGATTTTTATGCGCCAAATCAGCTAATTAAACATTTGTTTATATTTGCGGGGAATATATCTGCGGAATGCCTCTGAAGATTTAAGTGTTTCAATCAAACAACAAGCCCACAAAATTAAGCGCCAAGCCCTACGATAGGGCATCGCCCCAAACGCTCAAAAAACTTGCCGGTTCTTTTTTTTAATGCTATGATAAGTCATCAACCCCCATTAGTCTGTTGTCCAAGAAGAAAAGTATTTTATTTTTTTATTTAAATTTTTTTATTTTAAAAATATGGCCATTACCAAATCAGCTAAAAAGGCATTAAGACAAAATAAAAGAAGGCATGAAAGAAATCTTCTAAAGAAAAAGAATTTAAAAAGTTTAATTAAAAAATTAAAAACCCTTATCGCTTTAAAAAAGGCTGATGAGGCAGAAAATTTGCTTCCGCAAGTTTATCAGGCATTGGATAAAACCGCCAAAACCGGCTTAATCAAAAAAAACACTGCCTCAAGAAAAAAATCACGGCTGGCTAAGGCTCTGGCTAAAATCAAACAGCTTAAACAATAAACTTTTTTTAAATCTCAGTCACCAAAAATCTAATACCTTCTTCCGGCTTGAGACGGCCTCTTTTTATTTCAAGGTCTGTCCGGAAAATTTTTTGGTAAATCTCCCTTAACTCTTCCAAAGAAAACTTTTTTGCCAACAAGATTGATTTTTTAATGACAAAGGGACTGGTTCCCTTTTTAAACCTGCTGTTTGTTTTCGCCAAAAGAAGATTTCTAAACTCAAACGCTATCATTGAAAGAAGATAAAGAGGAGAATCCCCCTTAGCCAAATGTTTCTCTATAAGATTAAGACAACGCGCTCTCTCCCGCTCGGCTAAAGCATCTATTGTTTTAAAAATTTCCGCCTCCAAACGAGGTTTTACCAAAAGAACCACATCTTTTTCTCTAATAATTTCTCCTCGCCGATAATACGCCAACTTCTTTACTTCATTTGACAGCAGCCATAAATCATTACCCGCCGACATAATTAACCGCTCCAAAACGCCATCTTCAAATTTTGCCGAGCAATTTTGAAACTGATTTGCCAGCCATTTGCGCAAAGCGACTCCTGAAAGAAGATTAAATTCTTGGGATTTGCCGTTTTTCGCCAAAAATCTGGCTAAGCGGTCGCTTGCGGGTATTTTCTTCTCTTCAAAAAAAATAATAATCTCGTCTGACTTTAAGAAGAAATCCTTTTCTCTTAAAAATCTTTCTTTAAACGACTCTTTTAAAAAGGCGTTTTTTAGAATAAACAATTTTTTCTCCTTAAACATCGCGGCCTGCCTCAATTGGTCGCGAAAATCGTTGAAATCTGTTTTTTCAAAATCAAAAACCTTCAGATTCAAGCCGCTTTTGTGAATTTTTTGATATTGTCCGACAATCTCTTTTAGTTTCTCTCTGCTCTGGTAAGTATCTTCACCGTGAAGAAAAAGAAGCATAAATTAAATTATTTAAATTGAAAACATTTTTAACCTGTTTTTTATTTTTAAATTTTTAACGGATTTTTAACAAATAAGCCAGTAAAATTAGATTTTCTGACAACGAGGGCAGAAATAAGCCGAACGGCCGCCAATTTTAATTTTTTCAATCTGGTGACCAGAAGGACACTTTTTCTGCTGATAAACATGATGGTAGGCAACATAATCGCCCTTTCGGCCGTAAAGGTCAAGATATTGTTCTATGGAAGAACCTCTTTTTTCAACTGCCTTTTTTAAAATTTCTTTGATGGCGGAAAACAATTTAGCCACCGCGGCAGAGTTCAAATCGCCCGCCCGAGCTAAGGGATGAATGCCGGCTTTAAATAAAATTTCATCAGAGTAAATGTTGCCAATACCAGCAATGAATCGCTGGTCCATTAATAATGGTTTAATTCTTGCCTTCCCCCGCCGTCCAAGCATTTCCTTAAATTTTGAAAGGGTAAAATCTTTATCTAACGGCTCCGGCCCCAATTCTTTTTCAATAAGAGAGACATCTTTAACTCTTTTCCACCAGCCAAATTTTCTTACATCATTAAAAAGCAGGGTTGTTCCGTCGTCAAAATTAAAAATAGCCCGCGTGTACTTATTGGGCTTCGCGTTCAAAAGTAACTGGCCGGTCAATTTCAAATGGAAAACCAAACTTTCGCCATTGGCAAAATCAATAATTAAAATTTTTGCCCGGCGTCTTACTTTCACAACCTCCACCCCCGCCAATTTTTTACCAATAATCTCTTTTGCCAGCTCTCTCCTAATTGTTTCCACTTCGGGTAATTCGGGCATAAGCTAGGTAAAAAATAAAATTAACCGGAAAGAGTCAAAAACTAGAGAAAAATCTTTTCCCTTGTCTTTCCTCCCTTTATCCCCAATGGGCTTTGCTTTAATACTTTAACACTTTCTTAACTTTCTCAATAATCTCGTTCGGCGTAAAATGAGCCTTTACCAGATAATCAACCGCTCCCAACTTAAGACCTCTTTCAATATCCTCCCTCTGCCCAAGATTAGAAAGAATAATCACCGGCACGGAAGAGAGAGAAATTTCCTCTTTCATTCTGGACAAAACCTCAAAGCCATCAATGCCTGGCAAAATTAAATCAAGCAACACCAAATCAGGCTTGAGCTCTTTAATTTTTCTCAATCCTTCCTCGCCATCAACCGCTTCCTCTACATTAAAATCCTCGTCAGAAAGTTTGCGGACGATAAGTTCTCGCAGGAACTTATCATCTTCAACGACAAGTATCTTTGCCATAGTTCATTTTATAAACGACTTTTAAAAATTTTACTAAATTTGCTCCAATAGTTCTATTTGTTTTTTAACTTTAGCCAGCACCTCCTCCAAGTCAAATTCCGTTTTTATCAGCCAGTCCTTTGCCCCCATTTTTTTCGCCCGTTCAAGTTCAGCCGCCTGACCGGAGTTGGAAATAACAATAATGGGGATATTTTTAAACTTCTCCTCTTTCTGTATTTCTTCTATCACCTCAAAACCGTTTTTCCCCGGCATAACAATATCTAACAAAATCAAATCCGGCCTCTCATTTTTTAATTTATTAATTCCTTCTTGCCCATAACGAGCAATTCTTACTTCATAACCATTTTGCCTCAACTTTTTCTCAAGCAAAGAATAAATCAATTCTTCATCTTCAATTATCAATATCTTTTTCATAAAGTATTTCTTCGCTTTTTGTCTTTTTTGTTTATTCTATCAATTTTATCATTTCTGTTTTATCAATTTCTATTCATTTCATTCTATTCACTTCTCTTATCCCTTTCTCTTTTAATTTTATCTTATTCTGTATCTTGAGAAACTGGTAAAGTAAAAAAGAAAGTTGACCCCTTATTTTCTTCTGTCTCAAACCAAATCCTGCCGCCGTGCGCCTCAACAATATTTTTAGAAATATAAAGACCCAGGCCTGTCCCTTCAGTATCTCTTTGGATAGCGTTTGAACCGCGGAAAAAGCGGGAAAAAACCCTTTCTCGTTGCGCTTTAGGAATACCGATACCTGTATCTTTTACTGAAAAAACGATTTCTTTCTTCCCGCCAGCAAAACCAACCGAAACCTCCACGCTACCCCCACGGTCGGTATATTCTACGGCATTGGCAATTAAGTTTTGAAAAACCAAAGATATTTTCTCAGAATCAATTTTTAATAACGGAATTTTCTCTTTCGGTTTACGAAACTCCAGCTTTAATCCTTTTTGTGCGGCGAAATCTTTGAAAGAATCCACTGTTTGTTCGGCTATTTTTATTATATCTTTCTCTTCAACATTGTAAAGAAACCTTCCTTCTTCAATTCTCGTCACATTCAAAAGGTCATTAATCAAATGAATCATCCGCTCATTACTTTCGTAAGCCTTCTCCAAAAATTCTTTCTGCTCAGCGGAAATTTTACCGACATCGCCATCCAGCATCATTTTTAAAACCCACTTAATGGCAGAAAGTGGCGTTCGCAATTGATGGGCGGCGATTGAAACAAATTCTGTCTTAAGGCGTTCTACTGTCTTTTCTCTGGTAATATCTCTTAACACAACCAACGTCCCGACTTTTTCTCTTCCTCTCATCACGCCAATTACAGACACCTCTAAAATTTTGTCTTCTCTTAAGCTTATTTCCTTCCTTAAATCTTCTTTTTCCGTGAAATCATCTCCTAATTCCTTGAGCAATAAAGAAAACGAAGAAATTCCTTGAAGCTCATTTAGGGTCTTTCCCAAGACCGTTTCTTCGGAAGAAAGAAGGAAAAGCTCTCTGGCTTTGGGATTAAGAGAAGATAATCTATTCTCCTTATCAAAGAAAAGCAATCCTTCGGGGAAACTGGTAATAATCGTCAAGGTTTTATCTTTTTCCGTCTCTGCTTCGCCTCGCGCCTCTTCAATATCTTCCAAAATATTTAAAAGCGCTTCCCGGGAGCCTTTGAGTTCGTGAGTAAATTTCTGTAAATTTTCTACCTTTGTTTGTAGTTCACTTTCAAACCTTTTTTTCTCGGAAATATCTAAAAACGAAAAGATATAGCCGACAATTTCACCGCTTTTTTCTTTTCGCGGCTCCACATAAACAGTACTCAAAATTTCTCTCCCTTCTTTAGAAACAAGTTCTTCTTCCTGACCCTCAATTCTTTTTTCCCGAAGAACAGTTTGTTTAAATCTCTCAAACTCTTCTTTGCCCGGGAAAATTTGCTTAAGGCTGTTCCCAACGATTTCTTCTTCAGAATAACCAAAAACCTCTCTAAATTTATGGCCGGTTTTTAAAATGTTAAAAAAAGCATCGGTGCTGCAAAGAGGAATAGGAATAGAAGCCCAAACATCTTCAATGATTCCTTTCAGTAAGCCAAGTTCTTTGCTCACCTCCTTAATGTTTTCTGGCTGGTTATTTTTATTGTTTTGGACCATTTTTCTGCTTTCGTCTTTAAAAAGAAATAAAATAATTAGAGCCGCTTTTCTTTTTCTTTTTGCTTTCTTAATTCACTTTCTAACCGACTTATTTCTTTTTTCAATTCAATCATTTTTTGCTCCCGGCCTATGGTAAGGCGATGAAATTTTTCTAATTCTATCACTCTTGCGCGAAGCTCCTTAGTTCTTTTTTGAACCTCTTCTTCTAAAATTTTAGCCAATTCTTCCAGTTGTTTATTTTTTGCCCTAATCCTCACCTCTAAAATACCTTTGGCTTCCTCCAAGTCTTTCATTATTCTTTTTTGACGGGAAAGCCTACCTAAAAGAAGAAAAATTATCAACATCAACAAAAAAAGAAAACCAAAAAACAGCCATAAAGATAAATAATATTTCATGTTTGTCCCTATAAAAATTATATTGGTCCCCATAAAAATTATGAAAATAACACCACCCAAACTTTAACTATGACTAACGGCTAAAAAAAAGCGGGGCTTGAGGAAGTCGCTTAATCAAACTGACAAAATTCATTTTTTCAAAAGCCGCTTTGGCTTTTTGATAATCAAAACCATCAAGAGAGCATTCGTTTATTTCAAAATCAAGCGGCACGTTCTTTTGAATTTCAGAAAGCTTCTTGGAAAAAAACGCTTCTTCTTTATATTTTTGAAGCGCTTCTTTAATCTTGCCCCTGATTTTTTTGCTCCGTTCGGTCCTTTCTTCAATTTCCCGGTAAAGATTTTCCAAACTAGTGAATTCTTTGATAAGCGAAAGAGCGCTCTTTTCGCCAATCCCCGGCACGCCCGGAATATTATCCGAAGGGTCGCCTTTTAGCCCCCGAAAGTCAGGCAACTGAGAGGGAAGAATCCCAAACCTCTCTTCAATCTCTTTAACGCCCCAAAGGACAATATCCTTGATGCCCTTTCTCATCACCCAAATTTTAGTTGTTGCATCGGCTATCTGCAGAATATCAAGGTCGCTGCTCAGAATAATCGTTTCTATTTTAGGGAAGAGCTGTTTTTTTTGAATTAAAAAATTTATTGTCCCCACCAAATCATCCGCCTCAAACCCCGGTTTTTCAAAAATTGCTATCTTGATTTCCCGCAATAATTCTTTAAGTTTAGACACCTGTTCGTAAAACTCGGGAGGATGAATCGGCCGGTTCGCTTTATAATCCTTAAACTCTTTGTGCCGAAAAGTAGGTCCCGCTGAATCAAAAACAGCGGCAATAAAATCGGGCTGAATCTCTTTAAGCGCCCTAAAAAAAACCAAGAGATAACCATAAACAGCATTAACCAGTTTGCCCTCTTTTGTTTTTAACGGCGGCAAGGCATGGAAAGCGCGGTGCAGAACCGAATGAGAATCAATAATCAAAAACTTAGGCATATTTTATTATTTTTTTATTATTTTTTATTTTTCCTTTTCTCGCTTTCTTTCCCTCTTTGCTTAGCCGGGTTTTCCTATTTCCTATTTTTGTCTTCTTCTTTCTTATTTTTTTACTTTTTATTTTTATTTTTTTTATCTTATTTTTTATCTTATCCCCAAACAACCCTTTACTTCAATCTATTATTTTTACTTTACCATTTTTCTTTTTTAAAACAAAAGATTTTTAAAATATTTTCAGAAAAACTTTTTTGAGAAAAAAATTTTCCTTTTGTTTTTCCCGACAATTTCAAACTTTAACCAAAAAACTTCACCGGATAAAATTTTTTTAATTTTTTGGGGCCATTCAAGACAAACGATGTTGCCGGGGAAAACAATAATATTTTCAAACCCCAAAGCCAAAAGCTCGGCCGGCTCGTTTATTCTATAACAATCAAAATGATAAAAATTTTCCCATTTTACCAGCCCCTTCTTTTCTTTTTTTGTCCCTTTTAGGCCTGCCAGTTTAAACTTTTTAAAAATGACAAAAGTGGGGCTCAAAATTCTCTCCTTTACCCCTAACCCATCGGCAAGCCCCTGAACAAAAACTGTTTTACCGCTACCCAACTCACCCTCCAGACAAATTAAGGTTGCCCCTCTTTTCTTTGCAGACGCCTCTCTTTTGGCTAAAAAATGACGAACAAATTTTTTAGCCAAAAGATAAGTTTCCTCGGGAGAACTGGTCAAAAATTCTTGAGGTAAATTTAGTTTTTTTTTCGTTGACATCGCTTCTTAAATAAGTTAAATTGATTTAAACTGCTCCCAAGAACAAAGAAAACCGGAGCGCCGTTGTTTTGTCCTTTTGCTCTATTGCTCTCTGACTTTCTTTCTTTATTTTCCAGAATAAAATCTAAAATAAAAAATAAAATATAAAAAATTATCCTGATAAATACAAAAATACAAACTAATACAAAATTATACTAAAATTAAAAATTAAAACAAAAAATTAATCCCACCCTCCTTCAAAAGAAATTCCCCCAATTAAAATCATTAAGAATTTAAAAAGATTCAAAAAATAAAAACCCGTCCCTTTGGTTAACTAAATATCAGTTAAATAAAAGCCCAAAAGAAGCCATAACCACGGCAAGCTAAATTATGGAAATCACCGGCCAAATAAAAATTGAAGAAAAAAAACTTCAAGAGATAAAAGAAAAAGCGGAAGACATTGCCAAGCTCAAAAAACTCTTAGAAGAAAGTTTGAAAGAGGAAACAACAAAAATTTTAGAAATTTGTTTAGCCGGCGCTATTTGTCTTGACGCTTCAGATATTCATTTTGAGCCCAAAAAAGAAAAAGTGGAGCTACGTATAAGGATTGACGGACTTCTCCACGAAGTAACTTTTTTGGAAAACATTACTTACCGCCATCTGCTTTCGCGGTTAAAATTGCTTTCCGGCCTAAAACTAAATATTTCAAACAGGGCCCAAGACGGCCGTTTCACCGTCCTCTTAGCTAACGAACCAATAGAAATAAGAACCTCAACCCTGCCTTCTGAATTCGGCGAATCAACCGTACTCAGGATTCTTAACCCCCAAAGCCTAATTGAAATTGAAGAGTTAGGCATAAGGGAAGATATGTTTGAGGTATTTAAAAAAGAAATTCTTAAACCTCACGGAATGATTGTGGTTACAGGGCCAACCGGCTCCGGGAAAACCACCACCCTTTATGCTATCTTAAAAAGGATTCAAAGCCCGGAAATCAAAATCATCACTATTGAAGACCCGATTGAATATCATCTGCCGCAAATATCGCAAACCCAAGTAGACCCCCAGAAGGGATATGATTTTGCCAACGGCCTAAAAGCAATTGTCAGACAGGACCCTGATGTCATTTTGGTTGGCGAAATCAGAGATTTTGAAACGGCCAAGACCGCTTTACAAGCGGCTTTAACCGGCCACCTCGTTCTCACCACTCTTCACACTAACGACGCTGCCGGCACAATTATCCGTTTGCAAGCGTTAGGCGAGAAACCAATCAATATCGCGCCAGCCCTCAATCTGGCTATTGCCCAAAGATTAGTCAGAAAAATTTGCCCCAAATGCGCTGCTTTTAAGCCAGCCAGCGACGAAGAAATCCATTTCCTAAAAAAAGAACTTTCTTCTTTGCCTCCCAAAATAAAAATTCCAGCCATTGATAAAAACCTAAAATTAGCCAAACCCCAAGGCTGCCCGCTATGTCATTTCACCGGTTATAAAGGCAGAATCGGCATTTTTGAATTTTTCCTCAATGACCCGGAAATAGAGGCTTTTATTTTAAAGTCACCCTCAATTTCCGAGCTTAAAGAATTGGCAAGAGCAAAAGGAATGGTCACAATGAGAGAGGACGGTTTAATCAAGGTCCTGCATGGAATAACCACCATAGAAGAAATAACCAAAACCACCAAAGAATAGGCAAATGGTAAAAACAAAATAAAAATAAAAAACGAAAAAAGCAAAAAAGAGAGAGATAGGGGATAAAAAATAAAAAATAGAAAAAAATAGGATAAAAATAGCCCAAAGCTTTTCCTTCCGGTAGAGGAGGTCAGAGTTTTTTTCGGGAATATTCAAGCCGTGGCTTAAATATTCTATTCAAAAAAAACCCTTAAAGCTTTGGGCTAATGCCTATATTGTAATATAATTTTATTTTAATGTCAATAGTAGCCCCTTTTCTCTTAGAGCTAATGACAAAAATTAACAAAGCAAAAACAAAAGGGAGATAAAGCTAACTTTACTTTGCGGGCCTGAAACTAACAGAATTATCCTTACCAAGAGAGGATTAAGCAAAACTTAAAAATTAAAAATTATCTTGAAGCCGCCAAACAAAAATAATCTCTCCAAAAATAATCCCTTAAACATCTTTTCTTTTACCATAACAAAGAAGAAAGAAAAACTACCAAAGAAATTAACGAAAAGACCCCCTCAAACCTCTGGAAATTAACGAAGAGAATCTAAGTGCCCCGGACAATCGCTGGCTTTGAAGATTCCTTATAAAAAATTTGGAAGAAGCCCGGACCAACTTCCAAGCGCCGAAAGTCGCTCTTGCGGAAGAAATAAATTATCGTTTATGAGCCATATTTAATGCCAAAGAGGTTTTGCCAAAAAAACAAAAGGCGCCCGCGTAGAGCCACTCGCTTGCATCTTAGCCGTATAAACATTTTAGTTTAATAAAATTCAAAAACCGAAAAAACCTTCTTCCCAAAACAAAAAGATGCCCCAAATTAGAACCAATCCTCATTTCCCTTTTCTCTTCTTTTTCTTTTCCCTCTTTTTCTTTCTTCCCTGTTCCGCACTGGGGACCAACCCATCGGTTGTTATAAACGAAATCGCCTGGATGGGCACGAAGATTGAAGGAGTTGAGGCAAAAAACTGGTGGCGTTATGAATGGCTGGAATTATTTAACCCTACCGCCCATTCTGTTTCTTTAGAAGGTTGGCGAATTGAACTTTCAAGAAATAGCCTTGATTTTACCATTTCCTTAAAAGGAGAAATTGCCGCCAACGACTATTTTTTAGTTGCTTCTTCTGAGAAAATTGCTCATTATGACCTTAATTACGCCAATCTCGGCGGCAAGTTTAACAATAACGGGCAAAAAGTAGTCCTCAAAAACAACGTGGGAGAAATCGTGGACGAGGTTGATTGTTTTTCTAACGGTAAATGGTTTGCGGGAGAAAACGACCTTAAACAAACAATGGAAAGAAAATCAGCGTTTGCAAGCGGCTCCTCTCCTTCCAACTGGCAATCAAGCGCCCAGACAGGGGGGTCGCCAAAAGCAGAAAACAGCCCGGGAGCAATTCTCCCAGCAACGACTTTAAGTCCCGCAGGCGCAACCGTAGACGCAACTTCTCAAACAGAAACGGTTGTTTCGGAAAATGTTTATGTCGGAAATGTTTTTATTAATGAAATTTTTCCTTCACCCGAAGAATCGGACGCCGAAAAGGAATGGATTGAACTTTTTAATGCCAATAATTTTGAGGTTGACTTAAGCGGCTGGCAAATCCAAGATTTGGTTGGTACAGTCAAAAAATACTTTTTCCCAGCAGAAACAAAGATTAAACCCAATAACTTTCTGGTCCTCAAAAGACCGGAAACAAAAATTGTTCTTCAAAATAATGGTGATGGGTTAAAGCTTTTAAATCCTTCAGGCAAAATAGTAGACAAGATCCAATATGAAAAAGCGCCTCGCGGTATGTCTTTTAACAGAACAAAAGAAAGCTGGCTATGGAGCGCAAAGCCCACGCCAGGCAAAGAAAATGAAATTGTTTCCGCTCCTCCTCAAAATCTCTCCAAAGAAGCCAGCAGTTCTTCATCCACCATCTCTCATACCTTGAAACAAAATTTGGGACAGGTTCAGGCAAAAATAAGCGAATCTAAGTTTTACACCCCTTCACCGCTTTTTACTCTGGGAATAGCTATTTTTATCGCCATTCTTTCTGCTGTTGTGGTCTTATTTTTAAAAAAATCCCCCCGCGATTAAAAACGGCAAAAAATTTCTTGCCTAAAAGAAGTTAAAAAGAGAAATTTAAACAAATTTTCTAAGCCCCGCCTCTGTTAAAGATTTGCATTAAAATTCTGGTTTCAAAAAAGGCGCCTTGCCATCCCGCGTTCTAATTTTTAAATCGTTTAAGATAATCAGAAGAAGAAGCGAAGCAACTGCTCCAAAAACAAAAACCCCTAAAAAAAGAGGGGTAAAACCAAAAATTTCAGCGCCTATGCCGCCAAGAATGCCCGCCAAGCCGGAGCCAATACCCAAAAAACAACTATCCATTCCCCAGCTTAATGCTTCTTTACCCCTATCCAAATGACGGGTGAAAATTGCTGAATAAGAAGGAAGAACAAAAGCCATAGCCAAGCCATGGCACGCCTCTAAAGCATAAATATGCCAAGGCAGGGAGGCGAAAATAAAACCGAGAGAAACAAAACTTGCCGCCAACGTACCGCCGAACATCGCATAATAATCGTCTTTTTCGCCATGGTTTTTATCAAGATAATGGGCTATCGGGAGTTGGGCTAATGATTTAATCAACCAATAAACACCAACCGCTGTGCCAGCCACCTGAACATTGCCGCCCTTTATTTTATCGGCAATAAAAATTGCCAATATCGGCGAAACCAACCCCCAACCAAAAAACAAAATAAAATCAGAAACAATAAGCGTTTGGATAACTTTGTTAAAAGGTATGATTTGTTTAGCTACCCTAATGAATTTTCTTAAAAACATTTTTAGTTCAGCCGAGATTAAATTTTAATTATTTTAATTACTTTTAATTGTAATTGCTTTTTGCCCAATCCCCATACCCCTTTTCCCCGCCTCCTCTCAATCTCTCTCAAAGAACGCCCGACAGCCATCCATTCCCGGGAACAATTATCCGTTATCCTCAACTGCCTCTTCTTTATGAGCAATCTTCTTTTCTAATAATTTAATCACAGAAAGCATTAAAACAGCCAAGCCGGTTGCTAATAAAGACAACCAATATAATCCCAACCCCACCCCAATACCAATAGCGGCATCCAACCATAAAGCCGCGGCTGTCGTTAGCCCCTCCACCTGTAGTTTGTAAGAAACAATCAAGCCGGAACCAATAAAGCCAATACCAATAGCCACTGCCTGAATAACTCTTGTTGGGTCAATTTGAATCGGGGACATTAAAGAACTTTTTTCGCTTAAATAAGCGGCAATAACTGTAAAAAAACAAGAACCGCTGCTAACCAAAGAAAAAGTTCTCAGGCCAGCCTTTTTTCTCTGGAATTCCCGCTCCAGCCCAATAACTCCCCCCAATAAAGAAGCTATTAAAACCTGTCCAAAAAGTTGCAATTGAGACATATCTTAATAAAATTGCATTTTAAAACAAAATTTATAATTTTAAAACAAAACCAAGGATATTTTTATCCAAATCCGCGGTTTCCTGGGATAATTAGCCCTCTATATCTTATACACTTTGTATCCCTCTCTGACTTTTTCAGCCACCGCCATTCCCACCTCATCTCCCTGCCGGGCTTTCTTGATTTTTTTATGGTCAATTTCCATTGAACCAACCTCTTGTTCAAAATCAGTTGACTCGCCGCCTCTTATCCTAATTTTGTCGCCAACCGCAAGCGTTCCCTCCAGTTTAACCACTGCCACGCCAATTTTATCAAAATAATGGACAATCCTTCCTACCAACTCGCCCTCATTGGCTTGATGATTGTTTGACATAAAATTTTATTTCTTTAAACCTTGAAGACCTTTGCCAGAGAAAAATCTCCTTAATTAATTTTAGCAAATTCAAGAAAAAAATTAAATCAACCCCCGGAGGAAAAATTCGCTAAAAAGCTAAGACATAAGCCAACCCTCTTTTCCCGATTTTTTATTTTACAATTAAAAATTATTTTACAATTAAAAATAAAAAATTAGGAAATAAAAAATAATAAAAAAACAAACTTGTCCGCCGAACTCCTCTTATGCTACAATTTTAAAAATAGTGCTGTCAAAAATTATTAACGTTTTTAAAAAATAATGGTTTCTAAAATTTTCTCCGGCGCTCTCCAAGGCATTTCCGCCGAATTAATTGAGATAGAAGCATTAGCCACTCGCGGCCTGCGCTCTTTTAATATTGTCGGATTGGCTGATAAAGCAATTGAAGAAGCCAAAGAACGGGTCTCCGCCGCCATCAAAAACATCGGCCTGGCTTCACCGCGGCAAGAAACCAAAAGAGTGCTCATTAATCTGGCTCCGGCAGATATCAAAAAAGAGGGCAGCTTATATGACCTGCCCATTGCTCTGGCTTATCTTTTAGCCAGCGGACAGACAAGATTTAATGCGGAAAAAAAATTAATAGCGGGCGAATTAGCGCTTGATTCAAGAGTCAAACCGATTAAAGGAGCGTTTTCGCTTTGCCTCTTAGCTCAAGAAAAAAATTTCACAGAAATAATCCTACCCAAAAAGAATGAAAAAGAAGCGGCTTTGTCTTGTTTTTTGAATCCCCAAAAGAAGATAAAAATTGTCGGCGTGGAAAATTTAAGCCAAACAATTGGTTATCTGGAAAGCGGGAAAGAAAACCCTATTGCTTGTCCTGATTTTGGCGATTTTTCTTTCCAAGAAAACTTTGAAGTAGATTTCAGCTGGATAAAAGGACAGGAGCATGCCAAAAGAGCTTTAGAAATCGCAGCCGCGGGAGGCCATCATCTTATGTTAGAGGGTCCGCCGGGAACAGGCAAAACCTTGTTAGCCAAATCTATTGTTTCCATTCTGCCGCCTCTGGAAAAAGAAGAAATCCTGGAATTAACCAAAATCTATAGTGCGGCTGGGCTGCTTCATCCGGAAAAGCCCTTACTAACCAGCCGACCCTTTCGTTCTCCCCATCACAGTTCCTCTGAAACAGCGCTTATTGGCGGCGGCAACCCGCCGCGGCCGGGCGAAATAACTTTGGCGCACCGCGGCGTTCTCTTTCTGGATGAATTCCCGGAGTTTCACCGCGATGTTTTAGAAAGCTTAAGAACCCCTCTGGAAGAAGGGAAAATTACGCTGCGCCGCGCCAGATATGATTTATCCCTGCCCAGCCGTTTTTCTCTTATTGCCGCCGCCAATCCCTGCCCCTGCGGCTTTTATAACCATCCGGAAAGAGAATGTTCCTGCACCCCGGCGCAAATCGCCGCTTACCGCAGAAAATTAGCCAGTCCTTTAATGGACAGAATTGATATTTTCTCTTGGGTACCCTCGTTAAAATATGAAGAATTAATCAATCCTCTTGAAAAGAACCAAAGCGAACCAGCCAGACAAAGAATAAAAAAAGCAAGAGAAATCCAGAAAGAACGATTCAAAAATGACGGCATTTTTACCAACGCGGAAATGAACCTTCCTCAAATAAAAAAACATTGCCAAATTGACAATACCAGCCATCGATTCTTGGAAAAATTTGTAAATGCCGGAAAACTTTCCGGCCGCGGCTATCATCGTGTCCTAAAAGTAAGCCGCACCATTGCTGATTTAGAAGGAAAAACAAACATTTCTTTTGAACATATCAGCGAAGCCGTGAGTTACCGGCGCCGAGAGGATTTCTGGTAATTTTTGAAAAGAGCTCTTTGAAAAATTTAAATTTATTTAACAAATTCAGTTCCTACCGGGAAAGCGGCAAACGGGTTGCGCGCGAACCTAACATCAAAATGTAAGTGACAACCAGCTTCGCCTTTAGGATAAGTTAGCCCCGTATGCCCCACAAAGCCGATAATTTGTCCCTGAGAAACATTAACGCCGGCACTTACCGCGGTTTTAGAAAGATGACCATAAAAAGTAATTGCGCCGTTGGGATGTTCAATTTTTACATAATTCCCGGAAATAGAGTCTGCTCCCACCCGCTGAACCCGGCCGCCCGCCGCCGCAAAAACCGCATCGCCGCATCTCTTATTAGAAAAGTCCACAGCATTATACCAGTGTAAACCCTGAGTCAAGCGGCAAGGCGCGGGAAGCGGGCAGATAAAGAAGTTATTGGAAAGAAAAACTTGCGGTGCGGCAGCAAAGACAGTTTTTGGTTTTTTAGCGCCCGGGATAATCAGCATATCTCCTGCCAAAATATCGTCGGAATCGGATAACCCGTTTACTTCAATGATTTTGCTTATCTCTACTTTATAAGCCGTCGCCAAGCCGCTTAAAGTGTCTCCGGGCTTAACTAAATGAAGAAGACCGGACACCGGCAAAATAACCAATTCCTGCCCCGGCTTAAGCTGAGAGTTCTTTGATAAATTGTTCGCCCATAAAATGGTTTCCACGGAGATATTAAATTTTTCAGCCAAAGAATTAAGAGTATCGCCTTCTTCTATCTTATAAGTAAGAAGACCGCGGTTTTCCCCTGTTATGTCAACCAGAGAGGCAAGCGATTTTCCGGAAACCAAAAAGGGCGGCCCGGCATTTCTTAAAAAGGCACCCTCATTCAAAGAAAATTCCATCCCCTCCGCACCCTTCTCTGTTTGTGAAAAAAGATATTGGTTTCTCGCAAAAAAACCAGCCGCCGTGCCCGTCGCCTCTCTTTGTTCTGAGCAAAAATAAAGAGAAAACACCAAAAAACAGACCGAACAAAAAATCGCTGTTCCCCAAAGGAAACACCGTCTCTTGCTCCTTTTTCGGCAAATACTCATATGATGGAATATTGTAGCGCTAACCAAACTCAAGGTCAATAGAATTATCCACAGGCAGACAAATAAACCCTTTAGGCAGACAAATAAACAAATAAACCCTTTCCCCGCTTTTTCTCCAAAATTGGGAGGTCTAACATAAAAACGTGAAAACAAATTAAAAACAGAAAAATAAAATAAATTTCCCGAAAAAATATGAATCCAAAAGATCCAGAAACATTTTCCAAGAAAGAAAAATTTTTTCCTTATAAGCATTGGGGACAAAATTTTCTTATCTGTCAAAGAGTTCTCAACCAAATTATTAAAGCGGCTGACCTAAAAAAATCCGACGTCGTTCTTGAAGTAGGACCCGGCCTGGGAGCGCTGACGGAAAAATTAGCTCTAAAAAGCGGCAAAATAATCGCTGTAGAAAAAGACAAGAAACTTGCCGAACGTTTACAAAAACGACTGGCTGTCAAAAATATCAAAAATGTTGAAATAATCAATAACGATATCCTGAAAATAGAAAACCGACAGCTGACTAAAAACGGCTATTTAAAGGAGAACGGCTATAAATTGGTGGCAAACATCCCTTATTACATTACAGGACGGCTTCTCAGAAAATTTTTAGAAACCGATTTCCCGCCTTCATTAATTGTCCTTACCCTCCAAAAGGAAGTGGCTCAAAGAATTTGCGCCGAACCGCCCCATCTTTCAAAATTAGCGATTTTTGTCCAGTTTTATGGCCAACCCAAAATCATCAGCTATGTTTCTAAAAATTGTTTCTGGCCGCGACCCAAAATTGACAGCGCCCTTATCAAAATCACCCCCCGCGCCTCAACCAAGAAAAAAATGAGTAAAAAAAAGAAAGAGCTATTCTCCCGCCTTGTCAAAGCCGGCTTCTCTCAACCACGGAAACAACTTTTAAACAACCTCTCGCAAGAATTAAACCTGACGCGTCAAGAAACGCAGGATTGGCTTAAAAAAAATGGCATTAAACCAAACCAGCGCGCCGGAACCCTTACCTTAAAAGATTGGCTGCGCCTAACCGAAAGCCTCTTCCTAAAAAATAATAAAAAATAAGAAGAAGTAAGAAGAAGAAGAAGAAGAAGAAGAAGAAGAAATAAAAAAGAATTAAGAAATAAGAAAATAAGAAAAATTATTAATTAAAAAACTATGTTTTCCCCACCCCTATCTTGTTTTAAGATTTAGGAGTTGGTAAAATAAATTTTGTAGAGCAAATAAAAAACCAACTGCCTTCGCCATTCCTGCGAAAATTTAAACCAATGAAACTATTTTCTCTCCAAAAATTTGCTTTTCTTTCCCGACCCTTTCTTGTTTTTCTGGCCATTATTTTTCTTCTTACCTTTTCTCTTTTTCCTTCAGAAACACAGGCCGCATCTATTTTTAATCAAGTTGGCGGGGCAATCATCGGCATAGGGGGGAAAGCGGCGAACCTTCTCTTAGATACAGTAGTCGCGCCGATGGCTGGCGGCATGAGTTTTCTGTCGCTCAAACTGTTTAAAGGATTTTTACAGTTAAGCACCAAATTTACAGGAGGCATTATTGCCGCGCTCAACACCGGCGATTCTTACACTAGCCCCAGTAATCCAGTGATTGGCGCCGGCTGGACCTTCTTGCGCGACCTCGTTAATGTTTTTTTTATCATCGGCTTGGCTTACATTGGATTAATGACCGCCCTTAATTTAGCGAGTTTTGATACCCAAAAAACCTTTGGCAAACTGATTTTAGTTGCCCTGCTCATCAACTTCTCGCCGGTCATCTGCGGTTTAGTGGTAGACATTTCCCACATCTTTATGTCTTTTTTCCCGCTCAGCGAAGCCGGCTTTCAGTCATTTGTAAATGTTTTTAACGAATTAAGCAGCAATATTGAATTTTTTAATTTTGAACCAACCTCTTTAGCCGCAGACTTCATTATGATACTTTATGGCCTTTTGGCCGGATTAATTATTTTCGCTTTCGGGTTTTATTTTTTGGTCAGAAAAATTGCAATTTGGTTTGCCGTTATTCTTTCGCCGCTCGCTTTTTTTTGCTGGATTTTTGACACCACCAAAAAATATTATGACCAATGGTTAAAACAGTTTCTCTTTTGGACTTTCACCGGCGTAACCGTCTCTTTTATAATTTATTTAACTTCTATTGTTGTCACGACCAATGTTAAGCTTTTTATCCGTTAAATTAAAACAAGCAAAGATTCTCTTGAATTAATGAATAACAAAAAACAAAAAATAATAAAAATAAAATAATATAATTATAAAGAAGAAAAGGTTAGAAATTAAAATTGTTTATTATGGATGCGCTTACTTTTTTCCAAATCATCCTTCAGATACCTGTCGCTTATGCCCAAAGCTCAGGCGGGAGGGATGAAAATTTTCTTTCTTCTCTTTTGCCAATGTTAGGTATCCTCATTTTTATGATTTGGGGTTTTTTTGCTGCCTTCCAAATAATCGGTATTGTTTTATCGCCAGCCATTAAAGGCGCTAAAAGATTCCAGAAATTAGGAAAAGACCTTGGCAAAAAAGGGTGGCAATCAGCAAAACATGTAGCAAAATTTGTTGGTCGCACCGCCGCTCTGGAAACGGCTGGTGCGGTCGGCGCTGTTAAAGGAGCCAAGAAAGCTCTTTCAGAAACAAAAGAAGATGCTGGCTTATTCAAAAAAATCGGAGCCGGGATGACTGGCGCAATTAAAGGCGGCGTTAGAGGTGTAGCCACGCCGGCCGGCAGAGCAGAGGGGAAAAAAGCAATTCAGGATATCGTGGCTAAAACGCCTTTGGGGAAAACGCCTTGGTATCGCCGGCATAAAAAACCGGTTATTGATACCAAGGAATCAGAAGAAGTGTTAGACGCTTTTACCAACGAAGACCTCAAGAACATCGCTTCGGGAAAATCCTTTACCCGAAAAGGGCTTCAAGACCAAATGGCTGCTATTAAACTTTTGGCTAAAAAAGGCGATTTTAATTTTGACTCTGAAACAGAAGAAAAACTTATTCGTCAGGCGCAAAATTTAGGCGTTGATATTTCTTCTTTGACCGATTCACGGCCCGACCTTGCTCCACTGGTGAAAAAAGAAAAATATCACTCCCTCATAAAAGAAAACCTCGGGCAAGGGTTAACCCAAGAGGAAGCAGAAAAAAAAGCGGCAAGAGAAATCATCAGCGAAACCCTTGCCAAAATGAATCCCCGGCAGGTAAGAGACAATATCAAACCCAAGGCACTGGAAAATCTGGATGTTGTCCTTGGTTTAGACGAAAGAAAATTAAGTTACCTCGGAACAAACGGCAGCACTGCCCAAAATGAAGCCATTCTTAAAACAATAAGACAAAACGCGAAGCAAATTATTGAATTAAAAGATAAGTTTACCAACCAAGGCGATACTGCTTCCGTGGAAAAACTGGAAAGACTTCTGGCAGCCGTTGGTTCTAACCCCAATTTCTCAAAAGCCAAACCCACTATTATTACTAGCGGCTTGGAAGAAGAATTTAGAAACCTTAGAAAGAAAATTTAATAATTGTGATAAAATTTGCCATTATGAACGGTAAAACAAACAAAAACAATAAAAACAGCGCGCCGGAAAAAATTATCTTTCCGGAAGAAAGCGCCACTCTTATTGAAGCCATTTTGGAAAAATACGACTTAAAAGAAACAAAAGAAGATTTTTGGAGGAAATTTGAGGCGGGTGAAAAAAACAACGGCGAAATCTTGGCTGATTTGGCTTATCAAGCCGTAGCCAAAGGTTTTTCTCTAACCCAACTTGTTTCTGCCCTGCGGGATACTTTTAATTTAACTCCGCGCGCCGGCGAAGAAATGGCTAAGGACTTAAAAAAACAACTGCTGGATTTAGCTAGCCGGACGGATGAATTTACCGAAGAAACCCAATCTCCCAACACCGCAAATACTACTGCAAAAACCGCTGAGAAAAATGACCCTTATCGCGAACCATTGACATAATTAATAACCAAAAACCAATGGCGCTTGGCGCGTAAAAAAACAAAACAAGGGCCCAAAACGAGAAAAAACGCTTTAACCGCTTCTTGATTCTTCTTCTTTTAATTAATTTTAATTAATTTTCCCTCTTCAATCCAATCTATCTAAAATTTATTTAAATGGAATTCGTTCCAGAAACCTTTTATTTTTATGTTAAAATTTCTTGTGTTAAAATAAATAAAATAAAGTGGTAGAATAAAATATAAATAAAAAAACAAGATGAATTTTAAAGTACCCAAATTTTTAGAAAGAGAAACCAAGGTCTTCAGCTTCCTCACCTTCAAACAATTAATTATTATCAGCGGGATTGGCGTGGCCCTTTTTATTCTTTATTACATCCTGCCGCGATTAACCTTCTTTTTCATCGCCATTCTTACCGCTATCTTTGTTTTTATTTTTTCTTTTGTCAGAATTGAGGGATTTTCCCTCGGCCAACTCATCCTCAGATTTTTCAGTTATTCTTTGGGTTCTAAAAAATATTTCTGGAGAAAAAAAGAAACCCTTATGCCTATTCGACTAAAAATAAAAGAAAAGGAAGAAACAAAAAAAGAAACCGAGCCAGCCGCCCTAAAAATTTCGCCGGAAAGCAGGTTAAAAAAACTGTCGTCAAAAATAGATTTAGGTATGGGATAGAACAAAAAAATTTAATAAAGAAACTCTGGTATGTTTAATTTTTTAACGCAACAATTTTTAGAGTTTTCAGAAATTAGAGACGGCGTCATTGTTCTCAAAAACAAGGGATTAAGAGGAATCCTGCTCGTTTCTTCCATCAATTTTGAATTAAAATCCGAAGAAGAACAAAAAGCCATTATTTTCCAGTTCCAAAATTTTTTAAATTCGCTTGACTTCTCCTGCCAAATTCTTGTCCAGTCAAGAAAACTAAACATTACCGGCTATTTAGATAAACTTAAAGAATTGGAAGAAAAGCAGGAAAACGAACTTCTTAAAATCCAAACAACTGAGTACCGCAAATTTATTGAGAATCTTTTGGCAGAGGAAACTATTATGAAAAAGGATTTTTTTGTGGTTGTTCCTTTTACCCTGACAGAAACATCCGGGCTCAGCGGCGGTCTTTTCAAAGGATTAGGCAAAAAGGGCTTGGCTGGTTTGGGCGAAGAAAATTTTAAACGTTGCCGCGACCAGCTTTGGCAAAGAATGGAATTTACCGCGATTGGCTTGCGCCGCTGCGGTTTAACAGCCGTTCCCCTGACCACTCTGGAATTGGTTGAACTTTTCTGGGGGCTTTATCATCCCAAAGAAGCCGAATTTGGTTATTACCCGGAAATAATGCCCGAATTACTAAAATAAAAATTTACAAAAAACGCATGATTAATCTTCCCTTTTTCAAAAAGAAAGATGAGAAAACTATTAATGTAGAAGTGCCGCAAATGGAAATTTCTCTGGAAGACATTGTTGCGCCTTCCTCAGTAGAAATCCGCCAAAATTATCTTAGGTTAGGGGAAAAATTTTGCAAAACCTTTTTTATTTTTTCCTATCCGCGTTATCTTTCCACGGGCTGGATGTCGCCAGCTATCAATATGCCTTCTCCGATGGATATCTCTTTCCATATCCATCCGGTTGATTCGGGCAGCGTCCTCCGCCAACTGCGCAAAAAATTAACCGAAGTGCAGGCAGAATTGCTGGAAAGACAAGAAAAAGGACTGGTCCGAGACCCTACCCTAGAAACCGCTTTCCAAGACATTGAGGAATTAAGGGATTCTCTTCAGACAGCCAAAGAACGGGTTTTCCGTTTGGCTGTTTATATTACCATTTACGGCGATTCAGAGGAAGAATTGCGCGAAACAGAAACCAACCTGCGCTCTGTTTTTGAATCCCGACTCATTTATTTAAGACCGACCCTGCTGCGGGAAACTCAGGGGTTTAACTCTACGGCGCCGTATGGGCTTGATGAAATTTTGGTCCACACGCCGCTAAACACCGAGCCTCTTTCCAGTATTTTCCCTTTTGTCTCGCCCGACTTAAGTGCCAACGAAGGCATTCTTTACGGTATTAACCAGCACAACAATTCACTGGTGCTTTTTGACCGTTTTTCATTAGAAAACGCCAATATGGTCATTTTTGCCAAAAGCGGCAGCGGGAAAAGTTATTTTGTCAAAGTAGAAATTCTCCGCTATCTTATGCAGGGAGTTGACGTGATTATCATTGACCCGGAAAACGAATATCGCTGGCTAGCCGAAGCTGTGGGCGGTTCATTTTTTGACATTTCCCTTTCCTCCCATCATCATCTTAATCCTTTTGACTTGCCGGAGCCGCGCGAAGACGAAACACCTGAAGACACTCTTCGTTCAAACATCGTCAATTTAGTCGGCCTTTTCCGGCTAATGCTGGGCGGTCTTACCTCAGAAGAAGACGCTATTATTGACCGGGCTATTACCGAAACCTACGCTGCCAAAGACATCACGCCCGAGAACAATCCCCAATTGTGGCAGAAAAATACTCCCTTAATGTCTGATTTCCAAAGCGTGCTTGAAACAATGGAAGGGGCTGAATCCCTGACCGAAAGAGTGCGGAAATTTACCACCGGCAGTTATGGCGATTTTTTTAACAACCCGTCTAATGTCTCAATGGATAAAAATTTAGTTGTCTTTGGCGTCCGCGATTTGGAAGACGAATTGCGGCCAATGGCTATCTTCATTATTCTGCGCTACATCTGGAACCGTATCCGAGCCGAACTAAAGAAAAGAATCCTTCTGGTTGACGAGGCCTGGTGGATAATGCAATCAGAAGACGGCGCTTCTTTTCTCTTCGGCATCTGCAAACGCGCCAGAAAGTATTGGCTCGGCGTTTCTACGGTCACCCAAGATGTGGGCGATTTTATGAAATCAGAATACGGCAAACCGATTATCACCAACTCTTCGCTCCAATTTCTGATGAAACAATCGCCTGCCACCATTGATTTTGTCCAAAGAACTTTTAATCTGACCGATGAAGAAAAATACCTCCTCTTGGAATGCGATGTGGGAGAGGGGATTTTTATTGCCGGCTCAAAAAGAGTGGAGATGAAGGTTGTCGCTTCTTATACAGAAGACCAAATTATCACCAGTTCGCCGGAAGAAATCCAGAAAATAAAAGAGGCAAAAAAGAAATTGGCTTAAAAATTATTTTAGGAAACCCCTTCTTAGCGAACCAAACCTTTTTGTAATTTTACTAAAATATATGGCATACTAAAATATGACAGCCGAAATTGAACAAAATCCCGCTATCAATAATAACGTGCCGGAATTGGAAGAAGACGAAGAAACAACAGAAGAAAGCCGGCCCAACCTAATGTCGCCCGAAGCAGTAATGATGCTTTCTCTCGCTTTTATTTTTGATTTGGGAGAAGTAATTATTGAACTCTTTTCCAAACCGCTTCTCGCCATTCCCTATATCGGTCCTGTCCTAGAAGTAGTTTGTCAAATTGGCCACATTGGCTGGAACTTAGCCGCTCTTATTTTCTTCGGGCTTTGGCTTCTTTTTAGGTCCGGCTCTGCCAAAGCAACCCAACAAACCTTTGCCGCCAAAACCCAAAATTTAAAAGCAGTCCAATGGGCGCAAAGGCTTAAATGGCTCCGGCCGCTCTTTATCACCACCGAATTTATCCCCTTATTGGACAACCTTCCTGCCTGGACAGCCTTAGTTTATTTTGAACTAAAATACGGATAACCTCTTGGGTTAATATGGCCAAAAGGAAAAACAAAAATCAACGATTCTTAGCTGTTTTTCGACCGACACTTCCCCAAGGGATACTCGTTTTATGCCTGCTTGCCTTTCTTTTTATCCAAGCAGAAACGATTTTTGCGTTGGAACTTAATTATCCGCCCGTGCCGGGCGCCACCTCACCCCAAGAAATTGCCAAAAAACCAAGCAGTGAACGACTGCCGCTTTTCCTTAATTATTTTATTCGCCTTTTCTTTCTGCTGACTATTGGCGTCGCTGTCACGGCCACACTTTACGGCGGCGCACTCTTTCTCCTTTCAGGAGCCAAGCCAGCCGCAAAGGTGGAAGCAATCAACCGCATAAAACAGGGCTTGTTGGGCCTGACTATTTCAGCCAGCGTCTACCTTATTCTCTACACAATTAATCCTCAACTCCTTAACCTGAAAAATGCTCCTTCTGCTACGCCCAGCAGCTCTTTCACGCCTGCCAGCGCAAGCAGGCAAATCACTTATTTGCAAATTCCTTACGGCACTAATTTTGAAGAAACGCTTGCCTCTCTTAACGAAATTGTTTCCACGCCAGACGGAAAACTCTACCGCGTGGAAATTCCTTTCCAAGAAGCGTCAACTTCTCTTGAAAAAACCATTAATCTACTCAGCCAGATAAATGACGCACTCCAAAACTGCCAGTGCGGCCAATCGCGTTACCAGATTAAATTTGAAGGAGTCAAAGGAAAATGCGCGAGCGGAGACCCGTCAGTCTGCGCCAACAAAGAAACCCCGGAAGACCAGAAAGATTGCGAACAGAGCTGTTCCTTTTTTTGCACCGATTGCGGCACAAAAGGAGGATGCCCAGAAGCGATTGCAAGAATCACTGAAAAACTTGAAGACGGCAAATGCCCTACTTCCCCCAATAGCTGTTTGCGCGAAAATCTTCTCAAAGCATTGGCAGAAATGGAAACGCTAAAAATAAAATTCTCCACCGAACAAATTTCTTTTATTGAAAAAAATCTCAACTCCAATATAGCCAACTTTTTAAGCGCCAACTTGCTTAACATCAAATCGCAGGGGGATTTTGTCGCAGAAAAAACAGATTGGCAGGCGCTCGGTTATGATGTGGTTCTTGAAAAACCTGAACAGTTTTCTAGCCCAGGGGTAGTCAGAATAAACAACGCGCCTACCCTTGACCCCTTTTCTTTTTATGCCGTCTTTGATGGCCCACCAGAGGCTGTCAATCCTAAAATAGCCGAGGAAAATCAGGAAACCTACCGCTGGAGCCAAAGGGCAAGCATTTTTAGCGTCCTGACCCAATTAAGCTTAGAAGATATCCAAACTATTATTCAGGACTGCCTTTCATCGGCTTTCGGTCAGGGCCAGTTTATTTTTGATATTGAAGAATTTGCCGAAACAATTGAAGCGGGAATGCAAAACTGGCTGGCTGATTTTTTAGGAGACGCCGTCAGTGAAAACGGAGAAGAGCTCGCCGCGACTTTTACCAAAGAATTACGGAATGGAATAGACGAGTCCATCACCGATTCAACCACTGAGCAGGTTGAAAAATGCAAAAATGACTGCGACAAAAAAGACGAAAAATGTCTCTCAAAATGCCAAGAGCATATCTCACCGCATTTCCTTTCCGACCAACTTGCCGAATTTTTCACCGTGCCCCTAAAAGACCATTTGCCTAAAGAACTTTCCAAGGCCCTTAATGAGAAAGTAAGAAGCTTTTTCCTCGGCAAAAAACTCAACAAGCTTCTTGATAGCGAACTGATTGAATTGCTTGACAAGGTATTCCAGGGCGCCCTGAGCAAATCTCTGGAAGAACAAATTCCTTTTCTTAAGAAAAATCTGGAAAAAAGAATGTTTGAGATTCTGCCTTTGGAAATTTTAAAGCCGCTCCAGCAAATTGACGTTTTCCTCACAAAACACCTTAAAAACATTAAGGAAAGGATAGACAAAGAAATAAGCAAAATCGCCGACCAAATGGGACAAGCCATTCTTAATGGAATTGCTCAGGGATTTACTAATTTTAGGAAGGAAAATCCCGACCTCTTTCTTAATAGAGAAGACTGTACGGTGGACGGACAATACAGCGGTTATTACTGGGACGACAGTCAACAGCTTTGCCAAAAGGCAACCCCTGACCAAATTAATGATTGGGATAACTTTAAACATCATTTTATGGACAACTTCACTCAGGAAGGAATGTGCCACCGAGCCGGTTATTGCTGGGACAAAAGCGGACAAAAATGCGAAGAATGCCAATGGGTGAACTTAAAGGGACTTTCACCCAATCAGGAAAATCTGCGGCGGTTAGGCAAAGAATTTTTAAAAGGACTGGTTAATTTCGCCGAGGCGTTTATGGTCGCTCTTGCTAAAACCGCCATCTATACAATGACCCGATACGCCCAGGTTTGGGTAGAAGATGAAATACTCGGGCCTCTCCAACCCTATCTGGAAGACCTTGGCGTCTTCCAACAAACTCTTCATAAATTCCTTACTTCCACAATTAAAGACCTTTTGCCAGCTTCCATCGCCAACTACCTCTCCAGCAATATTGACGAAATTTTAAAGGACCTCTGTTCCAGAGCCAATCGGCCCGGCGGCGGCCAAATTCCTCTTTACCGCGGAATGTCTGGAATTTCTGTTTCCCAGCAAACCGCTGAAAAAGCGTGTTCGCTGGACGAAACCCTCCACACCTCTCTTTTAGACCAGCTTAAGAAAGAATGCGACCCTCAAATTAGCGACCTGGACGAACAATCCCTCGGCTGCCAGATTGTCACGGTGCTTGATGGAACCATTTCTCAAGCCCTTAAAAATGCTTTTTGCCAAAAATCACCAAATAAAAAGTGCTTTCTTGATGCGCTAGACAAATCTTTTGCCGAAATTCTCTGGCCAGACATTACCAATATTAAAGCTCTTATCCAAGGCACCCCTAAACAATTTTTCTGTGGCCAACTCAAATTAAAAGAAACAGAAAAATCGCTTTCTGAGGAATGCGCTAGTTTCAAAAGCGACTTTCTCAGCGGCGGCCTCTTGCCTTATTACAAACCTCAGCCTGGATGGATGTTGGAAGAAGAAGACGAAAGCAAAAAAGTCGCTTGTTATTTTATCTGGTACGCCTGCGAACCATTAAGCGGACTTAACCAAACCTTGGGCAAAGCCATCTCTCAGTTCTTGAAAAACAACTGCCAAAATCAAACAGGCAATATTGCTTGCCAGATTCTAACTGAAAACTCGCTGGCTTTCACTCTTTTTGATTTCATTCTTAGCCAAATATACGGCTCACCCCCTTCTTCTCAACCAGATGAAGAAATAGAAGCAGACCAATGGCTTTATGTGACTTTCCCTCAGCTTCAGCTCCGGAATGAAATTGACAAGGTCGTGCAAAAGCGCCAGTTATGGGGAAAATGGACCAGCGGCAACCCCAGCCCCCGGCAAGAGGCGAAAAACGCTCATAAACTTAATGACCTCCCTCTTTATCGGCAAAAGGGTAAGACCTTTGCCCAAGCGTTTGTTTCTTGGCTCACGCAAGGGAAAAAAGTTTATGACATCTTCACTGACCCCTCTTTTGGGGAAATGGCTTATCTTAAAGATGATCCTAATTATAGGGGCAAAAATTTCCTTGCCCGCACGCCTTATCTATTCCTCACCGAAGACATTTGCGGCAAAATAAAAAACGATTTCCAAAAAAACCACCCTGACTGGACCTTTGAGGCAATTTGGCAAGAAATGAACAAACTTGCGCCGGCTTATTCTCTGGAAAGTTTAAATCGGCCGACCGTGGCTAAAGTGCTGGATAAAATTCTAATGGCAAAAGAATTGCCGCGCCCAGAGCGGGAGGCCTATGTTACCTGTCTTTTGGTTGACAAAACGCCTGCCGAAGTAATCGGCCTTGACCAGAAGCTTGTCCGTTATCTTTATCCCAAAGAGTACCAAATTCTTTTTGATTTAATCAATGATAAATTAGACCATAACACACAAATGCCGGCCGGCCTCAAAAATCTTCTGGAAACATATCTTTATGGCCAAACGCCAATCGACCTGCTCGCTTCTCTGGGCGAAGCACGACGGAAGGGAAACCAAAACGATGAACTCGGCAACGATATGGTTGCTTTAGCCAATTTTTTAAGAACTCGTCTTTCTCAACAAATCAATCAGAATGATATGGCTGAGCAAATTATTGTCTTAATTTTTAAATGGCTCTTCCCAGCTTGCCCAAAAAACCTTCATTCTTCCGACTGCCCGCTTTATCAAACAATCACAGACACAGAAAAATGGGGGAAACTGCAAGACCTTTTAGCGTTAAAACCGGTTGACTTAATTGAAAAGCTTCTTCCCCAAAAAATTTCTTCTTCTATTGCTGAAAGGTCTTTAATGGATATGCTGGCTGATGGGCCTGACAAAAAGGAGGGCACCCCAGACGACACGCTTCTGGGCCAACCCTACCTTGATACTTTAGGCCGGGCGCTTCATTTAGACCAACCCATTGCCAACATTTTTCTGGCAAAGGAAAAATTTGACGAAAAAGTAAACAAGGCTATCATTAAAACAAAAGAGAAGAGTCAGGATTTCTTTGACACTGTTTTCATTGAAAAACCCACTGCCATTCTCAAGCAGATTTCATCTACGGTGGCTGGTTTTCTGGGTATAAAATTGGGAGGCAAAATTGCCGACCGTCTGGTGGGCGCCTGTCGTCAGGCAAACGCAGCCAGCGATTGCCGATCTGATGAAGTCTTTAATCAAAATACCAAAGAATGCTGCGCCACTGGTCAAGGATTGGTCTGCGTGCCTCGCTGCCGGGAAAAACCAGCCGATGAGGATTGTCTAACCAACCAAGGTGAAACACAAGTAGGAAACCAATGTTGCTTTGACGAAAAATGCCGGCTCTGCCGCGAACCAAAGACAACAGATAATCACTTTGAATGCAAGCGAAAAGGCGAAGAAGTAAAGACAACCAAAACCAACGAGAAGCTCTGCTGCAAAGAACGGATTGCCCAAAACGATTCCTGTTGCGTCAATGTAATGGATTGCATTTTTGACAAACTTTCTTTTTATCTGGAAACGGTTCTTGCCGAAAACTTCGTCAACGGACCCCTTCTGAATCCAAGCAAAGAAAAAGAAAAGACGCCGCCAGCCACCTGCCCAGCCGACCTTTCTCAGGTTTGCTCTCTCCCCGGCAAACTGGCTGAATGCGAAAATGTGCCCGCCACTCCCCAACGGTCGCCTGAATTACAAAAACTGCTCGACTGTATTGCTGAAAAAACTAACCACCCCCTGCCTGAGGAAGGCGGGAGTAATGCTTTCTATGGCAGCCTGTTCACTTATGACCATGACTATCCTTTATGCAACTTTACCCGTGGCCAGCCAATTTGTTCAAGCAAATGCAGTCATACCAAATTTTCCTGTCATTATGGCGGCAAAACAGGCGCTAACGGCACCCAAGCAGTTGATTTTGGCAATGAAGCCAATTTTGAAGCGATTAAAAAAGCAGCCGCCGACTGCGGCGTGCCGGCTGACCATATCCTAAACGAAGGCGACCACCTCCATATTTCCACCCCTTCCTGTGATGGCACTTAAACAGATTTTTATGCCTACTTTTATCCAAAAACTTAAATCCCCCCTCTGCTTATTTCTCTGTTTTGCTTTACTCCTGCAATTGTTTCCAACCGAGACAAATGCTTTTAACTTTTTAGAAGAAATTGGCAAACTCTTTAAAAAGGTAAGGCTACCCTCGGAAATAAAACTGACCGAAAAGGGCGACCTTAAAATAGAGGGTCTTAATTGGACTCTGGTCCGTTGCCTTGGCGGGAAACAGGATATCAACAACGACGGCATAAAAGAAGAGTGCGCCAATATCTTTTCCACTGTCACCTTGGGCAGCAGCCAGGTTTCATTGAAAGATAAGAGCGGAAAACTAAAAATTGCCCAACCCGTTCTTCCCGAAATTTGCGAACTAAAAATCCCCTCGCCGCCGGAAGAAGAATCGCTCAGTAAAGAAGAGAAAGCCGCCCTTCTCAAGGCCTGTTTTGACCTGAGTCGCCTCCAAATAGCCGCCAGCCGCGAGGCCTATTTTGCCAAAAACATCTTCAATAATACCGACCCGCTCTCCAGTTGTCTTTTTGTGCGAAACTGCAAAAGCGTTTGTTATCTGCGTTTTGGCGACATTACCCTTACCATTAGTGTTTTTGACATTTTATTAGCCATCGGCGTACCGGCCGGCTGGATATTAACCCTGCAAAAAATCGCGAACTTTGCTTCTAAAGTTATAGAAATAAAAAATATTATTGACCAAGTCAAAGACCTTATCAGGGATGGCATTACCGCCTTAAACGATATCTTTAAAACAGCCGCCAATCTTTCCACTCTTTTGTCTTCTATTTTCAAAATCCTTGATGTTTTAGCAGAAGGGGGCATCCGCGGCTTTGAACCACTTTTGAGAAGATTTAGCGACAACCTCTTTAAGTTTGCGCAGGCAAAATCAGAAGCATTTTCCCTTATTGACGAAATGGCCCAAGAAACGTTCTCTTTGAAAGAACAAATAAAAAATGAAGAAGGCGGCTTTATTTTTAAGGAAGATGAAGCAGCCGAACAAAAAAAAGAAAGCTTGCGAACTTTGGTAGATAACTTTGTCGCCAGCTTCCAGCCCATTGGCAAAATACTCCTTTCTCTTGAAAATGCCGGCAAAGAAGTGGCTGACCTTGTTAAAAAAGGAGCCAGCGGTGACCTTTCTTGCCCTGAGACTCCTCTTTGCACATTTAACGATTTTCCTTCAGAATGCCGACTCACCTGCGATTCTAATGGGCATTGCCAGCTCCATTGTAACCCCCACAAAGAAACCACAACTGATTCCGACAGATGTTACTACTCCTATGGCTATTATCCTAGAACCGACTGTCAAATAAGCGTAACCACTAGCCCGGCTTTTTCCTGCACCCTTAATTGCCCCTCATCGGCTGATTGCTCTTTTGATTATCAACCTTTGGGCATTTATGACCTCTCCGAATTCTGTCCCTTTTTAAGGTCGGTTAATGAAGTTTTACGTACCGGCACAAAAATGTTCTGCCCGGCTGAATGCAGTCTCTCCTGTCTTGAACCGGTCCAGGAAAGCCAATGGTTTGAGAAATTCAAAGATTTTTATACTCAATTAGTCAATCTTGAAAAACTAAACCTTACAAAAAAAGCTGAAAAATTTTTAAACGGCGAAAAGATAGACGATGTTTTTAAGCAATTTAAGAAAGTAACAGCCTCTCAAGAAAGCCTCCTTTCTGAAATAGACAAGTTGCCTTTTAAACCGGGCGAACCATCAAAACATCTTTATTGGGCATCTTTCTCTTCTCAGTTCACTGCCAATACTTGGGCAGAAGCGCAAGACAGAGCAGCCTCAACCTGCCGATATAATTTTGATTTGGGCTACCTGAACTGGGATGCCAAAATAAACCTTATCAAAAACGTTGATTTCTCAGCCATTCGTGATGTTTTTAACTCAGCTCTCCAAAAATTAAAAGAAGACCAAGACCTTCAAAGCCCTCGCACAACAAACAAGTCGCAGAAAATTAGCAATAAGCTTAATGAATTTTTTTATAATACGCTCATAATCAACTTCCAAATCAACCAAATAAAAGCCCAGCTTGATACTCTTTCTTCTCAGTTCCCGGCAGCGGCCGAAAAAATAAACGCCTTAAAAGAAGCTCTGAGCAACCTGCAAAGCCGTTTTTCAGAAATCAGCAATCGCTGGTTTGAGACCGAAATGGCGAACCTAAGCCAATATATCTGCGCCCTTAAAGATATTGAAATAAAAGCCGGAGAAATAAAAGAAATTCTGACTAATGCCGAGCAAATCCGTTTAGAAATTATTGATGCTCTGGCTACCTCCTCCCCACCAGCAGTGCTTACCTCTGTCCAAGAGAAAATAACCATCCTCACTTCGTCGACCGACACATTCCTCAAGGGACTGGCTGAGCTGAAAACGCGACCCCTTGAAGAAACCTGCCAATTTGCCCAAGCCGTGGAAAAACTGGACGAAACCATTGAAGCGCTTAAAGAAGTAGAAGGCGAGGTTTCTAAAATCAATCCCTCGCTTGAAATTACTGCTTTGCAAATAAAACAAAACACTGATGGCTCTTTTGAGTTTAGCGACTCATCAATTAAGGATTTTGACGACTTTATAGACAGCGCTACTCAAAACCCGCTTTCTTATCTTGACGAAACCTTTCGCCAGATTAAAGCCCTCTTGGCAGAGGGAGGGACACTTGTAGACGGGCTTGATTATCTTATCAACAACCCGCTTTTCAGCGATGATGCCAAAGGAAACGCAAATCAACTCAAAAAGAAAAAACAATGGCTTTTTGAGACGATTTTCGGCAAAGAAGAAATCAGGCAGGCCTGTCGGGAACTCAACCTCATTTTTCAATCTTCTCCTTCAGAAATAGAAACTATCTGTCAAAATAATGATTTTTCCCTTTTAAGCGACACCGACTTGCAAAAAACCTGCCAACAAACCCCGCCGGATAAAATGAGCGAAGAATTAACCAACCAGTGCAACGAGTTTTACTCACAAAAATCCCTACAAAGCCTTTGTTTCCGTTTTGAACTACTTCAAAAAGCTTTACAAAATAAATGTCCTTCAAATTCAAAAACCTGCCAAGACAAGAGAAATTCTCTCGCAAAACTTTTTGATTACTGCTCTACTTGGCAAGGGACAATTCCGGATTTAACCAAAGACGAAGACCCTCAAACCGAGGGTTTCCAGAATCCGTTATTAGACGAGGCAAAAAATGTTTGTTTGACAAGCGCCAATGATATCCAGACGCCGCTGGAAGAAGTGATGAGCGTTTTTTCCATCCTTTTAGGCATTGAATCCTGGACAGGCTTTTTCGGGGGAATTAAAACTTCCCATATGGACATCAAACGCGTCTATCAAAACGCTTCCGACATTATTAAGAATATTAAAAAACTGTTTGAAAACGAAGAAACAAAATTCAACAACGTCTCCAGCGGCATCAGCATTGGACCTCCTAAGTGTGTGCCGGCGCCGGCCAGCGGCTGGCAGGGGAAAACTTCTGCCCGCGGCGGGCCAGTCTGTCCCGATATCAGCAAACTCTTCTCTACAATGGAGTCAGAATTTAGCATCATTAGGAATAGTCTTAAGCATCTGGATATGGTCAGGCGTCGAAAAGAATGGTTAGAGGTTGATGCCGGCAGTATCCATGCCAGTATCATTGCTCGCTACCCCGTAAGATACCACTTAGCCAACGAGGTTTACCATCTTGCCGAAGAAGTTAAAAGCCGCGCCCAAAACCTCTGGGCAATTGCCACTGCCATCAATTTTGCTGCAGAAAATTGCACCTGCGGCAAAAGTTTTTGCAAATTTCCACTTTGCGTTTCCGGCGTTCCCTTAACCCTTTCTCCCTTAAGTGACCCCTACTGCTTTTTAACCTACCTTCTGCGACCTATTCTGCTCAAGCAAGTGGAGGTTTTGGAAAACTTCCTTGAAAAAGAAAAATAATATAAAATAATAATAAATAATAAAAATAAATATAAAAAATAATAATAAAATAAATTAATAATAATAAATTATAATAATAACAGATAATAACAGAATAAAAATGCACCTATGCTCTCTCCGCTTTTTAAAATTTTTACAGCCAGCATTTTAGGCGTCGGGCTTCTCAGCGGCCTCGCCATTCTTCTTTTTTCACCGCAAGACAAACCGGCCCTAGCCCAAGAACAAGAAATTTCCCTTCCCCTGATTATTTGCGACGAACCCATTCCTGTCGGCGAAATTTACGAAGAAAGCATCTCTCTTTTAAATGATGTTTATCGCGAATACCAATTAACCAGAGAGTATCTGGCTTCGGCCGTCAAAGAAACACAGGCGGCAGTGGCTGAGCTTTATCAGAACGACAACATTTGCGATTTTTCTGTTTGTTTTCCACAAATCATCGACCAAGCGCCTGATTTAAAAATTGACCTCTCCTGGGGATTTGGCTCTAAAACCATCACCAACGTCCATATCCCGTTTTGCCAACCCAAAGCATGCCTCGGCGCGCCCTGTCCTGATTTAAGCAAATATCTGGAAAGATTAAAAAATCTCAAAAGCAGCATTGAGGGGTCCCAAAGAATCGTCCACGCCATTTTTGCCGAAAGCTCCGTGCCGGTGACCGAAGAAATCAGAATAAAATCCGGGCTTAACCCAGACGTTGGCGCGAAAATTACGCGACCGCAAGCCATTGAACGCAAAATAAAACTGGCCCGGGAATGGCTTTCTTCTTCGGCAGAAAAAGGCAAAAAAACCTGTTCTTTAACCGACGCAGAAAGAAAAAAACTGGCAGAAGGAGAAATAGGCAACCGTTATCCGCAAAAGTGTGTAGATGCTTTAGCAGAGGGTCTTTACTGGCCTAAAATGTGGTCGGAAAACTGCGCGGCTGTTTGCGAAAAGGGAGAGACCGAGCAATGCGCCGCCTGTTTGGGCAAACCTGTCGGCGAAGGCGCTTCTGCTTTGGCAAAAATAAATTTCAAAATTTTTCATACCTGCTTTTTCTCCTGTCAAAAAGGATGGAATAAAGAATGCCGCGAGTGCCTTTGCACAGCGGATGACGGGCATCCGATGACCGACGAAGAATGCATTGCGTGGTTCTGCGGCGGCAGTTATTATAACTATGTCTGCTGCCATGAAACGCCTCTCCAAATAAATTCTACCTCGGAAAAAGAATAAAATAACCGATAATAACTCATAGGCATATAATAGACAAAACGCAAAACTTATGAAGAAAAATTGTTTTAAAAAAACAAACCTCTCTCTGCTTCTCTTTGTCCTGTTTCTTGCTCCTGCTGTTTCGTGGGCCTCCCTGGAATTAACCTACCCCTCAGCCCCTGACGCCGGCATCCCCACCCTCACGGCTAATTCTACATTGGGACAAACAATCAAATATTTCATTTCCTGGGCAATTATTATTGGCGCCGTGATTGTTTTCGGCTCGCTTATTGCCGCCGGCTTGCAGTATCTTTCTTCTACCGGCAACCCTGCCCAAATGCGGCAAGCCACCAGCAGAATTCTTAATTCCTTTTTGGGACTTCTTATTCTGCTCGGTTCATATCTTGCCTTACACACCATTAACCCTCAACTCACCATTATGGAGGTGAAAAGAACGGCTGTTCCCCAAAGTGTGGTGGTTGCCTATTCTAAAGAAGCCCAAGGACCACCCCGGACTGTCTCAGACGCAAAAGAAAAAGAACCTTTTATCAAACGCCTTATGACTGGCTCCAAAAATCTTTTGAATAAGTGGAGCAAAAACCTAAAGTTTAAAATAACAAAAAGGGGCTCTATTGAAGAAATAAATTTTGCCGATTTTGAACTGGACTCTTTCTCTTTCTTGGAAGACGAAACCGGCAAAAAACCGCCGCTTAAAATTATTCTCTACCCCTTTGAGGACTTCCAAACCTCAAAAACCATTGGTAGCCAAAAATATACTTATCCGGCCAAAGAAATCACGCCCGAAAGCACTTCTGTTCTTCATGAAGACATTTTCTTTCGAAGAGAAGACTTGGTAGGTACTACAGTTTTAGACGAAAACGGCAATAATTATCGGATAGAAAAAAATGATGTCCCTACCTCACCAAAAGGGATCCTTACCCCGCCCCTTTCTATAAGAATTATTGGCAATGGTCCCGGCGTCTATCTTTACGAAAAAACCTACAACGGCACCACGCCAGTGCTTCAAAATGAGGTTTATTTTTATCGCTCCTATGAGGATTTTCGGACAAGAACAGTTGACGACGACATTGATTTCAACGACAAAATAACCGAAATAGAAATAAAAAACGAAGCCAGCGATTATTTGGCTGTGCTTTACGAAGACCCTCGGTATGAAGGCGAGTTTAGGCTGTTCTTCCAAAACAAGTCAAGAATGGTCGGCACCACTTCACAAGAGATTGGCAATGTTAAAGCCACTGCCATTGGTTCTTCCAAATATACTGCCCTCATCAAGGATAGCAACGGCGATACTGTCATTGACGAATTTGGCAAAGTAAAAGAACCTTCTTCGCTTTTTTTGGCTCAATTAGCCGACGACCCCTCTGTTTGCCAAGAAGTGCGTCTTTGCACTGGTCCAGAATATAGCGGCGACTGCCTTGTCTACCTGCCGGCAGGCAAAGATATTGATTGGAAAGAAGAAAAAGAAAATGTTGGTCTCGCTACCACCACCATTCCTTTTTATCAGGCGCAGAATATCCCGGATTCACAAAAAGTTCATTACAAAAACGAAAAGTCAGATGGCACTTTTGAAATAATAGAGAGAGACGCTGATTTTAATGACAATATTTACTCTCTCCAAATTAAGGGACAATGCTTGGTGGCTCTTTTTGACAAAAAGATTCACCCAAATAGAAACCAATGCCCTGCCCAGAGAGACCAATGTTGGGCAGGTGGCAGCGGTCCCGGGAAAAACTCGGAACTCTTTGACCTAAGCGACCCAGACCTAAATCCGAATAATATCACTAGCTGCAAGCCCATCAAAGGAATCGGCTTTTGGACCGAACATTCCTGCGCCTCCTCCATCGCCGTTTTCCCCTACAGACGCGACATTAGCTCAGGCGAGGGTAGCGGAGCAACCAGAGGCTTTTAGCTCTTCAAAACAATGCTAAACAAAAAGTGGGGTTTTTAACCCCGCTTTTTGTTTTTTTTGTTTCCTTTCTTAGTTTTGCACCGCCGGCTTAATCACTATCCTCCGCCACGGCTCCTCGCCCACGCTTTCAGCAACCACATCCTCTCTTCCCGCCAAAGCCAGATGAATAATCCGCCGCTCGTCAGAAGGCATTGGCGGCAATTCTTTCTCCTGTCTCAGCAAAATCGCTTCGGCAGCCACTTCTTTCGCCATTTCGCGCAAATAATCGCTTTTCTTTTCTTTATAGCGGTTTATATCAAGGTCAATAAAAAACCTTTCGCCTGTCTTTTTTGAAACCATCTTTGAGAGAAGATATTGAATATCGCGCAGAACAGCGCCTCCTTTACCAATCAATATTTCCGGCTCCTCTGCTTTTAACCTTAAAAAAACCACCTTATTTTCCACCCTAAAATCTTCCCATTCTCCCCTTCCTCCCAATTTTTCAAAAAAAACCTTGGTTATTTCTTCTGCCAATTTTTCTTTGTTTTCAGCTTGGAATAACATAGCCAGCAAAAAATTTTATTGGAAGCGGCTCAAACATTCTCCCAAAACCACAAAACAAAAATTAACCTTTTTCTCCCTCAGCCGCTTTTTTCTGTTTTCCTATTATATACTGTTCAGCAAGAGAAAACAAGGTGCTGGTTATCCAATAAAGCCCGATAATTCCTCCCATTTTCCAGACGATAAAAACGGTAAGAATAGGGAAAAAATAAAGCATTTGGTTTTCAAAAAAAGACGCCGACGAAACAGCGGTTTTCTTTGCCCCAACCCGAGGCAAAGAAAATTTTGTTTGGAAAAACTGCAAAACGCCGCTTAAAACAGCCAAAAACCAGTTTGGCTGGCTCAAATCAATTATCCCCAGAAAAATTAAATTTACCCTTTCCGGTTGGGCAATAAAATGATAGAGGCTTGTTTCCAACACTTCCGGCTTCAACCCAGTCAAAAAAACGCGGTAAAGAGCAATTAAAATCGGCAATTGAAATAAAACCGGCAGGCAGCCAGCAAGAGGACTGATTTTTTCTTTTTGATAAAGCGCCAAAAGAGCGCGCGACTGCGCCTCTTTGTCTTTTTTGTATTTTTCCTGAATTTCCTTAACCTTTATCTGGACATCTCCTATGGCTTTTTGCGAACGGCTCGCTTTCAAAGAAACAGGAAGAAGAAGCAGTTTGATAAGCAAAGTCAGCAAAACTACAGCTACGCCAAAGTCGCGAACCGGCAGATAAAGATAAAACAAAATCAGGATATTCAGAAGCGGCTGATAAAAAAAGAGATTAAAAACAGTGGTAAAAAACATATAAATAATAGCCGGCAGCAGAACGGCCCCTAAAAAAACCACTCTGGGAAATCAATACCGCCCTTGTTAAAGGGATGGCACCGCCAAAGACGATGCCACGCCAAAAAAATTCCTTTCCAAAAACCGTATTTTTTTATAGCCAAACGACTATACTCTGAACATGAAGGATAAAAACGGCAATTCCGACCCAAAAGGGGAGAAAAAATTTTTTGATAAATCCCAATCAAAATAAGCGCGCCCCGCGAAAGCAAACCACAAACCTGTCTTTTCTCAAAACGCCCTTTTCCAGACTGCCCTTGCTTAGAACAAGAGCAAACCTTCCGCACTCCTAAGATAAAATAAGTCATATATATAATAAAATAATAATATTTACCTACTCCTCCCTTAACAAATCTGCTTTTTTTAAAAGATTTTCCACGATTTCTCTTATTTCTGTTCCGTTTTTTTCCACAATCCCTTTTTGCGCAAAAAAAACAACATCATAACCAGGCTTAATCGCTTTCAACCAAGACCTCGTTGCCTCCCGAATTCTTCTTTTTATTTTATTTCTCACTACTGCCTTAACCGAAATGCGGCGGGAAACAACAAAAGCAAACCGGCTTTCTCCCAAACCATTTTCATTTTTTTTTAGAACCAAAAAACCTTTTTCCCAAAAAGCGATTCCTTCCTGAATTACCCTTTTAATATCTTTTTCTTTTTTTAACCTGTGTTTTAAGGGAAGCATTAAACCGTAAGCTTTTTCCTCTTTTTTCTCCGCCTCCTTTGAAGAACCTTTCTCCCCGATTTTGTCGTCGCCCTTTTTAAAAAACCATGCGTTCTTTTCCTTTTTTTCTTTTTAGGACGATAAGTAATGCTCATAAATTAATGCAAAAATAAAAATAAATAATAGTTAATAAATAATAAACCTCATTTAACAAGTCCAACAAAAAAAGAAAAACCAAGTAGCAAGTTTTATTATAAGTATAAGTTTTTAAAAGAAAAAGTCAAACAAACAGACAGGCGCCTGCAAGATGACGAAACCCAAAAACCTTATCTTCTGGAACGCCGCAGGGCTTAAAACCAACCTTACCGACTTTTTCTTTTTTTATAAAAATTTCTCCAAAACTTCAAAATAACCCTTAGCCCTTTCTCTATTTCTATTTCTATTTCTATTTTTCTATTTTTTTATTTTTTTATTTACCTATTTTTTTATCTGTGAATCCTTAAATCAGCAATTTTTAATTTTAATGATTTAACAACAAAAACGCTGTTAAAATATCGTAATAATAAAACACAGGTTTTCCACAAAATATTAACATTAAAGCTTTTTCTCTTAATTTTGCAACATACTTGCAGTTATTTTTGGCTTAAAGTAAGCTAAAAAAGAGATTACAAAATTAGTTAGCCCAGACCAAACATTAATTATTGACCACCAATTTCCTTTATTGATTATCAATTTTCTTTTGTTTAAGATATAATTGTTAAACTAGTGGCGCGTTGTTTTTCCCGGCTAAGGTTAACGCTATAAAATACCTCCCCTATGATGAACTACAACGAACTTTGGCAAGCCGTTTTGGCTCAAATCCAGTTTTCTGTTTCTAAAGCCAACTTTGCAACGTGGTTTAAAAACACCAAGATTTTTTCAGTTGAAAACGGAAAAGCCATTGTTTCGGTAGAAAATTCTTTTGCCAAAGAATGGTTGGACAATAAATATTCGTCCACTATTTTAAAAATCCTCCGCGATTTAGATAGCAGCATTAAAACAATAGAGTTTTTTGTAAATCCTGAAAAAAAACCACTTTCGCCTATCTTGGTAAAGGTAAAAGAAGAAAACACCAGCCCCCAACTCCTTTTCCAAGAATTGACAATTGATCAAAAAACCAATTTAAATCCCCACTATACTTTTGAAAACTTTGTTGTGGGAAGATTTAACGAGATTGCCCACGCAGCAGCGTGGGCAATCTCGGAAAACCCGGGCGCCATTTACAATCCCTTGTTTGTTTACGGCGATGTCGGCTTGGGCAAAACACACCTTTTACAAGCCACAGGCAACCGCATTATTGAACTCTTCCCCGGCAAAAAAGTAATTTACACGCCCTGCGAAAGGTTTATTTCTGACCTTGTGGAGGCAATTAAAAACCACCAGATTGAGGAATTTAAGAAAAACCTGAAGAATATTGATGTTTTGATTATGGATGACGTCCAGTTTTTTACGGGCAAAGAAAAATCACAGGAAGAATTTTTCCATATTTTTAATTTTTTCCACCATTCCCAAAAACAAATTATCCTTTCTTCCGACCGATCGCCTAAAGCCATCCCAGCACTTGAAGAAAGATTAAGGTCGCGGTTTGAAGGCGGCATGCTGGTTGATATTGGCATCCCTGACACCGAAACCAGAATTGCTATTCTCAAGGCCAAGTGTGAAGAAAAAAAGATAGAATTAAGCGAAAATGTGTTAGAATATATTGCTACCAATATTAAAAACAATATCCGGGAGTTGGAAGGGGCGCTTAACCGAATCTTGTTTTTTAAGAAACTAAACAATAAAGCAACCATAGACACCGAAACCGCTAAAAAATTATTAAGCAATCTTATTAGCACCCCCAAAAAAACAACCAGCTTTAAAAAAATTATCCAAACCGTTGCCGAGTTTTATGATTTAAAAGAAAAAGATATTCTCCTTCCCACAAGAAGAAAAGAAATAGTCAAGCCGCGCCAAATTGCGATGTATCTTTTAAGAGAAGAATTAAACGAATCATTTCCCTCTATTGGCCGAAGGTTTGGCGGCAAAGACCACACCACCGCGATTCATGCTTGTTTAAAAATCAAAAAAGAAATAAAAGAAAATAATGAGTTTATGTCAGAGATTAATTTAATTCGTCAAAAGCTTTATAGCGATACGGTGGGGAAAAACGGCAAACAATAAGTTGTTTTTTTGGGGATAAAATGTGAATAAAACAAAAAACAAGTAAATCACAAAAAAAACAAAAAAAATAATTCCCCAAAATAACCCCCTCTTTCCCCTTTAATCATCCCCTAAAAAACTAACAAGTTATACCCACTCAAAAACCCAAAAATATCTAATAATTACAACAAAAAACTTTGATTTTCCCCAAAAAAACTTAGATAATATAATAAACACAACAAAAAAATTAAATTAATTAAAAATAATATTATTATGGAATTAGAAATTCTTCGTGAAAAATTAAATAAATGTTTAAACACCATAGAGCCAATTATTAGAAAAAATATAAACTTGCAGATTTTAAATAATATTTTAATTGAAACAGAAAAGAATTTTTTGAAAATAAGCGCCACTAATTTAGAAACTAGTTTAGTGTGGCGAATACTAGCAAAAATTAAAAAAGAGGGAAAATTTTGTTTACCTGCTTCTCTTTTAAAATCATTAATTGGTTTAATTAAAGAAGAAAAAATTAAAATAAGTACAGAAAATAATAATCTTGTTATAGAGATTAATAATCAAAAAAACCAAATTCAAGGAATTAACCCTGATGATTTTCCAATAATCCCTAAGGTAGAAAGCGAGGATTTTTTTGAAATTGAAACTTCAAAATTAAGTGAAGGCATCGGCCAGGTAATAAATATCCCTTCTGTTTCTCAGGTAAAACCGGAAATATCTGGCGTTTATTTTTCTTTAAAAAAGGACAAATTATATCTTGTAGCCACTGATAGTTTTAGGTTGGTAGAAAAAAATATTGGTTTAACACAAAAAAACAAAGATTTTTCTTTTATTTTACCCCAAACGGCTGCACGGGAGTTGTTTAATGTTTTAGGTGTTAAAGGTGGTCGGGTAAAGGTTTATTTTACAACCAATCAGGTTTTGTTTGAATGGTTAGCTGAAGAAAACCCTTATCCAGAGGTGTGGTTTAGTTCTCGTTTGATTGATGGAGAATTCCCAAATTATCAAGAGATAATCCCCAAGAAATACACATGTCAGATTATTTTGAATCGCGAGGAATTTCAATCCCAAATAAAAAAAGCAGGGTTATTTAGCGGCAAGGCGTCAGAAATAAAAATTTCTATTTTACCCAAAGAAAAACAGGTTAAAATCTTTTCCCAAAGTCCGGATGTGGGGAAAAACGAATCATTTTTGCCAATGAGAATAGAAGAAAAAACAGAAAAAAACGTTGAAATTTCTTTCAATTACCGCTTTTTGCTTGACGGCCTGTCTAATATCAAAAGCTCGGAAATAATTTTTGGGTTAAGCAGTGAAGATGGCCCGGCAACGATTAAGCCGGTATCTGGCGAGGATTATATTTATATTCTTATGCCGATTAAGTCGGTTTAGAAGTTTAATGCGGTCTTAACCAGTTCTCAATAGCTTTTTCCCAATAAGATAATTGAGGGTCATTTGGGTTAAGATAGTAAAGCAAAGAATGGTTTCCGGGGAGAAGGCCATCCAAAATTGGTTCCCCGCTTTTTCTCTCCGGAGGCGGCGTAAACTCTTCTTTTGGGAATTTGGGCAAAAGCGTTTCCATCAGTTTGTTCCAAAGCGGCCCCACTACAGCGACGGCTGCTTTTTTAGACATAGGCGAATTATCATTGTTTCCTGTCCAAATTCCTATTACCAGCGAAGGGGTATAACCGACAATCCATTCATCGCGATGGTCCTGGTTTGTGCCGGTTTTGACTGCTGCTTGATAATGAGCAAGTTTAAGAGAAGAGTTCGCTCCAAAAACAGGGGTTCTGGCGGCATTGTCTGAAAGGATGCTATTAATTTCCTGGGCTATTTGAGAGGGGATAACCTTGATTCTTTCAGTTTTAGCCTCTTCTAAAATATTTCCCTCGCTGTCTTCTATTTTTTTGATAAAGTTTAGGGGGAGCCGGTAGCCCTCATTGGCAAAAACGCTGTAAGCAGAGGTGAGTTCTAAGAGACTGACCTCACCACTGCCTAAAACCAAAGAAAGCCCATAGCGGGTTTTGTCTTTAAGAGTAGTGATGCCAAAGTTAGGCAGGAAGTCCAGGACTTCGTTTAAGCCGGCTAAATAAAGAATTTTGACGGCCGGGATATTTCGTGATTGGGCTAGCGCGGAACGAAGGGTAATAGGGCCAAAAAATTTGCCGTCATAATTTTGTGGGTGATAGCACTTAGAACCGTTTGGGCTAAATTCTTGATCAGCATCCGGCGAGCAGTTAAGGTTAAATTCTGTTTTGACGTCCCAAACAAGAGAGTTGGGCGTAAATCCTTTTTGAAAAGCCAGGGCATAAATAAAAGGTTTGAGGGCTGAGCCTGGTTGACGAAGGGCAATCGCGGCATTAACATTAGGGTCAAATTGGCAGGTCAGCCCCGGCTGGCAGTTTTTTGGCTCTGGTTCGCCAAAATAATTTTTTGAGCCAACCATAGAAAGAACTTCGCCGGTTTTGGGGTTAAGCGCCACTAAGGCAATATTGTGGGCATTAAACGCTTTTATTTGTTCAGCCCATTTTGTTGAAAGATCTTCAATTGTTTTTTGTATTTCAAAATCAATGGTCGTATAAACCTTAAGTCCTTTTTGAGTGAGAAACTCGGTGCCGTATTTTTCCTCCAGATACTTTTTGACAAAAAAAACAAAATGAGGGGCAAGAATGGACTCTTTTTTCGGCTGAAAAACAATTTCTTCTTTTTTTGCTTTTTCGGCGTCTTCTTCCTTAAGGTAGTTTAATTTAACGAGGCGGTCTAAAACATAGTTTTTCCTTTCTAAAAGCTCCTTTTTATGTTCGCCATAAGGCGAAAAATAAGAAGGGGCTTTGATAAGGGCAGTGAGGGCGGCTGCTTCAGCCAGAGAAATTTCAGAAACACTCTTGCCGAAAAAAAAGCGGGAAGCCGCTTCCACTCCGTAAATATTAGAACCAAAAGGGACGATGTTCAAATACCATTCTAAGATTTGTTCTTTGGGGTAATGCCGCTCTAATTCTATGCTTAAAATTATTTCCCGAGTTTTTCTTTCCAATGTTTTTTGTCGGGTGAGGAAATAAGTTCTGATGAGTTGTTGGGTAAGAGTAGAAGCGCCTTGAACGGGTTTTTTTAGTTTTAAATCGTAAAGAACCGCCCTGAGAACTCCTTTGATATCAAAGCCGCGGTGTTCAAAAAAGTTTTTGTCCTCGGTGGCGATGATGGCGTTTTTTAAGAACTCCGGGATTTCCGCCAAAGAGACAATAGTTCTTTTTTCCTCGCCGGAAATTTCGTACAAAAGAATCTGGCCGTTTCTATCATAAATTTTGGTGGACTGGTTGATAATTCCTTCGGTAAATTTTTCCGGGCGGGGCAAATCTTTGATGAAATAAACAAAAAGGAGGCCGCCGCTTAAAAGAGCTGCTAAAACTAAAAAAACGACAACATTTAGAAAAGACCAATGCCTGCCTTTTTGGTAGATTGTTTTTGAAAGTTTTCTTTTAGGCATTTGGGTTTTTGAGAGACATATTTTGGGTGAGAGGGTTTCCTTTGTTTTCTTATTTTTTATTATTCAGCCCGCGCCGTTTAAAATATTAACCAAAACCCCACCAAGAAAGGGCGGGGTTTTGATTTTACGGGTTGTTTTAAAAGTCTTCTGCAAAATCCTCTTCGCTTTCAGAGATGTCTTCTTCTGGAACTTCTTCTTCAAGGTCTTCATCTGACGCATCTTCTTCCTCGTATTCATCTCCTACTTCTTCAAATTCGTCGTCTTCAAGGTTTTGGTATTTTGAAATGGTTGAGAGAAGTTTTGTTTCGGAAGCCATAAAAATAATAACCTTGCGTCGTTTGTTTGTTTTTTATGGTTCGACCTTTCTTTGCTTTAATGGTGATTATATCTATACCAAAACACTTGTCAACCTTAGTTATCCCCACCTTTCTTTTTTTGTTTATTCTTTTTTTGTTTTATTCTTTTGATGTCCGGCTATAACAGAGAGCCAAAGCCAAAGCATCAGCTGCGTCGTCAGGCTTGGGCAAATCGGTTAAATTTAAAACCTCCTTCACCATTTTTTGGACCTCTTCTTTGTTGGCGCGGCCATAATTTGTTATCCCCATTTTTGCTTCCAGCGGAGTAATTTGTTGGATGCTTATTTTGTTTTTTGCGGCGGCTAACAAGATGACGCCCTTTGCCTCACTGACCGGGAGGGCGGTTTTCAGGTTTTTAAAGAAATAAATTTTTTCTACCACTAAAATTTTGGGACGATATTTCTTTAGGAGAGAGCAAACCCTTGAATACAAGAGATTAAGTCGTTGTGCCGGTTCCATCAAGGGGCTGGTTTTGATAACTCCGTATTCAAGGCAGCGGAGGTTTTTTCCTTGCAAATTCAAACTTTTCTTTTTTAGGCAAGCAATCTTCCGCTTTTTAAAGGAGTTCTTTTGTGTTTTTCGCGGTTGGGTGGCGGGGAAAGAGGAAGAGACTTTTATGACGCCGTAACCCGTATTGGCCATACCCGGGTCAATGCCAATAATAATCATAGCTTCAGGTTAGAATAGACATTTTGCACTGTATCGCTTTCGTCTAATTCTTCTAAAAGTTTTACGCAGGACTCTCTTTCTTTTTCTGGCAACTCCATTTCTTCTTTGGCAATCCAGCCCAGCGAGGCGGACTCAATTTTCAGGTTTTCTTTTTCTACTTTTTCTTTTATTTGTTCTAGGTCTTCCGGCTTGGTAATTATTTCTAAAAGCTCTCCTTCTTCTTCGCTGAACCAATTTAAGTCCTCTGCTCCGCTTTCAATAAGTTTTAATTCCAAGCTTTCTTTTTCGTTAACAGAAAGAGGTGTCTGTTCGTTTTCTTCTTTCTTTGTTTTTTTGTCAGGGGAGGCGAGGAGATTGGGCTTGGCGATAATAATGCCTTTTCGCTCAAAAGCCCATTTTACCGATCCTTCGTCGGCTATCTTGCCGCCATATTTTTGGAGGATTTGTTTTACTTCAAGCATTGCCCGGTTTTTATTGTCGGTAATGCCTTCAATGATTAAAAGAATCCCCTGCGGGCCAAGAGCTTCATAACTTACTTCTTCAAGCGCGCTACCCTCTATTTCTCCGGCACCGCGTTTGATGGCTCGTTCAATGTTCTCTTTTGGCATATTAAAACGACGGGCTTCTTCAAGCGCTTGTCTTAATTTAGAATTAGTTTCCGGATTGCTGCCGCTTTTTGCCGCCAAAGAAATTAAACGGGCCATTTTAGAAAAAATCGCCCCTCTTTTTTCAGCTTCAAGCTGTTTTTTGTGGGCAACCGTTTTAGCATGACTATGACCGCTCATAGTTTTTTTGTTTTTAACATTTCTATATTAATCTAAAAAGAAAAAGAAAGCAACTCTGGGCTATAAGATGGAGAGATATTTCTGTTGGTTGTGCGTAAAATAAAAATAAATTTTAGTTGCGGAGAGGAATAGAAATGTTTATATGGGGTTGTGGCGATATGTTTATTGCCAGTTTTTGTATTATAATTAATTAATTCGTCGGGTTAAGCCGACTCTGTATGAAGTTTGTTGCCGATTTTCATCTCCACTCTAAATACTCGCGGGCAACTTCGTCGGAAATGGTTTTGCCCAAAATGGCAGAAGCCGCCCAAATCAAAGGCGTTAAGGTTTTAGGCACAGGAGATTTTACCCATCCCCAGTGGTTTTCCCACCTGAAAGAAAGCTTGGAGCCAGCGGAGCCGGGTCTTTTTAAATTAAAAGACGAAACTGCTTTTGGGGGGGAGACAAGGTTTATTTTGACTTCTGAAATTAGTTGCATTTATACAAAGAAAGGAAAAGTGAGAAAGATTCACCTTTTAATTTTTGCGCCCGATTTTGCTACGGTGGAAAAAATTAATGTCCGCTTAAGTTTTGTGGGTAATCTTCGTTCGGATGGCCGGCCTATTTTAGGGCTTGACGCCAAAGAACTGGCGAAAATTATTTTGGGGATTCAGGCAGATTGTTTAGTGGTGCCAGCCCATATTTGGACGCCTTGGTTTTCTCTTTTTGGGTCAAAATCAGGGTTTGATACCATAGAAGAATGTTTTGAGGATTATTCCGGGTATATTTATGCGGGAGAAACCGGTCTTTCCAGCGACCCGGCGATGAATTGGCGATTATCGCTATTGGACAAAATCGCTTTAATTTCCAACAGCGACGCCCATTCGCCGGCTAAAATTGGCCGTGAAGCCAATGTTTTTAATGTTCCATTAGGTTATTCCGGGATTGTTGAAGCTGTAAAAAAGAGGGACCCCGCTAAATTTCTTTATACAATTGAGTTCTTCCCCGAAGAAGGAAAGTACCACTATGACGGTCATCGTTTATGTCAGGTTCGTTTGAGTCCCTCTGAAACAAAAAGATGTGGCGGTCTTTGTCCGGTTTGCGGCAGGCCTTTAACAATCGGGGTGATGTCGAGAGTTGAAGAGTTAGCCGATCGTCCGGCCGATTTTCAGCCGGAAGGAGCTCTCCCTTTTAAAAAGTTAGTGCCTCTTGATGAAATTATTGCGGCTGCTTTAGGGGTAGGGGTAGGGACGAAAGAAGTAAAAAAGGAATACGACCGTCTTGTCAAAAACTTGGGGACAGAGTTTAATGTTTTGCTGGAGGCGCCGCTTCCCCAAATTGAGTCATTTACCTTGCCGGAGATTGCCGAAGCAATTTGGCGGGTTCGCGAAGGCAAGGTAGAGGTTTCGCCCGGCTATGACGGTGTTTACGGCGAAATTAAAATTTTCTCCAAAGAAGAGAAAGAAAAGGGTTTATCTCAAAAAACGCTTTTTTAAGAACTAAAAACTAAAAATGAAAAAGAGTTTGTTTGTTGTTTTTCTTTCTTTTTTATGTGTAGCGGCGGGTGTTTTTGTCTTTTTCTCTTTGCCAAGATTAATCCCCAGCCGAATTTCCAGTTATTCCTTTGGGGTTGCTTCTCTTGGCGCGGCAAAAAACGATTCTTCAGTAGCCTTATTTAAAATGCTTTTTGTGGGAGATATTATGCTTGGCCGGGGCGTTGCTTATTTTTCAGAGAAGAACAGAGACGAGTTTTATCCATTTCGGCAAGTCGCTTCGTTTCTGCAGGATTTTGACCTTGTTTTCGGGAATCTAGAGGGCCCTCTTGCCAAAGAACCGCCGGCTGTGCCGGCGGGCTCTTTAAAATTTGCTTTTCCGGCGAGGACGGCAGAAATTTTAGCAAAAGCGAATTTTAAGCTTGTTTCTTTAGCAAACAACCACACGGCCGATTTGGGCAAGGAAGGTTTGGTCCAGACAAAAGTTTTTTTAAAAACCTCTGGGCTTGAGTCAGTAGGCGAGCCGGTTGGTTGTCACGGGGATTTCTTTATAACAAAGGATAAAAAAGCCGTTTTTTTAGCTTTTAATAAGACGTTCTCTTTTAATTGCGCTGATAAGGATATTGTTGAAGCGGTAAAAGAAGTGAGAGCGGCAATGCCTCAGCAAACACTAATAGTTAGTTTTCACTGGGGAGAAGAATATAAAGGGAAAAGCAATTTTCTCCAGCAGGAATTGGCACACAAAATAATTGAAGCTGGAGTAGATTTAATTTTAGGTCATCATCCCCATGTCGTTCAAGAAATTGAGGTATACCAAGGGAAATTAATTTTTTATTCATTAGGCAACTTTATTTTTGACCAGTTTTTTTCAGAAGAAACCCAAAAGGGATTGATGGTAGGTTTGGAAGTTTATCCGGATAAAAAAACTATTCGGCTTTTTCCTTTCCGTAGCCAATTAGCCCAACCGGCTTTAATGGGAGGAGAAGAAAAGAGAAGGTTTCTGGAAGAATTAGCCGCCAAATCTTCCCCATCCCTGCGGGAAGGGATAAAGGCGGGGATTATTTCTTTTTAATTTTGACTCTGGAACAATCGGGTTATAAAAAACAAATAAAATAAACAATAAGAATCAATAAATAAAATAAAAAAATGATTGAAGAATACTCTTTTGGGAAAATAATAATTGATGGTTTTTTATATTCAACCGACGTAGAGGTTTTTTCGGGCAAACCTCTTAAGGTTTTATTATGGCGGAGGAAAACATCACACCTAATTGAGACAGAGGATATTAAAGAAGCGTTTGGGAAAGGGTTTGAGGCAATAATTATCGGTACGGGAGAGGCAGGGATGGCTCGGCTGGCTGAATCGGCACAGGAAGAAATCAGAAAAAACAACCTTAGACTGGTCTTACAAAAAACCGGAGAGGCAATTGAGTCCTTTAACAAGCTTGTCTCTCAGAACCGTAAAATCATTGGGTTTTTCCATCTAACTTGTTAGAGCTATTCTTTCTTTTCCTTCTCCTCTTCTTCTTTCTTCCCCTCTTTCTCCTCTTCGCTAGAAGAAACAATTTCTCCTTCAACTGATTTAATGTCTATTTTCCAGCCCGTTAATTTAGCGGCTAAACGAACATTTTGGCCGTCTTTACCAATTGCCAAAGAGAGTTGGTTCGGTTCCACCGTGGCTTCAGCCCTGTTTTTGGGTAAAATTTTTACCTCAAGAACCTTTGCGGGAGACAGGGCATTGGCAATAAATTTTTCAGGGTCTTCCGACCATTCAACAATATCAATTTTTTCTCCGCCTAATTCATTGATTACGGCAAGAATTCTTGTTCCTCGTTGGCCCACCAAAGAACCAATAGGGTCAATACCTTCTTCATGAGAAGTCACGGCTACTTTTGTTCGCGAACCGGCCTCTCGGGCGATGGCTTTTATTTCTACCTGACCGGTTGAAATTTCCGGCACTTCCAATTCAAAAAGTTTGGAAACCAGTTTTGGATAACTGCGGGATAGAAAAATAACCGGTCCCTTGGGCGATAATTCAACTTTGAGGACAAAAAGTTTTAAGCGTTGCCCAACGCGGTAAAATTCTCCCGGCGTTTGTTCGCTTTTTAAAAGAATGCCTGTGGTTTTCCCAAGGTCAAAAAGGACAAGGCGGGGTTCTACTCTTTGGACGATACCGGAAACAAGGTCTCCTTCTTTTTCTTTGAACTCTTTTAAGACAAATTCTCTTTCTATTTCTTTTATTTTTTGCAAAATAACCTGTTTGGCCGTTTGAATGGCAATGCGGCCAAAATCTTCTTTTGATGCCACTCTTATTTTTAATTCTTCACCCGCCTTAATTTCGGGGTTTATTTTTTGGGCTTCTTCCAAAAAAATATGGCGGTCAGGATTAAAATGGACTTTTTCTTTGTCGGCCGTTATCTTTTCTTTTTCTGCCGGCTCGCTAACTGTGTCGGTGGCGATTATTTCATCCTTTTCAGTTTTTTCTGCCTCTCTTTTTGTCTCTGTTTCTGTCTCTGTTTTTTCTTCTGCCAAAACCATTTCCGGAGAAACAACAGTTTTGACCTGCCAAAAATCAATTTTGCCGGTTTTGGGGTCAATTTTGGCCTCAAACCTTTCTTTTTTTCTCCCGTACTCTTTTTTATAAGCCGAAGCCAAGGCGCTTTCAATTGCTTCAATCACTTTTTCCCGTGGGATGCCTTTTTCTTCGGTGATTTCCATAATTGCCGAGGTTAATGTTTTAATATCCATATTTTTATATTTATTTTTATATTTTTAAAATTTTTAAAAATATTTTTAGTTTTAATATTAATATTTAATATATAAATAAATGTCCGTGGGGGAACGGACAGATTTTTTATTATATAACCCAATGAATTGCTTTGTCAAGCTTTAAGAAAAATTTTTTAAAAGAGGCTTTTTTAATAATAATTATCTTCAAGGGCATTTTGGTAATGACGGATTCTTATTCGGTGATTTGGCGAAATGGTGATAGCAATAATGTCTATTTGGGAAGGAGTTTCAGTTGGAAATTTATTCTCTGACAAGTAAAGGCGGCTTATTTTACATAACTGACTTTTCTTTTTCCGGTTTATTTTATTTTCTGGCGAAAAACCTTCTTTTTCTAAAGAGGTTTTAACTTCAAAGAAAATTATTTTGCCCTTTTTCTTGCCTACTAAGTCAAGTTCGCCCCACTTTCTTTTGAAGTTTCGGCTTAAAATTTGATAACCCTTCTTTTTTAAAAATTTTTCTGCTACCCTTTCGCCAAGCCGGCCAAGATTTCTCGGGTCCATAGAAATTTTTAATAGTGGTTTATATTTTTTTAACCGCTTTCTTTTGTCTGGTAGTGGTGTGAGGTTTTCGGCGTTTTTGCCCCGCCTTTTTTGATGCTTTTGTTTTTATTAACGCCCTATTAAGGTCTTTTAAAAGGTTGGGGAGGTCAAGGTGGTAGATGTGGCAAACTTGTGCCAAAGTTAAGCGCTCCATTTCAAGTTTGGCTAATGGGCAGGTTAAACAAGGAAGTCGGTGTTTGGTTAAAATTTCCTCGGCGTTTTTCCATTTTAGAACTTCTGCCAAAGTGCTTTTTGGGCAGAAGGGCCGCGTTGCTCTTGACAACATAAAAATAATATGATATATTATAAATAGCTACTTTTATCTTCTATCTCTTCTTCATAAGGCGGTGATAAAATTTTATGTTTTTATCACCGCCCCTTCCTTTTCTGCAAAAATTTTTGCGGCTGGAAATTGCTAACTGGCAGTCCAACCGCCATCTGCAATAACCACGCTGCCTGTCAAATAAGACGATTCTTCTGAAGCTAAAAAGGCGATAACATTGGCAATTTCTTCCGGCCGACCCAACCTACCCAAAGGGATTTTCGCCAAACTGGCTTCCAAGCTTTTTATATCCTCTTTGACTGCTGCTACCATTGGCGTATCAATGGCGCCCGGGGCGATACAATTCACTCTGATATTCAAGGGGGCCAATTCCAGAGCCATTGCTTCAGCCATTGCCACAATGCCGCCCTTGGAGGCGCAGTAATGGGTTAATCCCGGGAAACCAGAACCAATCTGTCCCATGGCAATAGAAGCGATATTAATAATGACCCCGCATTTTTGTTTTGCCATTTCTTTGGCGCAGGCGCGGGCGCAGAGAAAATATCCTTTTAAATTGATATTAATTGTTTTTTCCCATTCTTCTTCGGTCATTTCTAAAAATGGTTTCGCTTGGCAAATACCGGCGTTATTAACCAAGATGTCTATCCGGCCGAAGTTTTTGAGGGTTTCTTGGATTAATGTTTCTACATCTTTTTCTTGGGAAACATCGCATTTAATCGCTATTGCTTTGCCGTTGAGTTTTTTGATTTCTTCAACCACTTTTTCGCTATCCTCTTTTGAAATATCGGAAATAACCACGGCACAACCTAAGCGGGCAAGTTTAAGAGCGGCTGCTCTGCCTATGCCGCGTCGGCTGCCGGTGATAATAGCCGTTTTTCCTTTAAGGTCTTCGTACATATTTTTAAGATAATTTAAGTAAATTAATTTTTAGCGACTTTAGCCACGACCTTTGATTCAAGGTTATCTAAAAGGGCTTAAAAATATTTTAGCATAGCATTTTTTTTCTTCAATTCTCTCTTCAACTTCTAACCTCTGCCGCTGCTTTTAATAATCCCGCCACCCAAAACCCTGTCTTTCTGGTAGAAAACAGCCGATTGTCCCGGCGTAATAGCGCATTGGGCTGTTTTAAAAATAATCGTCCCTCCTTTTAAGATAGTTGCAGGCGCGGCTGGGCTTTGATATCTGATTTTGACAGAGGCGCGGCAGGGGAAACGGGGCGGTTTGCCGCTAATCCAGTTAATGCTTTTAAGGCGAATCATTTTTTTAAAAAGGTCTTCTTTGTTTCGGGTGACAATCAGAACGTTTCTTTCAGTTTTTTTCTTTAAAACATAATAGGGTCCTTGGGGTAGTTTGATGTTTTTTCTTTGGCCAATAGTATAAAGACAGAGGCCATTATGCTCACCGATAACTTTGCCGTTTACCTCAATTATTTTGCCGGGTTGCGGCGATAAGTTCTTTTTTAAAAAATCGCTTAAGTTAGTGGAGACAAAACAGATTTCTTGGGACTCGGAGAATTCTTTTGTCGGCAATCCCAATTTTTGCGCCAGCTGTTTGACTTCTTGTTTGGTGTAGTCCCCCAAAGGGAAGAGGATATCTTTTAACTGTTTTTGGGTTAATGACCAGAGAAAATATGATTGGTCTTTTGTTTTGTCTTTGCCCTTTAGTAATTGGTAGCTAATTTTAGATTTTTTATCGTTAAGCGGAATGCGGCGGAGACGGGCATAGTGGCCAGTGGCAACATACTCAGCGCCGAGCGCTTTGGCTTTTTCCAAAAATAAGCCAAATTTTATTTTTTTATTACAAAAAACGCAGGGGTTAGGCGTTTCTCCTTTCTTAAAACCTGTTAAAAAAGGGATGACCACTTTTTTCTTAAAATCGTTTTTAAAATTAAAAGTATAAAAAGGAATGCCTAAAAACTGAGCAACTCGTCGCGCCCGGTTTTCTGATTCAGATGAACAACAACGGTTTTCCGTTGAATCGCCCGAGACGTTTGGCGCCGACCAAAATTTCATAAAGACGCCAATGATGGGATAACCGGCTTTTTTAAGCAGAGCGGCTGCTACAGAAGAATCTATGCCGCCAGACATCGCGACAATTACTTTAGGTTTTGTTCCGCTTTGGCTATGAGCCGTATTTCTTTTTTGGTAGAGATTGTTTCCTTTCATAATCAGCCAACGCTATTTTTAGCGCCCGTTCGGCTAATTGGGCGCAGTGAATTTTTTGGGCAGGCACTTGTCCCATTTTTTTTAAAATCTGGCTATAATCAATTTTTTGCGCTTGGGCAAGCGTTTTCCCTTTAGCTAAGGCGCAAGTCATATCTGCCGCCGCAATCGCTGTACCGCAACCCAGGGTGGTGAATTTTATTTCTTTGATAAACTTTTGCCCAGCTCTTTGGCTAATTTTAAGATAGAGGCGCATAATATCTCCGCATTTTAAATTTTCCGTATCGCCGACTGCGTCAGGATTTTTAATTTCTCCCAAGTGTTCTGGGCGAAGAAAATGTTTCATTATTTCTTTAGAATAATAAGCCATATAATTAAGTTGCCTTTAGATAAGATTGGTAAACGCTGCGTCAGAAATTTTTAATAAATAAAAATTAATTTTTAGAAGGACGATAATTGGCGATGCGCCGGAGGTTTTCCACTATTTTCGGCAGAGTAGCCATTAGCTTATCAATTTCTTGTTCGGTGGTGTATTTGCCCAAAGAAATACGAAGGGACGAGTGGGCTTGTTTTTCCGGCATTCCCAGAGCCATAAGAACGTGCGATGGTTCTAATTTTTTTGACGAACAGGCGGAGCCGGTAGAAACAGCAAAGCCCTCTAAATCCAAAGCCATTACCGCTGCTTCCCCTTCTATGCCTTTAATAGAGACATTAACATTGTTGGGAAGCCGTGCGCTTTTTGAGCCATTTAATTGGCTGTCAGGTATTTTTTTTATAATCTCGTTTATTAACTTATCTCTTAATTTAATAATTTTACTAATAACAGGTTGCGAATTGCGGATTTCAGAAATAGCGGCGGCTAAACCGATAATCAAGGGTGTGTTTTCGGTGCCTGAGCGCAAGCCATTTTCCTGTCCGCCGCCAAAAATTAACGGAGAAATTGGAGTGCCTTGTTTGAGATAAAGAGCGCCAACACCTTTTGGTCCGTAAATTTTATGGCCAGATAGAGTGAGCAAGTCAACGCCTAATTTTTGGACATCGCAATTCAAATAATTAAGCGCTTGGACCGCATCGGTGTGAAATAACGGATACCTTTGATTTTGTTTTTTAGACCTTGAGTTTCTTGCTTGATGGATTATCTTTGCGATTTGGGGAATAGGTTGGATGGTGCCGATTTCATTATTTGCGTACATAATAGAAACAAGAATGGTATTGGATTTGAGGGCTTTTTTAATCTCTTCGGGCTGAATCACGCCATCTTTGTTTGGCTTAAGATAGGAAACCATTACCCCTTTTTTTTCTAATTGCCTAAATGGTTCTAAAACAGCCGGATGCTCAATTTTGGAAGTAATAATGTGCGGAATTAAGCCTTTTTTGGAAGCGGCTTGGACAGTTCCCAAAATAGCCAAATTATTGGCTTCGGTGGCTGAGCCGGTGAAAATAATTTCGGCTGGTGAACAATTTAGAAAATCAGCAACTATCTCGCGGCTTTTATCAATGGCTTCCCGGCATTTTTGTCCGAATTGATGAATTGATGAGGGGTTGCCGAAATCTTTTTTAAAATAGGGCAGCATTGCTTTTAATACTTTTGGGTCAAGCGGCGTGGTGGCGGCGTAATCCAGATAAATTTTGCTTATAATTTTTGTCATATAAATTTAAAATTTAAGTTAAAAAGCACTTTTTGTTTTTTCGATTTTTGTGGTTTTCCTGCTCTTTTTTAATTTTATTGATTTTCCGCGGTTTTTCAAATAAAATGAGACAAAACGGAGGCTAGTGTAAGGGCAACATTCTCGCTTTGGGAGCGAGCGATTCCGGGTTCAAATCCCGGGCCTCCGACCAAGTTAGGTATTGCACAAGTTTAAGTATTGCAAATTTTGCAAACAGTTTGTTGCTCAAAAAGGGTTTGCTTTCGCTTAATTATTGCTAATTATTGCGGAAAGCTATCATAAGCTAATTCGTAGTTTAATTTATCGTTAATAATTAAAAGTCTCCGAAGCCGAATTTCGGGAGGTTTTATTTTAAATTAGCTTTTTGAAACTTGAGAAAATAAAAATTCTACACCCTTAAATGTGAATTGGAAATTTGTTTTTTGGATTTAGCTTCTTAAGGAGCTCTTTGATTGTCGTCGAGATAAATAAAAAGAATATTTGGGTAGAATCTTGGTAATTTCTTTCAAAACTGTTAAACCGCCTAAACCAGAATCAAATAATCCAAGCATATTATATTATTTTTTTACCCAAATCTAATGCCTTCAAGTTCATCTGCCAGTATTTTTCCGGCAGGGTGCTTTTGATGGCTTGGGTGATGGATTCTGCGGGCAGGGGCAATATTTTTTTAGCGATTGCCAAACCAAGCAGAAAAATTCCGGCAGTTTCCGGGTAGCCAATCTCTTTTTCGCAGATTTTTCTCGCGGGGACCAAATAAATGTTTTTGCTCGTTTGTTGCAGTTTTTTGATTATTTGTTCTTCAGAAAAGGTTTCCCCCAAAGTCGGCGTTTGGTATTGGTTAATTAGAAAGACGGTTTGGGGATTAGCATAATAGATTCCTGCCAACGTCTCTTCTAATTCTAAAGCAAAAACAAGATTGGCTTTGCCTCTCGGGATAAGCGGAGACCAGATTTCTTTTCCAAAACGGACTTCTGTTTTTGTTGAGCCGCCTCTTTGGCTTAACCCATGAAGTTCTGATATTTTGACATCAAATCCTGTTTTAAAAGCCGCCTCGGCAATAATTTTTGCCAAAGTGATTAATCCCTGTCCTCCGACGCCATTAATGATAATATTAAATTTAAGATTTTTATTTTCTTTTTTCATAAAAAAGCCAGCAGGGATGACGGGCGATAATTACCGAGACCCCTTTTTTGTTTAAGAATTCGTGGGCAGTTTTTACAAAGTTGCTGAAATCAGTTTTTGGGTCAATAACCCGCACATTTTTTATCCCTAATGCCCGGACGATGTTTTCAATTTTTATCTCCTGTTTTTCTGGGGCAGAGACACCGGGGTGCGGCTGGTGGCCGGTCATTGCCGTGATTTTGTTTTCCAAAATTATGACAAGAATGTCAGATTGGTTATAAACCGCATTGATTAAGCCCGATAGGCCGGAGTGGAAAAAGGTTGAGTCGCCGACAAAGGCAACCACTTTATTTTTGGTTGATTTCTTCAAGCCGTGCCCGATACTGATAGATGAACCCATACAAAGCAGATAATCAAAAAGGTGATGCGGGGCAAACGCCGCCATCATATAACAGCCGATGTCGCCGCCAAAAATAGTATTCTTCGGAGCGGCTTTTTTGATGGCGGAAAAGACCTGCCAATAAGGACAGCCGTCACAAAAGCGCGGAATGTGCCAAACAGGGGAGGCAGGATTTGGTTTGGAGAGAAAGTAAGGAGGAATTTTTTTGCCGCTGATTTGAGCAAGGGCGGTTATGAGATGCTCTGATTTTAATTCGCCTACTTGCGACAGTAGGTTTTTGCCGAAAATCTGAAGTTTGGGGTTGGCTTCTTTTGCCAGAGCCGTGATTTCTTTCTCTAAATATGGCTCTAACTCTTCCACTACCAAAACTTTTTCAAGGTCCTTGATGAAGTTAGAGATTTTTTTGGTCGCTAAAGGATAAAACAAGCCAATTTTTAAAATAGGCAGGTTTAGATTGAGTTCTTCCAGCGCTTCTTTGGCGTAAAGAAAAGAAACTCCGGAAGCGACTATTCCTATTTTTGTTTTTGCTCTTCCGTCTTTTTGAGATGAAGTTTGGGTTTTAAAAAGTTTGTTAACCGAAGATTTTTCAGCCACTTCTTTTTGTATTTTTTCTATTTTTGCCAAAAGCTCTTTTTTCATTTCCAAAACCCGGGGAGGTATAGTGAGATAGTGTTTTGAGTTTTTAGAAAAATTAAGAGGATAAGAAGATGGTCGGGGTTCTAATGTTTTTAGCCGGACCGGCGCGCTTTGATGGGCAACGCGAGTAGTGGTATGAAGAATAACCGGGACTTTGTATTTTTCAGAAAGACGAAAAGCGGTCGCGGTAAAATCTTTGCATTCTTGAGGTGAGGAGGGTTCAAGCAAGGGGAGATGTGTCAAATAAGCGAAGGCTCGTGAGTTTTGCTCGGATTGTGCCGAACTATGACAGGAAGGGTCATCAGCCACCACAATTACTGTTGCGCCATTTGTGCCGGTGTAAGAGAAGGGCAAGAGAGCATCAAGGGCAACATTTACCCCAAAATTTTTCATAGCCACTAATGTTTTTAAGCCGGCAAAACTGGCGCCAATACCTGCTTCTAAGGCGGCTTTTTCGTTGATACTGTATTCAAAATAGAATTTATTAATTTTACTAATTAGCGATGGCGAAGTGTGAATTTTAGAGAAAGTATCGCCGATTTCTGAGGCTGGTGTGCCTGGGTAGGTGGCAATAAATTCTACGCCTGCCTCAAGAGCGGCGCGGACGATTGCTTCGTTGCCAAGCAGAATTTCTTTTCCCGATTTTTTGAGGAGTTTGTCCATAAAATTTGGCAATGGGGTAATTTCTGCAATTCCTCAAGCCAGAAATTTATTTTATCATACAATAATGGTTGGAAATTGCCAAATTCTGTGATATTCTGATAAAGATATTCTTCAAAGATTTAAGGAGTAAAATAAAAAAGAAAAAGCGCCCGTAGCTCAATGGATAGAGCGTTAGCTTGCGGAGCTAAAGATTACAGGTTCAAGTCCTGTCGGGCGCACCATTTCGGAAATAGCAAGCCAGAGGAAGCCGCCTCGCTTCGCTCGGCGACTAATTTGTATTCAATTTTGGGGGCAAAAACGAATTGGCGGTTTCGCAAAATATGGTTCGAGCCGATGTTTTTAAGAAATGTTGTCATTTCGGAAGGATTGTGAGAGGAAAGCAGATTAGCGGCTTGATTTAAGGATTTTACGAACTCACGAGCCGGTTCGAGCCAAGACAAACCTTTTTGCTCAAAGTCGGTAATTTTTTCTTGCAACTCTATTTTTTGCGATAATAACTCCTGCTTTTTTACGGCGTATTCTTCTGTGGATAAGGCATCGGCTAAATAGACATCCAGCAACTTTTGAAGTTTTATTTCAATTTGCAATAATTGTTCTCTCAAAATACTAACTTCGGTTTGCGCCGCTTGTCTTGCTTGCTCCTGTTCGTTATCCAACGCCGCTAAAATTTTCTCGGTGTCTTGGCTCGACAAAGAAACTTTTTGAAGAAAGGATTTGATTTGTTCGGTTAGTGCTTCTTCGCGGAGATAATGCTTTTCGCGACATAGGCCCTTTTTCTTGGTGCAACGATAGTAATTATGGCCTTTCTGTTTTTCGGCGGTAATGCTTGCCCCGCAAGAAGCGCATTTTAATAAACCGAGAAAAGCAAAATTATGTTTGCGAACTTCTTTTACTTTTCCTCGTTTCGCCATAACTTCTTGGCATTTATCAAAAAGTTTCTTTGGAATTAACGGCTCGTGCTGTCCCTCAAAAATTTCCCCCTTCCAGCGCATAAGTCCAATGTAAAAAGAATTGCTCAAAATTTTTTGAACATTGCTTATAGCGATTTCCTTTCTGAGATTTCCACACAAACCTTTTTCTCTGCACCAATTTGCGAGAGATTTTAAAGTATATTCGCCAGTGGCATAAAGCTCAAAAAGCTTTTTCACTTTGCCAGATTTTTCTCGGTCAATATCAATCATTCTCGTCTTGGGATTGTTCAAATATCCCACTGGTGCCCAGCCGGGCCATACTCCATTCCTGATTTTTTGTCGCAACCCTCGCTTCACATTCTCTCGCAAATTATCTACAAAATATTTTGATTGACCGAAAGCGATATTGAGCATGAACAAACCCTGTGGTGTTGCTTCAAACCAAAATGTGGGAAATTTTAGGGACTTAATCAAGCCGCGATCTACAAAATGAATAATCTTTCCGCCGTCCACAGAATTGCGGGCTAGTCTATCGGGGTGCCACGAAATAATTCCGTCCGCCTTTCCTCTCTCAATCAATGACAACATTTCTGCGAATTTAATTCGCCCGGGTTCTTTTGCGGTTTTGGCTTCCTGAAAGGAAGCAACAATTTCAAGTTTTTCTTTGGCGGCATACTCTCGCAACTCTACGAGTTGCGCTTCAATACTTAAAACCTGTCTGTCGTCTTCTTCGGTGCTTTTTCGAGCGTATAGTATGTATTTCATAGGTTTTTAGGATTTATGATTAAAAAATTTTCTTCCCCCAAAATGCGAAACCGTGAATTCGTTTTTACCCCCAAAATTGAATACAAATTAGTCGCCGAGTGAAGCGAGGCGAACCAAAACTCTTTGACTTTTCCTACTTGGTGCAGTATTCTTGAATTAGTCCGAACGCATTTCGCCGCCTGCGGCGGCGAGGAAATCCCCCCGCGAAAATTCGGAAAGGCGGCGGGGCCGCACCGCTCAAAACCGCAAAAGAACCCGGAGAAAAAAATCGGCTCGAACCATATTTTAATTTTGGGGGAAGAAAATTTTTTAATCCAATACGGAATCACAGAAAAAGCCTTAAAATAAGGGCTTTTTCTATTGCCACGATTTGACTTGACAGCAAGGTTGTTTTCTGCTATACTTATGGTGTTCCTAAGATGAACTTGGGAATCCTGGCTACGAGGATTTCGTGGCAATAGTACATTCAGGAGGTCCATCATGGACGACGTCAGGAAAGGTCAGATCGCGTTTCTGTTTCTGAAGCACCAACTGCGCGAAAAGGGAGTCCGCCTCACGCCGAATTTCAAGCGCGAGATCGGGAACGAGGCGAAAGCCATCGGTATCTCCATCGAGGAAGCCACGGAGTTCGTGGAACTCATCATTCGCGAGTTGGTCGAGGAGACGTTCGCCAACAAGCGGAGCTAGTCCGCAAGTTCCAAAAAGAACTCCTAAACGGGTAATTGTACCTCTCCATAACCGGAGAAGCTGGGCAGAACAAGAACCGTTCCCCCCGTTGAGGAACAACTATGGGCGTATCATTTTCACAATTGATGCGCCCTTTTTCTTTTTTGTTGAAGAAATTTTGAAATTCATATAAGATTTAATTGTATTTGCTTTGCGAATTTTTGGATTAAATGCCGCCAAAGAAAAATTGGAAATTGTTAAATCTCGCGGCGAAGCCGCTCCGAATTCGCGGGGGGTTCCTCGCCGCCGCAGGCGGCGAAATGCGTTCGAACTAATTCAAGAATACTGCACCTTAAAAAGGTTTGAAAGTTTAAAAATAGCCGATTTATTCCTTTCTTAACATCTTTTTATCTTTTTATAATAATAGAGCTTTATTTTATACCTTTGCCATACATCGTGCCATATACCGGAAAGGTTTAAAACAAACAGATATTTGAAAAATTTTTTAAATTAGGTTAAAATTAACTCGCAGATAATTTTATTTTTGTGAATCACCAATTAATTAAATTTTTACAACTATGGCAGAAGCAACAGAAAAAATTGTAAAACCGTTTTTAAAAGAATTGCCGGAAATTAGGCCGGGAGATATTATTCGCGTTCATCAGAGAATGAAAGAAATTGTTCAAAAAGACAAAAAATCAAAACCGGAAGAAAAAGAAAGATTACAAGTTTTTGAAGGTATGGTAATCGCCCGGAAACATGGCCGCGGCATAAATGCAACCATTACCGTGAGAAGAATAATTGATGGAGTGGGTGTGGAAAGGATTTTCCCCTTGCACCTCCCGACGATTGAAAAAATTGAGGTGGTTTCGCATTCTAAAGTGAGGCGGGCTAAACTTTATTATCTCCGGGAGAGAGCGGGTAAAAAAGCAAAACTAAAGAAGAAAGAATCGGCAGAAAAAACAGAAAAATAGCGTTAGACGCCGCTTAATAAAGCCCGGGTGGTGCAATTGGTTAGACACGCAAGATTGAGGATCTTGGCCCTTTTAGGGCATGTGGGTTCGAGCCCCACCCCGGGCACCAGCAAGGAATTGGTAGGTTTGCCTCGTCCGCAAGCGGGCGCGTAGCTCAATTGGCAGAGCGTCTGATTTACATTCAGAAGGTTTCAGGTCCGATTCCTGACGCGCCCACACTGACGAAAAAGTTTTTACTTTTTTGGAGCACATTAAAATTTTAATAAAAAATTTGCTTGGAGAATTTTGAAACAGAAAAAAAGGGGGCGGTTAGCTCAGTTGGTTTAGAGCGTCGCATTGACATTGCGGAGGTCATAGGTTCAAGTCCTATACCGCCCACCAAACAGGATTTTGCAAATTTTTGGAAATGGATAACAAGACCCGCTCGCCCCGCCCGCTGGCGGGGCGAGCCTAACGAAATTTCTCGGCCGAAAAATTTGATATTTCCATTATGGCGGACAATAATTGATAATAGCCGAACCTATTTTAAGAAGAAAGAAAATCTTTTTGAAATTTTAATCTTTTAAGTTTTCTCTTTTTTGGAATCTTATAAAAATTAAGGCTATGAGAAAGTTATATTGGATTTTTTTCTGCTTTTTTTAATTCTGCTAAGTTTTTATTTTATATCTTTTTTTATTTCACAAACTACAATCTATAATAATATAATTGATGAGCGTCCTCAAAATTTATCTTCCGATCGTTCAAATAACTTTCCTTCAAACAATCTGAAGAATAGTCAAGAAGAGTCATTTTATCTTAAGACAATTTCAGATATTAAAAATGATTTTATTTTAAATAGCAAAAGTTTTTTAGAAGTCAATCTTTCGGCAATGAAAGTAAGGTTATATCGAGATGGTGGATTGCTAAGAGAAGTCCCGATTTTAGCAAAAGGGGATCCTCAAGTATGGGGAGGGTCAGCGTTAGGGGTGTACAAAGTTTTATCTAGAAATGAAATTAGTTTTTCAATTATTGCAAATGTCTATATGCCCTACGCCCTCCATTATTACGGAAAGTACTATATCCATGGTGTTCCTTATTACCCCGGTAGGCAGAAACGAATTACCACTATTACCGGTGGCTGTATCCAGCTTAGCGATAAAGACGCAAAAGATATCTACGAACTTACGGAATTAGATATGCCTGTGTTAGTGATAGGCAAAGAGAAAGATTATTATCAATTTACCAACAAAAATTTATCTGAATTTCCAGAAGTTTCGGCTAAAAGTTATTTAGTAGCCGACTTAGATTCTGGTTTTGTTTTTGCTGAAAAGAACTCTAAAGAACAATTACCTCTTGCCTCTTTAAATAAATTAATGCTAGCTTTAGTGGTTGCTGAAAATGTTGATTTAAGAAAATCTATTTTAGTCAAACCAGAGATGTTAGAAGCTTATGGTTCTACAAAAGAACTAGAAGCCGGAAAAAGTTTTAGAGTCGTTGAATTATTTTATCCACTTTTAATTGAGTCTTCCAACGATGCTGCCGAAGTTCTTTCTGGTTTTTTGGGGAGAACTAAAACGATCGAAATGATGAACGAAAAAGCAAAAGCAATTTTAATGGAAAATACTCAATTTGTTGATTCTCATGGTTTCGACCTTAAAAATGTTTCCACTGCCCAAGATCTTTTTCAATTAGGTCGATATATATTAGACGCTCGTCCTCTACTTTTGGAAATTGCTAAAGGCAAGATAGTCAGAAGTTTCGGGGAAGTTCGCTTTAACATTCAAGAGTTGTGGAATAAAAATGTTTTTTCCAATAACCCAAATTTTGTTGGCGGAAAAACTGACTATTTAGCTCAATCAAAAAATAATGCTCTTTTTATTTTTAAATTCCTTACTGAAGACGGAAAAAATCGGAACATTGTGATTATTCTTTTAGGTTCCGATAATACGAAAATTGATACCCAAAAAATTTACAAATGGCTTTTGGAGAATTATTCATTGTCTTCGGCATTCAAAGATTAAAATTTCAAAAAGATTTTTTTTCTTAAAATTCGACTATTATTAACTATTATTACTATTATTAACTATTTATTAATTATTGTCCGCCGCTTGCGGCGGAATTGGATTTTCCAGAAATTTCTGGTAAAATGAATTCGAACCGTATTGCAAAGATACACAAAATTTAAGCTATACTTTTCTTTTATCCACCAAAAACAGAAAAAGAAAGGTGTTATTTGACAAAATAATAAAAATAAAAAAATAATAAGAGGAGAGTGGGTATAATTTAAGCCGCGGTAGCTCAGAAGCAGAGCACTTCTCTGAAAAAGAAGGGGTGGCCGGAGCATTACCGGCCCGCGGCATTTGTTAAATTAAAAGCGGGGGTAGTTCAGCAGCAGAATATCTCGTTGCCAACGAGAAGGTCGCGGGTGCGAATCCCGTCCCCCGCTCCCTTTAAATCCATTTAAAATAAAAAAGGGCCCGTGGTATACCGGCAACACGCTTCCATGGCATGGAAGAGTAAGGGGTTCAATTCCCCTCGGGTCCACCAAAGACGATTTGCCGCCTCGCTCGGGGCTTCGCCCCTCGCTTCGGCTAATGCCTTGAGCTGGGGTTGGATTTGCTTTTTTGTTTCTTCAACAGCGAGGAAATTGTTTCCTGAAACCTGAGAAGATTCTACTCAATGCAACAATCAATCACTTTTTTGACTAAATCGCCGAGCTTCCCCAGAAAGCCCTTTTTTTCTTGGTCGTGTTTATTCAAAGAATCTTCATCAATTTTTTTGATGTCTTCTGTTTTTATTAATTTTAAATTTATCCCCCAAAAAAGAGAGTAAAGATTATAGGACTTCTCAAATAAATCATAGGATTCTTTCTTTTTGCCTTCTGATAATTTTTTAGTGCCTACCTCCATTAGTCGCATTGAGGCAGCCAGTAAATGTTTCATTAGGCAATGGTCCTCATAACTCGGATTTCTTTCAATTTTTTTCATCAATTCTATTCGTATTTTTCTTGTTTCGTCCAAAAGGTTAAAATATTTTTCATCCTTGCTTTTTGCGCCAGAAAAGAAAAAGTGTTCTTCCATTGAAATCAAATTCATTAACGCCAACGATAAATCTTCGTCAGCCGATAGGTCAAATTTCTCCTTCTTCTTTGATTCTAAAATTTTTTTAATAAATTCGTCCGTATTTTTAATTGGATTTTGGCTTTTCATAGATTTTTTATTTAATTAAAAAAATAAAAATAATGCTTAACAAAATGAGGGGGATAATAGGCATAACGACTTTTTGAAAAGGAAAATATGCCCTGCCCTGATTTTTTTCTTTTAAATAAGAATACCAACTGGCGCCAAACCAAAAAGCAACGCTCCCCAAAATAATACCCAACATTAATTTATCAAAATAAAAACCGCAAAAACAAAACAAACTGTTTTGCCCACTTCCTAAAAGACCAGTAAAATAAAGAGGTAAAATTGTAATCAAATACCAAAAAATAATTACAAAAATATTACTCCCTTTAAATTTTAAATTTTTCTTTTTTAACCAGTCAATTGTCCAATAGATTAATGAAACAAGCAGTCCGCCAACCCAAAGGCCAGTAATACTATCGTCAATTCCCAGCCAGCGAGACAAACCTACTCCCGCCCCAACGGCAACAGTGCAAATCGGACAAACTGCCAACGTTTTTTCGGTAAAAAGAAAAATAAGTGTAATGATTGGAAAAAGATAAATTAAAATTTTTTTCATTATTTTATTCCTTAATGATACGTATTGCTTTGCCATTTATCAAGGCGTCAGCAATTTTTTTATACGCCGAATATAATATTCGCTGATAAGTGCTTTGGGAAGTTTTCATTTTTTTGGCGGCTTCTTTTTGTTCTAACTTATTGATATGGCGCAAGCGGTAGGCTTCCATTTCTTCAGTGGTTAATTCCACAATCTCAAGAAACCTCATCGGCACGCCCTGAGGCTTGAAATAAGTTATTTTGGGATTAAATTTGATTCTTCGGCAAAGTCTTGGTCTAACCATAATTGAAATAATTAAAACTTAATGATATTTTTATTATTGAAGAAGGTCTCCCCAGTCCCGCTTTCAGCGGGACTGGGGTTCTCAACATTCTTTTATTTTTGTCCTTTGAGTTCGGCTAGGCGGGCTTTGATGGCTTTAAGTTCTTCTTCCAAAGCAGATGCTTCTTCGGATAGAATTTCGGCCTCTTCTTTTTTAGTTGGAGTAGAGCCGGGATAATAACCCCAAAATCTTCTCCAGCCAAAGCCTCGTCCAAATCCGCGGCCAGCGCCTCTACGGCCATAAGCCATTCCAGCGCCGCAAGGACCCAATCCCCAGCCAGTGCCCGGACCCAACCCCAAAGGACCTGTTCCATCAAATCTTGGCATAGTTTTATTTTTGAATTAGTTTATTTATTTTGGCAGCTCGACCACTTCTGCCTATTATGAATATATACCCATAATAGCGCAATGTCAAGTGGTCTCGCTGCCTTTTTATTTTCCTAACTTTTGCTTAAAGAATTTAATAATATCCTCATCGCCAATAAAGCATTTTGAGCCATCCCAGAGAAAGGGCACGCCGATTGAATCGCTTGGCAAACCGCAAATTTTCGCTTTGGTTTCTAATTCTTTAGCGTTGTTTTGATCATAGTAAACCTCTTTTTCTTCAAAAGATAGTTTTTCTTTTATATTATTTTTTTTAATGTAATCTTCCACGATGGCGCAATGCGGACAACCAATGCCATAAAAAAGGATAATTTGAGTTTCTTCCGGCTGTTGATTTTCTTCAACAGGGTTATTTGGCAAATTATCTTCTCTATTTTTAAAGAGAATAATGAAAACAAAAATCAAAACGACGATAAATAAAATTGTGGGGATAATGACTTTTTTGTTCATAAGAATTAATTACTTTTAGGCGCTTTTTGGATTTGCTTTTATCTGTATCAGGGGGGGTTATGAATCCCTCAGTTGTTTTCGTTGTTTGTTTATATTTTAATTATATTTTAAATTTTAAATTATTTTTGAATTATTAAAATAATTATTAAAATAAATTAAAATAAACTGCCAAAAATTAATCCGGCGATGGTTGAATATAAAATCACCAGCGAAACATAAACAATTGTTTTTGATGTTCCCAGGACTTTTCTAATAACCAACATATTTGGCAAACTCAAAGAAGGGCCGGCTAAAAGCAAAGCCAAAGCCGGACCACTGTGCATTCCTTTAGCAATTAAAGCTTGTAATATCGGGATTTCAGTTAAAGTAGAAAAATACATAAAAGCGCCAAAAATTGCTGACACAAGGTTGCCAGAGATTGAATTGGAACCAACTAACTTAATAATCAAACTTTCCGGTAAAAAGGGCATAATAAAGCCAGCCACAAATACACCAATAAACAAAATCGGCAAGAGCATTTTGGCAAAAGACCAGGTTTCTTTGAGCCACTGTTTAGTTGTTTCTTGGTGAAATTTAAAAATAGCAATGCCGGCTGTAGTTAAAGCCAAGAGAATCATTAAGCCAAATTTAATCATTTTATCAATCTGCAAGCCGTTAACTATTAAAATGCCGACCATAGCGACAAAAAAGACAATTAAAACTCTTTTGCCAATTTTTATCTCTTTGTATTCTTCGGTAAATAATCCTCCGGCTTCTGTTTTTTCTCTAAAAATCAATTGCATTGACAAGCCAACTAAGATAGAAATTGAGATTGCTGAGATAATTCTGGCTATGCCAAGATTAAAGCCCAAAACCGAGATGGTTAAAAACATAGCCGCGATATTAATCGCCGGGCCGGAAAACAAAAAAGTAATTGCCGGACCGAGGCCAGCGCCTCTTTTTCTGATGCCGGCGAAAAGCGGTAGAATAGTGCAAGAACAAACGGCCAAGATAGAACCAGAAATAGAAGCCAAGGAATAAGAAACATATTTTTTGGCTTGTCTGCCCAAATAACGTAAAACAAAATTCTTTTTCACAAAGACAGCAATGGCGCCGGCAATAAAAAATGCCGGCACTAAACAAGTCAAAACATGCTGGCGAGCGTATTCATTTAAGAGCTTAAATCCAGATAAAATAGCGCTAGTAAATAAAGCCGACTGCATCGGCATAAAGTAAAAGAGCAAAAATAAGCCAACCAAGAAAATTAAAAAATTTATTTCTTTGTTCATTTGATTATTTTTTTAACCAATTTTTAATTTCCTCTACATCGGGAATTCTGCCCGCGGCTTTGACTTTTTCATCAATAATAATCGCCGGAGTCGCCATTACCCCGTATTCAATAATTTTGTCTATTTCGTAAATATGTTTGATTTGAACATCTTTCAAGCCAAGCTCTTCCACCGCTTTTTTCGCGTTAGCTTCCAGTTTCTGGCAATTGGGGCAGCCAGAGCCCAAAATTTTAATAACCATAATTTTAATTTAAAAATTTATTTAATAATTTAAGATAATTTTTAATAACCTTTTTGTTTTTTTTATTGATTGAATAAATCACTTTTAATCCTTTTTGTTTTGACGAAACCAGCTTGCAGTCCTTTAATACTTTTAAGTGGTGGGAAGTTAAATTCTGGGGCAATTTCAAGTATTGCCAAATATCGCAAACGCATTTTTCTTCTTTTTGCAGCAAAGAAAGAATTTTTAAACGATTTTCTTCTGAAATAATTTTTAGAAAATCTGTTGTCGTTTTTAAGGCTTTATTTTTGCCGGTCGGTTTTTTTCTTAAGCGAATTTGCCGCATAAAGATTTTTACTATATCAATCTATATTGATATATAATTCTTATTAACTTATTTGTCAAGTTTTTATTCTTCTTAGTGGGATTTTTTGCCAAAATTTTTTATTTGAAAAGAAAATTGAAGTAAGTTATGATAATTTTGTAGAAAATAAAATTTTAAAGAAGAAATAGCGGCAGAATAGGAGAGCGGGTTGCTGGTTTGCTGGGATGACTAAGAAAATCGTTTCTCCGTTTCTCCATAGCAATAATTTTACAAATAATTTTACAATAATGGAGAGGTGTACCGAATGGTAAGGTACCGGTTTCGAAAACCGGCGTCCGTAAGGACATGCGAGTTCGACTCTCGCCCTCTCCGCCAATTTATCCACGACGAATTTTCCGCCTCGCCCCGCCTTTTATGGCGGGAAGTATATTTCTTATTTCTCAGCGGACATTCTTTTGCTAAGCGCTGTTTTTTTGTTTCTTATTTTTTGCTTCTCGTAAAAACGACTTATTTCCTTTTTTAGGTTAATTCTGCCAATGCTATAAATGCTATAATCTGATAAAGAATTTTCTTATTTTTTTCTTATGCTTGAATTAACGGAGATAATTAAGTACGATGTTAAAGACGTTAGCTAAATAGTTAAATTTAAATATGGCTGATGAGCAAAAAAAAGAAACAAGAGCGCCGGTAGTTGTTGTGTTGGGCCATATTGACCACGGCAAAACTTCACTTTTGGACTACATTAAGAAAACAAAAGTAGCAGAGAAAGAGGCAGGAGGGATTACCCAGCATATTGGCGCCTACGAAGCAGAATTCCGTCAGAAGAAAATTACTTTTATTGATACGCCGGGCCATGAAGCTTTTTCAAAAATGCGTCAACGAGGCGCGGAGGTTGCTGATATTGCTATTTTGGTGATTGACGCTTCTGAAGGCGTAAAAGAGCAGACAAAAGAGGCGATTAACACAATAAAAGCAGCTGCTATTCCCTTTATTATTGCTTTGAATAAAGTTGACAAACCGCAAGCCCAGCCGGAGTATGTGATGGCAGAATTGGAAAAATATGGCGTAAAAACAGAGCAAAGAGGAGGGAAAACGCCTGCCCTGAAAATTTCAGCCAAGACCGGTCAAGGAGTTGACGAACTATTGGAATTAATTCTGCTTCTGGCGGAAATAGAAAATTTACAGGCAGATACTTCAATTCCGGCAGAAGGTCTAGTGATTGAAAGTTCGTTGGACTCTAGAAAAGGTCCGGTAGCCACCTTGCTTCTTAAAAATGGCGTTTTGAAAGAAGGCGATTTTGTAAGAGCTGGTTTGGTAGCCGGGAAAATCAGGAAAATGACTGACTTCTTGGGTAAAGAGATGAAGCAGGTATTGCCGTCTCAGCCGGTTCAGGTTTTGGGATTTAAGCAAGTGCCTCTGGTGGGCGAGAAATTTGAGGTTCTTTCAGAGCCAATCGTAGGAGAGGAAGAGAAAAAGACCGTTATGGCGGAAGCAAGAATAAGAGAAAAGGCAGAAAATAAAGCAGGAGAAATTTTCCCAAGGAGAAGAGAGGGGCGGGAAGAGGAGAAGAAAAGTATTTTAAGAATTATTCTGAAAACGGACTGCCTCGGTTCCTTAGAAGCCGTTAAGGCGGTGTTAGAGGCCTTACCGCAAAAAGAGGTTGTTTTAGAGATAGTTAGGGCTGAGGTTGGCGAGATTAATATTTCCGATATTCAGTTGGCTGAAAGTGTTGGGGCAAGAATAATTGGTTTTCGGACAAAAATAGATAAAGCTGCCCAGCCTTTATCTCAGCAGAAGAAAATAATTCCCAAAACTTTTGAAGTTATCTACGAATTGATAGAAGAGGTAAGAAAATTAATGGAGAAAATAAAGGTTCCTGAAAAACAAAGAGTGGATTTGGGGAAGATAAAAATTGTGGCTATTTTTAAAAATGACAAAAAAGGACAGATTATTGGCGGCCGGGTGGTAGAGGGGGAAATTGCCAGAGATGTTTTGGCGGAGGTTTTCCGGGACGAAGAATTAGTGGGTAAAGGCAGGATTAAAAGTATAGAGCAGGAGAAAAAAGCGGTTTCAAAAGCGACAAAGGGCCAGGAGGTTGGTATGCTTTTTGTCGGTGAAGTCAACGTTCAAGAAAACGATTTTTTGGTAATTTATAAAGAAACATTTGTCGGGAAAGAAGAAAAAAAGGAAGATGATAAAGAGAGAAAAACGAGTTAAGCGCATAAAATTAAATTTAATAAATCCCCCAAAGGACTAAATAAAATAGAAATAAAGAGATATTGTTTGGCAGTAAAAATGGCTTGGTTAAGAGAGTCAAGAGAAAAAGATAAAAGATAAAAATAAGATAAAAATAAAAATTTGATAATTAAATTAATAAATTTTTGTGCCTGAGTCCGAAAAAATAAAAAGAGCGAATGAAACCTTGAAAAAAGAGTTGGGGTGGTTAATGCGCAAAGAACTTGATTTACCCCTCGGTGTTTTATTGACTATCACTGATGTTAAAATTTCTTCTGATTTAACTAGCGCTGAGATTGTTGTTTCGGTTTTTCCTCAAAATAGAAAAGATGATGTTTTTCCAATTTTAAACAGAGAAATTTACCACCTCCAGCAATGTTTGAATAAAAGAATGAGAATGAGAAAAGTGCCTCAAATAAAATTTGTAGAAGATAAGGTGTTAAGTGAAGGGTTTGAGGCAGAGAAAATTTTGGATAAATTTTCGTCAGAAGAGAAAGTGGCGGTTGGAAGAGAAAGAATGGTTGATGGGGAAAAGGATATAAAAAGCAGGGGTATAAGATTAAAAAGGACAAAAAAGAAGGGTAAAAGTAAGAAGAGAGGGGCTAAGGTATAGAAACTTGGTTAAATTTTGGTAAAATTAAGTAAAGAAAAATTGGGAGGGCCACGTAGCCAAGAAGCTAAGGCACTTCTCTGCAAAAGAAGTATACGCCGGTGCAAATCCGGCCGTGGCCTCAATATCGCCCGGGTGTCGGAAAGGTATACGAGAGTGACTTAAAATCACTTGGCTGGATAAGCCGTGTGGGTTCGAATCCCACCCCGGGCACCAGTATTTGACTTTTATCTTTTTGGCCGACCAGAGCCGCGCCGCAGGCGCGGCGGAGCCGCTGGGTGGGGTGCCGCGCCTGCGGCGCGGCACTATTCACTATCCGGAATTTTTGATAAAGTGAGTTCGAGTGGAGTTGTACAAATACGCCAGCGAGGAATTGTTAGGTTTGTCTCGCCCGCTTGCGAGCAAGCCGCCTCATCGGGGATTTCCTTCTCTCGCCGCCGAAGACAACAGAAAAAGAAGCCGGTTTATTTTAAGAATGGGGCAAAGGGGAAATTATCTTTCCGGTATGGCAAAAGGTTTTAACTATTAATAAGGATTGGCAAAGGGTTATGAAAAAAAAGCAGCCACCCGCTAAAGCGGGTGGCTGCTTTTTTTTCAGTTTCTCGGAAAATTTTAATTTTCTGCGAGACAAGCCATTTAATTTTCTGCGAGACAAGCCAATAGCAATTTTATTGCCGCTCTTTCAGATGGCTGGTAAGCGGCAATAAGAGCGCAATAATTTGCCCGAGAGTTAAAAATCCTGCTTTAAGTTTATCAATCTTCAGAGTGAATACTTGGAGGGGTTATTGAGACGGAGATTCTTCTTTTTTAAACCTTTTGGGAAGTGATTTAGAGAAGCGATTTTTTTATTTCAGCCTCTGCCTTTTCTTTCTCTAAAAATTCTTTTGTTTTTACCCATTTGCCGGGTTCCAGTTTTTTATAACTCTCAAAAAAGTGTTTAAGACGCTGTTTAAGATGGTCGTTTAAATCATTGATGTTTTTGACCAGAGCGAATTGCGGGTCAATTTTTTCAATAGGAACAGCCAGTATTTTGTTATCCGGGCCGTTTTCATCTTCCATTTCCAAAAGACCAATGGGTCGCGCCGCAACCAATGTTCCCGGTGCCAGCGGCAGAGAAGAAATAAGCGCCACATCCAGCGGATCGCCGTCTTCAGCATACGTATTTGGGATAAAGCCGTAATTAAAGGGGAAGACCATTGCCGTATAGAGCAGGCGGTCAACCATTAAGACACCACTTTCTTTATCAAGTTCATATTTTACCGCTGAACCTTGCGGGATTTCCACAAAGACATTGATTTCATGCGGCGGGTTTTTCCCCGGTGATATTTTTTTTAAGTCCATATAAAATTGATTTTGATTTATGGTTATTTTGAGGAAGACCTTTTTCGTTTAAAAAACGCTTTTAGCGCCCTAAGAAAATTTATTTTGTTAAGATTTGGCAAGATGATTTAATTTATTTTAGCAAATATGGTTGGGCTAATCAAATAATTGGCTTGACAAAAATGGGCTTTAAAGTCAGGCTGTTTAAGGTTAGAAATTTCTTTCTCTGGCCTTTTAGGTGCTTAAAGTCACCAGCCGCGGCGCGGAGCGCCGCGGCAAGTTCCGGCTAAGAATTCTGGATTGCGGTTGTGGGGTACGGTTTTGACCAATAAGGTTTTAGGTATGTTTTTTAGAGGAAACGCTTTGTTTTTGACAAAAGGACAAGAGAGGTGGGAGAAGAGAGGTGGAAGAAAAGAGAAGACAGCAGAAGAGGTGTTTAGTTCTTTAAAATGAGAGGGGAAGAGAAAAATGAGAGGAGAGAGGGGGAGAGAAAAAGGCGCTTAAGAAAATAGTCCCAGCGAAACATTCCAAGCAAAATAACCCGCCTAATCCTTTTGAGGCGTTCTATTAATCTGTTTCTGCCAATATCTCCATTTCTGTGAATTTTACGCCAAATTCTTCAGCTTGCTGGTGGGAAGGAAACCAAATATCAACATGATAATATCCTTTTCGGGGATGCATTCGGTCATCAACGACAAAGATTTTATCCTTAAAAAGGGCTGGGAAGCGAACTTTTGTCCCAAAAGAGAGAAGGTTGTTAGCCACAATGCCGTCTCTGACCCAATTACCCGAAGCGGTAATAAACTCTTCTTCATCGGTTTCCCATGGCGTAGAAGAATAGGCCGTGACAATAACCTCTATTTTTCTGAGAACATACTGCTTGTTTTGGAGAGGTGGAGCCGAGGAAATGAGGGTGGTTTCGTTTAAAATAGGCAAACTTTCTACTGATTCCTCTTTTGTATTAAAAAACTCCTCTGCGAAAGCTTTTTCTTGGGCAAGGAGTGTAACATTTGAAAAAGCGGCTATCCCAGTCAAAAGAAACACACTCACCACCTTTAAATTTTGGGGTTTTAACATAGAAAAACCTATGTTTTAGTAAGTTTAGGGTAAAAAAACCCTTTGTCAAGACATTTTGACATTTTTTGACGAATTTGTCAAGAATCAGCACTTATTGGCTGACTAAAGTACATTGAAGCCATTTCCATGGTAGATGGAAAGAAAATAAAAAGCTCGGATATCTCATATCCGAGCCAGCCCCCGTCACTTATCCCACCTTTTAAAAAGGCGAAGGCGACGGAGGCGACGGAAAAGGCGCCGGAGGGGGTCTTTCTCCGGCTTAATGCCGAAGAGGTACTCAAAAAAATTTTGGTCCTCTTCGGCGGCAAAAAACCATGCCAGCACTATCGGTGCCAGCATCGCCGCCCAAAAGAGGACCCCCAGCACGAGCAATACTAATCCATACGTCCAGGCGTTCATTTCTTCACCTCCTTCCTCATTTTTAATTTACGTCTGCTTAAATTATGCAAATTATTTCTTATGTGTCAAGTCATTAAAAGATTCTTTTTCTTTATGTTTAAAAAAATAAATCTAAAAATTAGCCCTCGCTATTCTCGATGGCTATTAATGAAATATAAAATAAATAAAATATATCTCATTATCGTCGGAATATTTTCTCATTTTATCGCGTCTTAGATGGAAAGAAAATAAAAAGCTCGGATATGAGAATCCGAGCAAACTTTTACTCTCTCTCTTATTTCTATTTCTTATGATTCTTAATCTTGAAAAATCGAGAGAGCAAAGAGAGCAAGAGGTTGGCTACGACCCACACGATAAACCATATGATAAAGATCATAGCCACCCCCACCCATACGACATTCTCCATTTTTCCTCCTTTTTAACTTTTTAACATAGAAAAACCTATGTTTTAGTAAGTTTAGGGTAAAAAAACCCTTTGTCAAGAATCAGCACTTATTGGCTGACTAAAGCACATTGAAGCCATTTCCATTGGTAGATGGAAAGAAAATAAAAAGCTCGGATATAGCTATCCGAGCAAAATATTTCTCAGATTTTTTTAGATCTGGATCTGATAGCTCTGAGAAACCTTTTAATGTTCTCAAGGACCCAACTGTCCTCAAGGACCCAGTAGACGAGTTCTATAATTCCGAGTAAAAGAATGCCCCATATCGGGTACAGGAGCGCCACAAAGTCTAATAAGAATTCTTTGTGCATAACTTTTCCTTTCTTTTGATTTAGTTTTTAAGTTAATTCTGCTTAAATTATAGCAAATTATTTCTTATGTGTCAAGTCATTAAAAGATTCTTTTTCTTTATGTTTAAAAAAATAAATCTAAAAATTAGCCCTCGCTATTCTCGATGGCTATTAATGAAATATAAAATAAATAAAATATATCTCATTATCGTCGGAATATTTTCTCATTTTATCGCGTCTTAGAGATAGCAGAATGAGCGTTGGGAATAATTGGGGATTAATAAGACAAAAGTTGAGATTAATAAGAAAAGAATTGATAAGAGAGAGCCGGGGTGGTAGAATAAAAAGCAAGGTAAAATGAGGGAGAGGTGGCTGAGTGGTCTAAAGCGGCACGGTGCTAACGTGTTGGGAGCAATCCCGCGTGGGTTCGAATCCCACCCTCTCCGCCAGTTTACAATTTTGGAGTTTTTGAGGTTTGCTGGCTCGCCCTCTGCGAGAGGGGTAAAGGTTGAAAAGAAACGATCAATTTGTTTTGATTTAAAGAGTAGAGAAAATTGAAAGTGCTGGCAGAGGTAGAGGAGAGGTGGGGTGTTCCGAATGGTAAGGAGCCTGTCTTGAAAACAGGTGGCTGAATAAGCCGTGCGAGTTCGAGTCTCGCCCCCACCGCCAACCCGAAAAAGAAACATCTATTTTGCCTATTTGCCGAAGGCGAAGGTGACTAAGCCGGTTTTTTGAAAACCGGTCGGGAAATTAATTTTTTGTTTCCCCTTTTGGTTGATAAAAGAGAGGGCTTTTTAAAAAATTTTAACCACAAATCTATTTTTATTTCAAAGAATAAAATTAAAAAGAAAAACCCTTCTCCGCTGTGAAGCATAGCGAGAAGGGTTTTAAGGGGGGCCGGCCTACCGAATTTGAAATTACCGAATTTGAAATATCCATTCTTCATCGGCCCCCCAAAGAGATTCGGTGGGGCCTATATCTGGCCATTCTGTGGGCTCCCGCCACCAAAGTCCAATTAAGAATGGTTTTGGGGGCCCATTTGGGGTCCTTAATGGAGCAACCCCAAAAATTCTCCAATCTCCTCCTCCTTCTTGCCAGAGAAAGAGTGGCTTCATTGCCACTGCGATGAGAGAGGGGGAGTGAAAAGACTGCTGTTCAAAGAGGGGGAATTGAAGGAGGAGCGGCCCAACATGGGGAGGGCAAAGATCTAATCCCCACCATTGCAGGGCTATTTGGTAAATTTCCCTCCCTTTTGCTGGCTTTTTGGTGCCGAGAAGTTCGGCGCCTCTAATTTTTACCAGCTCCATTTTTTTAAAAGACGGCGGCGGCGGTAGATTTTTAATTAATCTCTGGGCAAGTCCAGAGACTTGCCCCTTAAATTCATCAAAAATTTCATCAATTTTTTTAATTTTTAATTCTAAGTTTTCCATACCTTACCTCCTCCTTTTTTGTTTTTGTTTTCAAGGGACAAATTTAGTCGCTATTTTAAAAGAAAACAAGAGAAAAATCAAGGGCAAAACGAATTTTTGAAGAAAGAAGCATAAATTTTCTTATCTTTAATTTTTTTGGAATTTTAGTATTTTTTTGGTAACAAGAGAAAACAAAAAATCAAAAAGTTCTATTAAGATATTTATTTAAGATATTTATTAAGAGGTTCTATTAAAAAAGCAATTTTTATGGTAAACTATTTTAAAAGGAGAAAATAAAAATAATAAAAATAAAAATTAAAAAATAATTTAACTATGTCCCAAGAAAGTAAGCCGAGTAAAGAATTAGGTTATCTCAAACCGCGGGAGATTTCCGAGGAGCTGAAGGAAAGTTATTTGGATTATGCGATGTCAGTAATTATTTCCCGCGCTCTGCCTGATGTCCGCGATGGTCTGAAGCCGGTTCACCGTCGCATCCTTTACACAATGTATGAAGATGGTTTACGTCATCAGGCAAAGTTTAGGAAGTCCGCCACAGTGGTGGGAAGTTGTCTTGGACGTTATCATCCGCATGGCGATATGGCGGTTTATGATTCTTTGGTGAGAATGGCGCAGGACTTTTCTATGCGCTATCCTTTGGTGGAAGGCCAAGGCAATTTTGGTTCCATTGACGGCGATTCGGCGGCTGCCCAGCGTTATACCGAATGTCGTCTTTCTGCTCTTGGCGAGGAGATGCTTCAAGATATTGAAAAAGAAACGGTTGATTTTCGGCCCAATTACGATGCAACGAGAAAAGAACCGGTTGTTTTACCTTCGCCTTTGCCCCAGCTTTTGCTTAACGGTTCATTTGGCATTGCCGTGGGTATGGCGACAAGCATTCCGCCGCATAATTTGGCAGAGGTTTTGGCAGCCACCATTTATTTTATTGACCATCCTGAGGCTGACACCGAAGACTTGCTGGAGTTTATTAAAGGACCGGATTTCCCGACAGGCGGCATTATTTTTGGCAAAAAAGATATCCTTGCCGCCTATGCGCAAGGCAAGGGACCTATTCTGATGCGAGGGAGAGCAGAAATAATTGAAGAAGAAAGGGGCGGTTTCCAGATTGTTATCACAGAAATCCCTTTTCAGGTGCAGAAAGCCGAGTTGGTTCAGGAGATAGCGAGATTGATTGAGGAGAAAAAAATAGACGGCATAAAAAGTTTGCGCGACGAATCGGACCGCGAAGGAATGAGAATTGTGATTGAACTGAAAAAAGAGGCGTTTCCCAAAAAGGTTTTAAACGCTCTTTACAAATACACCAGCCTGCAAAAAGTTTTCCATTTGAATATGCTTGCTTTGGTTGACGGTATTCAGCCGAGAGTTTTATCTTTGGTAGATGTGCTGAATTTTTACTTGGTCCATAAAAAGGAAGTAGTTCTGCGCCGGACGAAATTTGATTTGGCACGCGCTAAAGAACGCGCCCATATTTTAGAGGGGTTAATGGTTGCTTTGAAAAACATTGATGAGGTTATCGCGACCATTAAAAAATCAGAGTCGCGCGAGGAGGCCAAGAATAATTTGATGAAAAAATTCAAACTGAGCGAAATTCAGGCGAACGCCATTTTGGAGATGAAGCTTCACAATTTGGCAAAATTGGAGCAGGCAAAGATAGAAAAGGAGCTTAAAGAATTGAAAAAAAGGATAGAAGAACTTACTTTGATTTTAAAAAGTCCGACTAAGGTTAAGGAAGTGATTAAAAAAGAATTGACAGAGTTGGCTGAAAAATATAAAGATGAGAGGCGGACTAAAGTAGTGGCTTCGGCGCCCGGCGAAATCGGCGAAGAAGAATTAATTCCTAACACGGAAACAATTGTTATTTTGACTAAAGGCGGTTTTATCAAACGCGTTAAGCCGTCCTTGTACAGAGCTCAAAAGCGCGGCGGTAAAGGCATTATGGGCTTAGAGGTTTCAGCCGAAGATGCCGTAGAGCATTTTTTGACGGCTAACACGTTGGATAAACTTCTTTTTTTCACAGACAGCGGCAAGGTTTTTCAATGCGTGGTTTGGGAAATTCCGGAAATGAGCCGTGTCTCCAAAGGAAGAGGACTCTTAAATTTTCTGGAGCTTTCTCAAAATGAAAAAGTTCTTGATATTATTGCTTACGGTAAAATTGACGAAGAGAAGAAAAAATATTTGCTGATGATGACTAAAAATGGTCTTGTTAAAAAAACCGAATTAAGCGCTTTTGCCAATGTCCGGCGCAACGGCTTGATAGCCATTAAGTTAGCCAAAGATGATTTGTTAAAAGAAGCCAGGATTATTGAGGAAGGCGATGAGGTTATTTTAGTGACAAGAAAAGGCAAGGCAATCAGGTTTAGAGAGAAAGATTTGCGGGCGATGGGTCGCGCTGCGGTTGGCGTGCGGGGAATGAGGCTGGCAAAGGGTGATGAGGTGATTAGCGTTGATGTGTTGAAGGCGAGAAAACCGGGGAATCAAGCGCAGAAAGCTCAGTCGTATCTGCTGATTATTTCAGAAAACGGTTATGGCAAGCGCACGAAGATTGAGCAATACCGGCTCCAGCGGCGCGGCGGTTCGGGCATAAAAACCGGCCGCCTGACCGAAAAAACCGGCGAGATTGTTTTTGCCAAAGTAGTGAGCGGAGAACAGCAGGATTTAATTATTATTTCCAAGAAAGGGCAGGTGATTAGAACGCCCTTGGAAACAATTTCGGTGATTGGTCGAGCCGCTTCCGGGGTGCGGGTGATGAAGTTGGCGGCTGGCGATAAAATAGCTTCGGCAACCTGTTTATAATTATAAAAACCTTGTAAGATAAAGCGTAAAATAAGAAAAGGAAAAGGAAAAGGAAAACGAAAAGGAAAAGATTGCCGGCAGAGGTAAAATAAATCATAATTAATAAAAGAAAAGATTATAAAAATGGAGACGGGGGAAAGCCAAAATAAAGGATTTTTAAATCCCAGCCAGATTCTTCAGAGATTGGATTTGCGGTCGGCGATGACAGCGGCTGATTTCGGGTGCGGCGCCGGCGGCTGGGCAATTCCTTTGGCAAAAAAATTGGAACACGGCAAAGTTTTTGCCCTTGATGTTCAGGGAGAAGCGCTTTCGGCTTTAACCAGCAAAGCCAAGCTTCAGAATGTTTTTAATATTCAGAAGGTATTGGTTGATTTGGAAAGCGGCGACTGCGGGTTGAGAAGTTCTTCTTTTGATTGGGTTTTGATGACCGACCTTTTATTTCAGCTGGAAAACCGCGAAGCGGTTTTCCGGGAAGCAAGGCGGGTTTTGAAGCCGGGCGGAAAATTATTAGTGATTGATTGGAGCCCTTCTTCTTTGTTTGGGCCTCATAAAAAAATCGCGCCGGAAGAGGTGAAAGAATTGGCTGAAAAAAGCGGTTTTTCTTTGGAGGAGGAATTTCAAGCCGGAGGCTATCATTACGGCTTGGTTTTGGCAAAAAGATGAATTGTTCTTTTCTTGGTTTTATTTTTTGGGGTATTTTGGTATAATTCCAATAATTGGTATAATTCTAATATATAATCGTTGATTGTTTATTTATGCCAAAAATTAGATTTTTTCTTATACTTAAAATGGGAGGAGCGGTTTTGTGGGCTGTTTTGGCGCTGTTTGTTGCCGCCGGCTTAGCGAAAGCTAACGGTAACCCAACGAGCGGGAGCGGAGTTATGCTGCAGAATCCGCTTTCTGTTAATTCCATAGAAGAGTTGATTAACAAAATCGCCGGACAGATTTTTTATTTTGCTCTCTTAGTGGCGCCTTTAATGATTGTGGCTGGCGCTTTTTTGCTTTTAACTTCAGCCGGCAACCCCAATAAGGTGATTTTGGGCCAGAAGATTATTCTCTGGACAGTGGTAGGAGTGGTAGTTATCTTTTTAAGCAAAGTCTTAATCGGGTTGGTTAGCGGCTTTTTAACAGTTTAAAATGCTTTTTGCCCGCTTTTTATTAGTTATGAAGATAAAAAAAAGAAGAATACCAATATTGCCAATATTGTTTTTGGTTGTTGTTTTAGCCGGGGTGGGTTTTCCCAGACTAATTCTAACTCAGGGGACTGTTTTGAATGATTGTTGCCGTGTAAAGCATAAGATAACGTTAAAGGGGATAGGAGTAGGGGGTACTCCTGGGAACATTGAGGAGGGTGCTATCGTTCGTTCTTCCCAGCCGGGCTCATTTTGTGATTTGAACCATGATGGAATACAAGATGTTACCAGCGCTATTTTTGAAGAATGGGCAAGTATTTGTCTCTTGGACACGATTATGACGGTTACTGATTGGGCTTTTTATTTCTTGACGGCTATTTCAGTAGCAATGATTATTTATGGGGGGTTTGTTTTGGTTACTTCCAGTGGCAATCCGGGCAGAGCTGAGACCGGCCGTAAGGTTTTAGAATATGTAGTGGTTGGCTTGGCTGTGGCTTTGTTAGCCAAGTTGGTTCCCGGGGTAGTTAGATTTATTTTGGGGATGTGATAAAATGTGATAAAATAAAAAGGTGATAAAAAACAAAAAGGTCGACAAAATAAAAAAATAAAAATTAAATAAAAAATAAATATATCTAATGCGCCCGGTGAGGTTGTTTTCACCGGGGCAAAAAATAAAAAAATGAAAAAAATAGCTATTTTTTTAAGCGCAGTTTTACTTTTAGGTTTGATGATGGGAAGAGGGGTCTATGGTGCTGGTGCCCTGCCAATAACAGAATCGCCGGAAGGCTGTAGAATGACTCATGATATTGGTGTGTGTCCTGAGGCGGGCACCTGGTGTTATTTTTCAGCTCCTAACGCTAACTATAATTGCTCTGTATGTTGTTTCCTTAATAGTATAACCACTGTGACATCCTGGGTTTTTTACGGCGTGATGGTGATTGCCGTTTTAATGCTTATTTTTGGCGGGTTTAAGTATATGACAAGCGGTGGAAATCCGGAAAGCGTAAAAGGCGCGCAACAGCTTATTGTGGCGGCGGTCGTGGGAATTGCCATTGCTTTGTTAGCCAAGGTAATACCGGGAGTAGTAAGGTTTTTCTTGGGTTTTTAATTTTAGCAGTTGGAATAAAGACTTTAAAAAGTCAACCCATTAGGGTTGACTTTTTTTGTCCAATTGCTTTTTAGCGGACGTTTTTTATTTATTTTTATGAGGGGATTTGGCAGTAAAAGTTGATTTTTTAAGCTGGGCAACTATGAGGTGCCATTTGACACTTATCTGCGGCTTGTTTAAAATTGTTATTGTTATTAGTTAATAAAAAAACAAAGAAAATTTTTGCGGGGAAAGCCGCGGTGGTGGAATTGGCAGACACGCAGCGCTTAGGACGCTGTCCCGCAAGGGATTGGAGGTTCAAATCCTCCCCGCGGCATTAGCATAAAGATTTGCCTGAAAAACAAAAACAGAGGATTTTCCCTCTGTTTTTGTTTTTGCTCCTGCTTGGTTTTATTCTTGGCTGACTATGCTTATTTTCTTTTTTTGAATCTTTGTCACGCGCGGGATTTTAATGGTAAGGACACCCTTTTTAAAGACGGCTTTGGTGCGATTGGCGTCAGCGTCTTCGGGCAGGATAATCTGGCGCGAAAAAGGGCCCCAATAGCACTCCCGATAAAAATATTCTTTTTCTTCTTTGGGTTCGTCCAGCGGTTTTCTTTCACCCTTGATAATGAGAAGACTGTTTTCCGCGGAGACCTCAAGGTCGTTTAAATCTACCCCGGCAATCGGCGCGACAACATAAAAATCAGTGGCTGTTTGGTAAACATCAACTGCCAGCTGGCCTTCTGTGTTGAGCCATTCGCGGCTACCTTTTTTTGACCTTGCCCTTTTTTCTGTTTGGGCAGAATGGTCTGTCATTTCTTCAAGTTTTATTTTCAGCTTTTTGGCCGGTTCTGCCTTCTCGGTTGTTTTCTCTTCTTTTGGGACCGTTTCTTCTTTGCCTTCAATATCGGTTTTAAGTTTTTTGAAAAAAGACATAAAGAAAATTGAGAGGTTTAACTTTTTATTTTATTTATTTTAATTATAAAAAAATATTTAGCCGTGGACAAGCGCTAAGATTGTCCGGCTTATTCTTTTTCTTTCAGCAAACAGACGCTTCTCATTTTTTTGGCTTTCTTAAAAGCGGAAGAGACAAAAAAGAAGAGGGTGATTAGGATAATAAGCGGAAGAATAAATCTTTCTAATCCCTTGATTTCCATTATAGATAAATTATAAGAACCGTGCAAGAAAGCAGCAATGGTAATCCCCCAGAAGGCGAAAGGAAGGTTTTTCAGCCGGTAAAAAGCCAAAACCAAAAAATAGCCGACAAGGGCTGAGCAAAGCGCATGGAGAATAGTGGCTGAAACAAGCCGCCAAACCATTATTTCGGTGGTTTTGCCTAAGTCAAGCGTTGGATGGTAATTGGTGAGGATAAGCACATTTTCCAGCGCGGCAAAGCCCAGCGCAGAAATTATCAGGTAGAGCATCAGGTCAAGCGGTTCGTCTAACGCTGCGCTTTTGAAAACGCCAACTTTGACCACAAGATATTTTAAATATTCTTCCACGAAGGCGCCGCCCAAAAAAATGATTAAAAGAGAAGAAACAAAATAGCTGACCGGTAAAGGTTTAATTAAAAATTCAAAGGCTTTTTCCAGCAAAATGGCTGGCAGGCCGACGAGGATGCCGCAAAAAAAGATTTTGAGAACCATCCGATTGGGTTCAGGATGGCTGTCTTTTCTTAAATAAAAAGAAAGCCAGATAAGACTGGGAAGAAGACCGGCCAGATATAAAAAATAGGACATAAAAAGGGTGGTTTTGTCTTTTCGGCGCTTGTTTTTCTTTTTGGCGGCCCTACCGGGAATCGAACCCGGATTTCCACCTTGAAAGAGTGACGTCCTTGCCTTTAGACGATAGGGCCTCAGCCAATAATTTTTAAAAAATTTTTAAAAAATCTTACTTTCAACTTATCAGCAAATTTGAAAAAAATCAACCGTTGGGCTATGATTAATTTTTAGCAAAATATTTTTTTAATTGGTTTAATATTTTTTTAATTGGTTTATTGAATTTAATTTATGGTTAAAAAGACATTCACCGTTCTTGGCATTGATACTTCCTGTGATGACACTTGTTTGGCTCTTTTGGAAGTCGGGGGAGATTATTTCCAGATAAAGAAGAATTTGGTTTCTTCCCAGATTAAAATTCATCAAAAATACGGTGGGGTTTATCCGACCGCAGCCAAACGGGAACATCTGAAAAATTTACCGCTTCTGCTGAAAAAACTTTCTTTTAAGCCTGCTTCTCTTAAAAAACTGGCGGCTATTGCCGTAACCGTTGGCCCGGGGCTTGAGCCGTGCCTTTGGACGGGGATAAATTTTGCCAAAGAATTGGCAAAAAAATGGGGAAAACCTCTTCTGCCGGTAAATCATCTGGAAGCGCATTTATGGTCTTTTCTCCTCCCTCCCCTTGGCCAGAGAGCGTCTCTTTTTTCAAAAGCGGGCGCGCCAAAAAAGCATTATGGCTGGTTTTTTGATTTATCAAAATTGATGCCGGCGCTTGGTTTGGTGGTGAGTGGGGGGCATACGCAGTTAATTCTCATTAAAAAGATGGGGGATTATAAAATAGTGGGAGGGACGAGAGACGATGCCGCTGGCGAGTGTTTTGATAAGACAGCGAGAATTTTAGGATTGCCTTATCCTGGCGGCCCTGCTTTAGCCAAAATAGCCGACCGGAGGACAGAGGCTGCCCGGAAGATTAAGGCGGCTTTTCATCTTGTCCTTCCCCGGCCAATGATTCATACTCCGGAGAGCGATTTTTCTTTTTCCGGTTTAAAGACAGCGGTTCTTTATGATTTTATGAAACGGCCGGAAAAAGTTAGGAAATCAAAAGAATACGTGAAAATAATGGCGCAAGAGATTGAGCAAGCCGTGATTGATGTTTTGCTTAAAAAAACAATAAAGGCGGCTAAAGACTTTCAGGTAAAAACCATTATTTTGGGTGGCGGTGTGGCCGCTAACCGCGCTCTTCGTCAGCAGTTTCTCCAAAAAACAAAGAAAGAGTTATCCGGGGTAAAAGTATTTTTCCCTCTTCCTCAATTTTGCACTGATAATGCGGCGATGATTGCTCTTACTGTTTGGTTAAGAGAGATGGTTTCGGTAAAAAAGAGAGCAAAAAAGGAGGCAAAAAAGAGGAAAGTAAGTTTAATTGCCCAAGCCAATTTAGAAATTTAAGCGGTTTGGATGATTCTCTTTTCGCCGTGTTTCGGAGATGAAAAGGGAGATGAGGGATTTAAGATAAGAGAAGAGGTTTCGTCAAAGAGCAGTCCTAGAAAAATCTCATTTAGCAGGGTTTTCTAATGACGACAAAATCTTTAATTTTAAAAGAATAAAGAGCGCCTAACGCTTCAAAAAATCCCAAAAGAGGAAGCAGGAAAGGGAGCGAGGCAATATAGAAAAATTTTTTCTTGGGGTTTTTTTCTTCGCGCAGGTTTATTAAAAGGCCGGTAAGATAAAGGTAGAGGACAAAGGAATAACAAAGAGTGGATAAAACCATAAAAGGATAACTGATGACGCTGGGATAAAAGGAATGGTTGCCCAACGAGAAAAGCAGGATAGAAAGGGAATAAACAAAGATAACATTGCCAAAAATGCCCAATCCCCATGGCGTAAACTTTAGAAAGATGGCTATTTTGGATTGCCAAGGGATTTTTTTGGTTAAAAGCTGTCCGATCCCCTTAAACCAACGGGCGCGCTGTTTAATAAGGTCTTTTACTGAAGAAGGCGAGGCGCAGCGGACAAGGCCGTTTAAAAACCTGCTTTTGCCAGGATATCTCTTGGCAAATTCAATAGCAAAAGCCGCGTCTTCCACTAAGGTGTTGCCAAAGTCCCAGCCAATTTCGTTTTCTATATCTTCTCTAACCAAGAGGTGTTCGCCGTGCACTCCGATAAAAGGGCTTTTCAGCACACCGGTGAAAAATCTAAAACAACCCAAGTCATTGCCTGTTCTCATAGAATCGCACATCGTCGTTAAAAAGTTTTTTGAAAGAGAGGTGGGAAAGGTGAGAATGCCTTGGGCTAAATAAACATTTTCTTCGGTTGCCTCAGAAATGCTGGCAATAGTATTTCTTGTGACCGAGGAATCTTCATCCAAGTGGTAAATATAGGTATTTTTATCAGCGCTCCCTCTTTTTTCCAGAGCATATTGGTGCGCCCGCGCCTTGTATTTTGACCAGTTTTTTGTCTGGTAATTATCGGGAACAATAATAAAATTTATTTTTTCTTCCCCTTTCCATTTTTCCTGGAGAAGAGGTAATCCTTCCGCTTTTTCTTCGGTAACCAAATCAATGCGCCAATCCGTCAAAAACTCAGGCGCCTGTTTTAAAACACTTTCAATTGTTCGGTTTAGAGCGGGTAAAATGTCTTTTCTAGCAATCGTTGTTATTTGAATGATGACTTTTTTGGTTGTCGGATGGCTGCCGGCTAATTTTAAATCTCCTTTGGTAAAACCCAGTACTTCAAAGGTGAGGGCGGGCAGATAGAGGAAACACCACATAAAAGTAAGAAACTTGCCAAAGAGGGAGGGATTAGGGTGGATGTTCCAGACAACAATGAGAAAAACAGAAATAAAAATTAGCGGCCAAATCCAAAGTCGCGTTCTAATAATTTCTTTGCTTTTCATAAAATTAAAAAATTAAAAAATAAATAAGGAGAAAACTTTGTTGGTTAAAAGAAGTTGTTCAACCGAAGTTAATTTCACCTGATTGTCTTTTATAAAATAATATACCATATTTTTAAATTTTTTAAAAGCAATAAAAGCGTTATGGTTCTCTTTTTTGTCTCAAATAATTATTCCAGATGAATGTTTTTTTGGAAGGCGGCTAATTTTTTGGCTAAGAAGGGCAGGCTTTTGAGGTCTGCGTCCTGAGCAAGGATTTCTTTGGCTGCCTCTCTTGCCTTAGTCACCAGGGACAGGTTTTTTAAATTTTCCATAAGCAGGTCGGGTAATCCCCATTGTTTGGCGCCGCTTAAACTGCCGGGACCCCTGATTTCCAAATCTTTCTGGGCAAGTTCAAAGCCGTCTTTGGCTTTTAAAATTGCTTTTAGCCGCCGGCTGGTTTTCTTGCTTTCTGAATCGGTGAAGAGAAAACAATAGGATTGGAGATGGGAGCGGCCGATGCGTCCCCGGAACTGATGGAGCTGAGCCAAGCCAAATCTTTCCGCGCCCTCAATGACCATAACGGTGGCGTGAGGAATATCAATACCCACTTCCACTACGGAAGTGGAAACCAAAATATCTAATTTTTTGGCGCGGAACATTTTCATAATTTTTTCCTTTTCTTTGGATTTCATCCGGCCGTGGAGCATAGCCACTCTAAGGTCGGGGAAAATTTCCTTGGAAAGTTTTTCATATTCTTCTTTTACCGCTTTAACTTCTTCCCAGCTTGTTTTTTTTCTTCCGTTTTTTTTGTCAGGAAGAGAGGTCTTCGGAACTGCCGTAAGAGAAGAGTTTTGTTTTGCCGCGTCAGTTTCTTCGGACTTTTCAATTCGCGGGCAGATGACAAAAACCTGTTCTCCTTTTTTTACTCTTTGTCTGATAAATTCATAGGTTTCTTTCCTTTTCTCGGGAGGAACCACGGCCGTAAGAACCTTTTTTCTGCCTTGGGGCATTTCGTCCAAGACCGATAAATCAAGGTCGCCGTAGATAGTTAAAGCCAGACTCCGAGGGATAGGCGTGGCTGTCATTGAAAGAAAATGAGGCAGTTGGCGGACGCCGCTCTCGTTTTTTTCCGGCTGGGCAAGCCGGGCGCGTTGTTCTACGCCAAAACGATGTTGTTCGTCAATAATACAGAGGGCAAGTTTTTGGAATTTTACTTTGTTTTGGAGGAGGGTATGGGTCCCGATTAAAAGCGGTATTTTCCCGTTTCGCGTTTCATCTAATATCTTTTGGCGGGAGATTTCAATTGATTCGTTTTTTAGTTTTAGAGAATTTATTTTATCTTCCCGGCCGGTTAAAAGCGCCACCTTTATTTTAAAGGGCCAGAGCAGTTTGGAGACTTCGGCAAAATGCTGTTTTGCCAGAATTTCCGTGGGCGCCATAAAAACAACTTGCCAGCCTGCCTTAATAGCATTGAGGGCAGCCATGACGGCAACGACGGTTTTCCCGGAACCGACTTCGCCTTGCAAGAGACGGGACATAGGCCGCGGTTTTTCCATATCTTTAAGGATTTGCCAAGCGCATTTTTTTTGTCCGGCGGTAAGTTTGAATGGCAAGAGGGAAACGAATTTTTTCATCAGTTCCATCTGAAGAGGGATGGCCGGGGCTTTTTCGCGGCTTAAAGCCAATTTCTGTTTTAAAACAGCAAGTTCTAATAAAAAGAGTTCCTCAAAAGAAAATCTTTGTTTGGCTGCCTCGGCTTTTGCCAGGGAGTCGGGGAAATGCACCTGCCAGATGGCTTGACGAAGGGGCATTAAACCGTTTTTCTTAATGACGGCCAGCGGCAGGGGGTCGGAGAGTTTATTTTTTAATTCCCAGAGAAGGGGCTTAATAAGATTGCGCAGCCAGCGAGAAGAAAGCCCGGCTGTTTCGGGGTAAACAGGAACAATCCGGCCGGTATGCGCCAGGGGCGAAGTGTCAATCTTGGAAGATGGGGATTGGCGCGAGTCCGGCGGATTCGGCAATTTTTCAAAAACAGGGTTAGAGAGATAAATGCCCCGTTTGTCAAAAACCGCTTTGCCGGCAAGGCAAACCCAATCGCCTTCTTTTAAAACATTGACTAGATAGGGTTGGTTGAACCAAACCGCTTTAGTAGCAGCTGTTTGGTCGGTAATAAGCGCTTGGACTACCGCTAATTTTTTTTTCCATGTGCGAGAAATTTTAATTTCCAAAATTTTACCTGCCAGACAATTTTCTTCATTTGGTTTTATCTCTTTTATGGGCCGGATTTGGGAAAAATCCTCATAACGGAAGGGGAAGTGGAAAATAAGGTCAGCCACTGTTTTAATGCCCATTTTTCTTAATTTTTTTGTGAAAACAGGTCCTACTTTAGGAAGTTCTTCAATTGGCGTGTTTAATTCCATATTAACTTACAATAGACCAGCTTATTTTTGAAATCAAGAATCGTAAAGATTTTAAAGAAAAGAAAAATAAAGAGGAAAATAAAGCCGGAGGAGGCAATTAAAAGCCAAATTAAAACCGCTTCGTCCTTTTTGAACGAAGCGGTTTTAATTTGGCGGCTCTTCAGAAATCATCATATGTTTTTCTGCCTAATGGGAGACACCTTCTTTTTCTTCTCTGGTTTTGAAATAAACCATTGAAAGAATGGTGCCCAAAGCGCAGCCAAAAGCATAAAGAAAAGCCAATTGCCAGTTGTGGATGTCGCTGACGATTGTTTGGACAACATAAAACCAGATAAGCGTATTAATGACGGTGACAAACCCACTGGCTAAAATTTGGCTTTTTGCCACAAGCTTGGTCCAGGCAGTCACGATAAGCATTTCAAGAATACCAACAAAGAAGAGAATCATACTTGCTTTTGCTGATTTTTAAACGACCTTTGCATAAAAAACAACCGTTTTGGGAACAGTTGTTTTTTTCCGTCTTTATCATATCTCCCAGCAGGGCTTTTGTCAATCTTGATGCCTGGCTAACTTGATACCTGGTTAAAATGGAATTTAGCAGTCCGCTTTTTTGTTTTTCAGGAAGGGGCGGTTTCCTCCTTTGTCCTCCCGGAGGACTTGACAACCCTTGATGGATTTCTATTATTAATAGAATAGGCAGAAAAAGAAATAAAGAAATGGAGAAGAGAGTCAACAATCCGACAAAAATTATTTATCTCTTTGTGAAAGCGGATGGTTTTCCGGGCCAGGTTTGAATTTTGCAAAAAAGCGGGATGAAAATAAAAACAAAAAATTCAAATCTGGTCAGGGAATAACCAGATTTTTTATTTTAACCGCCTTTCACCCGTTTGTTAAATTTGTTAAAAAAGATAAAAGATATGGTTTATCAGGATAAATACTATTTAACCAAAGAGGGGTTGGAGGAAATTAAAAAAGAATATGAGAAACTCCTGAAAGAAAAAAAGGCGAAATCAAGAGAGGAGGCGCCGCCCTTTTTGCACTCCGAAGATTTAAACGCCGAATTCGTTTCTTTCCGGGAGGATTTTGATTATCTGGGCTCAAGAATTGCCGAGCTTGAGCATATTTTGAAAAATTACGAACTGGTCAAGTTGCCGCCCAAGAAAGAAAGGGACAAAATCAATTTGGGGGCGCGGGTCAAGATTGAAGTGAACGGCCAAGAGGATGAGTTTATGATTGTGGGGACATTAGAAGCCAATCCCACCGCCGGGAAAATTTCCAATGAGTCGCCGGTAGGCAGGGCATTGCTCGGCCATAAGGCGGGAGATGAGGTGGTAGTTTCTTCGCCTGTTAAGGTCGTTTATAAAATTAAAACAGTCAGATATTAAAAAGAGAAAGGCAAAGCCCTTCTCTTTTTTTATTTAATGAAAGGATGAAAAACAAAATTGCTTTTTTTGAAAATATCCAGAAATTAAAAAAAGAGAGAGAAATATGGCTATGGTATGGGGTAAAAGAACCTGAGACAGTAGCAGGGCATAGTTTCCGAGTAGCGTTTTTGGTATGGCTATTGGCCGGAAAGAAAAAGCTAAACAAGGGGGGAGTTTTAAAGATGGCTTTAGCTCATGATTTTTGTCAGGTTTTTCAGCCGGACGAACTGCTGGGCAAGCCTTTGCTTTCTGGGAGAACTAATTCGTTTAAAGATCGGGCAAAGGCGAAGGAAATTGTGAAAAAATTGCTCCATTTAAGCTTGGCTCAAAAAAAAGAACGGGCGCGCCGCAAAACCCAGCGAAGGGAAAGGGCTTTCCAAAAGTTTATGGCCGGCTTACCCGAAAATTATAAAAAGGAACTGGAAGGTATTTGGCAGGATTTTAAGCGGGGGGCTTCTCCGGAGGTGAGATTTGTTGTGCAGGCGGAACGGGCCGAGAATTTTCTGCAAGCATTTGAATATTGGGCTCGGGGCGAAGAAATACCAATTGAAGATTGGCTTTACTGGGCAGAAATGGTTTTTGATGACCCTTTATTTATTGAATTTAAAGGAGCAGTAGTAAGAAGATTTTTGAGGAAAGCGGAAGGCAAGGATGAAATGGGGCGGATAGTGGATTTTTTGGTCAGGGTGGGCAGATTGAAAAGCCAGCAAAGGGTAAAATGGGTCTTGCGGAAAGTAAATCAGCCGGAAAAAACAGCCGACCATTGTTTTTCTGAGGCGGTGGCAGCGTGGTTTTTCGCTAAAGACAGCCGCCTCAAACTTAACAGCGAAAAAGCAATTAAAATAGCGCTGGCTCATGAATTGGCCGGCGTATTTTTGAAAGAAAAATTCTCCTACCATTATCTCTTCCCTAATTTGAGGGGAGAGATAGTTAATTTGCTGAAGAAGCCAGCTCTTTTTTCCGCGAAAGAAAGAGAAGAAATTTTGAGGGAAGTCAAAAAGAAAGTTTTTGTCTGGCCGTTTTTTTCCGCGAGGAGAAAAAGGGTTGATTTCGCGAAAGCCTTTCGCCGGGAAAGAAGCGCCGTAAGGAAAATTACTTCTCTTTTGCCGCAGCCGTTAGGAAGAGAGATTTTCGCTTATTGGGAAAGATTCGGCAAAGGATTGGACAAAGAAGCAAAATTTGTCCAGCAGGTTGATGTAATTGATAATCTTCTCCAAGCCGTTGCTTATCATCAGAAAAGCGACAATTTTCCGCTTGCTTCCTGGTGGAATGAGTTGGGGGAAAAGATAGAAGATGCGCCGCTTTTAATCTTTGTTGAGTCCCTCCGTAGAAAGGTTTGCTTGCCGCGCTAAAACATTAAAGATATCCGGCTTTTTATTTTCTCTTATTTAATTTTTGGGGGGAGATTTGGTATAATAAAAAAACCGCCCTCAAAGCGGTGTCCTTAATTAAATAAATATAAAATATATAAAATATATAAAATATAAATAAGAATAAACACCAAGAGGAATCCTTTTGTTCTTATGAGAAAGGTTTTAATTTTTTTCTTGACTTTTATTTTAGGCGTAGCCGGTTTTGTTATAGCGATGAAATCGGTCGGCTGGCAAACAATTCCGGAGGCGTTTAAGCTTTTTCTGAGTCCCACCGGATTAGTTCTTCTTTTTTTAACTTTTCTTATTAATTATCTTGGTTTTTTAAAGTGGAGATTTGTTTTAAAAAAATTAAGCGGTCAACCGGACTTTAGGGGATTGTCGGAAGCGTGGTTAGGCGGTTTTACCATTTCTTATCTTTTAACACCAATAGCCTTTTTGGGCGGAGAGCCGTTTCGGGCATATTTTGTGAAAGAGAAATATCATCTTGATTGGGGAAAAAGCGCTGCTTCGGTTATTATTGAACGTCTTTTGGAATGGACTGTTTTATTTCTTGGGACCGTGCCGGCGCTTTTGGTTTTTTTAATGCATAGCCGGGTTATTCCCGGCAAAATTTTCCCTTTTGCTGGGGCAGGAATTATTGGTCTTTTTATTCTTCTCTTCATTTTCTATTTTAAGAGCTTAAAAAAAGAAAGTATGGTAGAGTGGTTTCTTAATTTTTTAGGATTAGAGAGAAAAGAAATAGAAAACTCCCATCGGGGGAAACTAATTTTTGGGGTAGAAAAAGAGATTATTAATTTTTTTTCACCAAAAGGAAAAATCTTTTGGCAGGGGATTTCTCTGACGGTTTTGCGTTATCTTTTTTATTTTTTGCGCGTTTGGTTTTTAATTTTTTCCCTCCACTGCGGGACAAGTTTGAGTCGGGCATTTGCTGTTTACGGCGTGACCAATTTAGCGGTTTTTTTTCCTACCCCCGCGGCATTAGGCAGCTTGGAAGCCACCGGCATCCTCAGCTTTGGGGCTTTGGATTTCAAAATCAGTCAAGGGACAATTCTCGCCCTTCTTTTAAGGAACGCTGATATTCTTTTATCTTTGGTTGGCTTGTTTTTTCTGGTTAAGGTCACCATTTACCTGACTGGCCGGAAGATTTTATCATTTTTCGGAGGCAAAAAATTTAAAAGCAGACAGAAATAATTAAAAAAATTAAAAAAAATTAAAAAAATAGTCAAAGACAATAATGACCAATAAGGAATTGGCTAAAATTTTTTATGAGATTGCCCAATTTTTGGCTATAGAAGAGGTGGCGTTTAAGCCGGCTGCTTACGAAAAAGCGGCTTTCAGTTTGGAAACATTGGAAGAAGATGTCAGAGAAATTTACCAACAAGGGGGCGGGAAGGCAATAGAAAAAATTCCTGGCATCGGCAAAAGCATTGCTGAAAAAATTATTGAATATTTGGAAACAGGCAGGATAAAATATTATGAGGAATATAAAAAAAAGTACCCTTTTGATTTAGAGGAACTTACCGCCGTAGAAGGGATTGGTCCTAAAATAGCCAGAGACCTTTACAAGTATTTAAAAATCAGAAATTTGGCTGATTTGGAAAGAGCGGCCCGTGAAGGGAAAATAAGGAATCTGCCGCATTTTGGAGAACAAAGCGAAAAAAATATTTTGGAGGGCATTCGCTTTTTAAAAAGAAGCAAGGGGAGATTTCTTTTGGGAGAAATTTTGCCACGGGTGCGCGAAATAGAGCAAGAATTAAGTCGCCTCAAGGAAATAAAAAAATTAAGCGTTTGCGGCTCAGTCAGGAGAATGAAAGAAACAATTGGCGATGTGGATTTTCTCGCCGTGACTAAAGAGCCAAAGAAAGTAATGGATTTTTTCTGTTCGCTTCCTGAGGTTATCAAGATTTGGGGGAAGGGCGTAACCAAGTCATCGGTTCGCTTTAAAGAAGGGTTTGATGTAGACCTGCGGCTTGTCTCTGAAGAAGCTTTTGGCGCCGCTCTCCAATATTTTACCGGGAGCAAGGAACACAATATTAAGTTAAGGAGAATCGCCCTTGAAAAGGGTTTTAAGCTTAACGAATACGGACTTTTCCGCGGCAGCCGCCGCTTAGGCGGAAAGACCGAAGAGGAAATTTACCATTTTTTAGGTATGTCCTGCCCGGCGCCGGAATTAAGAGAAGACAGGGGAGAAGTAGAGGCGGCGCGCCGCTCTTTTTTGCGTCAATCGCCGGGCCTGCCCTGTTTAATTGAGCTTAAAGATATTAAAGGCGACTTGCATTGTCATTCGGATTGGGATGGCGGCGAGGATAGTTTGGAAGAATTAGCCGAAGAAGCCATTAAAAGAGGATACCAGTATTTGGGCATTGCTGACCACACTAAATTTCTCAAAATAGAAAACGGGCTGGATGAAAAAAGATTGCTGGAAGAGCATAAGGCAATAGAGGCAATTAACCAGAAATACGAAAAAGCGGCTGTGAATTTCAGGCTCTTGCACGGTTGCGAAGCCAATATCTTAAACGATGGTTCGTTAGACATAAAAGAAGAAAAAGTTTTGGGAAAACTAGATTATGTGATTGCCGGCATTCATTCTAATTTTAAAATCTCCAGAGAAGAAATGACGGCAAGGATGATTCGGGCAATGAAAAATCCTTTTGTAAAAATTATTTCCCATCCTACCGGCCGCTTATTAAAAAAACGCGACGAGTATCAAATTGATATTGATAAAATTTTGCGGGCAGCCAAAGAAACAAAAACTGCTTTAGAAATTAATAGTTTCCCGCAAAGACTGGACCTCAATGACTTTAATGTTAAAAAAGCCGTGGAAGAGGGGGTAAGGCTTTTTATTAATACAGACGCCCATCGCCGAAGCCAGTTGGGTTTTATGGAGTACGGCGTAAGCGTTGCCCGGCGTGGCTGGGCGGAGAAAAAAGATATTTTAAACAGCCGGCCTTTCAAAGATTTGTTAAAAATTTTAAGACAAAAGTGATGCTTAATGACCCTTTTTTTAGAAGAAAAATAAATGTTCTGACAGCGTTTCTGTTAATTATTCTTTTCTCGTTAATGGCGGCGGCGTTTGCTCTTTCTCAGGCAGCAAAATTGAAACAGCTTTATCGGCCAATGCCTTTGGAACTGGAAGAATTTTCTTCCGGGGTTAGGGAGAAATAGCTTTTTTGGTATAATTGGTATAATAAATAATAAATAAAACGACTTTTAGCGAGAAGCAAAGAAAAACAAATGAGTGAAGCAAATGAGTTAAACCAAAAAAATGCAGGTGGGGTCAAAGAGGGGGAACAGATGACGGCCGAAGAAAAAAAGAAAAGCCTTCTCCGGGTTATCTTGACCATAGCGGCTATTTTGCTTATTTGGCTCGCTTCTTATTTTCTTTACCAGAAAAAATAAAAACCCCGAAGAAAAAAATGAGAAATTTTTGCAGGGCTATTTTTTTTATTTATGACAAAGAAAAGAATTCTGGTAAAAAATTTTGAGGGACGGGTTTATGAAGTGGTCAGCAAAATTCCGGCAGGAAAATGTTTGACTTACAAAGAAGTTGCTCAAAAAGCCGGTCAGCCGCGGGCATGGCGGGCAGTCGGGAATATCTTAAAGAAAAATTATAATCCGCAGATTCCCTGCCATCGCGTAATTAGATCAGACGGCCGTTTGGGCGGCTATAACCGAGGAGAAGAAACAAAATTGAAACTTTTAAGAGGAGAAAACGCCAAAGTGCGTTTTAGGTCCAAAAGAGAAGAAAATTAACTTTTGGCTTTCTCAATAATTTTTTTAAAGAGAGACGGTTTTTCTGCGGCGAGTGTTGCCAAAATTTTCCTGTCAAGGCAAATCCCCTTTTTTCTTAAGAGATTGATAAATTTGTTATAAGACAGACCATTTTCACGGCAGGCGGCGCCAATTTTTATTTGCCAGAGTTGTCGGAAATTTCTTTTTTTATTTTTCCGGTCGCGGTAAGCGTAGGTCCACGCTTTCATTAGTGCTTGTTTAGCAAGCCGGTATTTTGATTTTCTGCCCAACAAAAAGCCTTTGGCGTGTTTAAGCAAATGCTTCCGGCGTTTATGACTTATTATTCCTCTTTTTACTCGAGCCATAGATAGAGATAATTAATTAATGAATTAAATAAAAAATTATAAATTTACCTGCCTTTTCTTCCGGCTAAACGTTTAATTTTTTTTGCCAAGAAAGGTGGTACGGTGGCCCATTTTCTTGATTGTCTAATTTTTTTACCCGATTTTTTGGCGCGAAAATGGTTCTGGCCGCATTTTCGTCTTAAAACCTTGCCAGATTTGGTTATTTTGAATCTTTTTAAAATGGCTTTTCTGCTTTTCATAAAGATTTTTTGTCTTTCTTTAAAAATCCCTTGAGGGTAACGGTGGGTTATAATGCAGTAAAGGAAACGGCGGGAGTTTATTAAAAAATTAGCCCGCCTTGCTTACAATTATCGTCAGATTGTTTCCCTCTTTTTTAAGCTCTCTTTCTACGCGAAGGGGGCAATTTTTATTCAGGCCTTCCAGATAGCCAAGGAATTTTTCTTTGGCAAAATCAGCCAATCCTTTTTCCCTCCCTCGCAAGAACATAATCACTTTGACTTTATAACCTTTCTCAAGGAACTTTTGGGCTGTTTCTGTTCTAATTTTTAGGTCGTGAGATGAAATAGCAAAGGTTAATCTGATTATTTTTAAATCTCCCTTTTTCTGGTGGTTTGTTTGTTCTTTCTCCTTTTTTTTTAGCCGATAAAGATATTTGCCATAATCCATTATTTTACAAACAGGCGGTTCTACCTTTTCCGTCACCTTGATGAGGTCAAGCCCCTTTTCCTGCGCTCGGCGAATGGCTTCGTTTAAATCAACGATTCCCAGCTGTTTGCCGTTTTCATCTATTAACCTTACCTTTTCAACCCTTATTTGATTGTTGATAATTACTCTTTTCTGCAAAAATTTATAAATAATTGTTCATTTTCGGCTAATCGTTAAACAGATTAGCAGGAAATGGTGGAGATGGAGGAGGCGAATCCTCGTCCAGAGATTTTCCTCAAAATAATTTTCCAAGCAGAGCCGATTTCATTTTTAAGGCAGGAGAATGAAAAATCGGCAAAACTTCTTCTGCCCGAGCCCTTATTAAAATAATTGTCTTGGGCAGGACAATTATTTCCCCCGAAAAGGTGACACCTCTTTCTGCTTATCGGGGATAGGCAGAAGAGATGGGCTTAACTTATGCTAAAGCGTAAGCCGGTGTTCTAAATAAGTTTGCACTTATGTTGGCGGGGATTTTAACGAGGGTCCCCTATTCCTCGGCTTGATTATAATGAGTCCAATCTCTGTCAAAACTTTTCATCCCCTTAGTTATTTTGGGAAGAATTTTTACCTTTTACCTTTCTTTATTTTTTGCTTTTCTTACTTGTTAAACAAAAGATTTCTCTTCAGAGCACTTTCTTTTTCTCTTTGCCATTCTTTCTTTTTTATTTCTTCCCGACGGTCAATTTTCTTTTTGCTTTTTAAAAGGGCAAATTCAATTTTTATTTTTCCTTTTTGAGTATACACTGAAAGTGGCTTTATCGTCAATCCCTTTTGTTTGTATTTGCCAAAAAGATTTTTTATTTCCTGTTTGGTTAAAAGAAGTTTTCTTGTTCTTTGCGGATGATAATTAGCCGGCGCGTTTTTGGGTTGGTAGGGCGGGATGTTTGCTCCGGTCAAAAAAAGTTCGTTTCCTCTGAAGACGACAAAGGCACCCTCTAATGAAATGCGGCCCGCTTTAATTGATTTTACTTCTTGGCCGTTCAAAACAATGCCTGCTTGGTATGTTTCAAGGATTTTAAAATGATGAGAAATTTTTTTTGTTAAGTCAACAATCATCATATTGCCTCATTATTTAAAGTATACAACCAAAAGGTTAAAAACGGAAAGAAAGATGGGTTTCTTTTTGGGGTGTGATGAGCAATCTTTGCTTTTGGATAAGATTTCCAAAGTTGCAGTTAAGGCGAGAAAAAGATATACTTAGTTAAAAAAGACAATATTTGGAATATAATTTCAACAAAAATTTTTAACTCTTAAATTTTTGGTTGAAAAGGTAAATAGCGGGATTAAAATGGTCAGAGAGGAGATTAAAAATTTAATTAAAAAAACCGTTAAAAAGACTTTTGGCATTGATTTGGCAGAAGTTGAAATAAACAGGCCAGCCGAGCAATTTGGCGACTACGCCACTAATGTGGCGATGATTCTGGCGCAGCAAAAGGGCCAAAAAGCAGAAGAGGTTGCTTCGTTTTTATCTTCCCGGTTAAGAGAAGAATTAAAAAAGGGAGGGGAGGGTGTTATTAAAGAGGTAATGGTGGCTGGTCCGGGGTTTATTAATTTTTTTATTGATGAAAAATATTTTTGGAGGGAGTTAATAAAAATTTTAAAAGAGAGAAAGAAGTATGGTTCTTTAGAAATCGGCAAAAACAAAAAGATTCAGGTAGAGTTTATTTCGGCTAACCCAACCGGTCCTTTAACTGTTGGCAACGGCCGGGGTGGTCCCTTTGGAGATGTTTTAGCCAATGTTCTGGGAAAAGCCGGCTATCGGACAGAAAGGGCTTATTATATTAATGATTATGGCGGGCAGATTTTGGCTTTGGGTCATTCGGTTTTAAAAGACAGCGAAGCGCAGTATAAGGGAGAGTATCTTGAAGAGTTGCAGCGGAGATTTAGAAAAGGAGACCCGCGGATAGTGGGTGAAAAGGCGGCTCGTTTTATTCTTGAGAAAATGATTAAAAAAACAATTGCCCGTCTGGGGATTAAATACGATAAATGGATTTCTGAAAAAAAACTTCATCAGAAGGGAGAAGTAGAGAAGGTTTTGAAGGTTTTAGACAAGAAGGGTTTATTATATGAAAAGGAGGGGGCGCTGTGGTTTAAATCCTCGCAATTTGGCGATCAGCGAGATAGAGTGGTGGTTAAATCAGGCGCGGAGAAAGCCAAAACTTATTTGTTAGGCGATATTGCTTTACATCGGTATAAGTTTGAAAAAAGAAAATTTGATAAAGCAATTAATATTTGGGGGGCAGACCATTACGGCGATGTGCCGGGACTTCAGGCAGGCGTCGCCGCCCTTGGCTACGGAGGTAGGCTGGAAATTATTCTTCTTCAGTTTGTTACTGTTTTGGAAAAAGGAAAACCATTGCGGATGTCCAAAAGAAAAGGGGTTTTTGTGACAATGGATGAATTGCTTGATGAGGTGGGCAAAGATGCTGTGCGGTTTTTTTTCCTGGGCAGGGCGGCTGAGACCCATTTAGTTTTTGATTTAGATTTGGCTAAGGAACAATCAGAAAAGAATCCGGTTTATTATGTCCAGTACGCTTATGCCAGGATTTGTCGGGTTTTGGAAAAAGCGGGCTGTTTGGGGAAACTTTTTTGGCTGTATTTTTATTTGAAGCGGTGGAGACCGGAACTGCTTACCCAGAAAAGCGAATTGCTTTTGATAAAACAATTGGCAAAATTTCCTGAGGTTGTGGAAGAAACGGCTAAGGATTATCAGGTCCAACGGTTGCCCCAATACGCGCTGGAGTTGGCAGCCGCCTTTCACAGATTTTACGATTGTTGCCGGATTATTTCGGCTGAGAAAGAATTGAGTCGGGCTCGTTTGGGCTTGGTTTTAGCCACCAAGTTTATTTTGAAAAACACATTGGCTCTAATGGGGATTTCAACGCCGGAAAAAATGTGAACTTTGAGAGAAGATATTTTTGCGGTAAGAGAGAGTTTATTGTCAGAGAGCCGGTTTGATAAACAAGTTAAAAATGAATAAAATAATAAAAAAATAAAAAATAAAAAATAAAAAATAAGAAATAAAAAATAAGAAATAAGAAATAAGAAATAAGAAATAAGAAATATTATCCCAGAATTATGTTTTTTAATTTTGCGGACAACGAAAAAAATATTTTAAGGTTTTGGGAAGAGAAAAGAATTTTTGAGAAACTGCGCCAAAAGATAAGCGGCCGGCCGCGCTGGTCATTTTTGGACGGCCCTATTACGGCTAATAACCCGATGGGCATTCATCACGCTTGGGGGAGAACCTACAAAGATATTTTCCAGCGGTATAAAGCAATGAAAGGGTTTGACCAGCGGTTTCATAATGGTTTTGATTGTCAGGGTTTATGGGTGGAGGTAGAGGTAGAAAAAGAATTGGGATTTAAGACGAAAAAAGAAATTGAGAATTTTGGGATAGACAAGTTCGTAGATAAATGCAAGTCCCGCGTGATGAAATACTCTAAAATCCAAACAGAGCAGTCAATTCGGCTGGGGCAATGGATGGACTGGGAAAATTCATACTTTACGATGTCCGACGAGAACAATTATGCTATTTGGTATTTTTTGAGAAAATGCCACCAAAAAAACCTGCTCTATAAAGGCAACGATGTTGTCCCGTGGTGTCCGCGCTGCGGCACAGCCATTTCCCAGCATGAAATTTTAACAGAAGAATATAAAGAAATTGTTCATCGGGCAGTTTATTTGAAAATTCCCTTAAAGAAGGAAAAAGCTTTTTTCTTGGTTTGGACGACGACGCCATGGACATTGCCGGGGAATGTTGCTTTGGCGGTTAATCCTGATTTTGAATACGCCAAGGTCCGGACAAAAGGAGGCGAGATTTATTTTCTCTTAAAAGAAAGGATGAAAGATATTTTAGAAGAAAAGGAGATAGAGCGGTGGGAAACAATTAGGGGGGAGAAAATGATTGGCTGGGAATATGAGGGGATTTTTGACGATTTGCCGGCCGTTAAAAAGAGTTTGGGAGATTACCAGCATAAAGTAGTTGGCTGGAAAGAAGTGACTTTGTCAGAAGGGACGGGGATTGTTCATCTTGCTCCAGCCTGCGGAGAAGAGGACTTTGCTCTTAGTAAAGAATTTGGGTTGCCGCTGGTTGACCTTTCTGATGATGAGAGTAATTATCGGGAAGGATTTGGCGAATTAGCGGGCCATTTTGTTGGCTCTGAAGAAGCAAAAGAAATTATTTTTCGGGAACTGGAAAAAAGAAAAGTATTTTTTAAAGAAGAAGATTATACTCATCGCTACCCGGTTTGCTGGCGTTGCAAAACAGAATTAATTTTTCGGTTAGTTGACGAATGGTATATTGCTATGGACCCTTTGAGAAACGACTTAATGAAGATTGTTCATAAAATAAAATGGATTCCCTCTTTTGGTTTGGAGCGCGAGCTTGACTGGTTAAGAAATATGAAAGATTGGTTAATTTCCAAAAAGCGCTATTGGGGGTTAGCTTTGCCGATTTTTGAATGTTCCTGCGGCAATTTTGAAGTGATTGGCTCAAAGGAGGAATTGAAAGAAAGAGCAGTAGAGGGATGGAGCGATTTTGAGGGGAAGAGTCCTCATCGGCCATGGATTGATAAAGTGAAAATCAAGTGTTCGCGCTGCGGGAAGCTGGTTTCCCGCATTCCAGAAGTAGGCAGTCCTTGGCTTGACGCAGGGATTGTCCCTTTTTCCACTTTAAACGAAGGCAACGCTTCAAGTATGAATAAGCCCGAATTGAAAGAAACGATGCCGAGTTATTTCCGCGATAAGAAATATTGGAAAAAGTGGTTTCCCGCCGATTTTATCTGCGAGTCGTTTCCGGGCCAATTTAAAAATTGGTTTTATGCTATTTTAGTGATGAGTTATGTTCTTGAGAAAAAGCCGCCCTTTAAGACGATTCTGGGGTTTGCTTCAGTGGTTGATGAAAAAGGAGAAGAAATGCATAAATCAAAGGGCAATGTTATTTGGTTTGATGAAGCAATTGAGAAAATTGGCGCCGACCTCATCCGTTGGATGTATGCCAAACAAAATCCAGCCGTTAATATGAAATTTGGGTATGAGGGGGCTAAAAAGACAGAAAGGATTTTGTTAACGTTGGTCAATTGTTTTGTTTTCTTTAAGACCTATGCTCAGGGAATTCCTTTTTCTTCTCCCGAGAGGAAGGGTCTTCTCAGCCAGTTTTTTTCTTTGTTTAAAAAACAAAAAGGGGTCAAGCCGCAAAATATCTTGGATAAATGGATTATTTCGCGGCTTAATGCTTTGGTTGAAGAAACAACCGCCCATCTTGAGCAGTTTGAAACAGCTAAAGCCGTTTTAGCCATAGAGGACTTTTTTACGAATGATTTATCGCTGTGGTATATTCGGCGCTCAAGGAAAAGGTTTCAGCAGCCGGCAAGTGAGGAGCAGGAAACGTTAGACAAGAAAAAGCAGCAGCTGATGAGAGAAGCCCGACAGACCCTTTATGAAGTTTTGTTAACTTTGCTTAAACTGATAGCGCCGATTATGCCCTTTTTTGCCGAGAAAATGTATCAAGAGTTAAAGGACGAAGGGATGGCGCTTTCTATCCATTTGAACGATTGGCCTAAATCAATGCCGGGAAGAAGGGATAGAAAACTGGAAGAACAAATGACGTGGGCAAGAGAGATAGTGGCTAAAAGTTTAGCCAAGCGGACAGAGTTAAAGGTGAAGGTGAGGCAACCCTTAAAAAAACTAACGATTAAAAAAGCGTTTTTAACCATTCCTACCGGAGGAAAAACCCTTTTCGGGAAAGTCATTTGTCGGAAGTCAAAAATCAGCGAAGAGCTGCTTGAGTTAATTAAAGAGGAGGTGAACGTGAAAGAGATTGTTTTTGATGAAAAGATAGAAGAAGAAATAAAGTGGGATACCGAAATAACAGAGGAGCTTAGAGAAGAAGGGTGTCTGCGGGAATTTATTCGCCATCTCCAGGAAATGCGGAAGAATAAGGGTTTGACGCCGCGGGAGAAAATAGGGATTTATTATACGACCGTTCCTCTTGATTCTCCATTCAATCAAATCATTTTGAAAAACAAAGAAATTATTTTAAAAGAGACGCGGAGCGTCTGGATAGAAAATGGTTTGCCCAAAGAGGTTATTCCTGAAGGGGAAATAACGATTGAAAAAAGCAAGGTCGCTTTCGTCATCAGAGTTATTAATTAATTTAACCAATAAAATGTCATTATTTGATTCGTTTTTCCCCCGTCGTTCTTCCCAACCGCCAATTTCCGGGGCGGCTAAGTTGTCCAAGCCCAAACCGTCAGCGGATTCAAAACCACTTCCGCCAAAATCGCTTTTTGGTTCTAAAAATTTTCTGAGCAGGCTGCAATTGAGAGAAAAATTAAGGAAAGATAGCGGCCAGATACCGGGGACAGGTTCTTTTTATAGCCGGGAACAAAGAGAAAAACTGGAAAAAGAAGTTTTTGGGAAAGAATTTGGCGAATATATTAGCCCCGATGAATTTAAACGGGCAATAAAGAAATTAAGAAAGCAAGAATTTATGGCGAAGACGGGCGAAGAGAAAAGAGAAATTGACCGGAAGGTGAGATATTTGGAAAAATTGCGGGAAGAACAAAAATGAGATGGCTTTTACTCATTACAGAACAGAAGGGATTTTTTTGAAAGAAGAGGGGCGCGGCGAAGCCGATCGGCTTTTTACGGTTTTTACGAAAGAATTTGGAAAGCTTGATATTTTGGGCCGGGCTATCAGGAAAATCAATTCCAAATTAAGGGCAGGCACCGAACTTTTTTGTTTTTCAGAAATAGAGTTTATCCAAGGGAAGAATTATAAAACATTAACCGATGTTGTTCCGCTTAATAGGTTTGGGGGAATAAAAAAATCGCCTCTTAAATTGCAAACAGCCGCGGCTATAGCCGAGGCGGTAGATATTTTTATTAAGGGAGAAGAAAAAGATGAAAGAATCTGGGAACTTCTTTTGGAGGTTTTCCAAAAAATTGGAGAAAATAACGCGAGACCGGAATTCCAAGGGGACAGCAGGAGAAAGGTCGGCAATTTGGCTTCACCCCGTTTTTCTCTGGAGCTTCTTTTTTATTATTTTCTTTGGCGGCTTTTTTTGTTTTTAGGATACGCTCCCGATTTTTATCATTGCGCCCTTTGCGGGAAAAAACTTTTACCCGAAACATTCTTTTTTTCAACCGTTGAAGGAGGAATTATTTGCTGGAGGTGTTTAAAAAAAAGAAAAGAAGAAGTGGGTATTAGCTTGGGGGAGGGCGCTGTTCTTTTGGAAGAAGCGGCTAACGGCGCGGATAAGAAAGAAGAAGTGATTTGTTCTATCAGCGTAGAAACGGTTAAACTTCTTCGTCTTTTTCTCAAAGAGAATGTTGAGACAGTGGGCCGTCTGAAAATAAGCCGGGCCAACATAAAAAATCTTGAAGAGGTCTCGGAAATTTATTCAGCGCATTTACAAAAATATTTTCTTCGTTAAAAATTTTGTTTTGGCTGTGTTTTTTGGTAGAAAGAGGAAGAATTTTGAAGGTTTACAAAAAGATGAGGGTAAAGTAAAATAGAAAAAATGGGATTTATCCTTTGATAAGCCCAAAATTTTTCTTTTGTTTATTATTAATATAATATGCGCCGCTTTTTTGTTTTTTTTCTTATTGCTTTGGGGGTGGTTCTTGCGCTGGGATTTTGGTATTGGCAGAACAATATTTATTCCAAAGAAACTTTGAAACTGGAAATCGTTGGGCCAACAGAAATTCAAGCCGGCCAAGAGTTTGAGTATGCCGTTAAGCTTAAAAATAACGGCAAGGCAAGATTAGAATCGCCGGAGTTGACTTTTCAGGCGCCCGAGAAGGCGATTCTGGCTGATTCTTCCAGTTTAAGGGTTGTGCAGAAAATAGACGATATTTATCCGGGAGAGGAAAGAACCTATTTGTTTAAGTGTCGGCTCTTTGGCGAAGAAAGTGAATTGCTTGAAGCGAAGGCATGGTTGAGCTACCAACCCAAAAATTTAAAAGCGCGTTTTGAGTCAAAAACCGCTTTTACCACCAAAATAATCTTTGTCCCTCTCACTTTTGAATTTGATTTGCCGTCTAAAACCGAAGGTAGTGAAGAAATCAGTTTTTCCTTAAATTACTTTTCCAGCATGGATTATTTGCTTGAGAACTTGCGGATAAAAATAGAATACCCCGCTGGTTTTATCTTTAACAGCGCTTCTCCACCTCCTCTTGATGAGACAGAATGGGTTTTGCCCGCCCTGAATCAAGGTCGCGGCGGGAAAATAGAAATTAACGGTAAAATTAACGGCGGAGAAGGAGAAGAAAAAATTTTTAAGGCAAAACTCGGTTTCTTGAAAGACGGACAATTTTTTGTGCTAAAGAAAACGCAGCAGGCAATTAGGATAGCCGAGTCATCGGTTCATCTTTCTGTTTTGGTTAACGGAGAAAGCGTTTATCACGCGGCGGCGGGAGAACTTCTCCATTATGAAATTTTTTTCAAGAACATTGGCGATAAACCCATTCAAAAAAAATTTCTTTTTGTCCGTTTAGAAAGCGATTTGTTTGACCTGGACACCCTTAAATCCAATAATGGGGAATTTGCGAAAGGTGATAGGACAATTTTGTGGGACTGGAAAAATGTTTCCGAGCTGCGTTTTTTGGAGGCAGGTCAAGAAGGTAAGGTTGAATTTTGGGTGCGCCTGAAAGAAGAAGCTGGCGCCGGGGTTAAAAATCCTGCGGTCAGGATTTCAGCTAATCTCCAGGGCATAGAAAAGATTTTTGAAACAAAAGTGAGTTCGGGGGTTATTCTGACACAAAAACTTTATTACTTTAAAGAACCTTTTGAAAATCTTAGCGTTTTTCCTCCACGAGTTGGGGAGAAAACCGACTTGATTGTTGTTTGGCGGGTTGAAAATACATGGAATGACCTTAAAAATATCAAAGTAAAAAGTATTTTGCCGGCAGGCGTGAGACCAACTGGCCGGTTTTTCCCGGAAAGCGCCAAGTTTACTTTTGACTCTTCCTCAGGAATGGCGATGTGGAATGTGGGAGAAATGGCTGCTCATCAGGGAGCAACGGAATTAGCTTTTCAGGTTGAAATAGAACCCGTTGCTTCTCAAAAAGGAACTTGTCTTAAAATTACTGGCGAGGCGAATCTTACTGCCGAGGACAATTGGACTTCAGAAATACTGGAGGAAACGGCTGAGGGGAAAGATGCGTGTCAGCTTGATGATAGAGAGGGGGGGATAACCGAATAAGGGCAAATTGATAAAACCGTTATTAAAAGAGCCATTTTTAATTATTTTATATCTTATTTAATATTTTATTTATTAATAATTTTAATAACTGCCAGTCAGAAAACCCTATTTTGCGGGAGAGAGCATCTCTTGTTCATACCATAAAGCAGAGCAGGGTTTAAAAAAGTATGGATAAAGGAGAAAATCTAATGGAAAAAATTATTTCGCTTTGTAAGCGGCGGGGTTTTGTTTTCCCTGGTTCGGAAATTTATGGAGGGTTGGCAAATACCTGGGACTTTGGGCCATTGGGCGTGGAATTGATCAATAACATTAAGCAATTATGGTGGAAAAAATTTGTGCACGAGAGGGAAGATATGGTGGGCTTAAGCTCGGGCATTTTGATGAATCCTAAAGTTTGGGAAGCCTCAGGTCATTTGCAAGGATTTACTGACGCTCTCGTTGAATGTAAAAAATGCCACCAGAGGTTTCGTGCTGACCAATGGCCTGAAAAATCCAGTCGGCAATGTTCTTTTTGCGGCGGTCGTGAATTTACCGATGAGAGGCAATTTAACCTTATGTTTAAAACCTATGTTGGCACGGTGGAAGAAGGGAAGAATGTGGTTTATTTGCGGCCGGAAACTGCTCAGGGAATGTTTGTTAATTTTAAAAATATTGTCCAAACAACCCGTTTAAAACTGCCTTTTGGGATTGCTCAAATAGGGAAAGCGTTCCGTAACGAAATTACGCCGGGCAATTTTATTTTCAGGATGCTGGAATTTGAGCAGATGGAAATAGAGTATTTTATTGAAGAAAAGGATTGGCAAAAGTATTTTGCCCATTGGCAGGGACAGATGGAGGAATGGCTGGCAGAAATTGGCATAAGCAAAAAGAATTACCGGATAAGAGAACATTCTCCGGAAGAGTTGGCGCATTATTCTAAAAAAACGGTTGATTTTGAATATCAATTTCCTTTTGGGAGAAAAGAACTTTACGGCTTGGCTTACCGCACTGATTTTGACTTAAAAGCGCACCATCTTTCTTTGAACGGACTGGTGCCTCATGTGATTGAACCTTCTTTTGGCGTAGAAAGAACCATTTTGGCGCTGCTTTGCGAGGCTTATAAAGAAGAGAAGGAAAGAATTTTTTTAAAACTAAAACCCGCTTTGGCTCCTTATAAAGCGGCCGTTTTTCCTTTACTGGCCAATAAACCGCTATTGGTAAAAAAAGCGAGAGAAGTTTTTGGCTTACTTAAAAAGGAATTCAAAATTGTTTGGGATGACCGGGGCAATATTGGTAAGCGATATTATAGTCAGGACGAAATTGGCACGCCTTATTGTCTTACTGTTGATTTTGAAACATTGGAGAACGACGATGTTACCGTCCGCTGGCGCGACACGATGGAACAAAAAAGAGTGAAGATAAAAGATTTGCCTGAATTCTTCAGGGAAAACCTTCGTTGATTTATTTCTCTTATTTCTTTAGCATTTGCTGCCTAAAGAATAAGCTTATTTATGTTTCGCAAAACTACTTTGCCTAATGGATTAAGGATTATTACGGTGCCTGATAAAAATACCAAGACAGCGACTGTTTTGGTATTGGTTGGCGCCGGCTCCAAATACGAAACAGAAAAAATAAACGGCGTTTCCCATTTTTTAGAACATATGTTTTTCAAGGGAACGAGAAAACGGCCAAATGCCTTGGCGGTGGCTGAAACGTTGGATAAAGTAGGCGGCATTTACAACGCTTTTACTTCCAAAGAGCATACTGGCTATTGGGCAAAAGTTGATTACCGGCACTTGGGGTTGGCTCTTGATTGGGTCGCCGATATTTTTCTGAACTCTAAAATTGAAGAAAAAGAAATTAAAAAAGAGAGAGGGGTAATTATGGAGGAGTTAAATATGTATTTAGACACACCGCTGAAGTTTATTGGCGATTTGTGGGAGGAATTGCTTTATGGGCATCAGCCGGCTGGTTGGAAAATCATTGGTTCCAAAGAAAGCATTTTAAGAATAGGCAGAAAAGAGATTCTTGATTATTTGGCGAACCATTATTCATCGCGGAATACCGTTGTTTGTGTGGCTGGCAATTTTAACGAGAAGGAGGTTATTTCTCAAATTAAAGATTATTTTAAAAGTATAAGGACGAGACAGCCCCGCGAAAAAGCGGCAGTTTGGGAGAAACAGGAAAAACCGGGCATTCTTTCCTACCATAAGAAAACGGACCAAACTCATTTGTGCCTGGGTGTCAGGGCTTATCATTTGTTTGATTCCCGGAAATACGCCGAACAGCTTTTGGCGATTATTTTAGGGGGCAATATGAGTTCCCGTCTTTTTACTTTAATCAGGGAAAAAATGGGATTGGCTTATTATCTTAATACTTTTACCGAATTTTACACAGACAGCGGCTATTTAGTCACTCAGGCAGGAGTCTCCCACGGTCAGGTAGAAAAAGCGGTGAGAACCATTCTTCAAGAATACAAAAGAATGAAAGAAAAAAAAGTGTCAGAAGGGGAATTGGCAAAAGCGAAAGATTTTTTGAAAGGGAGCACTATTTTAAGTTTGGAATCGTCCGAGGCGCAGGCGTCTTTTTACGGGACACAGGAGTTGCTTACGGCAGAAATTTTGACAATTGAAAAAAAGTTTAGGATGATAGATGAAGTAAGGCGGGACGATATTCAAAAAGTGGCGCAGGAAATTTTTCGGCCGGAAAAAATAAATTTGGCAATGATTGGGCCGCGCCAGGACTTCCATTCGTTTAAGAAGCTATTGTCAGATATTTAAAAACATTTATTTATTTGTAATTATCTTTTAGCTTTTAGCCGTTTGTTGTTAGAATTAAAAAGTAAATTGTTTAAAGATGTTTAAAGAAGAACCAATGCCCAAAGAAGAAGAAAAATTTTTAAATATAAGCTGGGATTTCTGCCTGAAAGTCGTTGTCATCGTGGTTTTTTTGTATTTCATTTATTTAATTAAAAACCTGCTTGTCTGGCTGATTTTTGCCCTCATTTTATCAATTCTTTTTAATTTTATTATTGACGCCTTGGAAAAAAAGAAAGTTCCCCGTCCATTAGCCTCTTTTCTTGTTTATTTTGGAACGGTGGCTTTAGTGGGATTTATTTTTTATGCGATCGCGCCGCTTTTTTTAGCCGAAATAGAACAGTTCAACACTAATTTTTCAGTTTATTTTCAGAAGGTTTTTCCTTTTCTTAAAAAATTAGGTATTAAACTGATTCAAAAACCTGATTCCTTTCTTCAGTTTCTCTCCAACAATTTAGAGCTGGCAGGGGAGAATATTTTTAAGTCAATTTCGGTTATTTTTGGCGGAGCGCAGGCGGCTATTTCTATTATTTTTTTGGCTTTTTTCATTTCTCTGGAAAAAGATTTTTTGGAACGTTTTCTCTCTAATTTTGCGCCGCGGCGTTATAGGAGCTATCTTTTCACTCTTTTACCGCGTATAAAAAAGAAAGTGAATGGTTGGTTTGTTTCCCGCCTGGTGGGGATTGCTTTCGTTACTCTTTTGAGTTTTGCCGCCTTTTTGGTTTTTGAGATTAGATACGCCTTTATTTTAAGTTTGATTTTCGGTCTTCTTGATTTTATTCCCTTTTTGGGTCCTCTTTTGGGGGCGGTTATTGTTTTTGCAGTAGTAGCTGTAAGTTCAATCACACAGGCTTTTTTTGCTCTTTTGGCAATGATTATTATTCAACAACTGGAAAACAATTTTTTAATTCCTCTTTTATTTAGACGGGTAATTGGCGTGCCGCCGGTATTGATTTTGATAGCTTTGTTAGTCGGTGCTGAATTGTGGGGATTTTTGGGTTCTATTCTGGCGGTGCCATTGGCAGGCGTGATTTTTGAATTAGCTAAGGATTATTTGAAATGGAAAAGAAGGGAGAAGGAAAGGAGTGAAAGAGAAGAGTTAGGATTATGACAAATATGGCAAATCTTTATTTGGTGGCGACCCCATTGGGTAATTTAGGGGATTTATCGCCGCGGGCGAAAGAGATTTTGGAGAAGGTTGATTTTGTCTTATGCGAAGATAGCCGAGTAACCCAGAAGCTTTTAAATTATTTTGGCATCAGAACCAAAACAATTTCTTATCATCATCATACGACGGCCAAAAAGACGAGAGAAATTTTAAGGCTTTTGGAGGAAGGGAAAAATTTGGCTTTGGTTGCTGACGCTGGTACGCCGGGCATTTCTGACCCCGGCCATAAGTTGGTTAGAGAAGCGGTGAAGCTTTTAAGAGAAAGGGTGCGGTTAGTTCCCGTGCCGGGGCCAAGTGCTTTAATTGCCGCTGCCAGCATTTGCGGTTTTCCGATGGACAAATTTTTGTTCCTTGGTTTTCCGCCGGCAAAAAATAAACGGCATAAATTTTTTGAACAAATCAAAAATTCGCCTTATCCGGTTATTCTTTATGAATCGCCCTATAAGATAGAAAAAACGCTTAAAGAATTGCCGTCGGAAAGAGAAATAGTGGTCTGCCGCGAATTGACTAAAATTTACGAAACAATTTACCGGGGGACGCCTGCGAAAGTTTTGGAGGAGATTAAAAAGGACTTCGCTTTTTCAAAGAGAATAAAGGGAGAGTTTGTCATAGTGATAAGCACATCTTCTTTAAAAGGAAAAGAGCAAAATTGAAATAAAAAACACCATTATTTCTAAATTTCTAATCCTATTTTGAGGCCGAGAGTTGCTTTCTTGTTTAACAAGCCGTTGAGTTTTTTATAGAAAGATTGGTGTTTGGCTCGAATTTTAGCAGGTAAAAACAGGACAGAAAATCCCGGCCGTCAAGGCGGGGCGTCTAAAGAGCCGCCGAGAAAAGGAAGAAAAATGTTTTTGGAGAAAAAAAGGGGGGTTAAAATAACAGCTGTGCCAAGAGCCAAAAGAAACAAAGAAAAAATCTTTGGCATTTTTCTTCCCAGCGCTTTTTTGATGTTTTCTATGGAATATCCCCGCTAAGGAGAAATATCCAAGAAGTAATGATTTAAAAAGAGAGAATGAAGACGGGGAAGCGACTTGACGGCTTCAGAGAAGCCAGCGCCGGCTAAATAAAATATGGATAAGTAATATCTAAAAACTTAGAAAAAGAAAAAATTTATGTTAAGATATTTTTAGGCGAGAGATGTTTAAAGCTTAATTTGTAATGTTTGTAATGTTTGTAATGTTTGTAATGTTTGTAATGTTTTATCTTAACATTTTTAAAAGATGTTTCGTCAAAAAAGAAACTTTTATATTACAACTACTCTGCCTTATGTTAATGCCGAACCGCATCTTGGTTTTGCCTTGGAAATAGTGCAGGCAGATGTTTTAGCGCGATGGCATCGTCAGCGGGGCGATGAGGTTTTTTTTAATACCGGCACGGATGAGCATGGTCTTAAAATTTTTCGTCAGGCGCAACGGGAAAAAATGGATGTTCAGCATTATTGCGATATTTACGCCAGAAAATTTGAGAACCTTAAAGAGGCTTTAAATTTAAGCTATAACAGTTTTATCAGGACAACAGAAAAAAGGCATGAAGAAGCGACTCAGGAATTCTGGCGGCTTTGTTTGAAAAAAGGCGATATTTATAAAAAAAATTACAGGGTTAAATATTGCGTGGGATGCGAATTGGAAAAAACAGAATCAGAGCTTGAAAACGGCCGATGCCCTTTTCACCCCCAACAGGAATTAGAAATTATTGAGGAGGAAAATTATTTTTTCCGTTATTCAAGATATCAAAAGAAACTTTTGGAGCTTTATGAAAAAAATCCTCAATTTGTCGTGCCGGCAAGCCGGCTGAACGAGGTGAAAGAGTTTACCAAACGCGGCTTGGAAGATTTCAGCATTTCACGGTTAAAAGAAAAAATGCCCTGGGGGATTCCGGTGCCGGGGGACGATAAACATGTGATGTATGTCTGGTTTGACGCTCTCATTAATTATATTTCTTCTTTGGGATGGCCCACTGCAGAAAAAACCTTTAAAGATTTTTGGCCGGGCATTCAGGTAGCTGGAAAAGACAATCTTCGCCAGCAATCATCTATGTGGCAGGCAATGTTAATGTCAGCTGGTTTGCCCACTTCTAAACAGATTTTGATTCATGGTTTTGTTACCGCCAATGGTCAGAAAATGTCAAAGACGTTGGGCAATGTAGTCAATCCTTTTGTCTTGGTGGAAAAGTATGGCACAGATGCGGTAAGATATTTTCTCCTGCGGGAATTTTCTCCTTTTGAAGATGGCGATTTTACTAGAGAAAAGTTTGAACAGAGATATAAAGCGGATTTGGCTAACGGTTTGGGAAATTTGGTGGCAAGGGTTTTAAAACTTTCCCAATTAATGAGTTTTTCTTATCCTCTTCAAGATTGTTCGGCTAAATCCTTTTTATCTTTTTTGTCTTTCGGTGGCTGGGGAGGTTTTCATTTCGGTCTCGCTTTAAAGAAGGCGGGACAGGATTATGAGAAAGCTATGGTTTCCTTTAAGTTTAACGAGGCGTTAGCCGCTCTTTGGGGGTTGATTAATTTTTGTGACCGTTATTTGAGCGAAAAAAAGCCATGGCAAGGGGGCGAAGGCGCGGCTCAGGCGGTTAAAAATACGTTGAAGGCTCTGGCTGTGATAGCCGAATGGCTCTTTCCCTTTTTACCCCAAACCGCTGAGAAAATAAAAGAAAGGTTAAGGACGGGGAGAGATAAGGAGTTATTGTTTCCTCCCCTTAGCTAAATCTTTTAACTGCTTATGCTCATTGATACTCATAGCCATTTGAATTTTGTGAAATTTAAAGATGATAAAGATGAGGTGGTTCAACGTTCTTTAGCCGAGAATGTTTGGCTGATAAATGTTGGGATAAATTATGAAAGTTCAAAAGAGGCCGTAGCTATTGCCGAAAAATATCCTCTGGGGGTTTATGCGGCCATAGGTCTCCATCCGATGATGGTCAGTTGGGGATTAAGACCAAAAGATAAAAAAGAAAAGGATAGAGCGGAAGAACATTTAGAGGGAGAGTTTGACTTAGAAAGGTATAGGCGTTTAGCCGAATCATCCAAAGTGGTAGCTATTGGGGAAAGCGGTTTGGATTTTTTAAATTTGCCCAAAAAGGAAGGAAAAAAAATTAAAGAGAGGCAGAAAGAAGCGCTGCGGCGTCAGATTAAACTGGCTGGCGAATTGGCTTTGCCGGTTATTTTTCATTGCCGCCAGGCACACAGGGAACTTTTTTCTCTGATGGAAAGCTTATCTAAAATTCCTTTTAAAGGAGTGGTTCATTGTTTTAGCGGAAACTGGGAAGAAGCAAAAAGGTATTTAGAAAAGGGGCTTTATCTTGGTTTTAATGGTATTATTTATAAAATTAATTTAAGAGAAACGATAAAAAATTGTCCTTTGGAAAGAATGTTGGTGGAAACAGACTGTCCTTTTCTTTCTCCTCCCTTGGCGGGGTCAAAAAGGAACGAGCCCCTTTTTGTTAAATATATTGTCAAAACGATTGCTGAAGTAAAGGGTGAGAGTTTTGAAAAAGTGGCGGAGACAACTACTGCCAATGCGCGGAAACTTTTTAAAATATAATAAAAAGAGTCATAAAAAGAATCTTTGCCCAATAGGATATTATGAATTAAAAAGAAGAAAAGAAGAAAAGAAGAAAAGAAGAAATAAGAAAATAGGGGTAAAAAAACAGGACTATGAAGAAAGCAGTAATTGCCGCCGCGGGGCGTGGCACGCGGATGAAACAATTAACCAATCATAAGCCGAAGCACCTGATTAATCTTTTGGGTAAACCCTTTTTATTTTACCTCTTAAAGAATCTTTCTCAGGCGGGATATAATGAAGTTATTTTAGTGGTGGGTTACCAGAGCGCAAAGTTTGGGGAATTTCTGGAAAATTACCAAAAGAAGTTGCCTTCGGCTATAAAAATAACCTTGCTTGACCAGTTTAAAATATGCGGGGAGAACAAATACGGCACGCTTCTTCCTCTTAAATGCGTTAAAGATTTAGTGGGAAAAGAGAATTTTTTAATGGTTTGTGGTGATAATCTGTATTCGGTTAACGATTTGAGAAGTTTTAATTGCGATGATAGATATTGTTATATCGGCGGTTTTGTCAGCGAGCATCCTGAAAAATACGGCGTTTTGGTTTCAAACAATGGCTTTTTGACAGAAATTATTGAAAAACCAGCGAAATTTGTCGGGAATTTAATTAACGCCGGTTTGTATAAATTTACGCCGGAAATTTTTGAAAAAGTTCCGCAAGTTAAACTTTCTTCGCGCGGCGAATACGAACTCACCGACGCTGTTTCGCTTTTAGCCAAAGAGGGAAAGGTTAAAATTAAAAGAATAAAAGAATTTTGGTTTGATTTCGGCAATCCGGCCGATATTATTAAACTTTCAAGGTTTTTGGAAAAGAAAAGTAAAAATGGAGATTTGGCGAATTAATCCTTCCAAAATTAGAAAATCCGACATTGAAAAAATGGCGGTTTCTTTAAAAAAAGGCAAAATTTTGGTGGTGCCTACTGATACCGTTTATGGCTTGGTTGCCAAAATGGGCGAAAGGGAAATAGAAGAGAAAATTTTTAAAATTAAAAAAAGAAAAAAGAAAAAACCGTTTTTGCTTTTTGTTCCCCATTTAGCCGCGGCGAAAAAAATAGCCGTTATTTCAGAAGAGCAGGAAAGATTTTTAAAAAAGGTGTGGCCCGGCAAAGTCACTGTTGTTTTTAAAAAAAGAAAAGAAAAAGGAACAATTGGACTGAGAATCCCTCATTCTTCATTGCTTCTTCGTCTTTTAAAAAAGACGGGACCGCTTCTTCAAACTTCGGCTAATATTTCAAACAAGCCGGCTCTTTCTAAAATTGAAGAAGTTATTAAAAGTTTTCACAGAAAGAAGCATCAGCCGGATATAATTATAGATGCCGGTGATTTGCCGGCATCTTTGCCTTCTACTATTATTGATTTCACGGTTGATGAAGATTCTCCTCGTTTATTGCGGCCGGGAGCATTTAAGATAAGAAATTTAAAGTTTAAATAAAGAGTGCCGCGGGAGAGATTTGAACTCTCACGATCTTGCGATCAATGGATTTTGAGTCCATCGCGTCTGCCAGTTCCGCCACCGCGGCGTTCTTTTTTTATCTTACCATCAAATTTTAGCTTTGCAATTTTTGTTAGGACAAAATTCCTTTCCGTTTTTTTCAACTAAAAGCGAACCGCACTGGGGACAGCGTTTATTAAGCGGTTTTTCCCAAAAAGCGCAGCGGCAGTGGGGAAAACGGGAACAGCCGTAAAAGATTTTTCCTTTTTTAGTTCTTTTTTCTTCAATTTCGCCTTGACCGCATTGGGGACATTTAATTCCAAGTTTTGGTTTTTCCAAAGAAGCGGTATATTTGCATTTTGGGAAATTAGAACATGCATAAAACCTACCAAACTTGCCTACCCGCCGCACAAGCGGAGCGTGGCAAAGGGGACAGGTTTTTTCGGTTTTTTCTGCCAATTCTTTCTTTTTTATTTCTTTTTGTTTTTTCTCCAACGTTTCCTGGAAAGGCACATAAAATTCTTTGAGGGTTTCTATCCAGTTTTTTTTGCCCAAAGCAATTTTATCTAAATCTTCTTCCATTTTGGCCGTGAATTTAAGGTCAACAATTTTGGGGAAATGTTTAACAAGCAGGTCGTTGACAATAATGCCCATTTCTGTCGGTTGAAATTGTTTTTGGCTGTTTTTCATTACATACCCTCTTTTTTGGATGGTGTCCAGAATGGATGCATAGGTGGAGGGTCGGCCGATTCCCTCTGCTTCTAATTTTTTAATTAAACTTGCTTCGCTAAAACGGGCGGGCGGCTGGGTGAAATGTTGGGCAGGCATTAATTTAATCAGATTTAAATTTTCTTTCACAACAAGTTCAGGCAGTTGGTTTTCTTCGTGCTTGAAGGGATAAAGTTTGGTAAATCCGTCAAATTCCAATGTTTGTCCGCTTGCTTTAAAAAGATAATTTCCTGCCTTAATTTCAACATCAACTGAATTAAAGATTGCCTCGCTCATTTGGGAAGCGATAAATCTCTGCCAAATGATTTCGTACACTTTTAAAAGTCGGCTCTCTATCTTTAAACTTTTTGGCGTTTGTTCGGGGTAAGTTGGTCTAATGGCTTCATGAGCTTCTTGGGCAGTTTTTGATTTGCTTTTGAAACAGCGATGGAAGCCGGGCCAATATTCCTGTCCAAAGTTTTGTTCAATAAACTTTTTAGCCGCTGCTTGACTGAGAGGAGAAAGGTGTAAAGAATCAGTCCGGTGATAAGTGATTAACCCCTGCTCATAGAGTTTTTGGGCGAGAGCCATCGTTGTTTTCGCCGGCATTTTTAATTTCTGCCATAATTCTTGTTGTAAGGTAGAAGTAGTAAAAGGAGGGGGCGGACTTTTCTTTATTTTCTTTTTCTCAACTTTGTTAACAGAATAATCCGCTGTTTTTAGTTCGTTGATAATTTTTTCCGCTTCTTCTCTATTTTGAAAGGCGAGTTTGGGGAGCGGTTTTCCATTTTTTTTGACCAAGAGAGCGCTGAAAATCTCGGGGTGTGTTTTTGATAACTCTTCAATTTTTAAATTGTCTAGATTTGAAAAAAGAATTTCTTCTTTGTTCTGCGGGCTTTTAATTTCTCGGAGCCAGGCAGTAATTGTCCAGTACTCTTGGGGTTGGAAATTTTCAATTTCTTTTTCTCTTTCTACAATTAAACGGACAGTCACCGATTGGACGCGGCCGGCTGAAAGACCTCGCACTACTTTTTTCCATAAAAGAGGGGAAAGTTTGTAGCCGACGAGACGGTCAAGAATACGACGGGCTTGTTGGGCATAAACCAAGTCCATTTTAATCTGGCGCGGCTTTTTAAAAGCTTCAAGAAGGGCAGGTTTTGTAATTTCATGAAAAACAATCCTTTTGGGATTTTTTAAATTCAACACCTCTTTTAGGTGGAAAGCGATTGCTTCACCCTCGCGGTCTTCGTCGGTAGCCAGAATTACCTCGCCGGCTTTCTCAAGATATTTTTTTAATTCCTCAATTCTTGGTTTGGCTTTTGGCGGAATAACATATTTCGGCTTAAAATCCTTTTCAATTTCTACCCCTAATTCTTTTTGGGGCAAATCCCTAATATGGCCATAAGAAGCGGCTACCAAAAAATTTTGGCCAAAGAGCCGGCTGATAGTTTTTGCTTTGGTGGGCGATTCTACAATAATTAGATTCATAGAGAGAAGCAGGGGAAAAAATTAAAACCGAAGGAATTATTAAAAGCCAAATAAAGATTTAACAGAAAAGTTAGCGTAAAAGCGCGTAAACATTTCCTCCCAAATTTTTAATTTTTCCTTCAATTTCCAGCAAGCTTAAATGAGCAGAAACTTTCTGGCTGGGAAAACCCGTTTTCTCAATAATCTTATCAATAGATAAAGCGCCGTTTTCCAGCATTTTTAAAATCAAACATTCTTCTTTAGACAAGAAAGAGGCGGTGGAAGGACGGGTTTTAATTTCTTCGGCTGGCAGATTTAATTCTTTCAGAATATCATCGGCTGTTTCTACGAGTTTTGCCTTGCCGCTTTTGATAAGGAAATGCGGTCCTTTTGTGTTTGGTGTATGAATGTTTCCCGGCGTAGCAAAGATTTTTTTACCCTGCTTTTCCGCCCAAGCGGCTGTAATTAATGCTCCTGATTTGATTTTTGCCTCAACGATTAAGATGCCCAAACTGAGTCCGGCAATGAGGCGGTTTCGCCGGGGGAAGCGGAAGCGATCGCCGGGCGTGCCAACAGGATATTCGGATAAAAGGCAGCCATTTTCTTTTAAAATTCTTCGAGCCAAACTTAAATTCTCTCGCGGATAAATACTTTTTTCATCAAGTCCGGTGCCTAAAACAGCAATAGTTCTTCCTTTAGCATCAAGAGCCCCCTTATGGGCAAAAGCATCAATACCTTTGGCTAACCCTGAAACAATTGTTAGCCCGGCGCGCGCCAAATCATAGCTGAGGGAATAAGCAATTTCTTTGCCATAATCGGAAGCGCGTCTTGTTCCGACAATTGCCAGACAGTTTTCTTTTTTAATGATAATTCCTTTATAATAAAGAAGCGGCGGCAGGTCAATTATTTTTTCCAGGTTCTCCGGATAAAACTTGTCTCCGGGAATGCTTGTTTTTATTTCATTTTCATCGGTTTCTTTGGGGAGCATAATCCTTGGTTAATTCGGCAAGGAGAAGTTGATTGGCTTTTTTAAAAACAAAATTTTTTAAGATTTCTTTTTCTTCCCGGGAAAACCGCTGGAGAACGAATTTGTCAACTTCTTTTGGTTTGCCGTTTACCGGTTGGATGCCTAAACGCATTCTTTTAAAATTTTTTGTGCCAAGAGTTTGTATGATTGAAGCAACGCCTTTGTGTCCGGCCGACCCTCTGTTTTGGCAAAACTTAATTTTTCCCAGCGGTATGTCAATATCATCATGGACGACGATTAAATTATCGGCAAATTGCTGGAGAAGGTTCTGAGGTGAAGAGGAGGGATGGTTGTTGAGAGATATTTTGCTTTTCCAAAAATTAAAAATTTTTCTAACGGTGAAACCGGATAAGTTCATAAAAGTTTGGGGTTTAACCAAGTAAACCGGCTGTTTTTTTGTTTCCCCTTTGGAAATCATTTCTATTTCCCCTTTGGAAATTAATGCCTTAAATCTTTTAGATAATTTAAAAGGAGGAAGGTTGGCTGTTTTGCGGACTTCGCTGATTATTTGTTGTCCCAAATTATGCCGTGTCCACTCAAATTTATTTCCGGGGTTGCCGAGACCGATGATAATTATCATAATTTTGGGCGCTGCCGAAATCGCTAGTTTACATATTCTTGGCAGTTAATTTTTCTTGATGATTTAAGCAAGGCGCCATAAAATTATTCTTATTATATCATTTTCTTTTCTGGCTTGCTTGCTTTTAGAATTTTGCTATACTGTTTAAAAGTAAAAGCAATGTTCAAAAATATCTTTAATTTTTTAGGTGAGACATTAAAGGTTTTTTTGTTGGCTTTGTTGATTGTTTTGCCTATCCGCTATTTTATTTTTCAGCCATTTATTGTCAAAGGTATTTCTATGGAGCCAAATTTTAAGGATGGCAATTATCTTATTGTTGACGAGATTACTTATCGTTTTCGCGAGCCACAAAGAGGAGAAGTAATTGTTTTTCATTATCCTTTTAATCCTTCAGAAAAATTTATCAAGAGAATTATTGGTTTGCCGGGCGAAGAAATAGAATTGAAAGATGGGCAGATTACAGTGACGATGAAGAATGGCGAAAAAAAGATTTTAGAAGAAGATTATCTTTCTTCTCCTTTTGATTTGCCGGAAGAAAAAATTGTTTTGGGCAATAATGAATATTTTGTCTTGGGTGACAACCGACTTCATTCTTTTGACTCAAAAAACTGGGGTAAATTGCCAAGAAATTTTATTATCGGACGCGTTATTTGGCGGCTTTACCCCTTTGATGAAATTTCGGCGATTACTCCGCCTGCTTATTGAGCATTGAGCGAGGAACGGGTATTTGTTTGTTAAAAATTCCTAAATACTCCTAAAGTTAAAGTTAAAGATAAAAAATAAAAATAAAAAATAAAAATAAAATATAATAAAAATAAAATATAATTAATAAAATATTTGCCCCTCAATAATTATAGTGAAAACCATTTGAACGGGGCGCCTCTTGTTTTATGAAATTTCAAAAGCCAACAGGAATGCGCGACATTTTAGAAGAAGACCTTCGTTATTTTCAGATGGTAGAAAAGGTTTGTCAGGAGATAGCCGATTTTTACAGTTTTAAAAGGATAGAAACGCCTCTTTTGGAGCAAAGCGGTCTTTTTGAAAAAAGCAGTGGGAGTAGCAGTGAAATAGTTCAGAAGCAAATGTTTACTCTGACGACGAAAGGGGGTGATAATCTTGTTTTAAGACCAGAAGGAACGCCGCCGCTTATCCGCGCTTATCTTGAAAACGGAATGGAAAGTTGGCCAAAGCCAGTGAGACTTTGGCATTTTGGCCCTTTCTTCCGCTACGAAAAACCGCAGGAAGGAAGGTACCGACAATTTTTCCAAGCCGGTTTTGAAGTGATTGGCAGTAGCTCTTGGATTATTGATGCTCAAGTTATTCAGATTTTTTATAACATCTTGAATAGTTTGGGTTTTAAAGATTTAGTGGTTGAGGTGAATAGTCTTGGTGATTCCCAATGTCGGCCTTACTATAAAAAGGTTTTAGCCAATTATTTAAAGCGGGTACGCGATTTTCTTTGCGCCGATTGCCGCCGTCGCTTAAAAATAAATTGTTTGCGCGTTTTAGATTGTAAAAATGAAAAATGCCAAGAGGTGGTGAGAAAAGGCGTGCCGCAGATTTTAAATCATCTTTGCCATGATTGCCACAATCATTTTAAAAATGTGCTTGAGGCGTTAGAAGAAATAGGGGTGCCTTATAATTTAAATCCTTATCTGGTGCGGGGACTGGATTATTATACAAGAACTGTTTTTGAAATATCTGAAAACTCTCCTGAAGGGTCAGCGCAGGGAAGTTTGGCTGGCGGTGGTCGTTATGATGATTTGGTTAAACTACTTGGCGGCAAAGAGACGCCTGCTTGTGGTGGGGCCATTGGCGTTGACCGCTTGGTTAATGTTTTAAAGGCGCGGTCTAAGAGTTCTTCTAAAGCAAGTCAAGCCAAAATTTTTTTAGCGCAAGTGGGAGATTTTCCTAAGATGAAAATGCTGCGGTTGATGGAGAGTTTTAGGAAGACGAAAATAAAAGTTTTTGAGGGATTGGATAAAGATTCTCTCTCGGCACAGCTAAAACTGGCTGATAAATTAGGAGTAAGATATGTTTTGATTTTAGGACAGCAAGAAGCGTTAAACGAAGAGATAATTGTCAGAGATATGGAAGAAGGGGAGCAAAAAACAATTCCTTTGGAAAAAGTAGTCAAGGAGATGGAAAAGAAAATAAAAAAATAATAAAATAAATAAAAAACAAAAAACGAAAAATAAGAAATAAGAAGGAAGTAATAAGTAATAAGTAAGAAGTAAGAAGTAAACCGGGTATGGGCAAATGTCTTTTTTGCGGAATAATCAAAAAAAAGGTAGCAGCAGTGATAGTTTTTGAGGATAAACACACGCTTGCTTTTAAAGATATCAATCCTAAAGCGAAGGTGCATTTTCTTATAGTTCCCAAAAAACACATTGAATCAATAAAAAGTCCCGGCTCAGAAAAATATGTTTCTTCTTTGGTTTTAACAGCGAAGAAAATAGCCCGAAAGGAGAAAATCGCCGGCTATAAACTGGTTTTTAATGTCGGGAAAGAGGGCGGTCAGATGATTAAACATTTGCATCTGCATTTTTTAACCGGTGGCTCTATAGAATTGCCTTAAAACCCGCTTCTTCGGCAAAATATAAAATAAAATTAATAATAAAATTAAAATAAATTAAAAAAAATAATAAAATAAAATTATAAATTATAAATTAAAAAAATAAAAAACTATGATGGTAAAAGTAAAAAAGTTGCCAAAAGAAACAGTTCAAGGTTTAATCCAGCGCTTTTCCCAGAAAGTGAAGAAAAGCGGTATTTTACTTGAGGCGAGAAAAAGACAATTTAAAAAGCGGGCAAAGAGTCGTTATTTGAAAAAAATTTCCGCCCTGAGAAGAATAGAAAAAAAGAAAGAACATAGTTTTTCGCGGTAGGTTTGGCAAATAAAAAAAGACAGGGGTAAAATGAGGAGAATGAGAGAAATTGCTATCAAAAATTTAACCAGAACAAAGATATCTTTTGATTTTTTAAAAAAAGCGGTAGAGGCGGTCCTGGAGGGTGAAGGAGCGGAAGGAGCTCTTTCTTTGGTTTTGGTAGGGCCCGGCCGGATGAAAAAATTAAATAAGAGATATCGCCAAAAGAACAGGGTGACTGATGTTCTTTCTTTTCCCGGTTCGCAAGTTCCCTGGGTAAAAGATTCCTTAGAGGCAAATGGAGAAAAAGATTTGGGAGAAGTTATCATTTGTTTAAGAGAGGTTAAAAAAAACGCGAAAAGATTTGGAGTGCCTTTGGAGCAGGAATTGCCAAGAGTATTGATTCATGGAATTCTTCATTTAATTGGTTATGACCACGAAAGTTCTGAAAAAGAGGCCCAAAAAATGGAGAAAAAAGAAGAAGAGTATAGTCGTCGGTTTCAAATGGTGGGAAACGGGTTAAAGTTGTTTGAAAATAAAAATAAAAAATAAAAAATAAGAAATAAAAAATAAAAATAAATAAAAATAAAAAATAAAAATAAAAAAGAAGATATTTTAATTGGCAATTTCTCTTTAAATTTAATTTTTTAAATTTTTTAAAACATTAAACCATTTATGGCCAAGTCGCATTTTGCCACCGCTATAGATATTGGGACGAGTTCCATTAAAGTTTTAGCGGGGCAGAGAGAAAAAAATTCTGATAAGATTGTGGCAGTAGTGAAAGAAGAAATGGCTCATTCGGTAGGAGTAAGAAGGGGAGAAATTTATGACCCTTTAAAGGTGGCTGACCACCTTTTAAAACTGAAGCAGAAGGTTTATGAAATACACGGGATTAACCTGAAAAGGGCGCTGGTAAATATCTCAGGAGTTCATCTTGTTGGAATAAAAAGTCAGGGGTTAGTTTCAGTTTCTCGGGCTGACCAAAAAATTTCTGAAGAAGATATAAAACGGGTTTTACAGCAGGCCTCTCAGGCAGTAACCCTGCCAGCCAATACGAAAATTTTAGAAGTAGTGCCGCAGGAATTTCTCGTTAATGGTGAAGGCGGGATAAAAAACCCCTTAGGTCTGGAGGGTATTCGTTTGGAGGTAAAAGCTCTTCTTATCTGCGTTTTTTCTCCTGTTTTTGAGAATCTGGAAGAGACAATGGAAGAAGCAGAAATTGAAATAGAAGAGGTGGTGCCATCGTTTTTAGCTTCGGCTAAGGCTGTTTTGAAACCGGAGGAAGAGGAAGTGGGGGTGGCTGTTCTTGAGATTGGTGCGGCAACCACCTCGCTTTCCGTTTTTACCGAGGGAGTTTTGAGGGATTTTGTGGTTTTTCCTTTAGGAGGAGCGAACTTAACCAATGATTTGGCGGTTGGTTTGAGGATAGAAATAGCCACGGCAGAGGAGTTAAAAAAGAAATATGGTTCTTTAGAAGCCGCGGGAAAAGATAAGAGAAAAAAGAAGATTGTCTCTTCCGGTGAAGAAGCAGAAAAGATTTTTTTCTCACATAAATTTTTAGATAAAATTGTCAAAACGCGTCTTTCGGAAATTTTTGGGGAAGCAAATAAAGCCTTGCGCAAGATGGCGAAAGAAACAAATTTACCGGCCGGCGTGGTTTTAAGCGGCGGCGGCAGCCAGTTGCCCGGTTTGCTGGCTTTTGCGCGTCGCCAATTTGGGCTTCCTGTTCGTTTGGGTCAGCCGCAAGGCGTTGTTGGCGTTACCGAACCGTCTTTTTCCGTGTGCGCTTATCTTCTTTCTTACGGCTTAACGCCTCTTGAAAAAGAAAAAGGGGGAAGAGAAGTAAGTGTTTTCAAAGAAAAGCTGAAGAACTTTTTTAGAATTTTTTTGCCGTAAGGCATTTTATTTATGAGAATAAAAGTAATTGGCGTAGGCGGGGCAGGAGGAAATACCGTTTCACGATTAGTTAAAACCGCTGTAAAAGGAGTAGAATTTTTTGCAGTTAATACTGATGCTCAAAGCTTGGGGAATTGTTTGTCTCCCCACAAAATTCTTATTGGTAAAAAAATAACCGGCGGTTTAGGGACAGGAATGGATTTTAAATTAGGTTTAAAAGCGGCTGAGGAAAGTCAAGAAGCGCTGAAAGAAATTTTAAAAGAAGCTGACTTAGTTTTTTTAACAGCAGGCTTGGGCGGCGGGACGGGTTCCAGCGTTATTTCTGTTTTAGGCAGAATGTGCCGGGAAAGAGGCATATTGGCTATAGCTGTGGTGACACTGCCTTTTTTCTTTGAAGGAGAATTACGCCGGAAAGTAGCGAGATGGGGACTGGAGAACCTGAAGAAGAATATAGATGCTTATTTGGTGGTTCCGAATGACCGCGTTTTAAAAATAATGCCCAAAAACGCTTCCGTTAATGAGGCTTTTTTCAGGGTTGACCAGGTCTTGGTAGAGGCGTTGGAAGGAGTTTCTAATTTTTTATTTTCTTCCGGCATCATTAATGTGGATTTTGCTGATTTAGAGGAAGTTTTAAAAGGCGCCGGCCAGATTCTTTTGGGTATTGGCCGGGCCAAGGGAGAACAAAGGGCATTGGCGGCGGTAAGCCGAGCGTTACAATCACCCTTGCTGAGTTTTTCTCCGCCAAAAGCAAAAGGAATTCTTTTTAATATAAGCGGCCGCGATGTTTCTTTGTCTGAAGTTAATTTGGTGGCAAATTTTCTTAAAAAACTGGCTGACCAGAAGACAAAAATAATTTTTGGGGTTTCCGAAGATAGAAAAATGGCAAAGGGAGAGATAAAGGTGACACTGGTGGCGACAAGTAACTGAGGCGAGATTGGATTTTAATTTTTTAAATTTTTTAAGTTTTCTAAGCATAAGTTTTCTAATCAAAAGTAGCGGGGAGTTTTGTTTTTAAAAATTTTTCCACAGATAGGACAATTTGCCGGAGAAATTTTTTTGTTAAAATGTTAGAATATTTTAAAATATTTATTAATCTTTTGGCCGATTAATATTAATAATAACGAGATTAATTTATGGCGACTAAAAAAACTGAAAAAAATAAAATTACTCAGGTAAAAAAAAGAGACGGTCGGCTTGTTGATTTTGACAAGTTAAAGATTACGCAGGCGGTTTTCAAAGCATTGACCGCGAGCGGCGAAGGCGATGGCAGGCTTTCTCAAAAAATTTCCAACAAAGTGGTGGAGATATTAAACCGTCGCTTTCGGAAAGGAGAAATTCCCGATGTTGAGCAAATTCAGGATATTGTTGAAGAAGTTCTCATCTTAGAGGGTTTAGCCAAGGCGGCTAAAGCCTATATTTTGTATCGGGAACAGAGAAGAAGGATTAGAGAAGCAATTCAGGCAAGTGAGGAAGCGGTGGACAGGGTTGACCAATATCTGGAAAAATTGGACTGGGAAGTCCAAGAAAACGCCAATATGACTTTTTCTTTGCAGGGATTAAACCATTATGGGGTTAGTTATATTGTGAAAAAGTACTGGCTTAATAAAATTTATCCACGCGGAATCAGAGAAGCTAATGAAAACGGCGATTTTCACCTTCATAACCTTGATACTTTAGGGCCTTATTGCGCCGGCTGGGACCTTTACGATTTGCTTCTGAGGGGCTTTGGAGGGGTTCCGGGTAAGGTTGAATCAAAACCAGCCAAACATTTACGGGTGGCCCTTGGTCAGATCGTCAATTTTCTTTATACGTTGCAGGGCGAAGTGGCTGGGGCTGTTTCTTTTTCTAATTTTGACACGCTTTTAGCGCCTTTTATCCGTTATGACAATCTTAATTATGAACAGGTGAAACAAGCGTTGCAGGAGTTTATGTTTAATATGGCCACGCCAACGAGAGTAGGATTTCAATGTCCTTTTTCCAATATTACTTTAGATTTAAAGCCGTCCACTGTTTTTGCTTCTCAGCCGGTCATAAGAGGGGGGCTGCCTCAGAAAGAAACTTATGGAGAGTTTGAGGAAGAAGTTAAGCTTTTTGATAAGGCGCTTTATGAAGTGATGTTAGAAGGCGATAAATCGGGGAGGCCCTTTCATTTTCCTATTCCGACGATAAATATCACCCCGGATTTTCCCTGGGATGAGCCGGCTTTCAATGGCATTTTTGAGGCGTCGGCTAAATACGGGATTAATTATTTTGCCAATTATCTTAATTCCGAGATGCGGCCGGAAGATGCTCGTTCAATGTGTTGCCGCCTGAAACTGGATTTAAGGCAGCTTTATAACCGGGGCGGCGGCGGGCTTTTCGGCAGCGGCAGTTTGACGGGCAGTCAGGGAGTAGTGACAATTAATATGCCCAGAATCGGCTATCTTTCTAAAACAAAAAAAGATTTTTTTGAGCGCTTGGCGGCAATGATGGATATGGCGCGCGATAGTTTGGAAATAAAAAGAAAAACGATTGAGAATTTTATTGAGAAAGGGCTTTATCCGTATTCAAGAAACTATTTGGAAGGTATTAAAAAAGCGCGAGGTCAATATTTTGCCAATCATTTTTCAACGATTGGTTTGGTGGGGATGAATGAGTGTCTGCTTAATTTTCTTGGAAGCGATATCGCTTCTAAAGAAGGCAGGAAGTTTACCTTAGAAGTAATGGATTTTATGCGGGAAAGAATGGTGAAGTATCAGGAAGAGACAGGGAACCTTTATAATCTGGAGGCTACGCCAGCCGAATCAACTGCTTATCGCTTGGCTTTAAAGGATAAACAGGCCTATCCGAAAATTATTACCGCCGGCACCAAAGAAAATCCTTATTACACCAATTCCACGATGCTGCCAGTCAATTACACCGATGACCTTTTTAAGGCTTTGGAATTGCAGGATGAAATCCAAAGCCGCTATACTGGCGGGACGGTTATGCATCTTTTTTTGGGAGAGAGGATTTCTGAGATTGAGGCGGCGAAAGGATTTGTCAAGAAAGTTTTTCAGAATTTTCATTTACCTTACATTACTATTACGCCCACTTTTTCTATTTGCCCTATCCATGGCTATCTTTCCGGAGAGCATTTTGTCTGCCCCAAATGCACGATGAAACAGCCTTGCGAGGTTTATTCGCGGATTGTGGGTTATCTTCGGCCGGTTTCTCAATGGAACAAAGGGAAGATGCAGGAATTTAAGGAGAGAAAAGAATTTAAAATGATAAAGGTTTAAAGAAAGGAAGAGTTGTTTTGGCATCTGTTTTTCTTATGAATATCGGCGGTTTGCAAAAATTAACCTTAATTGATTTTCCCGGCAAAATCGCCTGCACTGTTTTTTTGGCCGGCTGTAATTTCCGCTGTCCTTTTTGTTATAATGTTTCGTTGGTTCTTCCTGAAGTCATTGAGAAACACTTTCCTCTGCCGGAAAAAGAATTTTTTGATTTCCTCCGGGAGAAAAAAGATTATTTGGAAGGAGTTTGTTTGAGCGGTGGCGAGCCGACAATACATCCTGATTTGCCGTCTTTCTGCGAAAAGATTAAAAAACTGGGGTATAGTCTTAAGCTTGACACCAATGGTTCTCATCCTGCTCTGCTTAAAGAGTTGATTGATAGAAATTTGGTTGACTATATAGCTATGGATGTAAAAGCTTCTCCGGGAAAATATCCGAAATTAATCGGATTCAAAAATTGCGCTTCAGGCTATCTTTTGGATAAAGTTTCCCGCAGTATTAATCTCTTGAAAGAGGGTAGGGTTGATTATGAGTTTAGAACAACTGTTGTTCCCGGTCTTCTTTCCAAAAATGATGTGATAAAAATTGGTCGTTGGCTTGCCCCGGCGAAAAAATATGTTCTCCAGAATTTTAAGCCGGGTAGGAATATTGAATCAAAGCTGGAGAAAGCCCAGCCGTACAGCGATGAATATCTTTTCTCAATAAAGAAAGCCCTAGAACCCTTTTTTGAACTTGTCCAGATAAGATAATATGGTTCTTTCGCGGGCTTTCTATTTTTTCTTGCTTTCTTTTCTGGCGGGAATTTTTATTTCTTCCTTTTTCAATCTGCCGCTTCTTTTAATTGATGAACTTTTTGCTTTAGCCATTTTTTACGGAGTAATTTTTTTTAGAGAAAAGACCATTCTTGTTTTTAGCGGTTGTCTCTTTTTTCTTGCTTTAGGACTCATCAGGATGGATTTAGTCAAACCGCTAGGTCCTCTTCCTACTGCTATCAATTCGTTTAGAGAAACAAGGCAAGGTGAAATTAATCTTAAAATAGAGGAGAAAATTGAGGAGCGTCTTTTACCTTTTAAAGAAAGAACAAAAAAGATAATTGAGAGCGTTTTTTCTCCGCCCCATTCCTCGCTGCTTGAAGCCCTTCTTTTAGGAGAAACCACCTCTCTTTCCGCTGAGTGGAAAGACAAGCTGAATAGAGCGGGTTTGCGTCATACAGTTGTTGTTTCTGGCATGCACATAGTTTTGGTCAGCACTATTTTTCTTTGGTTGGGATTGTTTTTTGGTCTTAACCGCGCCGCCGCCATTTATTTCGCTTTACTTTTTCTCTGGCTTTTTGTCGCTTTTACCGGTTTCCAGCCGTCGGCGATACGGGCTGGAATAATGGGTTCGCTGTTGCTTTTTTGCCAAAAACTCGGCCGGCAAAACGCGGCTGGCCGCAGTTTAATTTTATCAGCCGTTTTAATGTTGGCTTTTCAGCCGGCATTATTGCGTCAAAATGTCGGGTTTCAGCTTTCTTTTTTGGCGACGGCCGGGCTTATTTATTTTTATCCTATCTTTCAAAACTTGTTTAGCCGTTTGGGGCTGAGAAAAGAAGCGGTTAAATCTTTGACTGATTTGCTCGCCATGACTTTAGCCGCTCAAATTTTTACCCTGCCGATTTTAATTTATAATTTCGGATATTTTTCTCTGGTTTCGCCTCTTTCCAATATTTTAGCAGTTCCTCTTTTACCGGAAATAATGATGTTGGGTTTCTTTTTTGTTTTTCTCACTTTTCTTTGGGGCGCTTTGGGGTGGTTGGTTTATCCGTTCTTATGGCTTCTGCTTGATTGCTTTATTTTAGTGATTGACTTTTCTTGTCGGTTGCCTTTGGCAAGAATTATTGTTAAAACTGGCTGGGTTTTTCTTCTTCTTTATTATGCGGTTCTTTTTCTTTTTACTTTTTCTTATGTAAAACATTTAAAACAAAAGCGGCTGGTGGGTGGTTGGGTCTAATTTTTTAAATTAATTGATGCTTAAAGGTTAATTGCTAGAGGGGATTTTTTCATTGATTTATGGCAGTTTTTATTCTAAAATAAAAAAGCGGAGAAAAATTAAAATAAAAAATAAAAAATAAAAAAATAAGAAAATAAAATTAAGGAAAATATATGCCTTTTTTCCAAGGAGGAGAATTTACCAGAAAATCGCAGGAAGCGATGATGAGAGCGCAGAATTTGGCGCGGGAATGGGGGCAGCAACAGGTTGATGCGCTTCATCTGTTGTTGGCTTTGCTTACTCAGGAAGAAAGCATTGTTTTGGCGTTATTAAAGAACTTGTCGGTTAATTTGGCAGAGTTAAAAAAAAGAACCGAAAGGGCGATTAGACAAATTCCTTTTGTCACAGGAGGCGCTTTTGGTGACCAGTTTTATCTGACTCAAGATATGGCGCGCGTTTTGGAGGCGAGCCGACAGGAAGCGATAAAAATGGAAGACGAATTTATCTCCATTGAGCATCTTTTCTTGGGTTTGCTTTCAGTAAAGAGTCGCGCTCAGGAGATTCTTTTGAATACAAGAATTACGGCGCCGGACAAACCAAATCAGTTGTTTTTAGACAAAGAGATTTTTTTAAACGCACTTTTAGAAATGCGTGGCGGAGAGAAAATTAGCGACCCGGAGCCGGAATCAAAATTTGAGGTGATAAAAAAATACGCCAGAAATTTGACCGATTTGGCAAGGGAGGGTAAGCTTGACCCGGTTATTGGTCGCGAACAGGAGATTAGACGTTTGATGCAGGTACTTTCCCGCCGGACAAAAAACAACCCGGTTTTAATAGGAGAGGCGGGCGTGGGGAAAACGGCTGTTGTGGAAGGATTGGCGAAAAAAATAGTTCTTTCAGAAGTGCCGGAAAGTTTGCGGCATAAGGAATTAATTGCTTTGGATTTAGGCGCGTTGGTGGCTGGTACAAAATACCGCGGTGAGTTTGAAGCCAGAATCAAAGCGCTTTTGCGGGAGATTAGGCGATTAAAAGACAGATATATTTTGTTTATTGATGAGCTTCATACTTTGGTGGGCGCGGGAGCGGCGGAGGGCGCTATTGACGCTTCAAATTTATTGAAGCCTGCTTTGGCGCGCGGCGAATTACATGCCATTGGTGCCACCACTTTAAAGGAATATCAAAAATATATTGAGCGCGACCCTGCCTTGGAGCGTCGTTTCCAGCCGATTCTGATAGCGGAACCAAGCGTGGAAGATACGATTGCTATTTTGCGGGGGATTAAGGAAAAATATGAGTTTCATCATGGAGTAAAAATTAAAGACGCGGCTTTGGTCGCGGCGGCAGAATTAAGCAATCGTTATATTACCGACCGTTTTTTGCCCGATAAAGCAATTGACTTAATGGATGAAGCAGCTTCTGCTTTAAGAATGGAGATAGAATCAAAGCCGGCCGAATTGGAAAATTTAGAAAATCAGATTACCAAGTTGGAGATAGAGAAGCAGGCTTTGAAAAAGGAAAAAGAGCCGCGGCGTTTAAAAGCGGTAGAAAGAGCTTTGGCTGACCTGAATGAAAAGGCGAAAGAATTACGTTTAAGGTGGACAACGGAAAAAGAGATAATTCAGCAGATAAAAGAATTAAAAAAAGAAATTGATGAGTGTAATTTGCAGATAGAAATTGCCCAACGTGAAGCGAACTTGGAGAAAGTGGCTGAATTAAAATACGGCCGTATCCCTGAAATTAAAAAGAAATTAAGCGAAGCAGAAGAAAAACTGGTAGAGCTGCAAAAAACAAACCATCTTTTAAAGGAAGAAGTGGACGAAGAAGATATCGCTCAGGTTATTTCTCGCTGGACTGGTATTCCGGTGACGCGGCTTTTAGAGAGTGAAGCAACGAAACTGGAAAAAATGGAAGAAATTTTGTCTCAGCGGGTAATTGGTCAGGATGAAGCCATTAAAGCGGTTTCCAATGCGATAAGGCGCGGTCGTGCCGGCATCGCCGAAGAAAATAAACCGATGGGCGTTTTTCTCTTTTTGGGACCGACAGGAGTAGGTAAAACCGAAACAGCAAGAGCGTTGGCTGAGTTTCTTTTTAATACCGAAAAAGCCCTGGTTCGTTTAGATATGTCTGAATATATGGAAAAATACAGCGCCTCTAAAATTATTGGTTCGCCGCCGGGTTATGTTGGCTATGAAGAGGGCGGGCAGTTAACGGAAAAAATTCGGCGCCGGCCGTATAGCGTGGTTTTGCTTGATGAAATTGAAAAAGCCAATCCGGAGATTTTTAATCTTTTGCTCCAGATTTTTGAAGACGGCCGCTTAACCGATGCCAAAGGGAGAACGGTTTCATTTAAAAACACTATCATTATTATGACTTCTAATATTGGGTCTGAATATATTAATGAGATGAGGCCGCTTGGTTTTGAAAATCAGCGGGAAAAAGAAGACACTTCGCGCAAGGAAGAACTTAAGAGCAAGGTATATGAGGCACTTAAAGAATTTTTTAAGCCGGAGTTTTTAAATCGTCTTGACGAGATAGTTATTTTTAATTTTTTGGGCAAAAAAGAAATTAAAGAAATTGTTGATTTGGAGCTGAAGAAGGTGGAAGAGCGGCTGGACAAAAGTAAAAATATTAATATTCGTTTTTCTAAGGAGATAAAGAATTGGCTGGCTGAAGAGGGTTTTGACCCGAATTTGGGGGCGAGGCCGTTAAAAAGATTAATCCAAAGGGTGATTTTGGACCCACTCTCTCTGGAAATAATTACCTCTAAAATAAAAGAAGGAGATGATGTCTTTATTGATTTTGATTTCAAAGAAAAGAAAGCTGTTTTTCAGGTTTTTTCCCGCCAGAAAGAGAAAAAAAGAGCTCTCGTCAGATAAGGGAGAGGCGTTGTAGATTTGAAGCAAGAAAATAGAAAATATTTTAGAACGGAAGGGGGTCTTGACAAATTAATTTGGGTTTGCTAATATTCTCATTGTGAGGGCATTAAACTCCTAACGGCAGAAGGCCCTGGGGCATTCCAGGGCTTTTTGCTTTTTTGGAAACTGGCGAGGCAGGGAATAATCTTGCTATCCATTTTTATTGTTATATAATAAAAGTGGGTCGGAAGCTGGCCCTCACACTTTTTGTTAGGAGGATAACCCTTCCGGCCCATTTTTGGGAAATTAAGAAGTTAAAGTATTATTTAAGTCTTATAAAGATATAAAGATATAAAGATTTAATAAAATTAAATGACGACGAGGCTTGAAGGAATAAAAAGAAATGTTTCTCTTAAGGAAAAGACAACTTTTCAAATCGGAGGTCCGGCAAAATTTTTTTTAGAAGCGGGAAGCAAGGAAAAAATTATTTTGGCGACAAGGTGGGCTAAAGAAAAAGGCTTACCCTTTTTTATTTTAGGCGGAGGAAGTAATGTTTTGTTTTCTGACAAGGGTTATAACGGTTTAGTTATTAAGATGAAGGGGCGGCTTTCAGGCTTTTCCTGGCAGGGCGATGAATTGATTGCAGCGGCAGGGGCGAAAATGCAAAAATTAGTAAGAGAATCGGCGCAAAAAAGTTTGGGAGGATTGGAATGGGCGGTTGGTATTCCGGGGACCATTGGCGGGGCAGTAAGAGGGAATGCGGCTGCTTTTGAGAGCGCTGTAGCAGACAGGGTGAAGGCGGTAGAAGCGTTTGATACTTTGCGGGAGAAGTTTGTTTTTTTAAAAAAAGAGGATTGTCATTTTGGTTTGAAGCAAAGCTTTTTTAAGGAAAGGAAAGAGTTAATTATCTTGACGGTGGTTTTAAAATTGGAAAAATCCGCTCTAAAAGAAATCAGGACGCGTTTAAAAGCGAATTTAGCTTATCGCCGGGAACATCACCCGCTTAATTTTCCTTCGGCTGGTTGTATTTTTAAAAACTACCAATGGAAAGAAAAAGACGAAGAATTGATTAAAAAAATAACAGGACCCGTTTTGTGGTCTTTATTTAGAAAAAAGAGGATTCTTCCGGCATCGTTTTTAATAGAAAAAGCAGGTTTGAAAGGCAAAAGAATTGGTCAGGCGCAGGTTTCAACCCAACAGGCTAATTTTATTGTTAATTTGGGAGGAGCGAGCAGAATTGAGGTGCTCAAACTTATTTCTTTGATTAAAAGAAAAGTCAAAGAAAAATTCGGGATAATTCTTGAAGAAGAAATAGAGATTGTTTAAGAGAAGAAGCAGAATGGTTTTGTTTGGCTCCAATAACAGAAAATGTTTTGGACTATTTATTATTTTTACTTTACAATTCTTAACTTTAAATTATTTTATTGATAATAAAATATGTTTTCTCTCGCTAAAATTTTAGGCGACCCGCATAAAAGATATTTCCGCAAAATAATGCCGCTTATTCAGCGAATTAACGAACTGGAGCCGGGATTGACAAATCTTTCTGAGCAGGAATTAAAAGAAAAGACAAGAGGCTTAAAGAACGAACTTGTCCGCGGGAAAAGCCTTGATGATATTTTGCCAGAGGCGTTTGCTTTGGTAAGAGAGGCGGCAAAGAGAACGCTGCAGCAAAGACATTTTGATGTCCAGCTAATAGCTGGTATTGCTTTACATCAAGGTAAGGTAGTGGAAATGAAGACCGGTGAAGGTAAGACCTTGGCAGCGACCTTGCCGGCTTTTTTGAATGCCTTGGAGGGCAAGGGTGTTCATATTGTTACAGTTAATGATTATCTGGCAAAAAGAGATGCTGTTTGGATGGGGCAAATTTATCATTTATTGGGACTATCGGTTGGCTGTCTTGTTCATGAATTATCTTATCTTTATGACCCTGAATATTCTTTTGGAGGCAAGGGAGAAAAAGGGTCTTCTTTGGCTCTTCAAAAAGAAGAAAAAGAACGGGAGCGCGATTTGCTGGGAGGATTTAAGGTGGTAGAAAGTTTTTTGTGCCCGGTGCCGAGAAAAGAAGCTTATTTGGCTGACATTACTTACGGGACCAATAACGAGTTTGGCTTTGATTATCTGCGTGATAATATGGTTTGGGAAATAAGCGAGAAAGTCCAACGTGGTTTTTACTTTGCTATTATTGATGAAGTTGATTCTATTTTAATTGACGAAGCGAGGACGCCTTTAATTATTTCGGCTCCGGATAATGAAACTTCTCGCTGGTATGAAGAATTTTCTCGTTTAGTTCCGAAACTGCGGGAGAATATCGATTATAACATTGATGAGAAAATGAAAGTGGCTACTTTGACTGAGGAGGGCATTGAAAAGATAGAAAAAATCCTTGGAGTGGACAACATCTACGAAGAAAAAGGCATTAGATACCTCCACCATTTAGAGCAGGCCCTGCGGGCAGAGGTTTTTTTTCAGAGAGACCGTGATTACATTGTTAAAAATGGTCAGGTGATTATTGTTGATGAGTTTACGGGCCGTTTGATGCCGGGTCGGCGCTGGTCAGGCGGTTTGCATCAGGCGATTGAGGCGAAAGAAGGAGTAAGGGTGATGCCTGAATCAAAAACTTTGGCTTCTATTACTTTCCAGAATTATTTTCGGATGTACAAAAAGTTGGCTGGTATGACTGGGACGGCTGAAACATCGGCTGAGGAATTTGCCAAAGTTTATCATTTAGACACGGTCGTTGTGCCGACGAATAAACCGATGATTCGGGTAGACCTGCCGGATAGGGTTTATAAAACAGAAATGGCTAAGTTTAGGGCGATAGTCAAGGAGACGGTCCAGAGGCATAAAAAGGGTCAGCCGCTTTTAATCGGCACATCTTCCATTGAAAAAAACGAGTTGTTGGCTAAAATGCTTGCTCGCGAAGGAATTCCCTGCCAAATTTTAAATGCCAAGAATCATCAGAGAGAAGGTGAAATTATTGCGCAGGCCGGTCGTTGGGGACAGGTGACAGTGGCTACCAATATGGCTGGCCGCGGCGTGGATATTATTTTAGGGGGAAACCCGCCGGATTTGGCGGAGGCAGAAAAAGTGAGGCAAGTGGGTGGTTTACATGTCATCGGCGCGCAAAGACATGAAGCAAGGCGGATTGATAATCAGTTACGCGGCCGGGCAGGCCGGCAGGGCGACCCGGGTTCTTCGCAATTTTTTATCTCGTTGGAAGATGATTTATTACGGATTTTTGGCGGTGATAAAATAAAAAATTTAATGGAAACGTTAAAAATGCCCGCTGATGAGCCGATTGAATCTAAAATTATTTCCAGAGCAATTGAAAAAGCGCAAAGCCGGGTAGAGGGGTTTAATTTTGACATAAGGAAACATGTTTTAGAATACGATGATGTTATTGCCAAACACCGCCATAAAATTTATTCGTGGCGTGACGAAATTTTAAAAAAGAAAAGAGAAGAATTAGAAAAATATGTTTTAACTATTTTGAAAAATGAAATAAAGTTGATAGTGGAAGAACATCAAACGGGGGAAGGTATTGATATAGAAGAGGTTTTTGAGGAATTAAGAACAATAGCGCCGGTTTCTTCGGAACATCGTTTTAAACTAAGCGGGATGAATGACTTAGAAAAAATAAAGGATTATCTTAATAAAATAATTGAAGATTTCTTTTGGCAAAAAAAAGAAAAAGAAGGTGGTGAAAATATGACGAAAATTTTAAAATATGCCTGTCTTGCTTCTCTTGATGCTTTTTGGTCAGAGCATTTGTCAGTCATGGATGACTTAAAATCTTCAGTAGGATTACGGGCTTATGGCGGTCGCGACCCTTTGGTTGAATACAAAACAGAGGGTCATCGCTTGTTTCGAGAGTTGGAGAGGGTGATTTGCCGTCAAATTTCCCGGACAATTTTTAAGCTTTCTCTAAAAAGTTAGAGTGTTTAAATTGCTTTTTAAATTATTTTTTGGTAAACTGAAAAACTAAAGTAAAAAATATATATTATATATGAAGAAGAAGACATTGTCTCTTTTGTTGGGGGGAATAATTGTTTTAACTCTTTTTTGTGCAGTCGTAGTTTTTCCCGCTTTTTTCAATAAAGGAATAAACTTTTTTAACGCGAAGATAGCGAAGCCGATGGGATTTTCTTTGCCGTTGGTACCGGAGAAAAATTTTAAATTAGGGCTTGATTTGCAGGGAGGAACCCGTTTGATTTATGAAGCTGATTTAAGCGGTATTGAAGATAAAGAAAAGGGGGAAACAATGCAGGGATTAAGAGATGTTATTGAAAGAAGGGTTAATTACTTTGGCGTGAGAGAGCCGTTGGTTCAGGTTGAGGAAAGGGCCGGGCATCAGAGGTTGGTAGTTGAATTGGCTGGAATAAAAAGCGTGGAAGAAGCCATTAAAATGATTGGTGAAACCCCCTTTTTGGAATTTAGGGAAGAAAGAGAAAAAGCGGAGCAAGAGCAGATTTTAAAACAACTGGAGGAAGCGAAGGCAAAGGGAGCCATTATTGTCAACCCAGAAGACCCTTATTTTAAACCTACTAAACTTACCGGGAAATATTTTAAAAAGGCGCAGCTGGGTTTTAATCAGACAACTTTAGAGCCGGAGGTTCTTTTGGAGTTTAACTCTGAGGGGGCTCAGATTTTTGCAGAATTAACCGCCAAAAATGTAGGTAAGCGGCTGGCTATTTATGTGGACAATGTTTTGATTTCGGCGCCGGTGGTGAGAGAAGAGATTTCCGGCGGTAAGGCTCAAATTACCGGGAAGTTTACTCTTCAGGAAGCAAAAGAATTGGTCAGAAATTTAAATGCCGGCGCTTTGCCCGTTCCGATAAGATTGGTTTCTCAGACAACGGTTGGTCCAAGCTTAGGGAAAGTTTCTTTGCAAAAATCTTTGAAAGCGGCATTGGTGAGTTTTTTGATTATTGCTGGATTTATGATTGGTTATTACCGCTTTTCCGGATTTTTAGCCGTGTTAAGTCTTCTTATCTACAGTTTGCTTTTATTGGCTGTTTTTAAACTTCTTCCGGTTACCTTAACCTTGGCGGGAATTGGCGGGGCGATTTTATCTATGGGGATGGCTGTGGATGCCAATATTCTTATTTTTGAACGTCAAAAGGAGGAAAGAAAATTGGGAGAAAGTTTTTCAAGAATAGTGAGCATTGGCTTTTCCCGCGCTTGGCCGTCAATTAGGGATAGTAATTTTACCACCGTCCTTATTGCTTTAATTATGTTTTATTTTGGGACAAGCTTTGTTAAGGGCTTTGCTTTAACCTTGACGCTGGGGATTATCACAAGTATGTTAACCGCCTTATTGGTTACCAGACTATTTTTTAGTTTGTTTATCGGGACGAAATTGGAAAAATATCCAAGATTGTGGCAATAATAGAAAATAAAATTTATGTACTTCCCTTTTATTAAATACCGCCGCATCTTTTATCTGATTTCCGCTATTTTGGTTGTTTTATCTTTGGCGAGCATTTTTGTGTTCGGCTTAAAAGGCAGCATTGATTTTTCCGGCGGAAGTTCTTTAGAGGTTTTGTTCAAGAACGAACCTCCTTCTTTTGAAGAAATTCGCAAGTCGCTGGAAGGACTTGATTTGGGCGAGATTTCTTTTCAAAAAACAGGAGAAAGAGGTATTACTTTGAGGACGAAAGAAGTATCAGAAGAACTTCACCAGCAGATTTTAGAGAGATTGAAAAGTTTGGGAGAAATTGAAGAAGGGTCGGAGAGTTTCCAAAATATCGGCTCGCTCATAGGACGGGAGATGAAAAATAAAACGAAAGTGGTTATTTTCCTTTCTTTGGCAGGTCTCTTAATTTATGTGGCGGTTAGTTTTCGGAAACTTTCCCGGACAGTAAAATCTTATATTTATGGCTTTACGGCCATAATTGCTCTTTGTCATGACATTATTATTCCGCTGGGCGTGCTGGCTGTTTTAGGCAGACTGAAAGGGGTAGAGATAACCATTCCTATCATTACGGCTTTTTTGACTGTTTTTGGTTATTCAATCAACGACACAGTGGTTGTTTATGACAGAATTAGGGAAAATGTTTTAAAGCGGAAAACTTCGGATTTTGGAATGGTTATTGAACAAAGTATAAATCAAACCTTGACGCGGTCTATTAATACGGTTTTAACTGTTTTAATTTCTCTTTTGGCTATTTTCTTCTTCGGCGGCGAAACTCTGCGCTATTTTTCTCTTTCTCTTATTATCGGGATTTCTTGCGGTTGTTATTCTTCAATTTTTATTGCCGCTCCTTTGGTTTTTACTTATTATAAATTTCGGGAAAAGAGGCAGAAAAAGAATAGACAAGAATAGATAAGAATAGATAAAACAGATAAGAATAGAGCGGGCAAGCAGAGACGGGTTCTTGGAGGAACTAAACAGATGGCTATTTTAGTTTGGGGCATTGTTGTTTGAGATACTGCTGATTAATTTTGTATGGTAATATGATAATATATGGTTTTATTAGTAGATATTTCTGCAAAAGCAAAATAAAAAATTTAGTAAAATTACTCCCTCTATTTTTTCTGGTTGAGAGAGAAAATAGTTAATCATAAGCAAGAAAATAAAAAGGAATAAAAAAACAAAAGAAAAATGAGCGATGAAAAAGACATAATTTTTTTCGCCAAAACAAATTTCCGGAATAAGGAAAAAATTTTTGGCATCAAGAAAAAGGACCGTCGTCAGCATATGTACATTTTAGGCAAGACCGGCGTAGGGAAGACGGCGCTTCTTAAGAATATGGCCATTCAGGATATTAACAACAATGAAGGAGTGGCTATTATTGACCCTCATGGCGAATTTGTGGAAGAAGTTTTGGACCAAATACCAGATTCTCGTGTAGACGATGTTGTCTATTTTAATCCGGCTGATATTAATTATCCGGTAGGGTTTAACATTCTTGAAGTAACAGACCCTAAGTACAAACACTTGGTAAGCGCTGATTTAATGAGTATTTTTACGAAAATTTGGGCCAATGTCTGGTCGGCCCGTATGGAGTATATCCTTAATAACGCCATTCTGGCCCTTTTAGATACGCCGGGCAGCACTCTTTTGGGTATTTTGCGCATTTTGGTTGATAAAGATTACCGGCAGAAAATTGTTAATAATATTACTGACCCCGTTGTAAAGTCCTTTTGGGTGAACGAATATGAACAATGGCGCGACCAATTTAGAAATGAAGCTATCGTTCCTATCCAGAATAAGGTCGGTCAGTTTTTAAATGTTTCTCTGATTCGCAATATTATTGGCCAGCAGAAAAGCACGATTAGCATTCCGGAAATTATGAATAGAGGAAAGATTTTATTGGTTAATGTTTCCAAGGGGAAAATTGGGGAAGATAACTCGTCTCTTTTAGGCGCGATGCTGGTAACCAAAATTCAGCTTGCGGCAATGGAGCGGGTGAGAATACCTGCTGAAGAAAGGAGAGATTTTTATTTGTATGTTGATGAGTTCCAAAATTTTGTTACCGAATCTTTTGCCTCCATTTTGTCAGAAGCCCGGAAATATAATTTAAACCTTATTATTGCTCATCAATATATTAATCAATTAGTTACGGGAACCAGCACAAGCGTGCGTGACGCTGTTTTTGGCAATGTCGGCACCTTGGTTAGTTTCCGGGTAGGAGCGGCCGATGCCGAGTTTTTAGAAAAAGAATTTTATCCGGAGTTTAGCGCCTTGGATTTAGTGAATTTGCCAAATTTTAATATCTATTTGAAGTTGATGGTTGACGGAGTAACAAGCCGGCCATTTTCAGCTACTACTCTTCCTCCCCGAAAATTGAGCGAGCAAAAAAGCAATCGGGATAAAATAATCCAGCGGTCGCGCGAACGATATTCAAGACCAAGAGAAGAAATAGAAGAGGAAATTGCCAAATGGAGCGGGTTAAGTAGAGAGTCTAGCGGAAAAGCAAGGGCGGATAAAGAAAAGGGAAATAAAATCAGAAAATTTTTTGGCAGAAAGGAGGGAAAGGAAAGATGGGGATATGCTGAATTAGGGGAATTGGGCATAGAATTTAAAAAGCCGCGAGCAGGAGTAATTTCTAAAGAGGAGGTGAAGAAAGATGTTCCTCCTGCTATTTCTTTGGAAGAAGCGATGAAAAGAACGCCGGAATCTTTTGGCAGAAGAAAGGTTAAAGAAATTAATCTTCAGCGGCTTAAAGAAGTAATAAAGGAATCTTGCGGTGAGAGGAAAAAAGAAGAAGGCGGGGAAGGTAAAGAAAAGAATAAAGAGTAAAGAGAAAAAGGGAGAAAGAAAGCGGAGATAACGGGGGAAACAAAACAAACCTAAGAGGGTATAAAAGATGAGAGCGGCTTTCCCTCTTTTTTATTTTTTATAATTCTTTGAGATAAAAAATTAATAAATTTTCTAAGTCGAGGTTAGGTTTTAATAATTAATACTTTTTTAAGCTGTTTTGGAACAACTAATAAACTTTTAATTATACTACTTTAGTTACTTTAATTATCCTATTTCTTTCAAATAGTATTTCTCGCCATAACAGTTTCTGGTCTGTCGGGAGAATAAGCGGCTTGAATTTCTTTCTGGCAATTTTGGCAGATTCTTTTTTCTGGGTTTATCATCATTTAGAAAAATTCATTTAGAAAAATTTTAGACAATGGGTTCAGTATTTTTTTCTTTTTTTTCGGGTTTTTCTTCTTTTGTTTCTTCTTTTAATTTTAAAATTCCCCGGGCTTCTTTTTCTAACTCTTTTTTAACTTCAGTCAGGGGGAGGGCATATTTTCTCCGGCTTTGCTCAATAATTTCTTCTTTATAAGAAGGATGGGGAGGGGGTAAAACAGAGAGGGTTTCGGCTGAAAACGGGTCGGCGGTTTCCCCATCTATTGTCATTTTTATAAAAAATTCCCTCATTCCTAAATTGAGCATATCTTCTGCTTTGAAGATTGGCACCATTTCGCGAACTAATCTCGCCGCGTCTTCTCCTCCTACCCGAAAAACAATTATTGTCCCAGAATTTCCCAAAGCAGTGGACAACATTTTAGGCGTTAATTGGCTAAGATATTGATGGGCAACGGTTAGGCAAATGCCGAATTTTCTTGCCTCACTAAAAATCTGGTTAAAGGTTTCCGTCATTAAATTATGAAATTCATCCACATAAAGATAAAAATCTTTTCTTTCTTTTTCTGGGATTGAGCTTCTGGTTAAACCCGCTTGGTAAATTTTAGTAATAAACATTGAACCGAAAAAACTGGAATTTTCTTCGCCTAATTTTCCTTTAGCTAAATTAATCAAGAGAATTTTTTGGTTGTTCATAATCCATTCTAAGTCAATTCTATTTTCTTTTTGCTCAAAAATATGACGCAACATTGGGTCAGAAAAAAATTGGCCCAGTTTGTTGACCAAAGGAATAATGGTTTCGGCATCGTACTTTTCTGACCAGTCGGCAAATTCCACTGCAAAAAACCTTTTAACCATCTCATCGGTAACATATTCAATAACTTTTTGGCGATATTCTCTATCGGTGAGCATAGAAATTATTCCCCGTAACGTCGCCATAGGATAATCCAAAAGAGCTAAACAGGTAAAACGTAAAACATGTTCTAAGCGGGGAGTCCAATTAGCCCCAAATTGTCTTTCCATAACCTCAATTAAACCCTGAGCTACTCTATGTTTCATTCCAGGGCTAATATTTATAATTGGGTTAAAAGAGATGGGCCAATTAATGTCTGATGGGTCTGCCAAAACCACATCTTCTATTCTTTCTTTTGGAATAAAATCTAAAATATTTTCAATAAGATCGCCATGAGGGTCAATAAGGCAAAGCCCATGACCATAGGCAATATCTTGCCTGATTAAAAGTTCTAAAAGTTTTGATTTTCCTACCCCGGTTTTGCCAATTAGATAAATGTGTTTTCTTCTATCAGCCCTTTTTATGCCGAAGATAAATTTTTTTTCTTCCAAAGGCGCTTCATAGTTGGTTCGGCCAAAAAAAGAGCATTCTTTTGGACTAACTTTCCCATAAACAGGTAATTCTGGCGGTGGGGGCGCTAATCTAAATTTACGAATTTTAACTTTTGAATTACTATTTTTTGGCATAATAAAATAAATTTATCATTAAAGTTAAAGACAGAATTATAATATTAAAATTAAAGTTAAAGACAGAATTATAAATATTAAAACAGGATTATAATTATTATTTTTTATTATACTACTTTTTTCAGGTAATATTTGGAGATTGATTTGGAGATTGACAGGATTTATTTAATATGCTTAAATATGATAAAATAAAATAAAATAAAATAAATATTATTTATTAACAATTGCCTATGGACAAAATAATTTTGCCTAATTATCAAAATATTTGTACGACCATTTTAGCTAATTTGCCGCCACGACAAAAAGAGGTTATTTCGCGGAGATTCGGGATAAACAATGGGAAAAAAGAAACATTGGAAAGTATTGGTCGGGATTTTGGCGTAACCAGAGAAAGGGTGCGCCAGATAGAAGCTGATGCTCTTGCCCGTCTTGAAAGAGAAAAGGAGAATCGGGAGTTAAAGAGGGTTTTTTCTGAATTTGAAGATTATTTCAAAAAGCAGGGCGGAATAAAGCGTGAAGATATTGTTTTAGTTGACTTAGGTGGTGAAGATTTTCAAGGGAATGTTTCTTTTCTTCTGACCGTCGGTGATTCCTTTCATTATTTTTCTGAAACAGAAGACCTTTATCCTTTTTGGGCCATTGAAAAGAGTCTTTCCCAAAAGGTAAAAGAAATAATTGCCTTTTTGGTGGGGATTTTTGAAAAAGAGAAAAAACCCCTACCGGAAAATGATTTTTTCCAGCTTTTAGGACAGGAAAAGCAGGAGTTTTTCAATTCTTCGGTTGAGATTGCTAAAAGGATAGAAAAGGGGCCGTTAAGTCATTTTGGCTTAATTGATTGGCCGGAGATTAAACCAAGAAGAACAGGGGATAAGGCATACTTAGTTTTGAAAAAAGAAGGCAAACCGCTTCATTTCCGGACAATTGCCGAATTAGTTAATACCCTTGAGGGATATACTTTTAAAAAGAAAGAAATCTTCCCTCAAACAGTTCACAACGAACTGATTAAAGACGACCGTTTTGTTTTGGTGGGTCGGGGTATCTATGCCTTGAGAGAATGGGGCTATCTGCCGGGGACGGTAAAAGACATTATTGTCAATTTACTGAAGCAAAACGAAGGCGGTTTGACCAAAGAAGAGATTGTGAAGAAAGTTTTAGAGCAAAAACTGGTTAAAGAAGACACTATTTTACTGAATCTTCATGATAAAAAGCGATTTGCGAGGGATTCCCAGGGGAAATATATTTTGGTATAATGAAGGATGCGGTTTCTTGTAGTAGGAATTAAAACTTTATTAAGCTTAAGCGGCCTCTTTTTTCTGGTTTTTGGCTATTTGTGCACGCTTTGGACCGCTCGGAATCCAAAAGAGATCAAAAACATTTTTAGCGGTTTTGTGATCTCTTTTTTGTATACTTTCAAAATTTTGGTTTTGAGTTTTTTGGTTTTATTGGCGGTTTCTTTTTTTGTTTCGTAAAAACATATGTTTGGGGGCAACATTTTAGGAGATTTAAGCGTTTATTTGAATTCTTTTTTCCAGACAATTCTTGGTATTGTTCAAATGTGGTGGTGGTTTTTGCTTCCCCTTTTTTTGTTTCCTTTAGCGCGGGTGCTTTATCGCTGGTGGATTAGCTGGGAGATTTGGTATAAAGAGCAGCAATGGACAATGCTGGAAATTATCCCGCCGGCTGAAATTGAAAAGCCCTTTAAAGCAATGGAAGATATTTTTAACAGTCTCTGGCCAATGTATGACGGGCCAAACTGGCGAGAACAGTGGTGTGAGGGTGAATTAAATCAAGGCCCTTTTTGGTGGTCTTTTGAAATAGTTAGCCTTGAGGGTAATGTTCATTTTTATATGAGAGTGCCCAAAGGCTGGGCTAGAGCGGCTGAAAGTTTTTTCCATGCCCACTATCCGGGCGCCGAGATTTTTGAAGTGGAAGATTATACCAAGAATGTGCCGTTGGACATCCCTAATAGCGAATACGATTTATACGGCGAGGATTATATTTATATGAAAGATTATCCTTTCCCTCTTCTTACCTATAGTTTTTTTGAGCCAAAAACGCCCGAAGCGGTGGAGGGTGAAAAGAAAATAGACCCTTTTTATACCTTAATGGAGGCGCTGGTTAAGCTTGGTCCGGGCGAACAATTTTGGTTTCAAATCAACCCTATTCCTATTGTGGAAGACGATGGCCGACGCTGGCAGGAAAAGTGTAGGGAGGTAGCTGATAAAATTGCCAGACGCGGGACAAAACCGAAGCCAAAATCAATTATTGGCGAAGCATTAAGAATGCTTTTTTTCGGCAAGCCGCCATTTCAAGAGGAGAAGGAGGAAGAATCAGTTCTGCCACCGGAAATGAAACTTACTCCTGGCGAGAAGGAAATTTTAACTGCCGTGGAGCGGAAAATGACCAAGTTTGGTTTTAAAACATTTATAAGAGCCCTTTATATTTACAAAAAGGATTGTTTTTTCGCGCCGCACCGGACAATTGCGCGAGGGTATTTTTCTCATTTTGCCAGTCAGGATTTGAATGCTATTCTTTTTTATTCCAAAACAAGAACAAAAATCCATTACTTTTTTAGAAAGAGGCGGTTGTATTCAAGAAAAAGAAAAATATTTAGGAGATATCTTGAACGATTTCCTTCTTCTTTTCCCAAGAGGAGGGGTCCGCTTTTGCCGATAATGAATTCGGAAGAACTAGCAACAATTTTCCATTTCCCGACGAAGGCAGCGAGTCTGCCGCCGGGTGTGCCGCGGGTGATGGCTAAAAAGGGAGAAGCGCCGCCGGGTATACCGTTTGGAGAATAGAAGAATGACAAAATTGGAATTAGGAATAAAATAAAATATAAAAAGATAAAATAAACAAAAACCAAAATGACTTCCATAAAAGACGCTCATTTTTATAACAGTCGCGTTTTTGTCCGTTTGGACCTAAATGTGCCGATTGCCGGCGGTCGGGTTTTGGATGATTTAAGAATCAGGCGCAGTTTGGAAACAATTCTCTTTTTAAAAAAAAGCGGAGCAAAGTTGGTGCTGGCAACTCATTTGGGAAGGCCGCAAGAGGAAGATAAAAAGAAGAAGGAGTTTTCTTTGGTGCCGGTAAAAGAAAAGTTAGAGGAGTTATTGGGCGAGAAAATTGCTTTTTCTAAAAAGTTAGGCGGTATACGGTTAAAAATGAAAATTAGGGCAATGAAGCCGGGGCAGGTTCTTCTTTTGGAAAATCTGCGCTTTGATAAAAGGGAAGAGAGGGGCGACCGGAAATTTGCCGAGGAATTGGCTGGCTTGGTAGATGCCTATGTTGGCGAGGCGTTTAGCGTTTGCCACCGGCCGCATGCTTCAGTGGCTATTTTACCGCGATTATTGCCTCATTTTGCCGGCTTTGAATTAATAAAAGAAGTGGAAATGCTTTCCAAAATTTCTCAAAATCCTGTTCGACCGCTTTGTGTGATTATCGGCGGAATTAAAATTGATTCTAAACTTAAAATGTTAGAAAAATTTTTGAATTTTGCCGACCATCTTATTTTTGGCGGCGAGATTGCCAATGTTATTTTACGGGTGAAGGGTATTTCGGTGGGTCGACCTTGGCCCGAAGAAAAAATAGTGAGAATTATTGAAAAAATAGATTTGACTAACCCGAAGATTCATTTGCCGGTTGATGTCTTAGCAGCGCCCGATACAGAGGGAGAAATTTATGTAAGAGAAACTGCCCCCGGCAGCCTGAGAAAAGAAGAAAACAGTTTGGATATTGGTGAAGAGAGTATTGCTGCTTTTTCAGCCATTATTAAGGCGAGCAGGACGATTTTTTGGTCTGGTCCTCTTGGTTTTTTTGAAAATGAAAAATTTAGCCGCGGCACAAGAAAAATAGCCGAAGTTCTTGCCGCAAACCAAAAGGCTTTTCGGGTTGTCGGTGGCGGAGAAACGGCTAGCGCTGTGGAAAAATTTGGTTTGTCCAATAAGATAGATTTTATTTCTAACGGCGGTGGCGCTATGTTAGAATTTTTAGCCGGAGAAAAACTGCCGGGTTTGGAAGCGTTAGAATAATGAACGGGAAAATATCTCAGGGGCAATGCCATACGTGGGACATTTTTTTTATTTATTTTGAAAAGCGAGGGATAAAATAAAGATAAAATAATTAATTAGAAGGCAAAATTTGATTGATTAAAAATTAAAACCCTAAAAGAAAATTCTTATGGCTGAAATTAAAAATTTGGTTAAGGTTAGTCGTCGGCTTAAAAAAGCGATTAAAGAAGGAGAAAGGATTGTCCTTTTTTCTGATAGCGACCTTGATGGGGTGACTTCTTTGCTTATTCTTGAAGAGTCGCTAAAAAGCTTGGGCGCTCAGGAAATTTTTGTTTATTTTCCCGACCGCGGCGAAGAAGGGTATGGTTTAACTGATTTTGCTTTGAAACATTTGCTTAAATATTCTCCGGCGTTATTGGTAATGACCGATTGCGGCGTGGGTAATTTAAGAGAAGTAGAAAAAGCACGGGCGGCCGGTTTTGAAATAATAATTTTAGACCATCACGAAATAATTGGAGATTTGCCGAAGGCTGTCTTGATAGTCAATCCTAAACAACCGGCTGATAAATATCCTTTTAAGTTTTTATCTGCCTGCGGTATTTGCTTTAAACTCGCTGGGAAACTTTTAGGGAGGGAATTTGCCGATTTGATGAGGAAAAATTTGCTTGAGCTGGCTACTCTGGGGACAATCGCTGATAGGATGCCGTTGGAAAAGGACAACAAAAATATAATTGATGAGGGGTTAAAAGAGATAGGGTTAACAGTAAGGCCCGCCTTTCAGGTTTTTTTTGAGGAATTCTCTCTTGAAAGGTATTCGTTAGCCGAAATAATCCAGAAGATGGTTTCTTTAATGCAGATTACTGCCGTAAAAAATCATTTGACGCGCAGTTATCAGTTTTTAAGTTCTTCCAATCAAGAAGAAGCAAAAAAAATTCTTCAGGAGCTTATCCAAGAATCTTTTGAGCGGCAAGAGATAATTAAACAATTTTATGAAGAGGTCGATGAAGCGGTTTCGGGTAAGAGTGGTGATTTTATTTTTTGGGGGAGCGATAAATTTTCATTTTCTTTGACTGGTTCTCTGGCAACAAGAATTTGTGCCAAGTTTAAAAAGCCAAGCTTTATTTTCGCCGAGAAAAATAATTTAGCGAGAGGTTCGGTTCGGGCGCCTCTTGGTTTTAACAGCGTTCAGGCTCTTCAATATTGTTCTTCGCTTCTTTTAACTTATGGCGGACATCCGCCAGCGGCAGGGTTTACTTTAGAAAAGAAAAATTTGGAGAAGTTTAGGCAATGCTTGGAAGAATATTCTCAAAAAATCAAAAAAGAAAAATGCTCGCCAGAGAAAAAGAAAGGTCTTAAAAAATAAAAATATGGATGAATTATCAAAAGCGGCTAAAATTAATGTTTACATTGATGGCGGTTCAAGAGGAAATCCGGGACCGGCGGCTTTCGGAGTTGTTTTTACCAATGAGAAAGAGGAGGTTATAAAAGAATACGCTGAATGTTTAGGGATAAAAACTAACAATGAGGCAGAATACAGCGCTTTAATTTTTGCTCTTAAAAAACTGAAAGCTATTTTAGGCGGTGAAAAAACAGGAAAGGTATTTGTTGAAATTAAAACCGATTCGGAATTAATGGCTCGGCAAATGAATGGGGAATATAAGATAAAAAATCCGGAAATCCAAAAATTATTTTTGGAAGCGTGGAATTTGAAAACCGATTTTAAAAATCTTAAAATAGCGCTAATTCCTCGCTCCGAGAACAAAAGAGCGGATTTTTTGGTAAATAAGGCTCTTGACCAAGAAAAGAAAAATCAAAAGCTTTTTTAAACAGAGGTTTTCTTCTAAAGAGACGAAAAGAATATAAATCTTTTTTTGTGGCTTTAATTTTTGTTGGTTAACTCTGCCTTATTGACAAAGAGCGCATTAAGGGGCTAAAATAAAATTAGCCCAAGCGGGCAAGGCAATCACTCTTTCTTTTTCTTTCTCAACGAGAAGAAGGGAAAGAGAGGAAAGTCCGAACGCCCTCCTTTAATTTTGAAAGTATCTATTTCTGCTTTTCAAAATTAAAGGATAAAAAAATAGCGGATAACATCCGCCGCCAGCAATGGCCGAGGTGCGAACAGAGACGCCAAACCCGAAAGGGTAAGGTACCCTAAAAATAATAAAGGGTAAGTCCCGTTGAAAAACGGGGGTGAAACGGCTAAATCCTTATTGGGCGCAAGAAGAAACTTTTTGGGCAATCTCCGGATTTGCCTAAAAAGAAAAGTGCTTCGCTAGATCCTTTAAGCAATTAAGGGACCAGATAAATGATTGCCCCTCTTTTTGTTCTTAAATGGCAAAAGAGGACAGAATTCGGCTTATCAGCCCACTTGGGTTTACCCCCCCCCCCCGCCGCCCGCCCCGCGGGGCCGGCGCCGGGGGCGGTCGCGCGTCTTCTATTACAAAATACATAATATTATATTTTATAATTTATAAAATGAAAATA